>Ga0209498_1000120_pt1 | contig 44231 bp, 40 predicted proteins | sample WalLakDeSediment_FD_184131 | JGI IMG/M metagenome (GOLD analysis project Ga0209498, IMG submission 184131) | Lake sediment microbial communities from Walker lake, Nevada to study Microbial Dark Matter (Phase II) - Walker Lake 11/02/13 Deep... | ecosystem: Environmental > Aquatic > Freshwater >... | reverse complement strand
AGAAATCCCCCATTCGCGCCGCCGGCGATCTTCCATGCGCCGGCACCGGTCTTCGGGTCAATGATCACGTAGCCGGCGCCGGTCCACCCCGGGACGCTGATGGGGTCAGTGTGCACGATGACCTCCCGGCCCAAGGCGAGGGAGGAGCGGATTTCGTTCATGGTGAGGGCATTCTGCCGGATGTGGGGGAGCGCGTCAGCCTGGTTGGCCGGGGTGATGTGATAAACGCGCTGGCCCATGGCGACTGCCTTCTGCAGGGCCCGAACCGCGGAGACACCCTCCCCCGTCGAGCCATCAGGCAGGAACATCTGTTCAGGCACGGCATGCTCCAGGGCCGACGCGAGCGCGCCCAGTTGAAAGTTCAGTGCTGCGGTCGCCTGCGGACCTTCGCCGTCCGTACTCGAGATATGTGCGACCCGATCGAGATCCATCAAGACACCCCCGGGCGTGATGGAGCGCGGGATCCCGAAGAAATAGGTCACCGTTGGCACGTACCCGAAGGTACCGGCAGAAGTGGTCAGCTGAAAATGAAAATCCTGGGCTCTTGCCCTGAGGCTGCCCAGGGCCTGGTACTGACCGAAGTAGCTCAACAGGCCCGCGTGGAACATGTCGCCCAGAAGGTCCTCGCGTGTCAGGCCTGCAAGCAGGGCCTGCTCACCAGCGGCAAGAATCTCCGCTGTCTCGCGCAGGCGCCTCTCTGCATCCTCGACACTGCCCGCGGCGACTCCCCCGCCGATCACGCCGAGGGCGAGGAAGGAACCCGCAATCACCTTGTTTGGGTAATTCCGGGTGCCATGAACCGGGTCGGTCACACTGTAGGAGAACGCGAGCTCATCGCCGAGCGGCAAGGGAGACCCGACCAGGACCGTCTCTCCATCGACCTTCAGTTTGGGGGTTACGTTGATGAGATAGGCAGGGATACTGGAAGGCAACTGGTTCGGGTCCTCGATACCACCTTCCGGCAGCAATGCCTCGAGGGCCGCCTCATCGTCTTCGGTCGCGGGATCGAACGAGAGGGTCACCTTTCGGTTGTTCAGGCTTGCCCAGGGAAATGCCGCCTGCTGCTGGGGTTGCCCCAGCACGTCCGCACCCAGTCCGAGGGTGATGCGTGGTTGCAGTGCCACAGGAAGTGCGGCGTACCTGGCGCCCTCGATGGCCCGCTGGTAGGGAAGCCCGGAGGGCAACACCTGCGCCTCCCTCAGCACCACCTTGCTGCCGCCAATGACGTCCACGGTCGTTGGGGCTTGCAATTGGTCGACGTGCGCTGCCAGACGTTCCTCGGCTTCACGTTGCGCCGCCAGTAGCGCCGAGGTATCGAGTCCCTCGATCCAACCCTCGGCATCGTTCACGGTGCCTGTTGCCAGGAGGTCCTGGAGGAGCCCGTCTCCATCCAGACCGGTGATCAGGGGCACATCCAGGCCGGGCAGAAATTCGTACTGTTTGTAGCTCGCATCGAGCGCGAGCCAGGTGTCCGCCTCACGCATCACGGCGCCGCGCGACGGAAGGAAATCGACGGCCGCCTCGACCCAGACGTGCTCCATGCGCACGTTGGAGATGCGCCCGCCCTGGACAAGACCGGTAACGGGAATGCCCCCGGACGCCGCGTAGTTCATGGCCTCCTCGATCCGTTCGAAGCCGCCGGCCCAGTTGCGGAAGGCGTCCGCTGGCACTTCGATGGTTCCGTGCACGTACCGGACCGGGATCCCGGAGGCACGCAGCAGAGCCACCAGAAGGCTGGCGGTATCCATGGCATTTCCCCGGCGCGCCGAGAGAGTCAGGTCGGCATCCTGAACCGCGCCCCAGGTGGGAAGCCATTCGATGTGGTTGCGGACCCAGTGGAAGATGGCCACCGGGTCGTGGCCCAATTCGGAAGCCCTCGCACGAATCGCGTCGGACAACCGTGCCTCGACCGTCTCGGTGAGATACTCAGGCTCCTCCGCGCCCGGGAGCCCGTCCAGAAGGTACACGTCCAGGGCCGCCAGGCGCACCGGGGGCGTGTCGAAGAGGCCCGCTCCGATGAAGGCGTCTTTCTCGATCCTCGGCAGGTTGTCCAGGCGCGGCTGCTGAGCAGCATGCGGCAACTCGTCCGGATCGAAGGGCTGCTGGCTTGTTTCCAGCCGGCGTTCGGATAGCCGCTGGCGGACACGCTCGATCGGCAGCGCGATCGGTTCATCGTCCCCCGCCGCCTCAATGATCTCCAGATCGTCGAGTACGGCCTGCATTTCCTGCTGATAGAGGATCACGGTTTCCCGATGCCGCTCGCGTATACCGCCCGGCAGCCCACGCGCCTCGAGCATGTCCCCGACTGCGGAAAAGTCCGCCATCACATGGGCGCTCAGTTCGCTCACTCGTTGGCGCAGCGCTGCCAATTCCTGGCGTTCCGCCGCGATGGACTGGCCCTGCCGAAGCCTGGCATCCGCGGCCCCCAGTAAGTCCCTGGTCTCACGTAGCGAGCCCGACAGCATTTCGCCGGGGGAGCGGGATTTACTGATTGTGTCCCCGGATGCCTGCTGATGGTCATTGAGCGCGGCAGCCAGCGGCTCTGTAACCAGAAGGATCAAGGCGATGATCAAGATGCTCGCCACGATCCGGCTGAACAGACTGTCCCGCAACTGCGGAAAAAGGGTATTCCCTGTCCTCATGAGTACACATCCTTGTCGACTCGTGATTCCTGTTTGTGTTGGGGCCGTTAGCCCGCCCCCATCTCCTTGGCCAGGGCGTGGATCAGCCACGCCACGGCCTCCCGAATGACCTCCGCACCCGGCTCATCCATGGCCGCCAATCGGTCTGCTGCCTTCAGCAGTCGGAAGACCGCCCGGTTGGCGTCTCCGCCCAGGTATTTCAGCCGTGCGGACTCGACTTCCTGGAGGACGAGACGGTAGTCATCGTCGAGTTCTAGTCTCGCCTCGATCAGCGCACGCACTTCTTCGAATCCTGGAACGGCTTCGATGGTCAGGTCATGGAAACCGACGTCATAGAGATGCAGCTGGATTCCTTCACGAAGATACAAAGTGGCCATGATCCTGGCTTCATCGGGGTCCATCGGTAACCGCCACCAGAACAGCAATTCCACCTGCCCACCCGCCGGCAGGTCGATCTCATAGGAGAGGTGTCGGGAACCCTCCGCAATGGCGGGGCCAGGGTCGGCGATGGCACCGCCAATCAGCGCCAGATCCAGCCGGACCGATCCGGCATCACCCCTATTGGTCAGCACCCAACGTATGGGAATCGCCATACCAGGGCGTTGCGCTGCGGGATCGGGCCGGGCGTATTCCAGGGTGTCCCGCAGCAGGGCTGCGAAGCCCCCAGAGACGCCCGATGCCTTGGACGAAGCCAACAGGTCGAATCCGGCCAGCAGACTGCGGCCCAAACCGAAGTCGTGCACCACAATGGCCGCGCTATTCAGGGCCTGCCCGCCGTGGATTCGATACTCCCCGATCACGCTGCCACCGTGCAGGCGCAGCGCCACCGCGCGCTCCTCGGCGGCGAAGGCGTCATCCGGCACTGCAATGGGGGCGGGAACCACCGGATGGATACCGACCGCATGCGGGTGGATCCCCAGCAATTCGGCTCCGAAGACCTCGAGCAGATGGTGATTGCGGTGATCCCGGGCCCCGGCCTGCACGATACCCCGCCCCGCGAAAACGGCCTCCCGCAATTCCCGGGTCACCTGATTGTCCAGCTTCACCCGCTCCGCCAACAGGAGGAAGCTGCCATAACCACCGGTGCGCAATTCGTGGGCGAAGGCGTCGGCGTGGGTGACCACGTTGTAGGACCAGCCCTCCGTGTCCAATAAGGCCTCCAGAAACGCGCGTCGGCGCAGGCTTGGACCCTCGGCCAAGATGGCCGCTTCCCGTACCCTGAAGTCGCCCAGCACATCTCCGGTATCAGGCAAGTCTGCACACCCGGCCGGGACCATCCCGGACGTGAACTGGCGGACGAATCCCTCCTGATGAAAGGTGGCGATGAGTTGCAATCGGTCCGTCTGGAGCGCCCTACCGTCCCGGAAATCGATGGCAACGATCATCCCCTGCGTGGAGAGGTCCTGCAGGATCAGGTTCAAACCCGCGCCCTGACTCAGGTCGGACGGCAGCGAATCCCCACCTCGGAGCGACTCCGAATCCAGGAGGTATCCATTTGCGTCGTACAGGTCCAGCTGCAGCAGGTCTCCATACCCCAGAGAAGTCAGCCTCGGAAGAGCCAGTTCCAACTGCTCGACCGCAAGGCATTCGTGCTGCCCGGGAGGATCCAGGAGCACCAGCAGTCGACCACGACCCTCGACGGTCGGACTAGAGACGAAGCGGTCTTCCACCCGTATCGATGCACTGGCAAGGGTCTGCAGTTCGCCCCGGATTTCGGCGCGCAACACGGCCACCAGCGTGGTCCCCGCGGGAGCGTCGATCCTCCAGTCCGCCTGGATGAAACGCGTCTCTTCCTGATCCAGGTCCAGTGTGTGAGACCAACTGGCAAGTTCCCGGCCGGCAGCCGGGTCGATCAGGGAGAGGGTCGCCGGCAGCCCGTGCAGGCTGGAGTTCCCGTCATTGGTGATCTCTGCATGCAGGTATAGCGCCTCGCTACGCAGTGCCGGTTCTGGAGAGATCGATACCTCGCCCCAGAGACCGGCACCGGTCTCGCTCGTGGCCAACACCTGGAAGCTGGTCTCGGCGGTTACGGCGACGAGACCTTCCGCGTCGCGGACGACGAGAAGGACTCGATAATGTCCGGGGGCCGCAAGCCCGAGGCCAAACGGGCGGACGACCTCCTGAAGCGCGCCCGGCAGGAGGACACCCGGAGTCGCCTCCTCGCGCCAGATCTCTGCGCCTTCCGGATCGATGACACTCAGACTGACCTGATGCCCGCTGATCTGCAGACCCGAGGCAGTATTTTCGATCCTGCCTGTCAGTGTGACGGTCTCGTAGGGATCGTAGGCAAGCCGATCCGCGGCGATGACGGCCTCGAGGCCACTGCCGGAGGGAATGGCCAGCCGGAACTCCGCGAGCGCCTGGATCGTCGCTGATGTGAGTGGGTCCCGCAGATGCGCGACCGCGGTGTAATCCCCGGCGTACAGTCCGGCCGTATCGAAGACCTCGACGGTCAGCACGCTCTTCTCACCCGGCGCGAACACCATTTCTTCAGGGACGGGCAGGGACGACACCGGGTACCCTGCGGCGTCGCGGATTTCCCATCCGATCACGGGGGTGCTGGCTGCAGACCCCCGATTTCTGACCTCGAGCGTCACCGCGACGGGATCTCCGACCGCGTAGCTGTTCCGATCTGTCGCAAGTTCCAGCACGTAGAACGACTGCAGGACCTCCACATGCAATGGACCAAGCGTCTGCCGATGCACCTGTCCCAGGAGATCGAGATAGCTGATCACGACCTCTTCAACTACGGCACGGTTTTCGCCCGGCTCGGGGTCGGTGATCCTGACCTGGAAATCGAGATCTTCGATGGCGCCGAGAGCGAAGTCCTCGAAGGACCATTCGACTTCGGTGGATTCGCCCACACCTTCCATTCTTACCGGCTCGACCGCAAAGGACCCCGGTTCGATGACAAGGCCGGTATTGGCCAGACGGGCGATCACCCGAAGGTCGCGGTATTCGGGTTGAGCGCCGATGGGCTTGCCACCCACCATCACCCCATCGAAGGCAAGGCCGCTCTGAAAGGCCGTGTCGGACCAATTGACGACACCAAACTCCAATACATAGTCACCCGTCTCCGGGATCACGTAGCGGGAGTTCACCCAGTCCGTGTACCCGCAGCCGCTGGCATAACAACGACCGGAGTCGCCGCCCAGAGGCGACCATCGGGGCCCACCCCCGATGATGTTGACTGTCTCCGGGGTGGTCTCCGCGCCGATCTCCGGCATCCCAAAACCCGGGACGATGTTCCCGCTGGAGCGCGTGCGTGCCGTGAACAGCAAGGCGACGGGTTCCATGGATGCATCGAGCAGCCTCGCCCAGGCGTAATCCGCGAATCCGGCGCCGTCCGACGTGATGTAATTGAACTGGAATTCGAGAGACTCGCCGCTCCCGGCGGAAAACACCGGCGAACGCAGCCGCGAGCCATTGGTGCCACCGATCCCGGGCAGGCCCAGGGAGCGCAGCGGACTTGCGGTCGTCGCGACCCAACCGTATTGCTCCGCCCCGGACGGAGCGAGGGTCACCACGCCATCCACGACCCCGGTGCCGCAGGAACCCTCGCAGGTCCAGCCTTCCGGAATACCGTTGGCAAAGGTGCCTGCATGAGCCGGCGAAAACAGGCTGGCTGCGAGCGTCACGAGGACGGCCCATCTGTAAACGATCCCTGTCATTGGGCATCCTCCATGCCTTCAATCCTGAGTCTGACCGCGATCCCCGCGTCCTCCCGGGGAAGGATCTGCCCGGGATCCAGGGCGTGCATTCCCTGCACGCGGATATTCGGTGCGACATTGATACTGCGGACGTCAAGGGCCTCAATCGTTGCTCCCGTCAACCCCAGGACTTCGAGGGGGTACGCTCCGGCCAGTTCGAAATCATGGGAGAAACGGGTCAGAGAAAATCCCTGGATGCCCGGAAGGGGCTCGACCTCCAATTGCACGCGTTGTTGGTGGATCGGTTGCCCGGAAGGGGCGCGCACCATGACATCGAAATCCAGCATGGTCTGCACATTCGAGGCGTTACTCACCGTGGCCACCAGTTCCACCTCGGTGGAGACACCACGCACGAGTTCGCGAGGTTCCGGCTGCACCGAGAACGCTCCGATGCGTGCCGTCTCGGTGATCGTCATGACCCCGATACCATCGGACAGGACCATGGCCCGGTCCCCTGTCCAGGCCTGCACGACCATCCGGTAGAAGCCAGGTGGCACGTTGCCGGTGAACCACGAGACCGTTCGCAGAACGTGTTCGCCGGGCGCCAGAACGAAGGTTGCGTCACGGCCACCATCGGGAACCGGAATCACGAAGTCTTCCCGGAAGTCGTTCGCAACACCCTGGACGCTGGCAACCAGAACCAGTGACATCTCCTGCTCGCCACGGTTCTCGACCCCCACGGTGAAACGCGCTTCCTCGAAGGCGCCATATTCTTCCTGGTGTTCGAGAACCTCGACGACCCGGATGCCACCGATACCCGTTGGTTCCAGAGAGACGTCCAGCCGGGTCCAACCGTGTTGTTGCAGGACGAGGCTGCCTGCGAGGGTGTGGTAGCCGATGGCGCCCACGACGACCTCGAATGCCAGGTCCTCGATCCCGTCGATGCGGAAGTGGCCATCGCCATCGGCGTACGCGACTCGTGGCCCGGCACTGACCCTGGCACCGGGCACCGGCGCCCCGGATTCCCGATCCGTCACCAGGCCGAGAAGGGTCGTGCTCGAACGGGGATCCGGAAGGAGGTGCCAGTCGCCCAGATCCACATCCGTCCCAGCAGTGGTCAGGAGGCTGAGCGTGACCGGCTGATACCCGGAGTGCAGCAACTCAACGCGAATCTGCCCGACACCCGCGAGCGTCAGCCGGAAGGATCCATCGACGCCGGACAATGTCATCACATCGGTGCCGATCACCCGGACCACCGCGCCGGGGATCGTGAGTCCCGTTTCACCATCCAGGAGACGTCCGGCCAGGGTGACCGAGGGCTCCGTGTCCGCGCTGCCATCCCGGCTCATCGCCGGCGAAAACAGCAGCCGGTCGCCCGGTTCGACCCAGGCAGCGGCATAGACCGGTTCGTAATCCGTGGCCGTCACCAACAGATCGACCGCACCCGCTGGAACCGGGAGCAGGAAGTGTCCGTCCGCTCCGGTGCTTGCGGTCGCGATCCCCGAGCCCTCCAAGGCGACGGTTGCAGCAATCCCCTCGCCCGTCGCGGCATCCGTCACCCTCCCGGCGACGAGGGCGCCTTCCGGCTCCATGTCGAGGAAGACCGAACCGAGGTCGGAACCCTGCCCGGCCTCCAGATCGACGTTGCGCGTCAACGCCTGGAAGCCCGTTGCACTGAACGCCAGTGTGTACTGTCCCGGTTCCAGATCCTGCAGCAGAAAGCGTCCATCGGGGCCGGTCGTGGCCATCCGGCCCGCAGTCCCGCCTCCGTGCGCGGTGACGGTGGCTCCCGACAGAATGACGCCGTGGCGGCTGTCAATCACCTGCCCCAAGAGCGTGGCTGAGGCGGGCGAGGAAGAAGGGCCTTCGGCTGCCGCCAGGCCCAGGGCGCGCAGTGCCAGCGCAGTGGCGTAGACACTTCCGTCCCAGGAACCGTCGTTCCCCTGTGCGGCTCGCAGGGCGTCCACGGCGACCGCGTGGCGACCGGTGTCCGCTGTACTCGGCAGCAGCGCCAGCAGGGCCTGTGCGCGCTGCCAGTTCCGCCCCCAACGTCCGTTGTTCTCCTGGACTGCGAGAAAATCGATCGCTCCCTGCAGCATCCCCGACAACCCGTATTCGATCCGGTACCGCTGCAGGCCAGCCACCGCCCGTGCCGTCAGATAGACGGAGGACGGACTCTCAGCCGATGCAGCGAAGCCACCGTCGGTACGCTGGCGCGCAGCCAGGAAGGCGATGGCCGGCTGGAGCACGTCGAAATCGCTGATCCCGGCGGCTGCGACTGCCTCCAAAGCGTCGAGGGTGTCGAGGACACTGCTCTGGTGGCCCGGTTCGGCGGCGAATCCGCCGTCCGGGTTCTGATGGCGCCGCAGCTCCACGAAACCTTCGGCCTCGAATTCGCCGGACAGGCTCCGGGCGATCAGCCGACGCGCGACGTACGGAAGTCCCGGACCCGAGGCCTGCTCGACGAATTGCAGCAGGCGCACCCATGCCTCCCGCTGATCCGTTACGGGGTGCAGGGCGCGCAGTGCCTCGAGGCTGGCGTGCGGGGGGGCGGTTTCGTCCCCCGGGGCCGTCATTCGCCCATCGTGCCCCTGCTGTTCGAACAGCCAAGTGACACCGGACTCGTTGGCCTTCGCCACGGTCGTAAAGAACGGGGAAGCGATGCACACGGCGATCGCGAAGAAGAAAAGCCAGCGGCACATCCCATGCCGATTCCATGACTGAGCATCCATGCCCGTATCCTTTTTGTTCGTCCTGGTGAAGTTTTAGCACAGCCAATACCGGCCCACAACCCCTACCCCGCGCCAATTACACCACGCGTCCCAGGCGCCGTTACGATTCCGGAGGAGGCTCCTCCCCACCATCCTGCGACCGTGGCAGTACGGGCAGCGCGGCATCGGAAGGTAGATCGACCAGTGCCCGCAGATCATCCAGTGCCGGGAGTTCGTCCAGCCGCCCGAGGCCAAGATCGTCGAGGAAGGTTCGTGTCGTCGCGTAAAGCCCGGGACGACCGGGCACCTCCTTGTGCCCTACCAGGTGTACCCACTCCCGTTCCGTGAGGGTGCGCATGATCTGGGTGCTCACCGCGACGCCCCGGATATCCTCGATCTCGGCACGGGTAACCGGTTGCCGATAGGCGATGATGGCCAGGGTCTCCAGCAGGGCCCGGGACAGGCGCGGCGGCCGTTCCGGCTGGGCCGCCTGCACCTGTGGGGAAAAGCGCTGGCGCACCCGGAAGCGGTATCCACCTGCCGACCGCACCAGTTCGATGGATCGGGCATGGTAATGCGCCGCCAGACGCTCGAGTGCGGCATCCAACTCCGCCGGCGCGGGCGCGTCAGCATCCACGGTACTGCAGGCGGCGAGCAGATCCTTGACCGGGACAGGCTCCGATGCGGCGAACAGAACGGCCTCCAGGGCCAGTTCCAGTTCGCCTACGCCTGGTTCCAGTGCCGCCGACTCCCAGTCCCTCATGCGTCCTCCACCACGGCCATGCGTCGCCGCACCTGGATGGGGCCGAAGGCCTCGCCCTGGCCCCATTCCAGAAGGCCGCCCTTGCTCAGTTCCAGCACGGCCAGAAAAGCCACGACGACCCCGGGCCGGCCCTCGCTGACCACGAGCAGGCTGACGAAATCGACGAAGTCCTCGTGTTCCAGCGTCTCCAGGATCCGCGTCATTCGCTCGCGCACGGAGAGCGCCTCGGCGCTGATCTGGTGGTGCGCACTCAGGTTGGCGCGGCGCAGCACGCCCACCAGGGCGTCGATCAGATCCTCCAGCGCCGGCGCCGGGGGCGGCGGACCGGCAAGGGCATCACGGGACGCGTGGGCATGATAGACATCCCGTTCCAGGCGGGGAATGTCATCGATCCGCTCGGCAGCGGCCTTGAAGCGTTCGTACTCCTGCAGTTGCCGGATCAGCGCCAGGCGCGGATCTTCCTCGTCGTCCTCCGCGGACCCCGCGGGGCGCGGCAGCAGCATCCGTGACTTGATTTCCGCCAGCAGCGCGGCCATCACCAGGTACTCCCCCGCGAGTTCCAGGCGCAGCGCCTGCATCACCTCGATGTACGCCATGTACTGGCGGGTGATCTCGGCGATGGGGATGGAAAGGATATCCAGGTTCTGGCGACGGATCAGGTACAGCAGCAGATCCAGCGGACCCTCGAAGGATTCCAGAAAGACCTCCAGGGCATCCGGCGGGATGTACAGGTCCGCCGGCATATCCCCCATCGGGCTGCCATTCACCCGGCATGACCAGTCCGCCTCCAGCGGCTGCTCGAGCTCCACGACCTCCGCCTCGGTCACCTGCGGATCCCCTCGGCCAGTCGTGGCTCGGCCATTAGCGCAGGTAGTCCAGGCCCATGGCGCGGCGGACTTCCTCGAGAGTTTCCCTGGCCTCCTCCCGCGCCGCATCGGAGCCCTCGGTGATGATGTTCTTCACCAGGGCCGGATCGGAGGCGTATTCACGTGCGCGCTCCTGGATCGGCCGCAGCTCCGCAAGGACCGACTCGATCAGAGGGCGCTTGCAGTCGACGCAGCCGATCCCGGCCGAACGGCAGCCTGCAGCGAGTTCCACGCGCGTGGACTCCGGTGTGTAGACCTGGTGCAGCGCCCAGACGGGGCACTTGTCGGGCTCTCCCGGATCCGTGCGCCGCACCCGGGCCGGGTCGGTGGGCATGGTCCTGATCTGGGCTTCGACCTGTGCCGGTTCAGCCCGCAGGCTGATCGCGTTGTTGTAACTCTTGGACATCTTGCGCCCATCCAGACCAGGCATCTTCGCGGTCTGCGTGAGCATGGCCTGCGGTTCCGGGAGGATGATCTTGCCGCCGCCCTCCAGATAACCGAACAGCCGCTCACGGTCGCCGAGGGAAATGTTCTGCTGCCCTTCCAGCAGCGCTCGACCCACGTCCAGGGCCTCTTCCTCGCCCTGCTCCTGGAAGCGCCGACGCAACTCACGATAGCGTTTCGCGATCTTTTTGCCCATCTTGTCGATCGCCGCCTCTGCCTTTTCCGCAAAACCGGGTTCGCGTCCGTACAGATGGTTGAAGCGACGCGCAATCTCACGAGTGACCTCCAGATGGGCCACCTGGTCCTCGCCCACCGGGACGAGTCCGGCACGGTAGGCGAGGATGTCGGCGCTCTGCAGGACCGGATAGCCCAGGAAGCCGTAGGTGGCGAGATCGCGCTCACGCAACTGTTCCTGCTGGTCCTTGTAGCTCGGCACGCGTTCCAGCCATCCCAGGGGGGTGAACATCGACAGCAGCAGGTGGAGTTCCGCGTGCTCGGGGACGCGGGACTGCACAAACAGGGTTGCGGCACTCGGGCTGACCCCGGCAGCGAGCCAGTCGATCACCATGTCGGTCACATGTTGACCAAGGTCTCCCGGAGATTCGTAGTGCGTCGTCAGGGCATGCCAATCGGCTACGAAGAAGAAGCACTCATAGCTGTGCTGGAGTTCAAGCCAGTTCTTCAATACCCCATGGTAGTGCCCCAGATGCAGACGCCCAGTCGGCCGCATGCCGGAGAGCACGCGCCGGTTCGTTCCCTGATTGCTGCTCACGAAGAATACCCTTTGTGATTCATGAATAACCCGACATTAGAACATGCCCTGACCGAGGGCGAACACCAGCGCTAGCAGCAGTATCGTCTGATCGCTGTCGTTGATCAGCAATCGGCCCTCATCCATGCGCAGCCGGCTGCTCAGCTGACCGTCACGGATCTCGATCCATCCGTCGCCGATGCCCAGTTCAAGCCAGGTGCGCAGAACCTCGGGATCGCCGGCGAGAGTCTCCAGTTCCTCGAACAACTCCATGCCGATCTCCAGACCCAGATTCAGATCCAGCGCCTCCAGCGGCCGCGCGGCAATACCCGCGGCATCGCCCCGCAGGCCGAGATCCAGATGGACCCGTAGTCGCTTGGCAGGGTCACTGTTCACGCTGATGCCGCCCTGAACCCGTGGATCATGGGCGATCATCTGCTGCAGGCCGTCCAGGACCATCCCCAGGATCAGCCCCGCCCTCGCCTGGGGGTCCAGCTCCATGGCAGCCATGCCTTGCCGCGCCTCGATGAAACCCATCACTGTGGGCCGGTGCAAGCGCAAGGCGTTCAGGTGCAGGTCCAGACCCTCCAACTCGACGTCCGCGCTCCGAACCTCCTTCGCGCGCAGTCTCAGCAGGCTGTCGAGCTGCCGGACGGTCGAGTTCTGCCAGGCGCTCATCTGCAACGAGTCGGCACCGAAAATTTCCCGTCCCTCCTGTTGCAGACTCAGACGGCCCGCTCCGAGTCCAAGATCGTAATCGGGCAGACGACCATACAATCCTTCGGGTCCCGGATGCACCAGCGACCCATAATGGAATTCGTCCAACAGCAGACTGGCGCCTCCGGAGTCCAGGCGGAGGGTCTCGGTGTCGAAGCTCAAGACGAGACGCTCGGGTGAAAAGGCGAGGCCTCCTTGGCCTGCACCCACATCCAGGAAAATACCGCCCCGGTTCTCCGCAACCGCGTCGGTCCAGGCGACCTGTACCGGACGGGTCGACAGCCTCGAACTCACGCCGCCACCCAGCCCCAGCCAACTGTCCGCGCGGGGCTGGGCCTGGGCCAGCGCGGCACGCCATTGCGGCGGAAGGTCAGCGGCGTTCTGTCTGGCCGCGAGCCGTGTATCCACTGCGGCGCCCAGCAGGCGATGCCGGATCCGGTGATCCAGGTGCAGTTCGAAGTCCATTCCGTGCCCGACGACATGGAGCACGGTCGTGGCACGGGCCCGGTAATTGTCGCGGTCGTAGTCCGCCACCGAGTGATGAAAGCGAAAAGCCCCGAGCTGGCCCGTATGGGCCTCGCGCAGCGCGGTTTCCACCTGCACCCCCACGTACACCGGCCATGCGGCAGCGGCCGATACGAGCACCAAGCACAGGATCAATATCTTTCGCACTGCAATCTCCTGGACAGCCCCGGCCTGCCGCTTTGGAAGCGCTGAACACGACCCTCGACACGCTCAGGATGAACGGCCAGGGGTTGATTCCGCGCGTGGCGGGCTGGCCGAACCCGGAACGGAATCGAATCGTTCAGCGTTGCCCCACGGGAGCGGGTACGTATGCCAAGCGGGGCCCCAACGGATCCCGCAGGATGAAAGAGTAAACGTGTCCGCTCAGTCGAGGAAATTCACCGAACCCAGTCCGTGCCGAACAACTTCCGGCACCTGTCCGGTCAGATCGATCACCGTGGTTGCCTCCAGTGTTCCCGCCCCGCTGTCCACGATCCCGTCCACCTGGCGATCGAGCCGTTCCTCGATCTCCCAAGGCTCGCTGAGCGGATGCGGGTCGCCCGGCATTTGCAGCGTCGCGGACATCAGGGGTTCTCCCAATTCCTTCAACAACGCCTGCACCACACGGCTGTCCGGCACACGTAGGCCCACCGTGCGCCGCTTCGGGTGCTGCAGACGTCGGGGCACCTCGCGTGTGGCGGGGAGGATGAAGGTGTACGGACCCGGGGTCAGCGCCTTCATCAGGCGGAAGGCGGTGTTATCCACCTTGGCGTATAGCCCCAACTCCGAAAGATCGCGACAGAGCAGGGTCAGATGGTGGTCTTCATCCACCTGGCGCAACCGTCGAATGCGCTCTGCGCCCGCCTTGTCGCCAAGCCGGCAGGCCAGCGCGTAACAGGCGTCGGTAGGCAGGACGATGACGGCCCCCTGCTCAAGCCGCGCCACTGCCTGCTGCATCAGGCGCGGCTGCGGGTTATCAGGATGGACGTGGATGACGTTCATGACGGGAACCGTGGCTGGGTTTGTTTAACCCTTTATCATACCAGCAGGCACCGGTGAGTAAGGCGGGAACCGCGCCATTGCACAAGCTGCCTGGACATGCGTGCTCGAGCAACGTCAGGACAGCTGCGCCAACAACCTGTCCTGACCGCACCGGCCCACCCGCCCGCTGCGATGTATACTCCGCCCAGTTCAACCTCAATCCAAGGAAACCCTCATGCTGTACATGATCCTTGGCCAGGACGTGCCCGACAGTCTGGAGCGACGCCTTGCCGTGCGGCCCGAACACCTCGCGCGCCTGGAGACCCTGCGCGATGCAGGGCGCCTGTTGCTGGCCGGTCCCCTGCCCGCCATCGACAGCCCTGATCCAGGCTCCGCCGGCTTCAGCGGGAGCCTGATCGTTGCGGAATTTCCTTCGCTGGACGAAGCCACGGCCTGGGCGCGCGCCGATCCCTACACGACGACCGGTGTGTTTCACGAGGTCCTGGTTCGTCCATTCAAACGCGTTTTGCCATGACTGCCACCTGAGCAGGCAAGCGGGTCCGGCTTACGCCGCCATCGTCCCCGCCAACACACGCCCACACCGGAGCCTCACGATGGATATCCGAATCGCAGCCCCGCTGCTCCTTGCCGCTCTCGTTCTGCTCAGCGGATGTGAGCGGCCTGACACCCTGCAGGAAGCGGTCGCGCCGGACGCGGAAACGCTTGTGGTGATCAATGGCATGCCGATCACCCGCGCCGACGTCTTTGCCTACACCGGCCTGGAGGGCGCTCCCGCTCCCGTGCGCCCGGATGGGGTAATGGAGGAATTGATCAACCTCGAGTTGCTGCGCCAGGAAGCCATTGCCCAAGGCATCGATCAGGAGACGGAAATCCAGATCATCCTGCGTAACATGGAGATCGGCCTGCTGGCCTCGGAGGTGATCGAACGCAGGGCCCGGGAGATGACCTTCTCGGAGGCGGAGATCCAGGCGGAGTACGACGCGCAGGTCGCTGCCTACAGTTCGGTCGAGTACCGCGCCCGGCATATCCTGGTCGATGACCCGGAGGAGGCCCGACAGGTCATAGCGGCCCTCGAGGACGACGGCGACTTCGCCGAGCTTGCCGCGACACACTCGCAGGATGCATCCGCACCCGAAGGGGGCGACCTCGGCTGGTTTGCGCCCGGGCAGATGATCCCCGCTTTCACCGAGGCGGTCGAGGCACTGGAGCCCGATGAGTTCACTCGTGAACCGGTGCAGACCCGGTTTGGCTGGCATGTCATCCTGCTCGAGGATACCCGCGAGACGGCCCCACCACCGCTCGACGAAGTGCGCACACAGATCGAGGAAATCCTGCAAGCGCGTGCGCTACGCGCCTTCATGGACGACTTGCGTGCCGCCGCTGAGATCGAGTTTCCACTTCGCCCGGAACAGTAGCGGTAAGAGGTGGCAGACGTGACCGAGAGTTGGCTCTTCACATCCGAGTCCGTCTCCGACGGGCATCCCGACAAGCTGGCCGACCGCATCTCGGACAGCGTGCTCGACCGCTGCCTGCAGTTGGATCCGAGCGCCAAGGTCGCCTGCGAGACCCTGCTCACCGAGGGCCTCGTCGTGCTCGCCGGGGAGTTCCGTCTCAGCGGAGAGGATGGACTCGAGACCGTCCGGGGCGAACTGGAACCATTAGTCCGCCAGTTGCTGCGCGATACCGGCTATCACGCCGGTTTTCCCGGCATCGATCCCGAGACCTGCGAGGTGATGGTCCGGATCCACGGACAGTCGGTGCAGATCGCCAAGGGGGTCGAGCGCGAGGGTGGTGTGCTCGGGGCCGGGGATCAGGGGCTGATGTTCGGCTATGCCTGTGATGAAACCCCGGAACTCATGCCCCTCCCCATCCAGCTTGCACACCGACTGATGCAGCGTCAGCGGGTCCTGCGGCGGCTACCGGAGTTCGCCTGGCTAAGGCCGGACGCAAAGTCACAGGTCTCGGTCCGCTACACGGATGGTAGACCCACGACGGTCGAGACGGTGGTGCTGTCCACCCAACTCCAGGGAACGATCACGGACGCGGACATCGAAGAGGCGACGATTCGGCACCTGATCGAGCCAGTCATTCCCCCTTCGCTGCGCGCCCCGGAAATCCGTTATCTGGTCAACCCGGCGGGGCGTTTCGAGATCGGTGGGCCCGAGGGTGACACCGGCCTTACCGGTCGCAAGATCATCGTCGATACCTACGGAGCAAGCTGTCCGCATGGCGGCGGGGCGTTCTCGGGGAAGGACCCGACCAAGGTGGATCGTTCCGCGGCCTACGCTGCTCGCTGGGTGGCCAAGCATCTGGTCGCAGCCGGTGCCGCAAGGCGCTGTACCGTGCAGTTGGCCTATGCCATCGGGCGCCCGGATCCGGTGTCGATCCGTGTCGACGGGCACGGCACGGGCCTGGTCTCAGGATCCCGCATGGAGCAGGCCGTGCGGGACGTCTTTGAGCTGACGCCTGCGGGCATCATCCGGGATCTCGATCTCCGCCGCCCCATCTACGCGGCCACGGCGGCCTACGGACACTTCGGCCGGGAAGATCCCGATTTCACCTGGGAACAGACCCCCCGGATCGACGTTCTGCAACACGCCCTCGGCCTCTGAACCCATGGAGTGCGGGAGATCGCTCCCGCACCAAATCCCTCTACCCGATGGAGAAGCTCTCGCCGCAGCCGCACTCGGCGGTAACGTTGGGGTTGTTGAAGACCAATTGCCGGGTCAGCCCCTCGGAGACGAAGTCGATCTCCGTGCCGTGCACAAAGCTGAAGCTCTTCTCATCCACGTAGATGTCGAGACCGCCACCCACGCTGAAGATCATGTCGTCCTCGCGCGCCTCGCGCACCAGATCGACCACGTACATCCAGCCGGAGCACCCCGTGCGCTTCACCTCCAAACGGAAACCGATCGCCGATGGATCCGACTCCATCTGCTTCAGGATGTGGCGCGTGGCCTTTTCGGTCGCCCGGACCCGATCCGCCTCCGGCACCTGTGCGGTAGTGGTGCTCATGCTGCTCTCAACGGCCGTGGTGTTCATTGGCTGCTTCTCCTGAATCGTCTCAATTCTGCTGGCTGGATGATGGGGCCTCACGGGCCAGTCTCAATCCCAGCGATCATCCCGGACCTGCACCACCCCATCGTGAATTCGTACGGGGAAGGTGGTGAGGGGCTCATAGGCCGGGGCGGTCAGTGCCGCGCCGGTGCGCAGGCAGAACTCTGCCCCGTGTTGCGGGCAGGTGATGCGGTCGCCCTTGACCTCGCCGTCGGCCATTGGATATTCCTCATGCGAACACATGTCCTCGATGGCATGGAAATCACCTTCGACATTGAACACCAGGATCGGCACGTCATCGACATCGACAAGCCGGTGCTGCCCCGGCTCGATCTGACCCGGCGGAGCCACATCCACCCAGTCGCTCATGTCAGAACATTCCCGTCTGCAGGCGCGCCGCCTCGGTCATGCGCGAGGCGTCCCAGGGCGGATCGAATACCACCTCGACCGTGGCCTCTTCCACCGTAGGCACTTCCATCACCCGCTGCCACACATCAGTGGCGATCACGTTGCCCATGCCGCAACCGGGCGCGGTCAGGGTCATATCGATGTGCACCGAGCGGCCACCGGCTTCGTTGCGCTCGACTTCGCAGCGGTAGATCAGCCCCAGGTCGACGATATTGATCGGGATCTCAGGGTCGTAACAGCCCCGCATCTGATCCCAGATCAACTTTTCGACCTCCTCGTCCGAGGCGTTTTCCGGCAGTTCGGGGCGTGGTGTTGGCTCCTTGCCCAACGCATCCGCGTCCTTCGCATCGATCCGGAACATGCGGCCCTCCGCGGTCACCGTATAGCTGCCGCCGAGCGCCTGCACCAGTCCGACCTCGCCACCCTCACCGATCATCACCCGTTGCCCCGCAGGCACCGCAACCGCCGGGCAGTCACGGCTGAGTTTGATCATTTCCTGAACCTGCATGTCCTGGCCTCTCTGCTCAAGGTTTCAACTGCGAATGCTAGTGGGCTCGCTCAACCGATGACGTCGATCGCACCGGCCTCCGGGAGCCGCGCCGCCAGCCGCCTCTCGATGCTTGTGCGCACGGGAACCAGCTCCATCCGCTCGAGGACCTCGTCGGCGAAGGCGAACACCAGCATGCCCCGCGCCGCCTCGGCATCAATACCGCGGCTGCGCAGGTAATACATCGATGTCTCGTCGAGCTGCCCGACAGTCGCGCCATGGGCGCACTTCACGTCGTCAGCATAGATCTCCAGTTCCGGTTTGGTATCGATCTCCGCATTCGGCGAAAGCAGCAGGTTGGCGCTGTGCTGTTGGGCATCGGTCTTCTGCGCGCCCCGCTCCACCAGAACCCGGCCCTTGAACACGCCCCGGCCGTGACCCTGGCCGATACCGCGGTACTGCTCCCGGCTGGTGGTGTTCGGCGAGGAATGGTGAACCCGGGTATGGGTGTCCACGTGCTGGCGCCCGCCCACCAGAAACAGACCATTGAGTTCGATCTCGGCGCCCGGCTCGGTCAGGTCGACATTCAGATCGTGGCGAACCAGACGGCCGCCGAGATTCACGTTGTGCGAGGTCACGCGGCTGTCACGCCGCTGCTGGATGAACACGCTGCCCACGTGATAAGCGCTATCGGCGTGGTCCTGCAACAGGTAGTGGCGCAGCTGCGCCCCGGCCTCGGCGCGCAGCTCGGTCACCGTATTGGTGAAGCCGCTCGCACCCTCGAGGTCGGCATAGTGCTCGATCACGGTCGCCTCGGAGCCCTCGCCGGCCTGGATCAGCACGCGGGGGTGGCTCCAGGTCGCGGGACCACCGGCGGAACCGACGATCAGCAGGTGCAGGGGCCGCTCCAGGCGTACGCCCTTGCCCAGGCGGATCACAGCGCCATCCGTCAGGAAGGCCATGTTCGCCGCGGTAAAGCTCGAGAAGCGATCATGCGCGAGCGTGCCGAGCAGAGGCTCCAACGGGTCGGGATCTGCGGCCAGTGCAGCCGCCAGGCCCTGTACGGTGACACCCGCGGGCAGTCCGGCCAGATCGGAAAACTCGGCGCGCAACCGCCCGTCCACGAAGACCATGCGGTAGGCATCCATGCCCTCGAAGCTCATCGCGCGAAGCGCGTCCTCCGACACCGGGGCATCGGTCTCCGCGGCCGCGAAGGGCTTGGTCGCGATGGGGCGCACGTTGGTGTATTTCCATTCCTCCTGACGCGGATCAGGAAAGCCCGCCTCGGAAAACCGCGCGGCAGCATCGTGCCGCCGACCGGACAGCCACGCGGGAAAGGCCCCGGGCAGTCCATCCCGCAGTTGCTGCAGTTGATCGGCGTAATGCTGGCTCAGGGCGTTCGCGCTCATGCCGCCTCCTCGATGATCCCCTGGTAGCCGTTGCGCTCCAGTTCGTGGGCCAGGGTCTTGTCGCCGGACTTGATGATGCGCCCGTCGGACAGGACATGGACGAAATCGGGCTCGATGTGGCTCAGCAGGCGCTGGTAGTGGGTCACCAGCACGATCGCCCGATCCGGGGACCGCAGCCGGTTGACGCCCTCGGAGACCACCTTGAGCGCGTCGATGTCGAGACCGGAATCGGTCTCGTCCAGCAGGGCGAGTTTCGGCTCCAGGACCAGCATCTGCAGGATCTCGTTGCGCTTCTTCTCGCCGCCGGAGAAGCCCACGTTCACCGCGCGGTGCAGGAAGCTCTCGTCCATCTGCATGGTCTTCAGCTTTTCGCGCACCAGTTTCAGGAACTGGAAGGTGTCCGCCTCCGGCTCGCCGCGATGCTTGCGTTGGGCGTTGTAGGCCTCTTTCAGGAGATAGATGTTCTTGACGCCGGGAATCTCCACCGGGTACTGGAACCCCAGCAGAATCCCCTCGCGGGCACGCTCCTCGACCTCGAGTTCGAACAGATCCTTGCCCATGAATTCAACGGTACCGCCGGTCACCTCGTAGCCATCACGGCCGCCGAGTACCTGGCACAGCGTGCTCTTGCCCGAACCATTCGGACCCATGATCGCGTGCACTTCGCCCGCCTTCACCTCGAGGTCGATGCCCTTGAGGATCTCGGCCGCCTCGACCCGGGCCTGCAGGTTGTTGATCTTCAGCATTGCTTGTTCTCCTGAAAAGATGGTGCCGGCCATGCGGCCACTGTGTTGAATTCTTGATTGCGGTCGAGCTCGCAACGGGCCCACGGATCACAGCCTCTGGCCTTTTCCGCCGTACGGACAGCTTGCGTATGCTGCATCGCGTCAGGCCGTGGCTGCGTGTTCGATGGCGAGTTCACGGACACGGAACATGAGCGCCTCCATACCTGCCCTTCGGGTCGGGCTCAGCGCGGACTCCAGACCCAGCGGTCCGAACAGTTCCTCGGGATCGGTGGCGAGCACCTCCTCCGGTGTCTTGTCGCGAAACGGCAACAGCATCAGCGCCATCAGGCCGCGCACGAGAGAAGTTTCGGCATCCGCCTGGAAGACCAGCTTTGGCGGGTCCTCGTCGTTCAGGTGCGCGATCAGCCACGCCTGGGTGTTGCAGTCCTTGATCCGGGTTTCTTCCGTCAACTGGTCGTCCGGCAGGTTGGGCATGTGTCGCCCAAGATCCTCGATCATCTTGTACCGGTCTTCCCAATCCGGAAGCATCTGGAAGGCTTCCATCAGTTCCTGCACGTTCATCTCATCCTCCTCTGGTCGCTTGGCGCAGCGCGCTCAGCCGACCGCTCCTTCCAGCGACACCGCAAGCAGGGCCTGCGCCTCAACCGCGAACTCCATCGGCAATTCGCCAAACACTTCCTTGCAGAAACCATTCACGATCATGTTCACCGCGTCCTCTTCCGAGATGCCACGTTGCTTCAGGTAGAAGATCTGGTCGTCGCCGATCTTCGAGGTGGTGGCCTCGTGCTCCACCTGGGCAGTCGGATTCTTCACCTCGATGTAGGGATAGGTATGCGCGCCACAGCGGTCGCCGAGCAGCAGCGAGTCACACTGGGTGTAATTCCGGGCGCCGTCGGCACCACCCAGGATCTTCACCAGGCCGCGATAGGCATTGTTCGCGCGACCCGCGGAAATCCCCTTGGAGATGATGGTGCTGCGGGTGTTCTTCCCGACGTGGATCATCTTCGTGCCGCTGTCGATCTGCTGCATGTTGTTGCCCACCGCGACCGAGTAGAACTCGCCCACCGAGTTGTCGCCCAGCAGCAGGCAGCTCGGATATTTCCAGGTGATTGCCGAACCGGCCTCGACCTGGGTCCAGGAAATCTTGCTGTTGCGGCCGCGGCACGCACCGCGCTTGGTGACGAAGTTGTAGATGCCGCCCTTGCCTTCCTCGTCGCCGGGGTACCAGTTCTGCACCGTCGAGTACTTGATCTCGGCGTCGTCCAGCGCGATCAGTTCCACCACCGCCGCGTGCAGTTGGTTGCGGTCGCGCTGCGGCGCTGTGCAGCCCTCGAGATAACTCACGTGGGAGCCTTCCTCGGCGATGATCAGGGTGCGTTCGAACTGCCCGGTGTCCATCGCGTTGATGCGGAAGTAGGTCGACAGCTCCATCGGGCAGCGCACGCCCTTCGGGATGTACACGAAGGAGCCGTCGGAGAAGACCGCGGCATTCAGGGCCGCGAAGTAGTTGTCGCCCGCGGGGACCACGGTCCCCAGGTACTTCTGCACCAGCTCCGGGTGGTTGTGCACGGCCTCGGAGAAGGAGCAGAAGATCACGCCCGCTTCGCCGAGCTTTTCCTTGAAGGTCGTCGTCACCGACACGCTATCGAACACCGCGTCCACGGCCACACCGGCCAGCCGAGCGCGTTCATGCAGCGGGATGCCCAGCTTCTCGTACGTCTCCAGCAGCTTCGGATCGACCTCGTCCAGGCTCTTCGGGGCATCGTCGTCAGACTTCGGGGCCGCATAGTAGGAGACGGCCTGGTAGTCGATCTTCGGATAGTGGACATGAGCCCAGCTCGGCTCTTTCATGGTCAGCCAGTGGCGGTAGGCCTCCAGCCGCCAGTTCAGCATGAACTCCGGCTCACGCTTCTTTGCCGAGATCGCGCGGATCACGTCCTCGTTCAGCCCCGGCGGCAGGATTTCCTGATCGATGTCGGTGCTGAATCCGTACTTGTACTCGCGCTTGACGAGTTGCTCGACGTCTTGAGAATGCGTGGACATGGTTCTGGCCTCGGTTTGCTGGTTGAATCGTTCAGAGGGCCGCCGCCCGCACTCCACCCCAGGTGACCGGGACCGGCATGGTGCCGGTGGTGAGGTCGTTCAGGGTGACTACGGAGAGGGCCTGGCGAAAGGCTGCGTTGATATGCACCCAGTGCGGGCGGGTGTTGCACTTGCTGTGGATCTGGCAGTCCAGTTGCTCGCTCATGCACTCGGTCAGGGCGATCGGGCCTTCGACGGCTTCGATGATCACCGCGAGATTGGTCTCGGAAGGGCGGCGCGCCAACCGGTAGCCGCCATTGCGGCCCTGCATGGAGAGCAGAACCCCATCCTCTTTCAGCATTTTCAGCAACTTGACCACGGTCGGCAGCGCGATCTGGGTCGTCGCTGCCAACTGGCGCGCCGTCGTACCCTCCCCGCTCTGCGTCTTTGCTATCTCGCAAAGGAGGACGATCGCGTAGTCACTGAGCTTGCTGATGCGCAACATGGTTGCTGATTGGCTCCGTTAAACAGTACTGAATTGGTCCCATTTTACCTTAAAAAGTAGGGGCGACAACGCCCCGGGTCCACTTCTCTTGAATTAGTGAAGACGAGTTTGGCGAAGGCCGCGCTCGCAATCAACAAAACACCCCGCAATACGCGGAAAAGCCACTACCTACGGAGCGGCACGCGTCATGCCGGCGGCGGCACTCCAGATTCAATGATTCAAACAGGGGTCGCAGGAAGCAATCGGGGGCTTTTACCTGGGCTGGCCTTCGCCAAATACCGGAGTGAATGCATCCCAATCGATCTCCAGCCCTGGTACGGCTCCGACGGATTGTCGCCCTGACAATTCCCGGACCTCCGGCCTGCCGAACGCGCCTTCAACGAGTCGATAGGCGGTCACGACCCGATCCACCGGGTGGACCAGCCAGTACTCCTGAACACCGGCGCGCTCGTAGAGGTCGCGCTTCAGGATCAGATCGTGGCCCGCCGTGGCCGGCGAAAGCACCTCGACCACCCAGTGCGGCGCACCGCGGCAGCCCCGCTCGTCGAGTCTGGAGGGGTCGCAGACCACTGAAAGGTCAGGTTGCACCACGGTCTCGATCTGATCGTCCGCCTCGCCGGCGCGCGGGAGGCGCACGTCAAAGGGAGCGATAAAGGGGCGGCACGGCCCGGTTCGCAGAACATTGGCAACCTGCCGAAACAACTCTCCGAGAACATCCTGATGCCGCAACGACGGTGCCAGTGCCATCGCATACGCGATTCCATCGATCAATTCGTAGCGGAGATCCCCAGGCCACTGCCGATAGTCGCCGTAGGTGTGCCTTTGGTCGTCCCGTCTCGCCAGACCCATCAGTATTGCCCCTTTCACGAAACCAACGCCTTCCGGCAGTATAGGTTTCCATGGAGGGGCTAACCAGTACTCCCACGCGGGCATGACGCAGCTCTTTGTGTACGGCACCCTGTTGCGTGGCCTGAGCCGTGCCCAGATGCTGCGCGGCTCGAGGTTCCTGGGGCCAGCGTTGATTCTTGGTCAGTTGTTCGACCTCGGGAGCTACCCGGGGCTGCTTGCCGGTCAGGGGCTGGTCGTTGGAGAGATCCACCTGGTGGATTCATCCACGCTGCAACGCATCGACCGCGTCGAAGACTTTGACGCGCGGGACCCCGAAGGCTCTCTGTATCGCCGCAAGGCCGTTCCCGCTCGTCGCTTTTCAGGGCGAGGCGAAACCGTTGAGACCTATTTCTACAACCACCCTTCCGACGCCGGGGTTCTCATCCCGCACGGGGATTACCGCCGGTATCTGATCGAGCGGCGACCGGGCGCCCAACCCACGGTCGCCTATGGATCGAACCTCAGTCTGGCGCGCATTGAAGCGCGCATCGGACCCGTTGGCCGGCGCCATCCAGGCCTCATTGAAGGCTTCCGACTGAGTCTGGACAAGCGAGCGGCGATCCGACGCAACGTGGTCGCGAACATCCGCTACACCGGTGCGGACGACTGCCCCGGGGCGCTGCACGATCTCAGCCTGGAACAGTTGCAGGCGATGGATCGCTACGAGGGAACTCCGAACCACTATCTGCGCATCGTGCTTCCTTTCCGACCGAACGGGCGCTCAGGCATCCGTCTGGCCCACACCTGGATTGCCCATCCGGACCGGGTCACCGCCGGTCTACCCGTGCGGGCAGAGTACCTGTCCCACCTGAGATCCGGTTACGCGCAATTCGGCTGGCCCGAGGCTCCGATCACACGAGCCCTCGAAGCCCTGCAGCAGGGGAACCCCTGACCGGCCGGACCTCAGCCGAAGAGGCGCGCTGCACCGGGTTGGGTATACTACGCGCCCGCCAGTTTGCGGGTGCCTGCAGCCCCCGAACCAGATCGCGCCGAAGAGTCCGTGCCCACTGATGAACCCGAACCTCGACCATCTGCAGCCCTACCCCTTCCAGCGCCTGCAGGCCCTGTTCGCGGATCTGCAGCCCGCGACACCGCAGACGCCCATCGCGTTGTCCATCGGTGAGCCGCGGCATCCGATGCCCGCCTTCGTCCAGCCTGTTCTCGAACAGGCCCTATCCGGCTTCAACCGCTACCCGACCACGCGCGGCGAACCCGCGCTCCGCGAGGCCATCGCCCGCTGGCTCCAGCTCCGTTTCAACCTCCCGAGCGTCGATGCAGAGCGGCAGGTCTTGCCGCTGAACGGGACTCGCGAAGGCCTGTTCGCCCTAGCGCAGGCGGTGGTCACGCCCGGCCCCGGTGCGGGCGTTCTGATGCCCAACCCCTTCTACCAGATCTACGAGGGCGCCGCCCTGCTCGCCGGCGCCGAGCCCCTGTTCTATAACCTGGAGCAGGCCAACGGATACCGGCCGCGGTTCGAGGACCTGTCCGACGCCCTCTGGGACCGCGTACAGCTGCTATACATCTGTAACCCAGGCAACCCCGCCGGTGCCGTCATGCCGGAGAAGCAACTGGGCGACCTGATCCAACGTGCCGAACGGCACGACTTCGTCATCGCCGCGGATGAGTGCTACTCCGAGATCTATCCGCCTGACAAGGCGCCACCCCCAGGACTGCTGGGTGCGGCAGCCCGTCTCGGCAACACGGACTTCTCACGCTGCGTGGCCTTCCATAGTCTTTCGAAGCGATCGAATCTGCCGGGGTTACGCAGCGGATTCGTCGCTGGGGACTCCAACATTCTGGAACGTTTTGCGCTGTACCGAACCTACCACGGTTGCACGCTCCCGGGGCCGGTCCAGGCGGTGAGCGCAGCCGCCTGGTCGGACGAAATGCACGTCCACGAGAACCGCTGGCAATACGCTGCCAAGTTTGCCGCGGTGCTGCCGCTGCTCCAACCGGTGCTGGAGGTTACAAGACCCGACGCCGGCTTTTATCTCTGGCCAAGGGTGCCCGGTGGCGACGATGAGGCCTTCGCTCGGCACCTCAAGCGGGAGATCAACGTTACGGTGCTGCCCGGTCGGTACCTGTCCCGTCCGACCACCGCTGGCGATCCGGGCGCCGGCCACGTGCGCATGGCCCTGGTCGCGGAGCTGGAGTCCTGTGTCGAGGCCGCCGAGCGCATCCGGACGCTGCTGGAGCGAGGATGAGCGCGAATACCCAATTGTGGAGTGCGGCGGCTTGCCGCCGCTTTGGGTTTCCCGGGCGTCCGAAAGCGGGAGCAAGCTCCGGCACTCCAGATTATTCCTTCTGCGGCAAAGGTCGTCGCGCACTCGAAGGCGAATTTAGTCTCTAAACAACCTGAATAAAGGACCGCAAATGTCTGATCTCAAGAGTATCATTGAACCCGCATTCGAGCGCCGCGCGGAAATCACTCCGCGCAACGTGGAGACCACGGTGAAGGACGCGGTCCGCGAGACCATCGAACAACTGGACCGCGGTGCCTTGCGTGTCGCCGAGAAGATCGACGGGCAGTGGGTGGTGCACGAGTGGCTGAAGAAGGCCGTCCTGCTCTCCTTCCGCATCGAGGAAAACCAGTTCATCAAGGGCGGCTTCACCAACTACTACGACAAGGTCCCCTCGAAGTTTGCCGATACCAGCAGCCGCGATTTTCGTGCTGGAGGCGCGCGCGTGGTGCCTCCGGCGACCGCGCGCAAGGGTGCCTTCATCGCCCCGAACGTGGTGCTGATGCCCTCCTACGTGAACATCGGTGCCTACGTGGACGAGGGTACGATGGTGGATACCTGGGCAACGGTGGGGTCCTGTGCCCAGATCGGCAAGAACGTCCACCTGTCCGGTGGGGTGGGCATCGGCGGGGTATTGGAGCCGCTGCAGGCCTCTCCGACCATCATCGAGGACAACTGCTTCATCGGCGCTCGCTCGGAGATCGTCGAGGGCGTGATCGTCGAGGAAGGCGCGGTGATCTCCATGGGTGTCTACATCGGCCAGAGCACGCGGATCTACGACAGGGAAAAAGACGAGGTCACCTACGGCCGGATTCCCGCGGGCGCCGTGGTCGTGTCGGGCAACCTGCCCTCCAAGGACGGCAAGTACTCCCTGTACTGCGCGGTGATCGTGAAGCGCGTGGACGAGAAGACCAAGGCCAAGGTGGGTCTGAACGCGCTGCTCCGCGATATTCCCGGCTGATGCCGGACTTGGTCCTCTATGGCATTGCCAACTGCGACACGGTGCGCCGGGCCCGTCGGGAACTGACCGCGGCGGGCCTGGAGCACCGTTTTCACGACTTCCGCAAGGATGGTCTGGACGCAGCACAGATCGATCGCTGGCTTGGCAGCGTGAACTGGGAAGCGCTACTGAACCGCCGCGGCAGCACCTGGCGCAAGCTGCCTCCCGAGACCCGCAATGGTATCGACGCCTCCCGGGCGCGTTCGCTGATGCTGGAACAGCCTGCCTTGATCCGCAGACCCGTGATCGAAGGTGCCGGAGAGATTCTTGTCGGCTGGGATGCGGACCGCGCTGCCCTGCTCGCGAACAGGGGCTGACACACCCGTCCCCTCTGGAGTGCGGGAGCTTGCTCCCGCTTTCGGCTAGCCCCACCACCCTGAAAGCGCCGGCAAGCCGCGGCCTCCAGAACGCCTCAGGGCTCCTCCGCGAGTCGCAAGTCCTCCTCGCCCAACCGATCGACATGGATGTGTACCGGCACGTTGCCGTGCAGGGCCTGGTGCACCGGGCAGTGGTTCATCATCCGGTCGAGGATGTGACGCTCCTCGTCGTCGAGCGTCACCGCCAGGCGCAGGGTAAGGTCCATGCGCGAGATTCGACAGCGGCGCCCATCCACCTGCCAGTCCAGCGTCGCCATGAGGGTCTGAGGGAGATCGCGACGCTCGAGGAAGCGGCGCGCGAATTCCGTCATGCAGCAGCCCAGCGCAATGGCAAGGTGCTGCACCGGGTTGTAACCGAGAGGCTTCGACGGATCCAACGCACCCGTCGGATCCTCGCAGGGATTGAGAATACGGACCCGGCCCCGGATCGTCCGGCACAAAGTCAGGCTAGCGGCACTGTCGCCATTGTCGCTCATGAAGGAATTCCGTTGATCGGCGCCGGGGCACGGCGGGCCGCCGGCGTCTTTGAGGCTCAAAAGTACTATAAAGCAAGTGGGAATCCTTCCGGAAGGCACCTATCTCCTTTGGGTCAGGCACCCTCCCCTCGCTGAGTCGACTTCAGCGGTCCGGCACGCAATACCGTGCGAGGATGGTCGAATCGTCGTAGGCATGGCCGCTTTCCAGGGCACGCGCCAGCGCGGCCCGCACCCGTTCCACACCGGCGAGGTCCAGTCCGAGGCTCGCCGCCGTATTTGCGACGATTCCCATGTCCTTGGCATGCAGATGGGCCATGAACCCGGGGACGAAGTTCTCGTCGAGCAGGCGTTGGCCGTGCATCTCCAGCACCCTGGATCCGGCAAAGCCACCCAGGAGGGCCTCGCGCACCCTGGCCGGATCCACACCGGCGCCCTCCGCCAGGGCGTAGGCCTCGCCGATCGCCACCAGCGTCTCGCCGATGATGAGCTGGTTGCATGCCTTCGCGATCTGACCTGCCCCGCTCTCGCCGACACGGGTCAAGGTCTTGCCGACCAGCCTCAGCAGTGGCCGCACGCGCTCGACATCCGCTTCCTCCCCGCCCAGCATCAGGGTCAGGGTGCCGTCGATCGCGCCACGTTCGCCCCCGGACACGGGTGCGTCCACGAACCCGATGCCGGCCTCACGCGCACGCTCCGCAATCACCCGCGTGCGCATCGGGTCGATGGTACTGTGATCCACCACGATCAGCCCCGGCCGGGCATGGGTGAGAATGCCGCCGTCGTCCAGCATCAGGCTCTCGACGTCTGGGGTATCCGAGACATTGAGGAACAGCACACGCACGGCAGCGACCAGGCTCTCGAAGCTGTCCGCGAGGGTCGCACCATCGGCAACGAGTTTCTGGGCCTGTTCGAGCCGGCGTGCCCAGACCTGCACAGGCGCCCCACCGCGCAGGAGGTTCCGCACCATCGGGGCACCCATGATCCCAAGGCCAATATAGCCGACGGGAAGTAGATCATCCGGAACGGATTTCTCGCTCATCGCTTGCCTCCTCTGCAGAACCTGAGTCTAGCAGCCCGACCGGCCCGGCGTGGCGCTCATGCCGTCGCAGCCGTCCGGATTCTGCGCAGATGACCCGACAAGGTTGACAGCCCCGCACACGAACCCGAACATCGTCACGTTCGCTACGGCTCGCCACAGGGGAAACGATGATGATGACAGGGTTCCGGGGAGTTCTGGTGGCATGCGCGGGGATGGCCCTGGCCGCCTGTTCGCCGTCCGACCAGCCGGTCGTACACGTGTACAACTGGTCCGATTACATCTCGGAGGACGTGATCGAGCGCTTCGAGGAACAAACGGGCATCAAGGTCGTGTACGACGTCTACGACGCCAACGAGATTCTCGAGGCCAAGCTGCTCGCAGGGCGCAGCGGCTACGACGTGATTTTCCCCACCGCGCACCCCTTTGCCGAGCGCCACATCCAGGCGGGTCTTTACCGGCCACTGGACTTCTCACTGCTACCGCACAGGGAAAATCTCGACCCCATCCTGACCGGCAAGCTGGCATCGGTCGATCCCGGCAACCAATTCACCGTCCCCTACATGTGGGGCACCACCGGCATCGGGTACAACGTGGCCCGCGTCACGGAGATCCTGGGCGAGGACGCGGAATTCGACACCTGGTCCCTGCTCTTTGACCCCGAGATAGCGGAGCAGCTAGCCGGCTGCGGCATCGCCGTGCTGGATGACGAGGGCGAGGCCCTGGCCGCCGCGCTTCTCTACCTGGGTATGGATCCCAACAGCACCGATCCCGAGGATATTGAAGCGGCGACTGAGACATTCCTGCAGGTGCGCCCGCACATCCGCTACTTCCACGCCTCGAAGTACATCAACGATCTCGCCAATGGCGATCTCTGCGTGGCCCACGGCTACTCCGGCGATGTGATCCAGGCCCGCGACCGCGCCGAAGAGGTCGGACGCGGTGTGGAAGTGGACTACCGGATACCCCGCGAGGGGGCCGTCCTCTGGTTCGATCTGATGGCGATCCCTGCCGATGCCCCCAACCCCGAGAACGCGCATGCCTTCATCGACTTCCTGATGGTGCCCGAGAACATCGCCGAGATCACCAACGAGGTCGCCTACGCCAACGCCAACGCGGCCGCCACCCCATGGGTGGACGCAGCCATCCGCGACGATCCCGGCGTGTACCCGACCCAGGATGTGCGTGAGCGGCTGGTCACGCTGGACGCCCTGCCCGACGAGATACAGCGCACCCGCGTCAGGGCCTGGACCAGGATCAAGACCGGACGCTGAGGCGCGGGCCGATGGATACCGACAAGCCCGAGCGTCTATTGGTGCTGACGGGCTGTGCACGCCGGCGGCCACAGTGGCGCGGCCACGGCGAGCCGTCGACTCGAGGGTTGCCGCATGCCCCAGACCCGGCCTGACCCTGGAGTTCTCGAGGCCTGGCAAGACCCGGACGCCCGCCCGTTCCTGGAGATCCGCAAGGTCACGAAGATCTTTGGCGACAAGACCTATGCCGTCGATGACGTCTCCCTGAACATCTTCAAGGGCGAGTTCTTCTCGCTCCTCGGCGCCTCCGGGTGCGGCAAGAGCACGCTCCTGCGCATGCTCGCCGGCCTCGAGCCAAGTACCCAGGGGCAGATCCTGATCGAGGGCCAGGACATCACCCGGATGCCGCCCTACGAGCGGCCGGTGAACATGATGTTCCAGTCCTACGCGCTGTTCCCGCACATGACCGTGGAGCAGAACGTCGCCTTCGGCCTGAAGCAGGAACGGCTGTCCGCGCAGGTGATCCGGACCCGGGTCGGAGAGATGCTGGAGCTGGTGAACATGAGCGAATACGCCAGGCGCCGGCCGGACCAGCTTTCCGGCGGCCAGCGCCAGCGCGTGGCACTGGCGCGGTCCCTGGCCAAACAACCCAAGCTGCTGTTGCTGGACGAGCCGCTCGCAGCCCTGGACCGAAAGCTGCGCGAACGCACGCAGTTCGAGCTGGTGAACATCCAGGAGCGCGTGGGTACGACCTTCATCATGGTCACCCATGACCAGGAGGAGGCGATGACCATGTCCTCCCGGCTGGCCGTGATGGACGCGGGCCGCATCCTGCAGGTCGGCACGCCCTCGGAGATCTACGAATATCCCGGCAGCCGCTTCGTCGCCGAATTCATCGGCGCGGTGAACCTCTTTGAGGGACGCGTCGTCGGCAGCGAGGACGACAGGGTGATCATCCAGACCGACGCGGCCGCGGGCGACATCGTCCTCTATCACGCCCACCCCCTCGCCGTCGGAACGCCTGTGGCAGTCGCATTGCGCCCGGAGAAGCTCCGGGTACTGGAAGGCCCGCCCACCGACGACCGCAACTGGGTGCGGGGCAAGGTCCGCGAGATCGGGTATCTGGGCGACGTCTCGGTGTATCACGTGGGAACGGAACAGGGCATGACGATCCAGGTACAGGTCACCAACCGGGCCCGCCGCACCTCCGGGCCGCTGACCTGGGACGACACGGTCCACCTGGGCTGGGACTCCGAGGCCGGCGTGGTTCTGCCGGTATGACCACAGGCCGGGAGACCGCCGTCAAGGCAGGCACCTCCAGCCTCAAACGCCGATTCGAGCGCGGAGTGAAGAGCCTGACCCAGGGTCGCCTGGGGCGGTCGCTGGTCATCGCCCTGCCCTATGCCTGGCTGCTCCTGTTCCTGTTATTGCCGATCCTGATCGTCCTGAAGATCAGCCTCGGGGAAACCGCCCTGGCGAGCCCGCCATACTCCCCGATGCTGCAATGGGCCGAAGACCGGACCCTGTCGATCCAGGTCCACCTCGGCAATTATGCCTTCCTCTGGCAGGACCCGCTCTACGTCTCCGCCTACATGAATTCCCTGAAGGTCGCCGCAGTCTCCACGGTCCTCTGTCTGCTGATCGGCTACCCGATGGCCTATGGCATCGCACGAGCCCCGGCGGGATGGCGCATCGTGCTGCTGATGCTGGTCATCCTGCCGTTCTGGACCAGCTTCCTGATCCGGGTCTACGCCTGGATCGGGCTGCTGCAGGGCAACGGGCTGATCAATCACCTGCTGCTCTCGGTGGGACTGATCGATCAGCCGCTGGTCCTGTTGCACACCAATTTCGCGGTGTACCTGGGCATCGTCTATTCCTACCTGCCGTTCATGATCCTGCCGCTGTACGCGACCCTGGTCCGGATGGATCTGACGCTGCTCGAGGCAGCGGCCGATCTGGGCTGCCACCCATGGAAGGCCTTCGTCACCGTAACCCTGCCACTGTCCATGCCCGGCATCATCGCCGGGTCCCTGCTGGTCTTCATCCCCGCGGTCGGCGAGTTCGTGATTCCGGACCTTCTCGGGGGTCCGGATTCCCTGATGATCGGGAAGGTGCTCTGGACCGAATTCTTCTCGAACCGCGACTGGCCCGTCGCCGCCGCGGTCGCGGTGGCCATGCTCCTGCTGATCCTGATTCCGTTGCTGCTGTTCCAGCGGATCGGGGAGCGCGAAACCACCCGGGACCAGGGATGACCGGGCGGCGCTCCTTCTGGCTGTTCACCGCCATCGCCTTCGGCTATGCGTTCTTGTACCTGCCGATCGTCACCCTGATCATCTACTCCTTCAACGATTCGCGCCTGGTGACCGTCTGGGGCGGCTTCTCGACCCGATGGTACGTCGAACTGCTGCAGAACGAGCGCATCCTGGCCGCCCTGTGGCTTTCCGTGCGGGTGGCGGCGATGACCGCCACCCTGTCGGTGATCCTGGGGACGCTGGCGGCCCTGACCCTGGTCCGCTTTACCCGCTTCCGTACGCGCATGCTCTTCGCGGGCATGGTCGCCGCGCCGCTGGTGATGCCGGAGGTCATCCTGGGCCTCTCCGGCCTCTTGATGTTCGTGACCCTGGAACAACTGGTCGGCTGGCCGCCCGGGCGCGGCATGACCACCATCACCATCGCCCACGTGACCTTCACCAGCGCCTTTGTGGCGGTGATCGTGCAGTCCCGTCTCTCCCAACTGGACGTGAGCCTCGAGGAGGCCGCCATGGATCTCGGCGCCCGGCCCTGGAAGGTCTTTCTGGTGATCATCCTGCCGATCATCTCGCCGGCGCTGATTGCCGGCTGGCTGCTCGGCTTTACGCTGTCCATGGACGACCTGGTCATCGCCAGCTTCGTTTCCGGGCCCGGCGCCACCACCCTCCCGATGGTGGTCTATTCCAGCGTGCGCCTGGGCGTCAGCCCGCAGGTCAACGCCCTGGCGACGATTATTGTCGTGGTTGTGGCAAGCGGCGTGATCACCGCCGGGTGGCTGCTCCACCGGCAGGCATCCCGAAGCGGACACTAGTCGGCCATGCCGAGAGCCCCCCACGCCTGTCGTTTTACTGATGATACCGATCAACCGAACGATTCTGACCTGAGCGGACGCTGTCTCAGTGCAGCAGTTCCTCCGCCTCCTCGATCAAGCGCAGACAGTCGCTATCCTCCGCCAACCCAAGATCGATGAACGGGATGATCGCGGCGAGTGGCCCGATCAGCACACCGAGACCCAGCGCGAGCCCTCCCCGCATGATGATGCCCGAGGGATCGATCTCCAGCGACAACGACGTAAGGTGGCCTGATATCTCGACGGGTACCCGAGAGTGAGCGATACCCGGATCCTTCGGCCGCCCTTCCAGCCGCAGCTTCAAGGTCTCCTTGCCAAGGTCCATCTTGCCCTCGCCCGCGATCAGCGTGCGCTCAGTGTCCAGGACCATCGCCGAGGTGGTCATGATGCCGTCCTCGATCTCCCATCCCGTCACGAAACAGCGGATCGCCATGGGTTTCGGTTCGCCGCTCTCGCCCATCAGGGCAAGTGCTTCGAGAAAGCCGGCGTCGAGTAGCGCCAGGGCAGACCCGTCGATCCGCCCCCGCTCCATCAAAAGCGCCGCTTCACCCTGCGCCGTCGCCATCGCCGAGCGCATGGTCTCCCCCCGGGTCGAGAAAACAGCTCCTCCGTGCAGCACACCATCGGCGGTCCCTTCCAGCCCAACCTCATCGAAGATGTCCTGCAGTTGGATACCCGACAATCTGAGGTCCACATCGGACTGTGCTGGCTCGACTGTCGAATAAATGGACGCGAACAGGTCAAGCGTACCTCCCGCGAGTCCGAACCGCAGCGGTGCCATCTTTAGAACACCGTCTTCCAGATCGAGATCCAGTTCGACCTCCCGCAGTGGCAGTTGGGGCGCCACCACGCGTTCGCCCCTGAAGGTCACACGCGCGTCCGACTTCCGGATCAGTTCGCGTTGGAGCGGCGCGTCGGGCAAGAGTCGCGCTGCTGGTTCCGCGTCGGGTTCAGCGGGAACCCAATCCTCGGGATACACCCCGATCAGAGGCCCAAGGTCCACGAACTCGAGGTGTTCCGACACGAGGTCGGCGACCATCAGCGGCCGTTTCGGCCCCACGTCGAGCGAAATGGATCCGGCAAGGTCGCTGTCGCCTACGACGCCGCTGAAGTTCTCGAACCGCCACACGTCGGCCTCGCGCACGAGATCGCCTGCAAGCTCATAGGGGCGCGTGCTCGGCAGAGGCAACTGAAGGATGGGCGCCAGGAGGAAGGCGTTCGGACCCTTGATGTACAGCGCCATCTGCATGTTGGCTGGCTGAAACGGCTGCTCGACGGCTCCGTTCAGGGTTGCCTCGGTCTCGCCGAGACGGACCTCCACTTCGACCGGATAGGGTTCCTTCCGCGCGCGCAGGTCGAGGAGCGAGGCCCCGCGCATGGTCAGGGTGAATTCCTCGTGCTGCAACCGACCCGTTGCTTCTACCGTGACCGGCCCCGCACCCCCATCCGGGCTGGTTCCCTCGACCGAGGCAATGGTGGCGTCCAGTTCGACCTCGTGCCTTCGATCATGAAAGGTCACATGGCCCTCTTCGATCAAAAGGCTCTCGATCAGCGGAATCCACGGTGGTTCCTCGGATTCCCTGCCCAGATCCCAGCTTGAGCGTCCTTCCGGGTCGATCTCCAGGTGGAGCGTTGCACCGCGGATCTGCAACTCGGAGACCACGAACCTTCCCCGAGCGAGCGACCTCAGATCCATCTTCATCTGGAGGGATTCGATCTCCACCATGTTGGGCTCCGCCGCCCAGTCGGCGTTGGCAAGACGCACCTCCCCGACCTTGATGCGCGGCTGCAGCCCCAGGCTTCCCTCGAGCTTGCCATCGATCGCGAACTCTCGCCCGAGCTCCTCCGAAAACCTTTCGGCGAGGGCATTGCGGAGCATGTTCCAGTCGAAGACGAGAAGGAAGACGATGGCGAGCAGCGCGATGAGCGCGATCAGTCCCGCTGTCCATTTCAGTGCGATACGCATCACTGCGCCTCCTGATGGTCCTGCTCCAGAAGTATAGGTCACAACGCCCCGTGACCCCCGGGCAACGCTGGTCGCCACACCCTGGCACCGGATGACGCCGAGCGGACCCTTGCTGTTCCGAAGCCGCTTGTTGCTACCCGGTGGTGGCTGCTGGCTCGCTGCGGTTACCCTTGACCCTCCTTCCCTCCATTCCCTACGGTGACATCTTCGACAACCCGGGGATGCGGCCATCACCCCGCCCGCACGAGGCCATGATCTTCATGAAAAAAATGCTCCTTGCCGCAGCCCTGGCGGCCCTTGTTCCGATCGAGGGTTTTGCGGAATCCGCGTTCGAGGCCTGTATCGGAGACATCAGGGCCAGGGCCGTTTATGAGGGCGTGGACGCGGACGTGGCGGATCGCGTCCTCGGACGTGTTCGGCACCTGGACCGCGTCATCGAACTGGACCAGCGCCAGCCAGAGTTCACCACACCGTTTGTCGATTACCTTGGTCGAAGGGTAACGACGCAGCGTATCGAACGGGGGCGTGCGCTGTTACAGACACATCGAGCGCTACTGGAACGCGTCCAGGCGGCGACAGGCGTTCCTCCTGCCTACCTCGTGGCCTTTTGGGGTCTGGAGACCAATTACGGCAGTTATTTCGGCCGCATGTCCGTGCCAAGCGCCTTGGCCACGCTGGCCTGTGATCCCCGTCGAGCCGCGTACTTCACCGAAGAGTTGATCGCGGCACTGCGCATCATCGAGGAAGGAGCAATCCCATTGGAACGCATGGAGGGATCCTGGGCCGGCGCCATGGGCCACGTGCAGTTCATGCCCTCCGTGTTCCTCCGCCACGCGGTGGACGGTGACGGCGATGGCAAACGGGATCTCTGGAACAGCATCCCCGACGCGATGATGTCCGCAGGCAACTTTCTCAGCGCCCTCGGCTGGGACCCGAAGTATCGTTGGGGACGTGAGGTCGTTTTGCCCCATGGCTTCGACTACAGCCAGGCCGGCCGGACCGAGCGCAGGCCCCTGAACGAGTGGCGCAGCCTGGGCGTCACCGATGTTCACGGGAACGCGGTGGCCGATATCGACCTGGAGGCTGCCCTGCTGCTCCCGGCTGGACACCTCGGACCGGCCTTCCTCGTCTATCCCAATTTCAATGTGATCATGGGCTGGAACCGATCGGAGTTCTATGCCCTTTCTGTCGGACACCTGGCCGACCGCATTTCCGGTGCCGGCAGGCTGCACAGACCGCCACCGGCACATGCCCCCCGCCTTTCGCGGGCGGAGGTCGTGCAGCTGCAGTCGCAGCTGAATGAGTCGGGATTCGACAGCGGCGAGGCAGACGGGATCCTGGGGCCGGCGACGCGTAATGCCATCAGCCAGTATCAATTGGCGCAAGGGATGATTGCCGACGGCTTCCCGGACGAGACATTGCTTGCCCGACTGGGCATCTCGCTCAAGGGTCAGCAGTGACGAGACCGCCACCAGATACCCCGCCGATGCTCATCCCCGGTTCATGTGCTACCTTCCATACGTGGGGAGTTCTGGCGGTGGATTGGCGTTCTCGGGACCCCGGGATGACGCCAGTCAGTCTGGTTCAACGAGGAATCCGGTCGGCTTCGGGCCAAAGAAGATTCCCGTATTCCCGCAGCCACTCATACATGGAGGATGCCCGTCATGCTTTCCCTGGACCTTCTGAATCGACAGAATCACGAGCTCGCAGAATTGACCAAAGTCCTCGCGCACCTGATCCAGGAACGCGAGATGTGCGATACCGATATTGCGAGCAACCTGCTCGATCAATACGTTGCTCGAGTGCATGAACATTTTGAACGCAACAACAAATACGTGTACCGAGATCTGCTCACCCACGGGGACGTCGGAGTCAACAATACCGCGCGTCGTTTCATCGAGGGAGAGAAGGAGATCAAGAAGTTGTTCAATGATTTCGTCGGTCGCTGGTGCCGGAGGGGCCTGCATATCGACGACCACGCACGTTTCGTCACGGAGGCAGAGGACATCTTCCGGCTGGTCTCCAAGAGGATTCAGGCTGAATGTGAAGAGCTCTACCCCTTGGCGAGACGACTCCCGCACGAGGCAGAGGGCGCTGCGTCGCACGTCTGAAAAAAGTATGCGGGCAAAGCCATTCCGTCTACCACTGAGCCGGAACTCATGGTCCGCTCCTCGTTTCGGGTTGGCTCGGCGTCTCCCTCATTCGCCGCTTGGCACCAGCAGCGTCAGGCGCCGGGCCTGACGACATACCGCCTCGGCCGTGCTTCCAATCAGCAGGTCCGTGACCGGATTGCGGCCGCGCTTGCCGATGATCACGAGATCCGCGGCCTTTTCCTCCGCCACCCGGCCGACTACCACCGAGGGCTTGCCCTGGCCCACGAGCACGGTATCGAAGCCGCGCTCCCCGGCCCGCTGCGCCAATCCCTCGACATGGGTATCGATGGCACGGCGTTCGTCGGCACGATCGGGGTCATCGTCCCAGCGCCCGACCGAAACCACCACCCCGCGCCGGCACTCGGGCAGGATCTTGAGAAAGGCATCCTCCGCCGCCTCGGCGGCCTTCGAGCCATCAGTCGCCAGTAGGGGGCGACACACCGGGGCCTCTTCCAGCGGCACTTCGCCGGCCGTGGGCGCCAATAGCAACGGTCGCCGGGAGCGGCGCGCTAGGTCCAGCACGGTGCTGCCCAGAAAGATGTCACGCAGCGTGCTGTGGCCATGGCTACCAGCCAGGATCACGCCAGCGCCGCGCTCGCGGGCTACGCGTTCCAGCTCGGACGCCACGGCGCCTGCACAGACGACCGTATCGGCCTCGAACCCCCGATCACGAAGCCTGGCGGCAATCTCCTCCAGGCGGTCTTCGTAATACGGGCCATGCCCCACCTCGGGGGCCTGGGTATAGCCCGCGACCAGCACATGGGCGAGCGTCAGCCGCCGACAGCCGAGGGCCTTCAGGCGCTCCAGCTGGCTCTCGAGCCGGGCCCAGGCGGGCGAGAAATCCACTGCCACCAGAATGTGTTCGAACATCGTGCGCTCCTAAACTCGTCCCATTTCGCCTTCCACCACCAGCCGGCGCCAGCGGAACAGACCTTCCACATCAATGTGATACGGGCCCGCGCCCAGGTCGTCGGCGACGAAGACCCGCACACCATCGATCTCCCGTGCGGCGTAGCCGTCCGCCTTGCGCGGCGCGCCCGGCTCGGCTACCGGCACCCCGGCCTGGCCACCACAACAACCATGACGAGCGGACAGCCTCAGGGTCACCTCCCCGCCGTTCCCGGCCAGCCACTCGCGGGCGGCCTCGGTCAGGCTGATCTCGGTCATGTCGAAGGGGCCCTGGCATCGGCCGGGAACCAGTGGCGCGTGCGGTTGGCAATGCGCACCAGCGCCAGCATCAGTGGCACCTCCACCAGCACGCCCACCACCGTCACCAGCGCTGCGCCGGATTGCAGGCCGAACATTGCGATCGCGGCGGCCACGGCCAGTTCGAAGAAGTTGCTCGCCCCGATCATCGCGCCGGGGGCTGCCACCGCGTGACGCACCCGCCAGGCCTTTGCCCAGAAGTAGGCAATGTAGAACACCAGAAAGGTCTGGATGATCAGCGGGATCGCAATCAGGACAATATGCCCCGGATTCTCCAGAATGCGTTCCCCCTGGAAGGCGAACAGCAGCACCAGGGTCACCAACAGGCCAATCGGCGTGACCGGTCCCAGGCGCTTCATGAACACGTTGTCGAACCACTCGATCCCCCTGCTCCGAATCAGCCAGATCCGCGTGAGATAGCCCGCGGTAAACGGGATCACGATGTACAGCAGCACCGACAATGCGACCGTATCCCAGGGCACATGGATGTTCGACACACCCAGAAGCAGGACCACGATAGGTGCAAAGGCAAACAGCATGATGATGTCGTTCACCGCGACCTGGACCAGGGTGTAGGCGGCGTCCCCGCGCGTGAGGTAGCTCCAGACGAAGACCATCGCGGTACACGGGGCTGCACCGAGCAGGATCGCCCCGGCCAGGTACTCGCGACCGAGTTCCTCCGGGATCCACGCGGCATACACGAACATGAAGAAGAACCAGGCAAGCGCAAACATGGTAAACGGCTTGATCAGCCAGTTGACCGAGGTGGTGATCGCCAGGCCCTTGGGCTCACGGCGAACGCCGAGAATGGCGCTGAAGTCGATCTGCACCATCATCGGGTAGATCATCGCCCAGATCAGGATCGCGACCGGGATGGAGACCTGCGCGTATTCCCACCGCGCCAGCGTCTCCGGCACCACCGGCAGGAGCTGCCCCAGGGCCACCCCGGCCACGATGCAAAGCGCGACCCAGACGCTCAAGTAGCGCTCGAAGACCCCCATGCCTTCCTTCGACGAGATCTCCTCGACGGAGGTGTTTCGATCGTCGGTCATTGCCTACTCCGTGTTCTCAATGTTCGCGAAATTGACCCGTGGATCCTCCAGCATCCACAGCGAGACAATGGGTGGGACTCAGTCCTGTCGCTTGAACGGGTTGCAGTAGCCCGCCTTGCAGGCGAAGATTTCGGCGGTTTCGGCGCGGTCAACGCGATTTCCCGTGCCCGCGGAGAATGCGTGCAAATCAGGAGAAAAATTGGGTCGGGTTCAGGAATCACTTCAATAACCGCCGGTAGCAGGCTCCGGCCTTGATGGCACCGGATCGAGCAGTTTCAGCAAACGCTCCATCCCGACCGGCTCCTCGCGTAATGTCGGAACCACCGCATGGCGTTGCGCATACTGCTCCGCCACCTCTGCGATCCGCGGCTGCTCGGCACGCGCGCGGCGGCGCAACAAGGGCGAATGCGTTTCGGTCGCCGCAATGCTCTGGTTGACCACCCAGGCCCAGGGCTCTATGCCCGCCCGGCGCAGGTCCGATTGCAGGTTCGCCGCCTCCAGCACCGGGGTCGTTTCCGGCAGCGTCACGATCAACACCTTGGTCTGTGCCGGATCCTGCAGCTGCATCATCGGCGTGGTGTACCCGATCCCGGAACCGTCCATCTGCCGGCTCACCTCGCGGTGGTAGGCACCCGTGGCATCGAGCAGCAGCAGAGTGTGCCCGGTCGGTGCCGTATCCATCACCACGAACTGGTGGCCGGCCTCGCGAATGATCCTCGAGAAGGCCTGGAACACCGCGATCTCCTCGGTACAGGGCGAGCGCAGATCCTCCTCCAGCAGGGCCCGTCCCTCGGCGTCGAGCTTGCCGCCCTTGGTCTCCAGCACATGCTGCCGATAGCGCTCGGTCTCGACCCGTGGATCGATCCGGCTGACGGTCAGCCCGTCGAGTTGTTCGCTCAGCGTCTCCGAGAGGTGCGCGGCCGGATCGGAGGTGGTCAGATGCACCGGAAGCCCCCTCTCGGCCAGGGCCACCGCGATCGCGGCTGCCACCGTTGTCTTGCCGACACCGCCCTTGCCCATCAGGAGAACGAGGCCATGCTTGTCGGCAGCGATCTCGTCCACCAGTTCCGACAGGGAGGGGGAATCCTCCGCTGGGGATGGTCCCGCATCGGTGTCGACCTCTCCTCCATTGGCTGCCGCTTGGTCGTCTCCGAACAGCCCTCCCAGCGCCTCCAGGCCGACCAGATTGAAGGCCTTCAGGGGCAGTTGATCACGCGGCAGGCCCCGCAGGGATGCCGGGAGATCAGCCAGGGCCTGCGCTTCCCGCTCGTGGATCGCGGCAGCCAGCGGGTCGGTCGCCGCTTCTGCCGCCGGGAGCACGCCGTTGATCACCAGGTGCTGGCGCTGCAGACCAATCGCCGCCAGTTCGGCGTGCGTGCGGGCCACCTCACGCAGACTCCCCTGCTGCGGACGGGCAACCAGGACCAGTCGCGTCCGCTCGGGGTCGGCGAGCGCGGCCACCGCGGCCCCGTAACGTTCACGTTGCTTGTCCAGACCGGCTAGCGGCCCGAGGCAGGAGGCATCCCCCTTCCCGGCCTCCAGGAAGCCACTCCAGGCCCCCGGTAGCTGCAACAGGCGGATGGTGTGCCCGGTCGGCGCCGTGTCGAACACGATATGGTCGTAGCCGTCGAGCAGCTCGAAGTCGGTCAAGAGCGCCGTGAACTCGTCGAACGCGGCGATCTCCGTGGTGCAGGCGCCGGAGAGCTGTTCCTCGATACCCGCCACCACCGCATCGGGCAACACCCCGCGCACCGGACCCACGATGCGATCGCGGTAGCCCTGGGCCGCGGCCTGGGGGTCGATCTCGAGTGCCGATAGCCGGGGAACTGCGGCCACCGGCGTGACCGTGTTGCCGATTGCCATCCCGAAGACCTGACCGACATTGGATGCGGGGTCGGTGCTCACCAGCAGTACGCGATGCCCGGTTTCCGCCAGATGGATCGCGGTGGCGCAGGCGATGGAGGTCTTCCCCACTCCGCCCTTGCCGGTGAAGAACAGGAAACGCGGTGGATCGGTCAGGAACTGCAGCTCGACAGTGCCCATCATCAACCCTTCGCCCCGCCGCCACAGCACGGTTCCGCCGCAGCGATGCTGAACTCCCGGGCCGGTGGCGGAAGCCCCGCCCAGCGCGCGAGTTCACTGCGGGTCGGATAGCGACCGGTCAGCGCCAGCGTCCCATCGACCAGGATCACCGGCAGGGCCTCCTCGCCGGAACGCTCGAGGATCCCACGCACCTGTTCGTTCTCGGCGAACGCCATCGGCTGCTGAGCCAGATTGACGCGCTCGATCCGCAGGCCGCTGCGCTTGGCCCAGTCCACATCGGCGGAAAAGGCGACCAATTGCGGGTCCACATCGACCCCGCAAACGCCGGTGTTGCAGCACATGGACGGATCAAAGACCTGGATGGAAATCATTGGGAGACTCCATGGATTATTGAACGGATGGGGGTAACTCGGGGATGAGAGACCATTATTGCGCGCCGCTCAGGGTTCCGCTTCGACGCGCGGACGCCTCAGTGGAGGGAGGATTCCGGGAGCCACCCTGGACGCACCGCGCAGCCCTTCACATTGACTGGCGTCGCCGGCGCAGCACTCCTCCGTCAGGTAGGCCACGAGATCCAGCATCAGCGGCATGTTGGCCCGGTAGCGCTGAAAGCGACCCTCCTGCTCCACCGTCAACAGACCCGCGTGGGTGAGGTTCTTCAGATGGAAGGACAGATTGGTCGGCGGAATATTGAGTGTCGAAGAGATCTCGCCGGCCACCAGGCCCTGCGAACCGCGGCGCACCAGCTCGCGGAAGATCTCCAGCCGCAGTGACGAGGCAAGGGCTTCAAGGACGGCGATGGCGTGTGTTTGCTCCACGCTTCGATCCTACAAGTTCCTTTGAAGCATCGCAATAGATCCTCGCCGTGGCAATGCCTTTACTTACGACAACGCATCGACAATGCGTCTACACTTTGGTCCCAACACCCACTCCGTATCGTGAGGCCATCAAGCTGGTCGATCTCGAGGGCTTCACCTATCGCGAAGCAAGCAGGGTGCTGGGTATCCCCATGGGCACCGTGATGAGTCGTCTGAGCCGTGGCCGCATCCGGCTGCGCGGTCTGTTCGAGGCCACCCCATCGGTGGACAAGCAGGCCATGATAGAGGCGGAACGTTCGCGTTCCACCTCGCGCGCCGAGGGCGCGACTGCGTGAGTGTCCATTGCGCCCGACGACGTCTAGGCGGACTCCTCGTCTTCGCGCTGTTCATGCCCGGGCATGCGCCTCTGGCGGCGAGCGAGCCGCCTCAGGCGTCCGTTCGCTCCATTCCCGAGCTTATCCGGCAGCAGGACCTGGCCCTGTTCCACAACCCCGGTGCCCCGATCAGCGCGAATCCCGACGGCGACCTCACCCTGGCCGTCTTCTTCGACTACAACTGTAGCTGCTGCCGGGGCTTCGTCCGGGAGTTGTCCGCGGTGGAATCCAACGATCGGAATCTGCGGGTGGTCTACCTCGAGCTTCCGATCCTCGGTGTCCGTTCAGCCTTCGCGGCACGAGCCGCCCTCGCCGCCCGCGAACAAGACGCGTACCTCGAATTTCACGAGGCCCTGATGGCGAGCCAGGGTTACACCAGCCCCGAGGGTATCGCGAATATCGCACGAACCCTGTTGCTGGACCCGGATCAGTTGTTGCGGGACATGGAGGATCCGGCCATTGGGCGGATCATCGAAGAGAACCAAAGGTTGGCGGACGCACTGGGTATCCGGGGAACCCCTGCTTTGGTGATGGGCGACTTGCTGGTGCAAGGCGCGGTCCCGAGGGATCGCCTGACGGAGCTGATCGATCAGGTCCGGGGCCAGACTGGCCCGTGAATTTTTCTGGCGCGACTGTTCGCCTCTACCAGGCTTGATGAGGCGAGTGTTTCATCCGATGAAATAACGCGGGTACCTCCCTGTACCCGCGCACCTCACTGCTTACCCGTCAGCCCGTTTCAGGCGCGGGCCGGGACCGGCAGGCCGTCGAACGAACCCTTGACTTCCGTCTCGACTTCCTCGGTGTTCCGGTTCACCAACTGCATCGAACTGGCGGCACCCAGCCTGCGCGCACCGATCCGGAGCGTCCAGAGCAAGAGGCCGAGGAACATCAGCACCCAAACCACCGCGAACACCTTCTGCATCGCGATATCATTCGGGAAGATCGCCTGCGCCCAGGTGTAGGTCTCGGTGATGATCACCGAGTCGGCCGCGAACTTGACGTGGGCGTCGTAGAACAGCGAGAACGGGACATAGCCCACCGCGAAGCCGATGAAGCCGACCAGCGCATTGGTGTAGCCCAGCCCGAGACGCATGTAGGAGCGGATCTCGCAGCCGATCAGCAGCACCGCACCGGAACCCAGAAGCAGCCCGCCGATCAGGCCGGACCAGTTCAGCATGTCACGCGCCGGCGAGTTCTGGTACCCGAACTGGATGTCGAACAGCACCCATGCGCCCAAAGCGAAGCCACTGGTGATCAGCATCGCCGCGAGCACGCCGTGCAACGGCAGCAGTCCCTTCATCAGCGAACGCGTGACCGCGGGCACGCCAAGCTGCTTGAAGCGGGGCTCATCGCGCTTGATCATCGCCCCGGCCTCGACGGCCACCAGGCTGCACTCGGTGCCGAAACCGGTCTTGCCCATGGCGAAACCAGCAACGATACCCGCCAGCAGACCCAGACCCATGAACACGATCCCGGCGTTCGGGATGCTGTTCGGGGCCTCGGGGCTGAAGAAGTAGTAGATCGACGGAATCAGGAACATGGCCAGGAAGATCAGACCCACCCAG
>Ga0209498_1000119_pt1 | contig 44350 bp, 46 predicted proteins | sample WalLakDeSediment_FD_184131 | JGI IMG/M metagenome (GOLD analysis project Ga0209498, IMG submission 184131) | Lake sediment microbial communities from Walker lake, Nevada to study Microbial Dark Matter (Phase II) - Walker Lake 11/02/13 Deep... | ecosystem: Environmental > Aquatic > Freshwater >... | reverse complement strand
CGACACGTCCTGGATCCTGAGGTACTCCTGCCGGCCGAGCGCGTCGGCTCGCGCGGGCGAGACCGCGGCCCGCGCGCCGGTCGCGGGCTTAGACCCGTTGCTCATCGGCCTCGCTCCGGCCGCCCGCGGGGCCGATCAACTCACCGCCCGGTCCGCACCCGGGTCCAGGTGCGTGTGTAGACCCGGTCCACTTCGCGCGGCTTCATCTTGAGGCCGAACAGCCGCTCCATCACCTCCTCGGGAGGGAAGATGTCCGGATTCTCGCGAATCTCCTCGTCCACGAACTCCTTTGACGGGAGATTCGGGTTGGCATAGGCCACGTAATTGGTGATCTCGGCGATCACCTCGGGCCGGAGCAGAAAATTGATGAACAGGTGGGCGTTGTCGACGTTGCGGGCATCCGCCGGGATGGTCAGCATGTCGAACCAGATCGCCGACCCTTCCCCGGGAATCACGTAGTCCAGCTCCACGCCTCGCTCCGCCTCCTCGGCGCGGTCCATGGCCTGGAACACGTCACCGGACCAGCCGACTGCCACGCAGATATCGCCGTTGGCGAGATCGCTGATGTACTGCGAGGAGTGGAAATACCTGACGTAGGGCCGGACGGCCATCAACACGGCCTGGGCCTTCTCGATCACTTTCGGATCGAAGCTGTTCGGATCCTCGCCGATGTAATTGAGCGCGACGGGGATCATCTCGAACGCCGAGTCGAGCATGGTCAGGCCGCACTGCGCGATCTTGCTGGCGAACTCGGGGTTGAACACCAGGTCCCAGGAGTCGACCTCGAAGTCCTCGCCGAAAATCTCCGCGATCTTCTCGACGTTGTACCCGATGCCGGTCGTGCCCCAAAGGTAGGGCACGGCGTAGCGGTTGTCCGTATCGGTCTCGGCAATCCGCGCGAGCAGCTTCGGGTCGAGGTTGCCGTAGTTCGTCAGCTTGGCGCGATCGATCGGCTGGAACACGCGGGCCTGGATCTGCCGACCGAGGAACTCCAGCGACGGCACCACCAGGTCATAGCCCGTGCTGCCGGCGAGCAGCTTGGCCTCGAGCACCTCGTTGCTGTCGAAGACATCGTAGGTGACCTTGATGCCGGTCTCCTCCTCGAACTGCGCGATGGTGTCCTCGGCGATGTAATCCGACCAGTTGTAGATAAACAGGTTGCCGCCCGGCTTCGCCTCGCTGGCAAACGCCGTCGGGGCGAGCAGCGCCAGGGCAAGGCCGGAGAACAGCGAGACCAGCCGGATTCCAATCTGCATGGGGAACCTCCTGTCGAAGTGAGGGCATTATAGACCCTGGCGCCCCGCGGTACCCCCTCGGGTAAGGCGCCAAGGGTGCAGTATATCGGACTACAATTCACGATACGCCACCGCCCAGGGAGCCCGCCATGGCGAACCGCATCGAGCGCATCGAGCTCTGGCACGTGAATGTGCCGCTGCCCGCCCCTTTCTGGCCCTCCTGGATCCCGGGCTACCCGCAGACCCACGTCGCGCAAACCGTGGCGCGCTTCTATGCCAGCGACGGCCTGGTCGGCGAGACCGGCGGTCCGGCTTTCACCACCGAGCGCAGCGGCCTCGGCGAGCTGCTTGGCGGATTCCTGCTGGGCATGGATGCCGCGGACATGGACGGCTTCCGCAAGCGGCTGCGCGAGGCTTCCTATCTCGGCTGGCGCAACTGGTGGCTGGAGGCGGCTTACTGGGACCTCGCCGGCAAACTGGCGGGCAAGCCGGTCTACAAGCTCCTGCAGCAGCATGACGAAACCGTCACCAGGGCCGGCGTGTACGCCTCCACCGGCTCGCTCAGGCCGCTGGCTGAACGCCGCCCGTATCTCGACGAAATCCGCCGCATGGGCATCGGTGCGGTCAAGATCCGCGTGAAGTACGCCACCCTCGAGGAAGACCTCGCGATGGTGCGCGGCGTGCGCCAGCACCTCGGCGACGACTTCATCATCGGCGTGGACGCCAACCAGGGCTGGCCCGTGTCCTTGTTCAGTCCCAACCCGGACTGGGACCTCGACCGTGCGACCGCGTTTGCGCGCGGCTGCGACGAGCTGGGCATCAACTGGCTCGAGGAGCCGCTCGACATGCACGACTGGCACGGAATGGCCGAGCTGCGGCGGCGCGTGAACACCACGCTCGCCGGTGGTGAACTGCACGGCGCCTGGCATGAACTTTTGCCGCTGTTCGAGCACGACAGCCTCGGCAAGTACCAGCCCGACGCGATGTTCTCCGGCCTGACGGTGGCGAAGCAGGTCATGGACGAGTGCCGCCGGCGCGACCTGGAATTCACGCCCCACACCTGGTCGAATGGCTTCAACATGGTGGTCAACCTGCACGCCTTCGCCGCCTGGGAACGCCGCAAGCTCATCGAGTACCCCTACGAGCCACCCGGCTTCGTGCCCGCGGCGCGCGAAGGCATCATGCCGCCGATGCACGTGCATCCCGATGGCACGATCGACGTGCCGCAGGCGCCCGGGCTGGGGTTGCAAATCGATGAACGGCTGTTGCGCAAGCACGGCCGGCGCTTCCACGTCTCAACTCCGCTGCGGGTCGCCGTGCGCACCATTCGCGAGAAGGGTCTCAAGTCCGCCTTACTGCTCAAGAAAGCGAGGGCAGCGCATTGACGGCGCTGATGCAGCGGGTGTTCAACGTGCGCCGCGATGAAGTCGCGGGCGTACTCGCAGCGGCGGCGTTTTTTTTCTGCGTGCTCACCGCGTTGATGGTGCTGCGGCCCGCGCGCGAGGCGCTCGGCATGCAGCGGGGCATCGAGACGGTCCGCTGGCTGTTCATGGGTACTGCGATCGTCACCCTGCTGGTCAACCCGGTGTTCGGCTGGATGGTCAGCCGCTTCCGCCGCCTGCGCTTCATCGCCGCTACCTACCTGTTTTTCGCCCTCAGCCTGGTGGCGTTCTATTTCCTGCTGATGTCAGCACCAGAGGCGGTCGGCGTCGCCAGCGGCATGGTGTTCTACGTCTGGTTCAGCGTGTTCAACCTGTTCATCACCATGTTGTTCTGGGCCTTGATGGCGGATCGTTTCTCGCTCGAGCAGAGCAAGCGGTTTTTCCCGCTGATTGCCGTGGGCGGCACGCTTGGGGCCATCTTCGGCCCGTGGCTTGCAACCATGCTGGCGCGGCCGCTGGGCACACCGTCCCTGCTGCTCGTATCGACCGCCTTTCTCCTGCTGGCGATCAGCATTGCCTGGCTCGTGGCACGAACCCAGCCGCACCAGTCCGGCGAAGTTGACCCGCACGACCCGGAGGCCCCGCCGGTAGTCAGCGAGCACGCCATCATCGGGGGCAGCGCCTGGGAAGGATTTCGCGCCGTATTGCGCTCGCGCTACTTGCTCGGTATCGCCGCCTACGCGCTGATCCTCGCGATCATGGCTACATTCATTTATTTCACGCGCTTGCAGATGGTCGCGGCGCTGGGCGACGACATCGACCTGCGCACGACCTGGTTCGCGCGCATCGACCTGATCACCCAGGTGGCGACCCTGGTGCTGCAGGCCGTGATCGCCGGCCACCTGATGCGGCGCCTCGGCGTGCCGCTCACGCTGGCGCTGCTGCCGGTCACCGTCGCGCTGGGCTTCATCGGCCTCGCGCTCGTGGCCTCGCTGGCGGCGCTCATCGTGTTCGAGGCGAGCTTCCGCGCCATCCAGCGGGCGATCATGCGCCCCGCCCGGGAAACGCTTTACACGGTGGTGAGCCGCGAGGAGAAATACAAGGCGAAAGCCTTCATCGACACCTTCATCTACCGCAGCGGCGACGTTGTCGGTGCGCAGACCGAAGGCCTGCTCGGCCGGCTGGGCATGGGGCTCGCGGCGCTGGCCACCGTCGCGGTGCCGCTGGCGCTCGCCTGGGCCGCGCTCGGCATCTGGCTCGGCCGGGCGCAACGCAGGCGCGCACAAGCGCGGGAACCCGGCGCCCGCGCCGGACTCGAAGCCATGGAACACGCGCGAGGTAATCACGCATGATCACACGTCGCCAATACCTGCAACTCAGCCTTGCCGCCGGCGCAGCCATGAGCTTGCCGGGCCGCCTGCTCGGTGCGACGGCGCCCGCCGGAGATCTCATCATGCGGGCCATTCCGTCCAGCGGCGAGCTCGTACCGGCCGTCGGCCTTGGCAGTTCCGCGACCTTCGCCCAGGTGGCCCGCAGCGAGGACGTCTCGGCGCTGCGCGATGTGCTCGCCGCACTGGTCGAGTACGGCGGTTCGATCTTCGACACCGCCCCATCCTATGGCGATTCTGAGCGCGTCGCGGGCGACATCGCGCGCGAGCTCGGCATCACCGATCGGATCTTCTGGGCCACCAAGGTGAATGTCGCCGGCCGCGACGGCGGGCGTGCCGATCCGGATGCGGCACGAGCGCAGATCGAGGCGTCCTTCGAGCGGCTCGGCGCCGAGGTCATCGACCTGGTCCAGGTCCACAACCTGGGCGATGTGCCCACGCAGCTGGGCCTGTTGAAAGAGTACAAGGAAGCCGGCCGCGTGCGGTACATCGGCGTCACCACCACCTTTCCCGGCCAGTATGCCGAGCTCGAACAGGTGATGCGGCGCGAGCCGCTCGACTTCATCGGCGTCGACTACGCGATCGACAACCGCGCCATGGAGGAGACGATCTTCCCGCTCGCGACGGAGCGGAAGATCGGCGTGCTGGTCTACCTGCCGTTCGGGCGTACCCGCCTATGGGACCGGGTGCGCGGCAAGGAGCCGCCCACGTGGGCCGCGGAGTTCGACGCCCGCACCTGGGCGCAGTTCTTCCTGAAGTTCGTGCTGGCTCATCCGGCGGTGACGGCCGTGACGCCCGCGACCAGCCGGGCGCGGCACATGATCGACAATCTTGGCGCGGCGCGCGGACGGCTGCCCGACGCCGACATGCGCAAGCGCATGGTGGCGCATATCGAATCGCTGGGCGGGTGATCGAGCGCAGCTAGGCGCCGCGGCGCTCCCGTATGAGCCACGCCGTCAGCCCGACAGCGAGGACCGCGAGCAGCCCGAGCACGATCATCCAGCCGCCCTGGTGGCTCAGCAGCAGCACCAGCGCGAAGCCGACCACGTAGACGAATGCCAGGGCGGCGAGAATGGTCAGCAGCGTCTTCACGTCGGGTGCTCCTCGTGATCACTCGCGTGATCAGGCATGTCGGTTTCTGTCATGCGCTTGGCGATGCGCCGCGAAAAGTAATGGATACGCTTGGATGCCTCGACCAGGTCACTCTCGATGCGGAACAGGGACAGGCGATGCGCCTCGGGCGCGCTCACCCGGCGCGCGAGATGCAGCTCCGCGGCGCGCGCGAGCAGCTTGACGTCCTCCTTGGAGCGGATCACCGCCTCGGCCGCCTCCTTGGACGACGACGCCACCGCCTGCGCCGCCTGCCCCACGCTCCAGAACACCTTGTCCCAAAGATCGCCGATGATACGGCGCGTGGCCGGACTGACGGTGAGGTTGGAGCTCAGCCGCACGCGCGCCGCGTGCGTCAGGTTCATTTCCACGATGTCGCCCATGGATTCGAAGTAGCCGGCGGCCGCCATATAGTCGTGCAGCAACTCGGTCTGAGCGGCATTCAGCGGCCGGCGCGACAGCCGGCCGAGGTAGCCGATAATCGCGTCATGCAGGCTGTCGACGTCGCTGTCGAGGCGAGGGATCTCGTTGATCTTCTCCAGGGTGCCGTCGAACACCATCGGCGGCCCTCGCCCCAGCAGTCGCAGCACGACCTCGGCGAGATGTCCCGTCTCCATGCGCACGCGATCGAGCGCCAGGTCCGGAGTATCGAGCAACGCGTCGTCGAGGTACTTTGGCTGCTCCACCACCGATACAGGCTCGGGCCGGCCGGGATGCAATCGCTGCACCAGCCCCGCCAGCGGCCCCGCGAACCAGATGAACACGGCGGCATTCAGCACGTTGAGCAGCATGTAACCGTTGGCGATCTGCCGCGGCGTCTCGGCCGCCATGCGTGCGACGCCCTCGAGTTCCGGGTACGCCGGGGACACCGCTCGCATCAGCCCGGCCAGCCAGACCAGCAGGAACAGCCAGGCGAACGAACTCACCAGCTTGAAGATCAGGTAAGCAAGCGCGGTCTGGACCGCCTCTGCGCGCTTGCCGATGGCAGCCAGCATGGCGGTCACGGTAGTGCCGAGATTGGCGCCCAGCGCCAGCGCCAGGCCGGTCTCGAGCGTGATCAGCCCCTGGCTTGCGAGCACGATGATGATGCCCGTGGTCGCGGAAGAACTTTGCACCAGCGCGGTGAATCCCGCGCCGATCAGGATCGCGGGCAAAGGCCCTGCGTAGCGGCTCATTGCATCGATGAACGGCGGCCAGTCACGTAGCGGGCCCATGGCCTCGCCCATCAGGTTCATGCCGAGGAAAACGAGGCCGAGGCCGAGCAGCATGGTGCCGTAGCGCCGGACGGCCTCGTCCTTGGCGATCGAATGCGTCAGGAAACCCAGCGCAATGCCCGCGAGCGCCAGGTTGGTCACCTTGAAAGCGATGATCTGGGCAGTCACGGTGGTGCCGATGCTGGCGCCCATCACGATCCCGATGGCCTGCTGCAGGCTCATCAGCCCCGACTGCACGAACCCCACCGTGAGCACGGTGGTGACCGACGAGGACTGGATCACCGCCGTTACGAAGGCCCCCGCGAGGAGTGCGCGGAAGCGATTCTTCGTCATCCGCGCCAGCAGGGTCTTCATGCGGCTGCCCGCCACCTCCTTCAGCGCGACCGTCATCTGGTCCATGCCGAACAGGAACAGCGCGAGGCCGCCGAAGAGGCCGATCGCCATTGCGCCGTATTGAAGGGATTCAGTGGTCAAAGCCGCGTCCATGTGACCGACGTCAGTTAGTGCGGGCGCGTTCCAGCGTGATGAACGACATGTCCCAGGCATTGAGCTTGTCGGCCTGGTATTCCTCGCGAGCCGTCTCACGCCACTGCGCAGGCTCGAGTTCGGGAAACAGCGTGTCGCCCCAGGGCTCGGCATGGATGCGCGTCAGGTGGATGCGCCTGGCCTGCGGCAAAGCCCGACGATAGACCTCCGCGCCGCCGATGATCATGAGCTCCTTGGCCTCGATATCGGCCGCGACTCGCAGCGCTTCGGCCATCGAGCCGACGCGCATCGCTCCGGCGCCGCGCCACGCCGGGTTGCGCGTCAGCACCAGGTTCAGCCGCCCGGGCAGCGCCTTGCCGATCGATTCCCAGGTGAGCCGGCCCATCAGGACGGGCTTGGTCAACGTGAGCCGCTTGAAGCGCTTGAGGTCGGCTGGCAAGTGCCAGGGCATCTTCCCTTCCGCGCCGATCACTCCGTTGTCGGCGACTGCTGCGATCAGTGTGATCTCGGGCATCGGGGCGGCGGACGGCAGGATTATCGACATGGCGGCCTCAGATGGATACCGGCGCCGGGATATGCGGCTGGGCCTCATAGCCCGCGATTTCGAAGTGCTCGAATGTATAGTCGAAAATCGTCGCCGGGCGGCGCAGGATCCGCAACCGCGGCAGCGGGCCCGGCGTGCGCTGCAGCTGCAGGTCGGCCTGCTCCAGGTGGTTCAGGTACAAGTGCACATCGCCGCCCGTCCAGACGAAGTCGCCCACCTCCAGATCGCACTGCTGCGCCATCATGTGGGTCAACAGCGCGTAGGACGCAATGTTGAAGGGCACACCGAGGAACACATCGCAACTGCGCTGGTAGAGCTGGCAGGAAAGCCGGCCGTCACCGACCCAGAACTGGATCAGGCAGTGACACGGCGCCAGCGCCATCCGACCGGCACGCACGTTGTCCTGCGGGCTGACAGTCTCGTCGGGCAGCTCGGCCGGATTCCACGCAATCACGATGATGCGTCGCGAGTCGGGCCGCTGCCGAATGGTTTCCACGGCCTCGGCCACCTGGTCGATCGTGCCGCCGTCCGCGGCCGGCCACGCGCGCCACTGGCGCCCGTACACGGGGCCGAGATCGCCCGCCTCGGTGGCCCACTCGTCCCAGATCCGCACCTTGTGCTCCTTCAGGTAGCGAATGTTGGTCTCGCCCGACAGGAACCACAGCAGCTCGTGGACGATGGAACGGATGTGCAGCTTCTTGGTGGTGAGTAGCGGAAACCCCGCGCCCAGGTCGAAGCGCATCTGGTGGCCGAAGATCGAAAGCGTGCCGGTGCCGGTACGGTCGCCCTTCTGCAGGCCCTCGGCGCGTATCCGGCGCAACAGATCGAGGTAGGGCTGCATGTCAGGACGCCCGCGCGGCAGGCCGGTAGGCCAGCCACAGCAGCGCCGCGCCGAGCACGATCAGCGGCAGGGACAGCAACTGGCCCATGGTGAGCCAGCCGAAGGCCAGGTAGCCGATGTGGGCGTCGGGCAGGCGCACGAACTCCACCAGGAAGCGGAACACCCCGTAGCCAAGGCCGAACAGGCCCGAGACCGCCATGCGCGGCGGCCGGCGCGCCGAGAAGAACCACAGGATGACGAACAGCGCGACTCCCTCGAGCGCCGCCTGGTAGAGCTGCGAGGCGTGGCGCGTCACGCCGTTCACGACGAAGCCCCACGGCACGTCCGTCGGCTTGCCCCACAGCTCGCCGTTGATGAAATTGCCAAGCCGGCCGAACGCCAGGCCCAGCGGCGCCAGCGGCGCCACGAAGTCGGTCATCTCGAAGAAGCCGCGGCCCAGCTTGCGGCCGTACAGCCACATCGCGATCGCCACGCCGAGCAGGCCGCCATGGAACGACATCCCGCCCTCCCAGACTCTCAACAACATGACGGGATCGCCCAGCCACGCGTCGAAGTTGTAGAACAGGATCGAGCCGAGCCGCCCGCCGATGATGACGCCGAGCGCAGCATAGAAGATCAGGTCATCGATCTGCTGCGGGCTCCAGCCGGAGCCCGGCTGCCGGGCCCGGTGGCGCGCCAGGAACCACGCGATGGCAAAGCCGATGATGTACATCAGGCCATACCAGCGGATCGCGACCGGACCCAGCTGGATCGCGATCGGGTCGATGTTCGGATAAGGGATCATGGCGCCCCGCTACTCCGGCACCACGCGGCAGAATACGGCCTTGAGGTAGCGCGTTTCCGGGATGAGCGGATGGGACGGGTGGTCCGCGGACTGCCCGCCGAGCTCCAGCACCTGCACGGTGCGCCCGAGATGGCGCGCGGCGCGCTGGATCGCGAGCAGCAGGTCGTCCTGCGACATGTGGTAAGAGCAGCTGCAAGACACCAGCAGGCCGTCGCGCTCCAGCAGCCGCATGGCGAGCTGGTTGGCGCGCTGGTAGGCCGCGAAGCCGGCCACGTGATCCTTACGGCGCTTGATGAATGCCGGCGGGTCCACCACCACGGTCTCGTAGTGACGCCCCTCGTCGGCCAGCGCCTTCATCACGTCGAAGGCCTGGCCCTCGATCATTTCGACGTCCAGGCCGAGCCGCAGGGCGTCGCGCGCGGCGATCTCCAGGGCGGGGCCGGACGAATCCACCAGCGTCGCGCGCGCCCCGCGCATGGCGGCAGACAGGCCCCAGGCACCGGTGTAGGAGAACACGTCGAGCACGCTCTCGGGACGGTAACGGGCCAGTCGGGCGCGATTGTCCCGCTGGTCGTAAAACCAGCCCGTCTTCTGGCCGGTGCGGATCGGCGCGGTGTATTCCACACCGGCCTCGTTGACCATCACCTCGTCAGGCACTTCGCCGTCCGCGACCTCGACATAGCGCTCCAGGCCCTCGAGCACGCGCGCGCCGGAGTCGTTGCGCCACAGAATCCCGGCCGGCGCCAGCACCTTGCGCAGCGCATCCACCACGTCGCCCTTCATGGACTCGATGGTCGCGGTGCCCGCTTGCGCCACCATGATGTCGCCGAACCGGTCGACGACCAGGCCCGGCAGGCCGTCACCGTCAGCGAACAGCAGGCGGTAACAGGGCTGATCGTAACGTCGCACCCGCATGGCGAGGGCCACCTTCAGCCGGTGCACCAGCAACGAGCGACCCGGCGGGTGAGCGATGTCGCGCGCCAATATGCGCGCGACGATCAGGCTGTGGGGACTGACGCCCGCATAGCCGAGAAATCTCCCCTCGGCGCTCGACACGCGCACGATCGACCCCGCCTCGAGGGCCGTCAAGGGCGTGGCCGCCGTATCAACCTCGTTGCTGTAAACCCAGAGATGCCCGGCGCGCAGGCGGCGGTCCTCGCGCGGCTTGATTCTGAGTTCTGGGAATTCGTCGGCAGCGGGTCTCAATGGAGCATGACCTCGGGAAGCATCGCGGAAGGTCCGGTATAGTGCGCGCAGTTTAACTGATTCCTCCGCCGGTAATAACGATGCCTGGACACCGCAACCGTCTCGCCGACGAGACCAGCCCCTACCTCATGCAGCACGCCGACAACCCGGTGGACTGGCATCCCTGGGATGCGCAGGCGCTCGAGCTTGCGCGCCGCGAGGGCAAGCCCATCCTGCTGTCCATCGGCTACTCCGCCTGCCACTGGTGCCATGTCATGGCGCACGAGTGCTTCGAGGATCCAGAGATCGCTGCCCAGATGAATGACTTGTTCGTCAACATCAAGGTGGACCGAGAAGAGCGCCCGGACCTCGACCGCATCTACCAGCTGGCTCACCAGATGATCACCCAGCGGAACGGCGGCTGGCCGCTGACCATGTTCCTGTCGCCCGAGGACCAGTCGCCGTTCTTCGGCGGCACGTACTTCCCGCCGACCCCGCGCCACGGGCTGCCGGGTTTCCCGGAACTACTCGAGCGGGTCAGCGGCTACTGGCGCGATCATCATGAGGAAATCCGCCAGCATGCCGAGGGCGTCCGCGAGGCCTTCGCGGCCGTCTGGGAGGCGCCGGCGGGCGCGGCGCCCGGCGAAGTGCAGCTCGACCGCGAGCCGCTGGACATCGCGCGGCGCGAGCTCGGCGAGAACTTCGACACCGAGCATGGCGGCTTCGGCGCTGCGCCGAAGTTTCCCCATCCGCCCAGCCTGCAGCGCCTGCTCCGGCACTGGCGCGGCACCGCGCTGGGGGAGTCGCCGGACCTGGAGGCGCTGTACATGGCGACCTCGACGCTGCAGCAGATGGCCGAGGGCGGCATCTACGACCAGCTGGGCGGGGGCTTCTGCCGCTACTCGGTCGATGCCCACTGGATGATTCCGCACTTCGAGAAGATGCTGTACGACAACGGCCAGCTGCTGCCGCTGTATGCCCAGGCGTGGGCGGTCACGAACGAGGGCCTGTTCCGCGACGTCGCCGCCGGCGTTGCCGGCTGGGTGATGCGCGAAATGCAGTCTCCGCAAGGCGGCTACTGGTCGAGCATTGACGCCGACTCGGAAGGCGAGGAAGGCCGCTTCTACGCCTGGACGCGCGAGGAGATCCAGCGCCTGCTGGAACCCGGCGAGTATGCGGTGGTGTCGGGCATTCACGGCCTGGATCGCGGACCCAACTTCGAGGGCCGCTGGCATCTGCACACTTTCGTGTCGGTCGACCAGTTCGCGGCCGGCAGCGGCCTGGACGGCGGCGAGGTCCGGGCCCGGCTGGCGAGCGCCCGCGCGAAGCTGTTCGCGGCCCGCGAGACGCGCGTACGGCCGGGCCGCGACGAGAAAGTGCTGGCGGCCTGGAACGGGCTGATGATTCGCGGCATGGCGATCGCGGCGCGGATCCTTGGCGATGCGACGCTCGCCGAGTCCGCGGAGCGCGCCATGGATTTCGTGCGTCGCGAGCTGGTGGTGGACGGGCGGCTGCAGGCGTCCTGGAAGGACGGCCGGGCGCGCTTCGCAGCGTACCTCGACGACCATGCCTTCATGCTCGACGCCGCGCTGGAAATGCTGCAACTCCGCTGGCGGGACGAAGACCTCGCGTTTGCCGTGGCCATGGCGGAAGCACTCCTGGCGCATTTCGAGGACAAGGACGGCGGCGGCTTCCTGTTTACCGCGGACGACCACGAGCAGCTCATCGAGCGCCCGCGACCGCTGGCCGACGACGCGATGCCTGCCGGCAACGGCGTGGCCGCGCTGGCCCTGCATCGCCTCGGGTGCCTGCTGGGCGAGCCGCGCTACCTCGAGGCCGCGGAGCGCGCCGTGCAGTCCGCGCTGCCGGTGATCCGGCGCGCACCGTTCGCCCACTGCGCCCTGCTCGATGCCCTCGAGGAGCAGCTCGAGCCGCCGGAGATCGTCATCGTGCGTGGCGCGCCGAAACGCGCGGCCGACTGGGCGCGCACCGCGCGGCTGGTCTACGCCCCGCGCCGCCTGGTGTTCGCGATCCCGGAATCCGCCGGTGATCTGCCGCCCGCGCTGGCCGAGAAAACCAGCCCGGAGTCCGGCGCCCGCGCCTGGATCTGCAGGGGAACGACCTGCCTGCCGCCGGTCGATTCGTTATCAGGGCTCACGACGGCGCTGAAGCAACAGTAAAACCCGCTAGGGCTCGACCCTCTGCCAACCCTTCGGGGTATGGACTAACTCGTAGGTGGGCCAGTACCGATTGTCGAGCTTGAGCGTGAATACCTCGACCTGCCCGTTCCAGTTCACCGCCCGCAGCCGCACGGCCTCGCGGTGTTGCAGCCCGGCCACCGCGGCAAGGAAGCTGTCGAGATCCAACGTCGGCTGACCGTTCACTTCCACGATCCGGCGCCCGGGACCGAGGCCATTGCGGCTCGCCGGCGAGCCGAAGGAATGAAACGCGACAAACACGCCGCTCGGGTCGATGCCGCGCTGCGCGGCCATGGCGCGATGCGGCGGCTGCAGTAGCGCGCCCGCCCATGCCACCACGCGGTCTACGCCACCGCTGCCGAGCTCGACGGTCGGGATGTCCAGTTCCAGCACCTCGCCCTGGCGCCACACGCGGGTGCGCGCGACAGGCCGCTGGGCCGACTCTTCCACCGCGCGGAAGCGATTGACCGTCTCGCCGTTGATGGACAGCAGCAGGTCGCCGGGGCGCAGCAGCTCAGCCGCAGGCGTCGCCGCAACCGTGCGCACCACCTGCAGGACCTGGCGCCGCTCCGGATCGTGCGCCTCGAGCTTGGCGGCGAGCTCCGCCGGCATGCCCAGTCGCCTGGCGCTCGCCAGCGGCAACTGCACGAACTCGGCCTCGAGCGAACGCAGCGCCCGCTCGCCCCGCGCCAGCTCGAGCACCTCGGTGACCAGCGCCGCGGACACCCCCATGTTGTTCTGCTCGGTGGCGCGACCGGCGTCGAAGGCAAAACTCGACCACAAGCCGAGCACCCGGCCGCGCGCATCGGCGAGCACCCCATCGAAGTCGCCCGGACCGCTGACCAGCTGGATGGTCTCGAGGTTGGCGTCGCGGAACCGGAGGGTACGCGACAAGGGCAGGTTCAGGGCTTCGATGGACGCCACCTTGGTGGACTGGGACGCGAGCCGGTGATCGCCGCGCAGGCCGACGACCCAGACCTCGTCGCCGGGTTTCAGCCGGCCATCAACCAGCGTGGCCGAGCGCACCGGCGTGTCGCCGAGCAGCGCCGGCTCGTAACGCAGCACCGCCAGGTTGTGCAACGGGTGCACAAACTCGACGCGCGCCGGCGTCTCCAGCGAACCGGCGAAGGTCAGCGTAACGTCGCCCAGCGAGTCCGGCACCGTATTGCGGTCCACCACCACCAGGCCACGTTCCGCATCCACCACCACGCCCGTGCCGTGGTAGAAGCGATCCGACACGCCCGAGATCGGATAGGGCATCTCGAAGTTCACCATCACCAGCGACGGCTGCACGGTGCGCAGCCGCCGGTCGCTCTCGGGCGGAAAACTGGTGCTCGCCGGCGCGGGCAGCGGCGCCTCGCCGACCTCGGCCAGCGGCTCGCAGGGCCAGTCCCCGAGCGCGTCATCGCGGCGGCAGAACCCGGCGGGGAACCAGCGGCGATCCACCCGCACGCTGCGTAACTGCGTGGTGCGGGGATTGTCGAAATCGTAGAAGCGCACCGCGATCCGGGCGCGGTCCGGCACCGGCTCGAGCAGCGCACGCAGCGCCTGCAGGTCGGGCGTCGGCTGGCCGTTGATCTCCACGATCACGGCGCCGCGCGGCACCGCCGAAGCCATGAACATGTAACCCGGGTTGGCGATGTACACGCCCTCGAGCGGCATATTGAGGTGACGCCCCTGCTGGTAGGACAGGTTGTGCAGCACCGCGTCGCCGATCTGCAGGAACTCCGCCGGCGACACGGCGTGCAGGTCGGTGACCTCCAGCTCCAGCTCGAGGTCCGCCCCGCCGCGGCGCAGCGCCACGCGCAACGTCTGGCCGACGTGCTCGTCGAGCATCTCCGCCAGCGCGTTGAAGGTCGCGAGCGGCTCGCCGTTGAGCTTCAGCAGGATGTCGCCGGGTTCGAGCAAGCCCTCGGCCGGCGCGCCCGGCACGATGTCGCGCACCACCAGCAGGCCCTTCTGGCGGGGAAACAGCTGGCGGTAGCGCGCCTCGGCGACCTCGTCGAGCCCGAGGCGGCCGAGTTCGTCGTAAGGCATGTGCACGAACGTCGTCAGCAGCGTGCCGCGCGTCACCGGTTCGCCGGCGATGATGTGCTCCAGCGCGCGGGTCACGCGGTCGAGCGGCAAAAAGAAGCTGGACGCGGCCTGCACGTTGGCGCCGGCATTCAGCGCGACCACCCGGCCCTGGATGTCGATGACCGGAGAACCGGAAGATCCCCCGGAGGTGCCCGAGGCGGCCTGGATATAGAAAGTGTTGAAGTCGTTGTACTGGCCGCGGCCGTAGGACGGCGCCTCGCGGTCGAGCCGCGCGATCGTGCCGGCCAGGATGGAGATCTGCTCGCCGGCGTCATTGCCGACCACGCGGATCTCGCGTCCCGCCTGCGCGCCCTCGGGCGCCAGCGGCAGCGTTTCCGGACTGATGTGGCGCAGCTGCGCCGGGTCGTAGCGGAAGAAGCCGAAGTCGTGCACCGGATCGCGGTACACCGCCGTGAGTTCCACTTCCTCGTGGTTCAGGAACACTGCTTCCGCCACCACCGGGCCCGGGGTCACCACGTGCCGGTTGGTCAGGATCAGGCCGCGCTCGGCATCCACGACGAAACCCGTCGCCTGGCTGGACATGTTCCAGTTGGTGTCGAAGGCGCGCGGCCCGTCGATGCGGATGGTCACGACGCTGGGCGCGATGCGCTCGAGCGTGGCGCGCCAGTCGGCAGGCTCGGCCGCGACCTCGGCCGCAACCTCGGCAGCGGCCAGCGGCGGCGGCGCGGATGCCGACGCCGGGAATGCCGGTGTCGCGAGGGCCAGCGCAAGGCCGGCCAGTGCAATCAGTCTTGCCAAGTCCTATCTCCCGAGACCGTGGTCGTAGCCGAAACTGGCCATGAACCTCTCGGAGAAAGACTCCGGAGCGAAGGAATGGTTCTGGGTGCCGGGCGATTCGACCTTGATGGCGCCCATCAACGAGGCGAGCCTGCCGGTCGTCTCCCAGTCCGCGCCATGCAGGAGGCCGTGCAGCAGGCCGGCGCGATAGGCATCGCCGCAACCCGTCGGATCGACCACCGCCTCCGGCGCCGCGGCCGGGATCTCCAGTCGTTGCCCGCCGGTGATGATCACCGAGCCCTCGGCGCCGCGCGTCACCACCAGCGCGCGCACGCGCGCGGCGATATCGGCCTCACCGAGCCCGGTGCGCTGGGAGAGCATCTTGCCCTCGTAGTCGTTGACGGCCACCACCTCGGCCAGTTCGATGAACCTGTTGAGTTCCTGCGCGCCGAACATCGGCAGGCCCTGGCCGGGATCGAAAATGAACGGAATGCCTGCCTCTGCGAACTGCTCGGCATGCTCGATCATGGCCTGCCGCCCGTCCGGCGACACCATGCCCCAGCGGATGCCGGCGTCGGCGGGCACGGCATTGAGGTGCGCGTGTTGCATGGCGCCGGGGTGGAAGGCAGTGATCTGGTTGTCGGCGAGGTCGGTGGTGATGTAGCCCACCGCCGTCCAGGCGTCGGACAGCTCGCGCACGTAGTCCAGCGGCACGCCCCGGCGACGCAACCAGTCGCGGTACGGCCCGAAGTCGTGGCCAACCGTCGCCATCGGGTACGCGAGGTCGTCCAGCAGCCGCAGGTTGTAGGCGATGTTGGCGGCGCAGCCGCCGAACTCGCGGCGCAGCGCCGGCACCAGGAACGAGACGTTCAGTACATGGATCTGGTCCGGCAGGATCTGGTCCTGGAACCGGCCCTGGAAGACCATGATGTTGTCATACGCAATCGAGCCGCAAATCAGTGCGCTCATGCGGCGGCCGGCTTCCACGCCACGTCCAGCTGACGCGCTGCGCGCACGTCGTCGAGGCGGCGCACCGGCGTGCTGTACGGCGCGCCCTTGACCTTCTCGGGCTCGGTGCGTGCTTCGGCCAGGATCCTCGCCATGGCCTCCACGAAGGCGTCCAGCGTCTCCTTCGACTCCGTCTCCGTGGGCTCGATGAGCAGGCACTCGGGTACCAGCAGCGGGAAATAGGTGGTCGGCGCGTGGATCTCGAAGTCGAGCAGGCGCTTGGCGAAATCCATCGCCGTGACGCCCAGCTCCTTGGCCTGGCGCTTGAGCGTGATGATGAATTCGTGGCTGGCGCGCCGCTCCGGGTAAGCCAGCTGGAAGCCAGCGTCGCGCAGCCGCGCCATCAGGTAATTGGCATTCAGGGTCGCGAATTCGGCGACCCGCGGCATGCCCTCGCGGCCCAGCATGCGGGCGTAGACATAGGCCCGCAGCAGCACCCCGGCGTTGCCCATGAACGCCGACAGCCGCCCGATGGACAGCGGCCGCTCGTCCTCGGCCACCCAGCGATACCGATCCGCTTCCCGGACCACGAACGGCACCGGCAGGAACGGCACCAGCCGTTCGCTCACGCCCACCGCGCCCGAACCCGGCCCGCCGCCGCCGTGCGGGGTGGAGAAGGTCTTGTGCAGGTTCATGTGGATAACGTCGAAGCCCATGTCGCCCGGCCGCACCTTGCCGAGAATCGCGTTCAGGTTGGCGCCGTCGTAGTACAGCAGTCCGCCGGCTGCGTGCACGACCTTCGACATCTCCAGGATCTTCCGGTCGAACACCCCGACGGTGGAGGGGTTGGTCAGCATGATGCCGGCCGTGTTCGGACCCACCGCGGCCTTCAGGGCATCGAGATCGACGTCGCCGTCTGCGCCCGTCGGGATCTCGATCACCTTGCAGCCGCACATCGTCGCGGTGGCGGGATTGGTGCCGTGCGCCGCGTCAGGGACGATGATTTCGTCGCGGTGCGTGTCGCCGCGCGCCACGTGGTAGGCGCGGATCATGGCCACGCCGGCGAACTCGCCCTGCGCGCCGGCCATCGGCGTCAGCGAGACGGCCTTCATGCCCGTGACCTCGCGCAGTATTTCCTGCAGCTCCCACATGCAGGACAGGAAGCCCTGGCCGGTGGACTCGGGCGCCAGCGGATGGCGGTTGATGAAGCCCGGCAGCATCGCCAGCGTGTTGCAGGCGCGCGGGTTGTATTTCATCGTGCACGAGCCGAGCGGATAGAAGTTCGTGTCGATGGAGAAGTTCAGGCGCGACAGGCGCGTGTAATGCCGCACCACGCCGAGCTCTGAGACTTCCGGCAGGCGGGGCGGCTCGCGGCGGCGACAGGCCGCCGGGACGTCTGCGTTCGCCGGGGTTGCCGGCGCCTGCGCGGTCGCCCGCCGCCCAGCGCGGGAATGCTCGAAAATCAACGGCTCAGTCATCAACAGTCTCCTGCGGCGCCGTCCGGCGCGCTCAGCCCAGCGCCTTGAGCGCGGCCTCGTAGTCGGGTTCCTGCGCGATCTCGGGCACCAGCTCGGCGTGCACCACGGTGTCATTCTCGTCGAGTACCACGATGGCCCGCGCCGTCAGGCCGGACAGCGGGCCGTCCGCGATGAGCACCCCGTAGCTGCGCGCGAAATCGTCCGAGCGCATGGTTGAGAGCGTCATCACGTTGGCGAGGCCCTCGTCGCCACAGAAGCGCTTCTGCGCAAACGGCAGGTCGGCCGACACCATGAGCATCACGGTGTCTTCGTGGGTACGCGCGTAGTCGTTGAACTTGCGCGTCGAGAGCGCGCACACCGGGGTGTCGACGCTGGGGAAAATCGACAACAGCTTCTTCTTGCCCATCCAGCGGGACAGCGAGACATCATTCAAGTCACGGTCGGTGAGCGTGAAGTCGGGCGCCTTGCCTCCCACGCGCGGAAACTCTCCGGCGGTATGGATTTCGTTGCCCTGCAGGGTGATGGTGGCCATGAAAATTCTCCGGGTTCGATCTGGTCTAGTCGTTCGGGGCCGTCAGGCGACCCGGGCCTCGCGCAGAACATCGTTCAGCGCCTGGAAATAGGTCTCGATATCGGCAGCCGTGCGGGTCTCCGTGGCGCACACCAGCAGGGCGTTGCCGAGCTCGGGGTAATCCCCCGACAAGTCGTAGCCGCCGAGGATACCGCGCTTCGCCAGCGACTCCAGCAGTGGGCCCACCGGCCGATCGAGCTGCAGCACCGACTCGTGGAAGAACGGCCCGGAAAACGCGCGGCGCAGGCCCTCGACGGAGGCGAGCTGGCCGACGAGCTCAGCAGCGTTCCGCACGCAGGCCGAGGCGACGCGCGCGAGGCCTTCGGCGCCGAGCAGGCTCATGTAGATGGTCGCGGCGGTGACCATGAGCCCCTGGTTGGTGCAGATGTTGGACGTCGCCTTGGAGCGGCGAATGTGCTGCTCGCGGGCCTGCAGCGTCAGGGCAAAGCCCGCGCGGCCGTCAAGGTCGATGGTCCGGCCGACGATCCGGCCCGGCATCTGGCGCACCAGCGCCTCACGGCAGGCGAGAAAACCGAAATACGGGCCACCGGAGGACAGCGGCACGCCCAGCGGCTGCCCTTCGCCACAGGCGATGTCCGCCCCGCCCTCGCCCCATTGGCCGGGGGGCGTGAGCAACGCCAGGCTCGTCGGGTTGACCACCGCGATCACCAGCGCGCCCTTCGCACGAGCCCACTCCGTCAATGCCGCGACGTCCTCGTAGCCGCCAAAGAAGTTGGGCTGCTGGATGACCAGCGCAGTGACGTCGGCGTCGTCCCAGGCCTGCAGCGCGGCAGGCAGCGTGGTGCCCGTTGCCGCGCAGTAGGGAACGGTCTCGAAGCTCAGTCCCTGGCCGCTCGCGATGCTGCCCGCGACACGGCGATACGCCGGGTTGACGGTTGCGGGCACGAGGATCCGGCCCGACCGGGACGCGCGGTTGGCGCGCACCGCCATCAGCGCGGCCTCCGCCATCGCCGAGGCGCCTTCGTACAGCGAGGCATTTGAGACGTCCATGCCGGTCAGCGCCGCCATCATGGACTGGTATTCGTAAATCAGCTGCAGCGTGCCCTGGCTGGCCTCGGCCTGGTAGGGCGTATACGCGCTGTAAAACTCGCCGCGGGTGGTGATCTCCCATACCGCCGCAGGAATGTGGTGCTCGTACGCGCCCGCCCCGATGAAATTCAGGTGGCCGGCATCGAGCGCCGCCCGGTCGCGCATCAGGCGCTGTATTTCCATCTCGCCGAGGGCCGGCGGGACGCCGGCCAGCGCCTCGACCTTGAGGCCGGGCGGGATCTCGTCGAACAACTGCTCGATGTCGCCGACCCCGATGGCGTCGAGCATCTCGCGGATGTCGTCTTGCGTGTGCGGAATGAAAGGCATGTATCGCTCTCCCCCTCGGCGGCCGGCGCCCCCGGGATCAGTCTTCCAGGGTCGCCTGGTATGCGTTCGCGTCGAACAGCGCAGAGGTTTCGGACCCGGCGGCAGGGCGGATCCTCATGATCCAGCCGGCGCCGTACGGATCGCTGTTCAACAGCTCGGGCTGGGACGCGAGCGCGGCATTGCCCTCGATGATCTCGCCGCTGACCGGGCTGTAGACATCCGAGGCGGCCTTCACGGATTCGACCACCGCGCAGGCTTCGCCGGCGCTCACGCTACGGCCGGCATCAGGCGTCTCGATGAACACGAGGTCGCCGAGCGCGGCCTGGGCATGATCGGTGATGCCGACCGTGACGGTGCCGTCGGCCTCCTGCCGGAGCCATTCATGGGTGCGGGCGTACTTGAGTTCGGCGGGAATCGTGCTCATGGCGGTGCCTCTCGAATTCGGGCGGGTTGAATTATTCAGTCGATCTGGATGCGGGGCTTGCCGTTGCGTACGAACGGCGGGCGCACGACACGCGCCTCGAGCAGCCGGCCGCGTACGTCGACTTCCAGGCGCTCGCCGGTTGCGGCGGGCACACGCGCCAGCCCGACCGAGCGGCCCAGCGTCGGCGAGAAGCTGCCGCTGGTGACTTCGCCGTCGCCGTCCGGCGTGACCACCCGCTGGTGGGCGCGCAGCACGCCGCGATCCTCGAGCAGCACGCCCACGAGCTTGCGCACCGGGCCGGCCGCCCGCTGCGCTTCGAGCGCCTTGCGTCCGCTGAAGTCGCGCTCCGCCGGCTCCCAGGCGACGGTCCAGCCCAGGCCCGACTCGAGCGGGCTGGTGCTCTCGTCCATGTCCTGGCCGTACAGGTTCATGCCGGCCTCGAGGCGCAGCGTGTCGCGCGCGCCCAGGCCGCAGGGCCTGATGCCCGCGGTCACCAGGGCGCGCCAGGCGTCCACGGCGATGGCGCCCGGCAGGATGATCTCCCAGCCATCCTCGCCGGTGTAACCGGTGCGCGCCACGAAAAGCTCGCCGACCCGGGCGGCGGTGAACGGCTCCAGCGCGAGCGCCGCCGCGCGGCCCGACTCGGGCAGCCAGCCGGCGGCCTTGGCGCGCGCATTGGGACCCTGCACGGCGATCATGGCCAGTTCGGGGCGCTCCACCACCCGGACCTCCGCGCCCTGGGCCTGGCGCTCGATCCAGGCAAGGTCCTTGGCCCGGGTCGCCGCGTTGACCACCATGCGGAAGCGGTCCTCGGCCAGGAAATAGACGATCAGGTCGTCGATCACGCCGCCATCGTCGTTCAGCATGCAACTGTAAAGCGCCTTGCCGGGGGCCTGCAGGCGGGCGACGTCATTGGCCAGCAGGCGCCGCAGCCACTCCCGCGCACCCGCGCCCTCGATATCGACCACGGTCATGTGCGAGACGTCGAACAGGCCGGCGTCGTTGCGCACCGCGTGGTGCTCCTCGAGCTGCGAGCCGTAGTGCAGCGGCATGTCCCAGCCGCCGAAATCCACGATGCGCGCGCCGAGTTGCTCGTGCTCGCCGTGAAGAGGTGTCTTGTCGCCCATTGCGCGCATCCCCCGATATCCGAACAAAACCACGGCAGGCGCCGCCTGCCGCCTCTCTGTCCGGGAACCTGAGAGATTCAGCCCCGCCGCGCGCTGCGCGGGCGGAGCCGGTCACCTTCGGTGGGCCCTGCGTGCGGCCGCTCTCCAGAGCCAACTCATCCCCGACGTCCTTTTGCCTGAGCGTTTCCGGGCGGTACTTGCGCCTTCGGCGCCCCTGGCCATGACGGCCGGGGGTCTCTCCACCGGGGACCTATGCGTTGGGAGCGTGATGATACCCGACGCCCCCGCCCCGCGGCCAGCGGCCTGGCCGCGACGGCGGCTCCCTTGCGGCTCGGCCGCCGGGCGGGGATCATTGGATCCTCATTTTCCGCCCCGCCAGAGGCCGACCGCATGAATCCCGTCCACAGGCGCAAGACCCTGACCGTCGCGGTGGACCACATCCGCATCGGCGGAGATGCGCCGATCGCCGTGCAGTCGATGACCAACACCGATACAGCCGATATCGAGGGTACGGTGCGCCAGGTGGCCGAGCTCGCCCGCGCCGGCTCGGAACTGGTGCGGGTGACGGTCAACACGCGGGAGGCGGCCGCAGCGGTGCCAGTGATCCGCGAGCGACTCTACGCGCTGGGCCTGAACGTGCCCCTGGTCGGGGACTTCCATTTCAATGGCCACAAGCTGCTCGCCGAGGTGCCGGAATGCGGCGTGGCCCTGTCGAAGTACCGCATCAACCCCGGCAACGTCGGGCGCGGCAGCAAGCGGGATCCACAGTTTGCGTCGATGATCGAGGTCGCCTGCCGCAATGATCGCCCCGTGCGCATCGGAGTGAACTGGGGCAGCCTGGATTCCGACCTGCTGACACGCCTGATGGACGAGAATTCGAAGCTCGCCGAGCCGCTGGACGCGCATGCCGTCACGCAGGAGGCGATGATCCGTTCGGCGCTCGACAGCGCCGAGCGCGCGGTGGAAATCGGCTTGCCGCACAACCGGATCATCCTGTCCTGCAAGGTCAGCGGCGTGCAGGATCTCATCGCCGTCTACCGCAATATCGCGCAACGCTGCGACTACCCGCTGCACCTGGGCCTCACCGAGGCGGGCATGGGCAGCAAGGGCATCGTCGCCTCGACTGCCGGCATGGCGGTGCTGCTGCAGGAAGGCATCGGCGACACCATCCGCGTGTCGCTGACGCCCGAGCCCAACGGCGACCGCACCCAGGAAGTCATCGTCGCGCAGGAGATACTGCAGACCATGGGGCTGCGCTCGTTCACGCCGATGGTGATCGCCTGCCCCGGCTGCGGCCGCACCACCAGCACCTTCTTCCAGGAGCTCGCGCAGCAGATCCAGGGCCACATCCGCCACCGCATGCCGGAATGGAAGAAGCGCCACGAAGGCGTCGAGGAAATGACGGTGGCGGTGATGGGCTGCGTGGTCAACGGCCCGGGTGAGAGCAAGCACGCCAACATCGGTATCAGCCTGCCGGGCACGGGGGAGCGGCCGGTGGCGCCGGTGTACATCGACGGGCAGAAGGACGTCACACTCAAGGGCGATCACATCGCCGCCGAGTTCCAGGCGCTGGTGGACGACTACGTCGAGCGGCGCTATCCGCTGAAGGCCTGAACGGCGAATCCGGCCGCAAAGCCTGCCGATGGCCTGGATGCCGCGGCGCGTCATGCGTTGCAGGGGTGGCGGCCGGTAAAATCATGGGTTTACGGATTCTCCCGGAGCAGTGATTCATGGCCAAGGGCACGAAATACGTGGCCAAGATCCCCGACCGGAATGGCTATATCCATTACACGGACGAGGAACACCAGATCTGGCGCGAGCTGATCACCCGGCAGCGGCAGGTCCTGCCGGGGCGCGCCTGCGCCGAGTACATCGACGCGCTCGAGTTGCTCGGCCTGCCGGACGATCGCGTGCCGCAATGCGAGGACGTCAGCCGGATACTGCGCGAGCACACCGGCTGGGAGGTCGCACCGGTGCCGGCGCTGATCAACTTCACCGATTTTTTCAACCTGCTGGCCAACAAGCGTTTCCCCGCCGCGAGCTTCATCCGCACGCGCGAGGAGATGGAATACCTGCAGGAGCCGGACATCTTCCACGAGATCTTCGGCCATACGCCGCTGCTGACCGACCCGCGTTTTGCCGCCTTCACCCATGCTTACGGCAGGGCGGGCGCGGCGGCACGCAAGGAGGACCGGCCGATGCTGGCGCGACTGTACTGGTTCACGGTCGAGTTCGGCCTGATCCACCGGGCCGGCGAGGCGTTGCGCACCTACGGCGCGGGGGTCGTATCGTCGATTGGCGAAACCATTTATGCGCTGGACAGCGATGAACCCCAGCGCAAGCCGTTCGACCCGGTGGATGTGCTGCGCACGCCGTACCGCATCGACATCTTCCAGCCGATCTATTTCGTGATCGAGAGTTTCGACACCTTGTTCGACGTCGCCCAGATGGACCTGCTTGGACTGATCGAGCAGGCGCGCAAGCTCGGCATGCATCCGCCCGCCTTCCCCCCAAAGGCGGCGGCCACGGCCTGAGCATTCAGGCTACCTGACCCAATTATCGAGGAGTTGCCCGTGAGCGATCTCACCGCGAAGAGTTGCGTGCCCTGCGAAGGGGGCGTCAAGCCGATGACGACCGACGAGGCCGGCCAGCTGCTCGGCCGGCTGCATTCCGACTGGGCGCTGAACGAGGACGCCACGGAGATCCGTCGCGATTTCCGCTTCAAGGGCTTCTACCGCACCATGGCCTTCGTCAACGCCGTCGCCTGGATCGCCAACCGGGAAGACCATCATCCGGACCTGGAGGTCGGCTGGGGTCACTGCCTGGTGCGTTTCTCGACGCACTCGATCAAGGGCCTGTCGGAGAACGACTTCATCTGCGCAGCCAAGGTCGACGCCCTCTAGTCAGTCCGCCAGCAGCGCGGCGTCGCCGAGCTCGATGCCGTCGAGCTGGTTGAACAGCTGCATCGTGTGCCCGTTTCAGATGCCCATCTTGTTGAGGTGGTCGAGGATCCGGCCCAGCACCATGGTCAGCGTCGGGTGCGCCCGGTGAAACTCGTCGATCTGGCTGCGCAGGTGATCGCCCAGCGAACTGTCGGCGAGCGCTTCGTCGGCGGCTAACCGCTCCTCGATCTGGGTCTGCAGCGCGTCCATGCGGGCCCGTTGGCCCTCGGTCAGCTCCCGGCTGCCCGCCACTTCCTCGCGCAGCTGCGCGAGGAGTTCTTCCATCTGCTGCTTGGGCATCTTCGTCGTTCTCCGTGTTGCAGCGCTATCACGCGCGAGCGGCGGGCCGCGCCGCCTCGGGCAAATCGCCGTCGAGCCCCATCGCGCGACGGATAAAAACGTCCTTCAGTGGCGCCAGCCGGTCAACTAGCGTGAAGCCGGCTCGCCGGATCGTGCCGAGCGCCGGGCTGTCGTTGCTGAACAGTCGGTTGATGCCGTCGAAGGCGCGCATGGCAATCACGTTCTCGGGCTTGCGCCAGCGTTCGTAACGGCGCAGCAACGCAGGGTCGCCCGGGTCTCGACCCGCGGCAAGCCCGTCGCCAACAACCTCCGCCAGCGCCGCGGCGTCGAGGAAGCCGAGATTCACGCCCTGGCCCGCCAGCGGATGAACGGTATGCGCCGCGTCCCCGACCAGTGCGTAGCGGGCGCGGGTATACACCGGGGCATGGCGCATGCGCAGGGGGAATGCCGCCCGTGGGCCGGCCTCGAGCACCTCGCCGAGACAGCCGTCCGAGGCCTCGGCCACGGCGGCGCGAAAGCGCTCGTCGTCCGCGGCCAGCAGGGTGTCCGCCTCGGCGGGCGTGGTTGTCCAGACGATGGAGACGCGCCCGTCGGCCAGCGGCAGAAAAGCGATCGGACCGTCGGGCAGGAAGCGCTGCCACGCGGTCTCGCGATGCGGCAGCTGGCAGCGAATGTTGCACACCACTGCGCGCTGCTCGTAGTCGTGGCCCGTGACCTGGAGGCCGGCCATGTCCCGCGAGGGCGAGCCGGCGCCGTCCGCGCCCACCACCAGGCGAGCCTGCAGCCGCCGCCCGTCCTCGATGCCAAGCTCCGCGCGCTCGCCGTCGAGAACCAGTGATTCGAGGCGGGCGCCGTCGAGCAGCTTCACGTTGTCGAGCCGCTGCAAGGCATTGCGCAACGCCAGCCGCACCAGCTCGTTTTCCACGATGTGCCCGAGCACCGGCGCGGCCACGTCGGCAGCATCAAAGCGGATCGCGCCCGGTCCGCCCGCCGGGATCGCGCCGTCCCAGACTCGCATATGGGCATACGGGCTGATGCGTGCCGCCGCGATCTCGTCCCACGCGCCGCAGGCCGACAGCACGCAGCGGCTCGCCTCGGACAAGGCTGAGACCCTGAGGCCGGGTGGATCCTCCGGCCGCCAGCGCGGCGGCGCCTCGGCGTCCAGCACGACGATCGAGGCGGCCGGCGCCCGGCGCGCGAGCAGCGCGGCCGCCGCCGCGCCGACCATGCCGGCGCCAACCACGACGATCTCCGGTTCGCGCCGCGTCACGACAGCGGCCTGCCGAGCGCCAGCCGCGGCAGCCGACCGGCCAGCCCCATGCCGCGCCGCGCGAGCGCGGCGCGGGCCGGCGGGAACAGGTCGAGACCGACCAGGCCAAGGCGCCGCCCGGCGCGCAACGGGCCGAACTCGCTGGTGAACACTTGTACCAGGCCGTCGGTGTCGCGCACCGTGCGCACCCGGTCGGCCTCGCGCCACGAGGCATACTCCTCGAGCAGCCCAGGCGCGCCCGGATCACCTTCGACTCCCTGCCGCGCCACCAGCTCCGCCAGCGCGGCGGCGTCGCGCAGGCCGAGGTTGAACCCCTGCCCTGCCACCGGGTGGATGCCATGCGCGGCGTTCCCCGCCAGCGCGACCCGGCCGGCGTACCAGGACTCTGCCTGCACCAGCGAAAGCGGGTAGCTGGCGCGCCGGCCGGCCTTGTGAAATGCGCCCAGCCGGAAACCGAAGGCGGCCTGCAGCGCAGCGATGAAGCCGGCATCGTCCAGCGCCATGGCAGCGGCAGCCTCGTCCGGCGGCAACGACCACACGATGGTGGCCCGGCCGCGCGTGAGCGGCAGCACAGCCAGCGGACCGCTCGGCGTGAAACGCTCGAAGGCCGTGCCCGCATGATCCGTCGCCGGCGTGACATTGGCGACCAGTGCGGTCTGGCCGTACTCATGCACCTCGTGGGGAATGCCGGCCATGTCGCGCGCGGACGAACGCGCGCCGTCGGCCGCGACCAGCAGACGAGCCGTGACCTCGACCGGCGCCGCGTCGTCGCGCTCGATACTGACCCGCACCCGGTCCGACTCCTGCGTGAGCCCGACCACCCGCGCCGGCGACCACGCCGTGAGCGCGCCGGAGCCGATGATCATCTCCCACAGCGCCTGGCCCAGCGCGCGGTTCTCGACGACATGGCCGAAGCTCGGCAGGCCGTGCTCGGCAGCCCGCAAGCGCGTCGCGCCGAACGCACCGCGCTCGGACACGTGGACCTCGCGGATGGGCGCGGCGTCGCCCACGAGCGCCGGCCAGGCGCCGATGCCCTCGAGGATGCGGCGACTGCTTTCGGAGACGGCCGTGGCCCGGTCGTCGTAGCTCGGCTGGCCCGCGTCGGCGGGTGGCGTCGCCTCGACCACGAGCGTCTTCAGCGGCAGGCCGGCAAGCGCGACCGCCAGCGATCCTCCGACCATGCCGCCGCCGGCGATGATGATGTCGAAGTCCTCGCGTGTGCGTGCCGGCATGGTGTTCAGGCCGCCTGCATCAGGCGCTCGATGTCGTCAGGATCCTTGGGCGCATCGGCTGAAAGCACGTCGGCGCCGGCGGCGGCCACCAGTACGTCATCCTCGATGCGGATGCCGGTGCCCCACCACTTCTTCGGCACGCCGCGCGAACCAGGCGCGACGTAGAGCCCGGGCTCGATGGTCAGGACCATGCCGGGCTCGAGGATGCGCCACTCGTCGCCCACCTTGTAATCCCCCACGTCGTGCACGTCCATGCCGAGCCAGTGGCCCGTGCGGTGCATGTAGAAGCGGCGGTAATCGCCGTTCTTGATCAGCGTCGGCACCCGGCCCTTCAGCAGCCCGAGCCGCACCAGCCCGCGCGTCAGCGTCTTGACCGCGGCGTCGTGAGGCTCGTTCCAGTGGTTGCCCGGGCGGACCTTGTCGATCGCGGCGAGCTGCGCCTCCAGCACCACCTCGTACAGCGCGCGCTGCTCCGCCGTGAAGCGGCCCGACACCGGGAAGGTTCGCGTGATGTCCGAGGCATAGCATTCGTACTCGCAACCTGCATCGATGAGCAACAGGTCGCCGTCCCTGAGGCGGTCCTTGTTCTCCGTGTAGTGCAGGATGCAGCCGTTGGCGCCGCCACCCACGATGGGCTGGTACGAGGGGGTCGAATTGTGGCGGCGGAACTCGTGCAGGAACTCGGCTTCGATCTCGTATTCCATCATGCCGGGCCGGCAGGCCCGCATCGCCCGCACATGGGCAGCGGCCGCAATCTTCGCGGCCTTGCGCATCGCCGCGATCTCGCCTCGGCTTTTGAACAGCCGCATGTCGTGCAGCAGGTGATCGAGCGCGACAAACTCCGTCGGCGTGGTCACCCCGCTCTTGGCGGCCGCGCGCAACTGGTTGACCCAGCCGAGCAATCGCTGGTCGAACTCGGTGCTCAGGCCGATGGTGTAATAGACGCGCTCGCTGTGCTCGAGCATGCCCGGCAGGATGTCGTCGATGTCCGAGACCGGAAAAGCGTCATCGGCGCCGAAATCCCGCACCGCGCCCTCCGGTCCCGCCCGATAGCCGTCCCAGGTCTCGCGCTCGGGATCCCGGTCGCGGCAGAACAGCACGTATTCACCATGATCCCGCCCGGGCATCAGCACCGCCGCCGCCTCCGGCTCCGGAAACCCGGTTAAGTAATGGAAGTCGCTGTCCTGCCGATAGGCATGCTCGACGTCGCGATTGCGCAGCCGCGTCGGCGCGGCCGGCAGGATGGCGATGCCGCCCTTGCCGATCATGCGCATGAGTTGCTTGCGGCGGCGGGCGAATTCTTTCTGGTTCATCGGCGACGGGATCCCGGGGGGCGACAAAAGACGGCTTAATGATAACCGGCCGGCGGGCGGCATTCGTCATACACAAGCTGCGCACCGACGCGCACGTACTCCACCAGCTCGGCCAGGGCGGTCTCGCCCGCTTCCCCGACCTCTTCTTCCGCCACCCCGGCACGGCCGATTTCGGAAAAATCCGTCAGGATCTCGCGCAGTTCGTCTGGCAGTTCCTCCATCGGGCGCAGCCCATGCATCGCCAGGCCGTACAAGAAGCCGCTGCACCACGCCGCCAGCGCGACGGCGCGCTCTTCGATGGGGGCGTCCTCATCCGGCAGCATCAGCTGGAAGCCCATTTCGTCGCCCTCGAGGGCGGCGCCGGTCGCCGCGTGCAGCGCTTCGAGTAGCGACCGCGCATCGCCGCCGCCACCGCCGCCAAAACTGTACTCCTCGGCGTCCACCAGGGTGTTGTGGATCCAGGTCTCGGCGAGATCAGCGACGGACGCGCCAAGCAGGCCGCAGAGCGTGCCATGGGCCTCGGCCGTGGCGGCGCCGTTCGGCGCGTCGCCAAGGGCGGCCTGGACCTCGCCGTAATCGGGTAGTTTCATCGTTCGTCCGCCCTGCTGGCTGGCCCTCCCGGGGATGGGATATGGCCGGATGCTAACACCGGGGTTCCCGGCCTCACAGGCGCAGCTTGGCGACTGATTGACCGCTCTCGGGGCCGTCACTATAGTTGCGGGCATGAGCGAGACCAAGACACACGCGGTGGACGTCGAACTGAAACGCCTCGAGCGTCGGCTGGAGGAGCTGGTCACGGTCTGCCGACAGTTAAAAGAAGAGAACCGTTCCCTGCGGCAGCGCCAGGACACACTGATGGTCGAGCGGGCCTCGCTGATGCAGAAGAATGAGCACGTTCGCACGCGGGTGGAAGCCATGATCGGCAGGCTCAAGACCATGGAGCACGGCTCGTGAATACGGAGCCGGCCCGGGTGAGCGTCCGCATCCTGGAAAAAGAATACCAGTTTGCCTGTCCTGCCGAGGAGAAGAACGACCTGATCCGCTCGGCGGAGTACCTGAACGCGCGGATGAAGCAGATTCGCGATTCGGGTAATGTCGTCGGCACGGACAGGATCGCGGTCATGGCAGCGCTGAACCTGGCCAACGACCTCCTCAAGGGACGGGTTCGCGACCAGTCTCTCGAGGCGCACGTCGGGACACGCCTGAAGACGCTGCGTGAACGCGTCGAGTCTGCTCTTGAGGATGGCAAGCAGCTGGAACTATAGCTGCTCGCGGCAAGTCTTATAGTCTTGGCGCCTCCTGCGGTGTTCGATATGGGCTGGGATCCTCTCGACCCTAATTAACACATCCTGGGGCCGGGACCTGTCGGCACCGGTGCGCAAGTCCGCTCTTGGCGGGAAGCCTTAGGTACGACAACCGGCCCCACCTATTGCTCTGGTTCGAGAGCAATAGTCCTAACGGCACAGGCGGGAGGCGCCATCTTATCTTTTCGCCGGACGACCCCATCGCGTTGCGTAACGCGTTGCGCAGAGAGATGCGGCTGCGGCGTCGCGCCGTCGCCCCGGTCCGCCGCAAGCTAGCCAACCGCGCCATCTGCAGGCGCCTGCAGACGCTGCCTGCGTATCGTCGGGCCCGCGCCATCGGCCTGTACTGGCCCGCGGATGGCGAACCGGACGTACGCGCGCTCGCGGAGCACGCGTGGTCGCAGGGCAAGCGCATCTATCTGCCGGTCGTGCGCCAGGGCGGCGCCATGCGTTTCGCTCCCTGGCTCCGCGGCGGCAAGTTGCGCCGCAACCGCTACGGGATCCCCGAACCCGTCGATGCGCAACGACTGGTCGCCGCCGCCCGGCTGGACATGCTGGTGATGCCGCTGGTGGCCTTCGACGCACGAGGGAACCGACTCGGCATGGGCGGCGGCTACTACGACCGTGCTCTCGCCGGGTGCCGCCGCATTCCTGTGCTGGTCGGCGCGGCGTTTTCTCTCCAGCAGGCAACCGCCATCCCGGCACAACCCTGGGACATCCCGATGGAATTCGTGATCACCGAGCGTGGTCTGCGTGCCATGCGCCGTGCGCGGCTTGCGGTATCGCCGTGTTTGAAAGGAGCTGAACGGTGAAGTATTGGTTGATGAAGTCCGAGCCCGAAACTTTCTCCATCGACGACCTGGCGCGCGCCCCGCGCAATACCGCCTGCTGGGACGGCGTGCGCAACTACCAGGCTCGCAATATGCTTCGGGACGAAATGAAGCGCGGCGACCTCGCCTTCTTCTATCACTCGAATTGTGAACCGCCGGGCATCGTCGGCGTCGTAGAAATCGTGCGCGAAGGTTATCCCGATCACACAGCTTTTGATCCCGACGATCATCACTTCGACCCGAAGAGTGATCCCGCCGCGCCGCGCTGGTTCATGGTCGACGTGAAGCTCGTCGAAAAGTTTCCGCGCGCAATCAGCCTGCGCGAACTCAAGGATCATGCTGCCGGCAAGCTGACGGGGTTCCAGGTGCTTGCGAGAGGTAACCGCTTGTCCGTCATGCCGGTGTCGACTGCACACTGGCAATTCGTGAAATCGATTTCGAAAGGAAAATAGGCTGCGAAAACGTCATTCATAAAAGTTGCCGTCAACGATGTACATGAGTTTGGTTACGCGTGGCGCCGCTGAAGTTTGCATCGCCTAAAAAAAACCGTGAAGAGATGTTTGCTGGAAGTAACGTGTTGTTGTATATACAGCCTCGCGAACCCACTACACGGAGATGATCATGGCTGTATCGAAGAAGAAGGCTGCGAGCAAGAAGAAACCGGTTGCTAAGAAGAAGGCGGTTGCCAAGAAGAAGCCGGTTGCGAAGAAGGCCGTAGCGAAGAAGGCCGTAGCGAAGAAGAAGCCGGCTGCCAAGAAGAAGCCGGCTGCGAAGAAGAAGCCGGCTGCCAAGAAGAAGCCTGCCGCGAAGAAGAAGCCTGCTGCCAAGAAGGCCGCTTCGAAGAAGAAGGTCGCGTCCAAGAAGAAGTAGGCGTTTGCGCTTGGCGGGCACGGCGACGTTCGCCGGCCGCAGCGAGTCTTGAGGGCCGGGCCCGCGATGAGCGGCTCGGCCCTCACTCTTTATGGAAGGTGTAAAACAGGACGGGTGAATCGCATGGACCACGAAAGCAAGAAAGCCGCCGTTGGCGCACTGGCGGCCGCCGAAGTGCCGGAAGGCTGCCGCCTCGGCATCGGCACCGGCTCGACCGTGAACCACTTCATCGACGCCCTCGCCGCACGCGGCATCGACCTGGGTTGCGTGGTGTCGAGCTCCGAGGCCACGACGGAGCGCCTCAAGCGGCACGGCATCGGAGTCAGCGAGCTGAACTCGACGGGTGACCTCGACATGTATGTCGACGGGGCCGATGAAGTCGATTCCGCGGGCCACATGATCAAGGGCGGAGGCGGCGCCCTCACTCGCGAGAAGATCGTCGCGTCTGCCTCGAAACGCTTCGTGTGTATCGTCGACGACAGCAAGCTGGTACGGGTGCTCGGCGAGTTTCCGCTGCCGGTCGAGGTCATACCAATGGCACGGTCCTATGTGGCGCGCCAGATGGTCGCCCTTGGCGGCTTGCCCGAGTACCGTGAAGGCTTCGTAACTGACAATGGCAACGTCATCCTTGACGTCCGCCACCTCGACATCGTGAACCCGGTCGAACTTGAGGACCGGATCAACCGGATCGCGGGCGTGGTGACGGTAGGAATCTTCGGACGGCGCAAGGCGGATCTCGTGCTCGCCGCATCCGATGACAGCATCAGGCGGATCGAGTTCTAGGGTGCGCGCGTCGGCAGCCCGCGGTACGGAATCATCGACATGAAGCTACTGGTCGCCGTGGATCTCTCGCCCGTATCCGCCCACGTGGTCCAGGCCGCCCAGCAGGTCGCAGCGGCAATGGATGCCGAGGTCGTCGTCATGCATTGCGCAGCGCCGGAGCCCGAGTTCGTCGGCTATGAGGCGGGACCCGAAGGCGTGCGCGACCATGTTGCCGCGCAGATTTGGCAGGAGCACTCGGCGGTGCAGGAGATCGCCGCGCAACTGCGCGCAGCCGGCCTCGACGCGACCGGCCTGCTGGTCCGCGGACCGACCGTGGAAACGACCCTGAGAGAGGCGGAGCGGCTGGGGGTCGACCTGGTAGTCGTCGGCAGTCACGGGCGCGGCGCAGTATCGAAGCTTCTTGTCGGGAGCTACTCGGAAGGGATCCTGCGCAACTCGCCCGTGCCGGTGGTGGTCGTCCCGACCCGAACCTGAGGTTCTCATCCTGGTCCCCCAGCCAAAAAGAGGGCCCCTTGCGGGGCCCTCTTTTCTTATGGCTGGGGGACTAGGATTGCTCCGCCGCCTCCGGCGGCTCGGCCCTTCGGGCCCGATGCCGCTAGCGCGGCATCGTCGTCTCGGCCGGCAGTCGCCGGCCTCGGCTCGAACCCCAGGTTCTCATCCTAGTCCCCCAGCCAAAAAGAGGGCCCCTTGCGGGGCCCTCTTTTCTTATGGCTGGGGGACTAGGATTCGAACCTAGGTTGGCGGAGTCAGAGTCCGCAGTCCTACCGCTAGACGATCCCCCAATTCGGGAAGCGCGGTCCAGCCGGATCAGCGCTTCGAGTACTGGGTGGCGCGGCGCGCCTTGCGCAGGCCGACCTTCTTGCGTTCGACCTCGCGCGCGTCACGCGTGACGAAACCGGCCTGGCGCAGCGCCGACTTGAGCGCCGGATCGTACTCGACCAGCGCGCGCGTCAGGCCGTGGCGGATGGCGCCGGCCTGGCCGGTGGTGCCGCCGCCGGCCACAGTGACTTCGACGTCGAAGCGGTCATCCATGCGGGTCAGCTCGAGGGGCTGGCGCACAATCATGCGCGCCGTCTTGCGACCGAAAAACTCGTCCAGCGGCTTGCTGTTGACGGTGATCGCGCCCTTGCCGGGCCGCAGGTAAACCCGCGCCGTAGAGGTCTTGCGCCGGCCGGTGCCGTAATTCATTTCGGTGCTCATATTAGTTCCTGACCGTTTCAGATCTCGAGCAGCTGCGGCTGCTGGGCCTGGTGGGGGTGTTCGGCGCCGGCAAAAATGCGCAGCTTCGTCAGCATCTGCCTGCCGAGGGAGTTCTTCGGCAGCATGCCCTTGACCGCTTCCTCGATGACCTGCTCGGGCGCGCGCTTCAGCCGCTTACCGAGAGTCTCGGACTTCATGTGGCCGATGTAGCCGGTGTGGCGGTAGTACACCTTGTCAGCCAGCTTGTTGCCCGTGACGTGCACCTTCTCGGCGTTGATCACGACGATGTAATCGCCGGTATCGACGTGCGGGGTGAACTCCGGCTTGTGCTTGCCGCGCAGGCGGCGCGCCAGCTCGGTGGCCAGCCGCCCGAGTGTCTTGCCATCGGCGTCCACGACATACCAGTCGCGACGTACGGTTTCCGACTTGGCGGAAAAAGTCTTCATGTCCCAGCTCCAGAAAGGATGAGCGGCAGGCGAAAAGCAGGCAAATATAAAGGACGCACCCTCGCCATGCAAGCACTCCCGTTACCCATCAGACTACACCGAGGACTCAAGTCATTGAAAAACCGGGGGACCGGCCCTCAGACATCCTCGCCGGGCGGCGTCGACCTGAGCTGGAGCCGCTCGACGATGCGGCCGTTGACCACGTGTTCCTGGATGATCTCCTCCAGGTCCTCCTGGTCGACGTAGGTGTACCAGACGCCCTCGGGGTACACGACCAGCACCGGCCCCTCTTCGCACCGGTCGAGGCAGCCCGAGTTGTTCACCCGCACCTTGCCCGGGCCGGCAAGGCCCAGCGCCTTCACGCGAGCCTTGGCCCAATCGCGCGCCGGTTCCGCCCCTGCCTCGTGGCAGCAAGGACGGCCGTCCTCACGACGGTTGGTGCAGAAGAACAAGTGGCGCTGGTACCAACCCATGCTCAGAACTGGTACTCGAGCCCGATGTTCGTGAAGAAATCAGAGTTGCGACGACCGTCGGGGACGTCCGTGTTGTGCCTCACGATATAGCTGATCCTGGCGTTCAGGTTGCCGACGATGAGAGTCCGCAACCCGGTCTCGCTCTCCACATAGGTATTGTCGTCGGACCACTGCACAAGCGCATTCTGGAAGAACTCGGCGGTCTCGGAGATTTGCCAGCGATAGCGCATGCCGCCGCTGATGACCCCACCTTCCTCGCTCGTGCCGTCGGACAGATCCGCGAAACGATAACCGGCGCCGACCTCGCCGCGAAGATCGTGGCGCTCGTTGCGGAGAATCACGCGGCCGTAGCCGACGCTCGGCACCCACTCTTCGCGCACGCCGCCGAAGTTGTCCTTGCGCCAATCGAGCCGACCGTAGAAATAGTCGTCCTCGGTCCAGTAATAGTTGGACGTGCCGCGCGCTTCGTAGCGCTCCTCGGTGGTCTCGTTGCCCTCCTGCCGGGTCACGAACAGGAAGCGCCCGTCGTGCACCCACGGCCCGCCGGTAACGTACTGCAAAACCGTGTCGCCCGCGAAAGACAGCGTGTCCGTATTACCGCGCGCCTCAGCGAGACCGAAATTGACGGTACCGTTGAGGCCCACCGCAGGTTCCTCTGCCCCCAGCGCCGCCGGCGACGCCATCACCATGGCCAGCGCCACCGCGCCGACGAACTTTGTCCTGAGATTCATCGCATACTCCCTTTATCCGCCCCCCCCGGGGCGACAACCTGTTCTCCGCGGCTCTGCCGTCGGACCCAAGCCGCCTAGAATAACAAATTCAAGCCTCGACACCGAGCCGACCACTCGAGCCGACTATGCCTCCACCTGAGTCCTTCCCGCTTGAACTCGCGGAGCGTTGCGTGAAATGCGGCCTCTGCCTGCCGCATTGCCCGACTTACGTGCTGGCGGGCGTCGAGGGCGAATCCCCCCGCGGCCGCATCGCGCTCATGCAAGGCCTGGCCACCGGCCGGCTCGAGGCCGGGCCAGCCCTGGCTCGGCATCTCGAGTCCTGTCTCGGATGTCGCGCCTGCGAGCCCGTGTGCCCCGCCGGCGTGCCCTACGGCGAACTGATCGATGCCGGACGCGCCTTGCTGCGCGAGCGCGGCGTTCAGCCGCCGCCGGCGGCGCGCCTGCCGGGCTGGCTGCTGCTGCGTCCGCGCCTGCTCCGCGCGACCATGCGGATCGCGCGACTGCCTGGCGTCCACGCGCTGGCGCGGCGCCTGGGCGGCCTGCCTGCACGGGCGATGGACCTGCTGCCGGCCGGCACGCGGGCTCCCCGAAGCGCAACCTCGCTGCCTCGGGGAGACGGCGCGCGAGGCGACGTATTCCTGTTCGCCGGCTGCGCTGGCGCAGCGATGGACGGCCGCAGCCTCGATGACACCCGGCTGGTGCTGCAGGCCGCGGGCTGGCGCGTGCAAATGCCAACTCGCCAGGGCTGCTGCGGCGCCATCGACTTGCATGCCGGCCGGCCCGATGACGCCCGCCGGCTGGCGGCGCGGAACCTCGCGGCGTTCCCCGGCGACGCCCCGGTGGTCGCCTGTGCCAGCGGCTGCGCTGCGACGCTGCTCGAGTACGCGCGACTGGCAGGAGATCCCGGCGCCCGTTTCGCGACACGCGTGAGGGACCCGGCGGAACTGCTGGCGGACGTACCCCTCGCGCTCGGCCCGGGGCGTTACCGGCGCGTAGTCATGCACGTGCCCTGCACACAACGCAATGTCACCCGGACAGCCACCGCGACTCGCCGCCTGCTGGCGCGCATCCCCGGGCTGGAGATACGCGAACTGCCGGCGGGCTGCTGCGGCGCCGCCGGCGAGCATTTCCTCAGCCACCCTGAGACCGCCGATGCGCTGCTCGCCCCCCTGCTTCGCTGGTTGGCCGAAGATCCCCCGGACGCAGTCGTCACCAGCAATTACGGCTGCGCCATCCACTTCGCCGCCGGGCTGCGGCGGGCCGGCGTACAGGTACCGGTGCTGCATGCCGCCTCCGTGGTCGCAAGCGCGCTAGAATCACGCCCATGAGCACACGCAGACTCAGCCCGCTGGACCGGGTGTTCGAGCAACTCGATCAGGCGGTACGCACGGTGATGGGCCCGCCGCCGCCGGCCACGCGCCCCAATCCGGCCGAAGGGATTCCCGACGCACCGCTGACGGACCGGGAGCGACGCCATGCCGCCGCGCTGATGCGGGTCAATCACGCGGGCGAAATCATGGCGCAGGGCCTTTACCAGGGCCAGGCGCTGACCGCGCGGCTCGACGAAGTGCGCGGCGCCATGGAACAGGCGGCGATCGAGGAATTCGACCACCTGGCCTGGTGCGAGCAGCGGCTCGCCGAGTTGCGCGATCGCCCGAGCGTGCTCGGGCCCATCTGGTACACGGGCGCCTTCCTGCTCGGCGCGGGCGCGGGCCTGGCCGGCGACCGCTGGAGCCTCGGCTTCGTCTCGGAGACGGAGGCGCAAGTCATCAGCCATCTCGAGGAGCATCTCGGTCGGCTCCCGCCGGGCGACCAGCGCAGCCGCGCCATCATCGGACAGATGAAGATCGATGAAGCGCACCACGGTGAGGAGGCGCGCAAGGCCGGCGGATTGCCCCTGCCGACGCCTGCCCGGAATTTCATGGCGGCAGTTTCCAAGGTGATGACGCGCACCGCGTACTGGCTGTAGGCGGGTGCCGGCCGGCCCGGCCGCTTGCCCTTGAATGGCGCGTAGGTTAAAAGGGCTGCGGTTGAACCGCTTTACATAAGAGAACAGCGAGGCCAGCGCATGGTGGAGTCCTTGGGCAGGGGACAGGAGATCCCCGCGATAAGTAAATTTATCGAACTGTGCCGCGTGCGCTCAGTACCTTCCAAGACCGTGGTCATCCACGCCGGCGACACGCCGGACGCCCTCTATTACATCGTCGAAGGCTCGGTCGAGGTGATGATCGAGGACGAGGACGGCAACGAGATGGTCCTCGCGTACCTGAACAAGGGCCAGTTCTTCGGCGAGATGGGCCTGTTCTACGAGCAGCCCACCCGCAGCGCCTGGGTGCGTACGCGCTCGGCCTGCGAGCTGGCCGAAATGACCTACCAGCGCTTCCGCCAGGTGGCGGAAGAAAACCCGGGGCTGCTGTTCGAGCTGGCGACCCAGCTGGCGACCCGCCTCGAGCGCACCAATCGCAAACTCGGCGACCTCGCCTTCGTCGACGTCACCGGTCGCATTGCGCATGCCATCATGGACCTGTGCTCCGAGCCGGACGCCATGACCCACCCGGACGGCATGCAGATCAAAGTGAGCCGGCAGGAACTCTCCCGGCTGGTCGGCTGCTCGCGGGAAATGGCCGGGCGCGTGCTCAAGGTACTCGAGGAGCAGGGCCTGCTGCGGGCGCGCGGCAAGACCATCGTCGTGCAGGGCGTCAGGCCAAAGCCCAAGGTGCGGCCCGCTTCCTAGCCTGGGCCGCCCTGCCTGCCGCTGCTGCGGCTGCCCCGACGCCGCTCCTCAATCCGCGCCGTAGTCGGCCCCCGCAAGCTCCCTGCGCATCGCGGTGATCGTGCTGGCGTAGTCGCTGGAGCCGAAGATCGCCGAGCCCGCGACGAAAGTGTCCGCACCGGCGCGCGCTATCTCGGCAATATTGTCGACCTTCACGCCGCCATCCACCTCGAGCCGGATCGGCAAGCCGCTGTCGTCGATGAACTGCCGTGCTTCCGCGATCTTGCGCAACGCCGCGGGGATAAACCGCTGCCCGCCATAGCCGGGGTTGACCGACATGATCAGCACCATGTCGATCTTGTCGGCGACGTAGTCGAGCCAGCTGAGCGGCGTCGCCGGGTTGAACACCAGTCCGGCCCGGCAACCAAGCTCGCGGATGAGCTGCAGGCTGCGGTCGACGTGTTCGCTGGCTTCGGGATGGAAGGTGATCCAGCTGGCGCCGGCCTTGGCGAAGGACTCGATCAACGGATCCACCGGCTTCACCATCAGGTGCACGTCGATGGGCGCCTCGACGCCCCACTTGCGCAGGGCCTCGCAGACCATCGGTCCGATGGTCAGGTTCGGTACGTAGTGGTTGTCCATGACGTCGAAGTGGACCATGTCGGCGCCGGCCTCGAGGACCGCGTCCACTTCCTCGCCGAGGCGCGCGAAATCTGCCGACAGAATCGAAGGAGCGATGCGGTAGTCCAGCATGGCGGCGTCCCGATGGTGAGTCCCTGCGCCGACACTCTACCCGAATGCCGGCCGGTTCCGAATCCCCGCGGCGCTAGCGCATGCCGCGCGCGGCGCGCAGCGTATCCCATGCCGCCCGGATCTCGCGCGTCTTCGCCTCCGCCACCGGGATCATCGACTCCGGCATGCCGCGCGCGCGCAGCTTGTCCGGGTGATGCTGGTTCATCAGCCGGCGGTAGGCGAGCTTGACCTCCGCATCAGTGGCCCCGGGGTCCAGTCCGAGCACCCGGTAGGCGTCTGCGGCCGAGGCCCGGGGCGACGCGACGTTGCGCTCGCCGCCGAAGCCGCGCCCGAAGCGCAACAGGGCTTCCACCTGCGCCAGCTCAACGCGGCCAAGGTCCAGCGCCGAGGCGACGCGCCAGAGCATGTCGCGCGTCTCGGCGCCCAGCTGCCCGTTGGCGAGCGCGGCTTCCATCTGGATCTCGAGGAAGGCACGCCGCAGCGTGCGCCGCGTGCCGAGGGCGTCGCGCAAGCGGGCGAGCTCGCGCTCCAGCGGCCAGTGGGCGGCCTTGCCCGCACTGAACAGCCGGATGGCTTCCTGGACTTGCGCCGGGTCCAGGCGCATGCGGCTCATGATGCCGCGCGCCGCCTGGATCTCCGCTTCGCTGACCCGGCCATCCGCCTTTGCCACGTGGCCCATTACGCCGAAGGTGGTCTCGAAAAACACCTGGCCCACGCCCTCGAAACCGGACTCGCGGGCGCTGCCGATGCCACGATCGAACTGGTGCCCGAGAAACAGCCCGACGGCCGCACCCACCGGACCGGCCAGCGAACCGATGATCACGCCCACGAGCTTGCCGGTCCAGTTCATGACGGTGATCGATTCGAATGGCCAGGTAAACGGATGCATTTGACGGACGCCGCGGCGCGCTGGGAGAATCCGGGTTCGACGGCCTGTGCCTCCACGGGAGCCCCCATGTTACCAGCACCCGATTCCGCCGCCAGCAAGGCCGGTGCGCCCGGCCCGTCGTGGTGCGCGGGGTGAATGCGATGTTCCAGTCGGAGCTGCCCGGACTCGAACTCCTGCACCGGGGCAAGGTCCGCGACGTCTATGCGGTCGATAGCGAGACGTTATTGATCGTCGCCACCGACCGGCTGTCGGCCTTCGATGTCGTGTTGCCGGATCCGATTCCCCGCAAGGGCGAGATCCTCACCCAGACCGCCCTGTTCTGGTTCCGCCGCACCGCGTCGCTAGTGACCAACCACCTGCTCGACCGGCCCGTGGAGTCCGTGTTGCCGCCGGGCGTGGACCCGGCAGCCTACCGGCTCCGCAGCAGCGTGACGCGGCGGCTCCGTCCGCTGCCCGTCGAGGCGGTGGCGCGCGGCTACCTGATCGGCTCGGGCTGGAAGGACTACCAGGCCACCGGGGCAGTGTGCGGCATCGCCCTCCCTGCCGGACTTCGTCTCGCCGATCGCCTGCCGGAACCGATCTTCACGCCGGCCACCAAGGCGGCCGCCGGCGAGCACGACGAGAACATCGCTTACGACCAGGTGGCGGCATTGATCGGCGCGGACCTCGCCGCGCAGGTGCGCGATCTCACCCTGCAAATTTATGGCGAGGCCGCCGCGTACGCCCGTGGCCGCGGCATCATCATCGCGGACACGAAGTTCGAGTTCGGGCTGGATGAGGCGGGCAGGCTGTACCTCATCGACGAGATCCTCACGCCGGACTCCTCGAGATTCTGGCCTGCCGACCAGTGGCGGCCCGGCGCCAGCCCGCCGAGCTTCGACAAGCAGTTCGTGCGTGACTATCTCGAGACGCTCGACTGGGACAAGCGGGCGCCCGGACCCCGTCTGCCTGCCGAGATCATTGCGCGCACGGCCGAGAAATACCGCGCGGCGTATCACCAGCTGACCGGCGACGGGACGCTGTTCCCCGCATGAGCGAAACCCTCCAGGCGCGAATCGAGCAACTGCTCTGGAACAGCAGGCCCGGGGAGGGCTCGACCCTGGGACGCCTGGTTCGGACGCCGGGGCGCTTCGTCTACGCAGTCGCACGCGACCTCGCCGAGGGCCAGCTGACCCTGCGGGCGATGAGCCTCGTGTACACGACGCTGCTTGCGCTAGTGCCCTTGCTCGCGTTCAGTTTCTCGGTGTTGAAGGGCTTCGGCGTGCATCGCCAGATCGAGCCGCTGCTGTACGAATTCCTGCAGCCCCTCGGCGAACAAGGCGCGGAGATCACCGACCAGATCATCGGCTTCGTGGAGAACGTGCGTGGCGGAGTGCTCGGCGGCATCGGCCTGACCCTGCTGCTGTTCACCGTGATCTCGATGGTCCAGAAGGTGGAAGACACCTTCAACTACATCTGGCAGGTGCAGAAATCGCGCAGCCTGGCGCGTCGCTTCAGTGATTACCTGAGCGTCATCCTGGTCGGCCCGGTGTTGATGGTGACGGCCATGGGGCTGCTCGCAACCATCAGCTCCAGCGCAATCATGCAGTCCATCGGCGAGGTACAGCCGTTCGGCGCGCTGCTCTCGCTGATCACCCGGCTGGCGCCGTTCAGCCTGGTCGTGGTGGTGTTCGGCTTCGTGTATGCCTTCGTGCCGAATACCCGGGTCCGGATCGGGGCTGCGCTGGTGGGCGCCTTGCTCGCCGGCGCGACCTGGACGCTCGGCGGCTCGCTGTTCGCATCGATCATCGTCGGCTCGACCCGTTACGCGGCGATCTATTCCAGCTTCGCCATCGCTATCGTTGCGCTGATCTGGTTATACCTGTCGTGGCTGGTGCTCCTGCTCGGCGCCCAGGTCGCGTTCTACGTGCAGTATCCGCGCCGCCTGCGCCTCGGCCGCAATGAGCTCAAGGTGACCATCGCCCAGGTGGAGCACCTGGCGCTGGGCGTGATGCAACAGGTGGCCCGTGGTTTCCGCCGTGGCGCCAGGCCGGACTTCCGGGCGCTTGCGCAGGCGCTCGATCACCCGGCCCGCTCGCTGGAGGCGATCACCACGCGCCTCGAGGAAGGCGGGCTGCTGGTGCTCACCGAGGAAGGCTCCTTCGTGCCGGCGCGCAGCCCCGAGACCATTACGCTGGCCGAGGTGCTGGCCGCCGTGCGCGGCGAGGATTCCCCGGCAGGCGATCGGGAGATCGTCGGGCTGATCGGCGAGATGCGCGCCGGGGAGTCTGAGCGGCTTGCCGGGCGCACCCTGGCGGAGCTGGCGGGTGAGCCCGGCGCGGCTGACTGAGCGGGGCCGTCAGTCGCCCGCGATCGTCATCCGGCCGATGAGGATCGAACCGGTCTGAATCACGCCGCGCCGGTCCACGTCCGACCCGACAGCCTGGATGTCGAGGTACAGCTCCTTCAGATTGCCTGCAATCGTCACTTCCTGGACCGGGTGGACGATCTCGCCGCCTTCCACCCAGAAACCGCTGGCGCCGCGCGAGTAGTCGCCGGTCACGCCGTTCACGCCCTGGCCCATGAGTTCCGTAACCACCAGCCCCCGGCCCATTTGCCGGATCAGCTCGGGCAAGTCGGCATTCCCGGCCGTCGCGAGCAGGGTGTGGATACCACCGGCGTTGCCGGTGGTCTGCAGGCCCAGACGCCGCGCCGAGTAGCTCGACAGCACGTAACCCTGCAGCACGCCCGCCTCCACCAGCGTGCGCTCGCGCGTCGCCACCCCCTCCGCATCGAAGGGCGCGGAGCCGGGCGCCCGCGGCAGATGCGGGCGCTCGAGGATGGCGTACCAGTCGGGCAAGACCCGGCTGCCCACGGCGCCGAGCAGAAAGCTGGCCTTGCGATACTGCGCGGCGCCCTTGATTGCGCCCACCAGGTGACTCAGAAAGCCACGCGCGATTTCCGGCACGAATATCACCGGGACCGATCGAGTGCCGATGCGGCGCGCCCCGACGCGCCGCAAGGCGCGCTCCGCCGTCTTTCGGCCGACCGACTCCGGCGACTCGAGGTCCTCCGCGCAGCGCGCCATGGTGTACCAGTAGTCGCGCTGCATCTCATCGCCGGTCCCCGCGATCAGCGCGCAGCTCAGGCTGTGGCTGGTGCTGGCGTAACCGCCCGAGAAGCCGTGGCTGTTGGCATAGATGCGCAGCGAGCGATGCGAAGACAGCGAGCCGCCCTCGGTGTTCGTGATCCGGTCGTCAGACTCGAGTCCCGCCGCCTCGCAGTCCCGCGCCAGGCTGACCGCGCGGTCCGGGTCGAGATCCCAGGGATGGTCCAGGTCGAGGTCGGGGGGATCTTGCGCCATCAACTCGGGGTCGGCGAGGCCGGCGCAGGGATCTTCCGCCGTATAGCGGGCGATGGAGCAAGCCTTGTCCACGGTCTCGGCCACCGCCGCCGGCGCAAGGTCGGACGTGCTGGCGCTGCCCTTGCGCTTGCCGAAGTAGACCGTGACGCTGAAGCCGCGATCGCGCTGGTGCTCGAGGGTTTCCACTTCGCCCTTGCGCACGGTGACCGAAAGGCCCGTGGCCAGGCTGCCACCCACCTCGGCGGCCGAGGCGCCAGCTCGCTTCGCCCGCGCCAGCGCATCGCCCGCCATGCTTTCCAGGCGCTGGCGCGCGCCGTCGAGATCGCTCAAGTCCGCCGATGACATCAATTCGTATCCCGCTGGGTAATACCGGTCCCTGGTGAGCGGCGGAGTTTAGCAAACCCGCATGGTATCATCGCGGCCCCCTCGCGCCCGGTGAACGCGTGACCCCTTCCGCCGCAGCATCGCTGGACCTCGACTGGGCGCGCGGCCGCTTCGCGGCGCTGCAGTCCGACTGGGTGCTGATGGACAACGCCGGCGGTTCGGCCCCATTGAGCGCGGCGGCCGAGCGGATCGCCGAATACCTGCGACGCTGGCCCGTGCAACTCGGCGCCAGCTACGCGCCCTCCGCCGAGGCCGGCGAGCGACAGGCGGAGGCGCGTCGCTCGCTCGCAGCGCTGTTCGCGACCGCCGGCGGAACCGCCCCGGCGCCCGGCGAGGTGGCCATCGGTCCCTCGACCACCTCGCTGCTGTCCCGCCTCGCGCGCGCGCTGGCGCCCTCGCTGTCGCCGGGCGACGAAATCATCGTCACGGATGCGGATCACGAGGCCAACATCGGCCCCTGGCTGCGGCTCCAGGCGCAGGGCGTGCGCATTCGCTGGTGGCGCATCCGGCCGGATAGCATGCGGCTCGAGCTCGAAGATCTCGATGCGTTGCTGTCGGACAAAACCCGGCTGGTGTGCTTCACCCATGCCTCCAACCTGCTGGGCGAGGCGCTGGACCTCGGCCCGGTGATCGCGCGGGCAAGGGCGGCGGGCGCCCGCACCTGCGTCGACGGCGTGGCCTACGCCCCGCATCGCGCGCTGGCCTTCGCGGACTGGGGCGTCGACTGGTACGCCTTCAGCCTCTACAAGGTGTTCGGGCCGCACTGCGCCCTGCTCTGCTCGGCGCCCGACGCGGCGGCCACGCTGGCCAGCTTGAATCACGAGTGGATGCGCCCCGCTGACGCGGCGTCGCGTCTCGAGCCAGGCGCATGGCCGTACGAACTGGCCTGGGGCGCGGCAGCGGTACCGGATTACCTGGCGGCGCTCGCCGCCCGGCATGGCGCGCCCGCGTTCGAGGTCATTACCGCACACGAGCGGGCGCTCGTTGGCCCCTTGCTGGGCTGGCTGGCCGGCCGCCCCGGCGTGCGGATCATCGGGTCGCCGGAGGTCGGTCCCGGGCGCCTGCCGACGGTGTCCTTCACCACGTCGAAGCGCAGCCCCGCGGAAGTCGTCGCGCACGCGGATCGCGCGATGATCGGCATCCGCCACGGCCACTTCTATGCGCCACGCCTGGTGGAAGCCCTGGGCATGGAGCGCGCCACGGGGGTGGTGCGTGTCTCGCTGGCGCACTACAACACGCCCGCCGAAGTCGCGCGCCTGGTCGACGCGCTGGAGCCAGCGCTATGAGCCACGAATACGACGAAGACGCCCCAAGCAAGACGCAGCGCAAGCGCGAGGCCGAAGCCTTGCAGGCGCTCGGCGAGGAACTGGCGCAACTCCCGGCCGACGTGCTCGGCACGCTCGGCCTGCCGGACCGCCTCTGCCTGGCGCTGGAGCAGCTGAACAACATCCCGACGCACGAGGCGCAA
>Ga0209498_1000118_pt1 | contig 44363 bp, 43 predicted proteins | sample WalLakDeSediment_FD_184131 | JGI IMG/M metagenome (GOLD analysis project Ga0209498, IMG submission 184131) | Lake sediment microbial communities from Walker lake, Nevada to study Microbial Dark Matter (Phase II) - Walker Lake 11/02/13 Deep... | ecosystem: Environmental > Aquatic > Freshwater >... | reverse complement strand
GGACGAGTGTTGACCCCTCGAGGATCGCGGCCTCGAAGTCACCGCTCATCCCCATCGAGAGGTCGCGGAGCATGGTGGGGTCGGCCAGCGTGGCGGCTAGGTTGTCACGCAGGGCCCGCAGCCGGGCAAAGTCGCGGCGGGCGTCGGCCGCGTCTGCGTCAGGCCGCCCGGCCATGCCCATCAGGCCGCGGAGCCGCACCCCGCGGGAGGCCGCCGCTGCCGCGACCAGGGCCGGCACGTCGGCGGGCATGGCCCCCGAACGGCCCGGGTCGTCTGTGAGGTTCACTTCGACGAGCACGTCGCAGCCGGTGGCTTCCTGCCCCGCATCCGCCGGCCTGAGCGCATCCGCCGGCCTGAGCGCATCCGCCGGCCTGAGCGCATCCGCTGGCCTGATCGCATCCGCCGACCTGAGCGCATCCGCTGCAATCGCCTCGAGAAGCCGGATGCTGTCGAGTGATTGCAGCACACCCAGCAGCGGCAGCGTGCGGCGGATCTTGTTCCGCTGCAGATGACCCACCAGGTGCCAGCGGGCCGCGGGAGCAACTCCGGCGAGTGCCGAAGCCTTGTCCCAGAGCGATTGGGGGCGGCTCTCGGCCAGATCCCTGCAGCCCGCCTCGAGCACGAGCCGTGTCACGTCGGCCGACACGTATTTCGTCACCGCCACGAGCGTAACGTTGTCTGCTGTGCGGCCCGCCTGGCGGCAGGCCGCAGCGATCCGTTCACGGACAGCCTCCAGATTGGCCTCGATTCGCTCGCGGACAACCTCATCCCCGGGAGCAAGGGGGCCGGCTGCCATCATTGGATTTCCAGCGTGCGTCGCACGGTGCCGTCCGGCCGGACGCGGCCAAGCAGAAACTCGCACGACACGTTGCAGCCGAGCAGTGTCCGGTTCCGGGCCGCGTCGAGCGTCCGGTAGAGAAGCCACTGCTCCAGCCCAGACTGCACGCGGAAACCGGCGGCCTGGTGGGGCGGCAGCAGGATCCGCGTGTCGGCCACTGTGAGCTGTCGCCAGGTCAGCGGCCGGCCGACCCGGGCCGAATCAAAATCGAGCCACAGCGGAGCATAGAGCCGGCGTCCCAGCGTCTCCTGCACGATCGAAAGCCCATCGGGGCTGGCGGTGAATCCTCCGCGGCCGGCGGTTCGCCACTCCGGCAGACCGAGCGGCAGGGCCATCAACCGCATCGCGGTGTCGAAGGCCAGGATTTCCCGGGTTTCGGCGGCCAGTTCGGTCTCGAGGCCGGCCGCCAGTGGCACGGTCGCTGAATACCGCAGGAGTCCCAGGGGAGAATTGGCTCCGTTGGCTCCGTTGGCTCCAGCCGGAGCCGCTGGGGTGAGTCCCGCACCGGGTGTTGTTACCGCATCGGCCAGGAGCAGGATGCGTTCCCGCCTGAGCATCACGAGGTGCCGCTCAAACTGTCTGCCGCCGGGAAGTGGCGTGGTGATCTCGAGGAAGGCAGCATTCTGGTCCGACTCCCAACACGAGACGCTCCACGGCCCCTCGGCCTTGAGGGGAAGGCCGCTGTCGGTGAGCGTCCACTGCCACGGCCCATCGACGAGCAACCGATCACCGGCGGCGATCTCGAGGTGTGGCATCGGCTGCCGGTAGTCGATCAGCACCCGGATGGCAGCGGCATCCCAGCCGCTGCGGATCACGGCCACCGCTGCGGCGGCGTCGTGCAGATCCCGCCGGATGAAACGCCGCGGCTTGCCGGCGTCGGTCCGCGGCCGCAGCACAGCCTGAACCGTTCGCTTCCGCTTCCGTCCGAGCATCTCGACCGCATCGAGCAGCGGCTCCGTGAACCGGGCCGGCAGCAGTCCCGCCGACGTGATCCTGCGGCCCCGCTGGCCGAGCAGCCGCACAGCGTTCGTGGCGGCCTCCCGCCAGCGGCGGTCTGTGACAGCCTCCCAGGCTGCCTCACCGGTCCGATGGGCGACCTCGCGGAACCGGCACCAGCGAACGACCCGCTCCACCATTTCGCCGCTGCCCGCCACGCAGACCGTGCCGCAGACCGACACCAGCCGTTCGATCTCCGCCACCACGGCGGCCGTGGCGACGGCCTCGAAGCGTCGGCAGGCCTCGACGTCGCTGAATAACCGCGCGAGCGTGAACACGAACGTCGCCGGCAGCGTCTCTCCTTGCTCGAGCAGCGGTGTCGCGGCAGTGGCCTGTTGCACGAGTTGCTCGAGCAGCCCGCCGGCCGACCCGCCGGCCCGGGTGGACCGGGCCAACCAGCCGAGGGCCCAGGTCGCCGCTTCGCAGTTGAGCCACCGCTCGCCATCATCTTTTGTGGCGGCCTCGTCCAGACTCTCCACGATCGCGGCTTCGACGAACTGGGCACGCTGGGGATCGCCCGCCCCGGCAGCGACGCTGTCGGCCAAGCGTCGCAGCCGATCCCGCGCGGGCCACGACATCGACCGCTCGGCGGCGTCCCTGATCCGCCGCGTGACCTCCCGCCGGCTAGGCCGCAGCGGAGCGGCGGGCCTGTTGGACCGGGGGGCAGGCAGATGTTCGGCGGCGGGCTCAGCGGCCGGTGGCCCGCCGCGAGCGGCCGAAGGGTCGGCCTCGCTCGCATGGAGCCGCGATTTTTTTCCGGAGCGTTTCTTCGCCTGAATGTCGGTGTCGGTCGGCATGAGCCTGGAATCCTGAAGCTGGGAGCGAGCCGTTTGGAATGGGCACCTGGGTGCCGTGGCGTCGCGGCGGTATCGTACCCAAGGTTTACACCATCAGCCACGAACTCATTTCGCTGCGAGGATTCCATGCCCACGCTGCCGCCGTCTCGCCGGGCTTCTTGCGGCCACCTGCCGGGTTTTCGGTTCCGAGCGGCCGTAGGCCTCGCACTCGCCTGCTGGGGGCTTGCGGCCGGGGCCGTGGAGCCGAATCCGGACGCAGCAGTGGCTCGTGATCGCTACCCCGAACTGAAGCGGCTCTCGCCGACCGACGAGATCTGGCTCGACGTGAACCGCAAGGAAGTAGTCGTGGGGGGCGTGGTGGCCCTGGCAAAGGGAGAGATCGAGGTTTTCGCCTGCCCGAAACTCTCCAAGGAGCACGAGGCGATCGTGGCCACGCGATGTCCGGCGCGGCTTGTGCACGCGGGGCTGCTGGCGATCGGCCTCGAGCCGGGCCGGCCGGTCTCGTTCGATCCCGAATACGCCCCTGCCCGGGGGCCGAAGGTGACGGTGCGGGTTCGCTGGAAAGACGAGCAGGGCCAGGTGCAGGAGCGGCCGGCCCAGGAGTGGGTGCGGAACACGAAGACCGGCCGGCAACTGGATGCCGACTGGGTGTTTGCCGGCAGCGGCTTCTGGCAGGATCCGGCCGATGGCTCGCAGCATTACGAGGCCGACACCGGCGACATGATCTGCGTCTCAAACTTCCCCACGGCGATGCTCGACCTGCCCATCGCGTCGAGCGACTCAAACGATGGGCTGCTGTTTGAGGCCTTCGAGGGTCGCGTGCCACCACCGGACACAGTCGTCGATCTCATCCTCTCCGCAGGGGAATGACTCGCTGTGCTCAGCCGGCGGTGAGGTGGCAATGGGCCAGGATTCGCTCAGGAGTGGCGACGTAGCCGGTGTAAAAGGGTCCGAACTCGGCATAGCGGGCGCTCGCCTCGTCGAACCGCATCGTGTAGACGATCTCCTTGAGAAAGTCGGGCCGCCGAGCCCAGAGCGTCACGCCCCACTCCCAGTCATCGAGGCCGACCGCCACCGTGATCAGCTGCGTCACGCGGCCACCGAAGGTCATGCCGGTCCTGCCGTGTTCGGCCATTAGCCGACTCCGCTCGGAGAACGGCAGGGCAAACCAGTTTTCTCCGACCTTCCGCTTCTTGTTCATCGGATAGAAGCAGGCGTTGGGCCAGGGCGGCAGTTCCGGCTCTAGGCGGGCAAGCCGCATCGCGTCCTCACGGCCGGCGTAGCCCTGAACCTTGGCCTTCCAGGCCGGGCTGTCGGCGGCCACGCCCTCGGCGATGAGCCGCTGTCCAAACTGCTCCACCGTCGGGACATACTCGCTGACCTCCGTGAGGCTCACAAACGAATACGTGGGCACGATCGCCCCCCCGAGCGGACCGGACAGGAGCCGCTGGTGGACCGCATCGACCGCCAGCGGGGAGGGATCCATCACGACGACCGCGAACTCCGCCTTGTGGCCGGGCACGAGCCAGGTCTGGAGGCGGGTTGGGGCATCGGCACCGGCCGGGTCGAGAGCCGCGGTGAAAGCGGCGGTCCCGATTCGACGCTCCGCCTCCGAGAGCCTGGCCAGCCGCTCCCGATCGAAGGCGTAGAAAAAGTGGCTCACGTGCCAGCCGGAGGAGGGCTCAATCGAGGTCTCAACCGCCTCGTGGGCTGCGGGGGCATGGTGGCTGGTTGTTGGCACGGAGGGAGCGGAAGATTCTGCCATCGGGGAGCGTGCCTCGGCGGGTGACGGGAAACACCGGAACTCGCTCCGAGTCTACGCAGGACCAAGGTTTGGGCGACACGGCCAGTGTCCAGATCGGGGGATTTCGGGGTAGGATAGGGTTCGGCGACCGGCATACGAACAGGGCACGAGGGGATCACCATCATGGGACAGGCAATCGTCGATCCGGCTGAGTTGCGGCGGTTCGCGGGCAGTCTGCGGACGTTCAGCGAGGAGGTCACGGCCCACATGCAAATGGTGCAGCGGCAACTCACTGCCCTGGGGTCGACCTGGCGAGACCAGGAGCAGCAGAAGTTTGCTGAGGAGTTCGAGGCTCAGCTCACCACGTTCAAGCGATTCGCGGAATCGACCAGTGAATATGTGCCCTACCTGATCCGCAAGGCGGAGCGGGTCGAGGAATACCTTCAGCAGCGTTGAACCGGGGCCGGCCCAGGGGCCGGAGGGAGTGAGGCATGTCGCAGCAGGCAGACGTCAAGTCGATCGAGACCCTGGCCTTCGTGCGGACGGCCTTTGCGGCCTTCGCCCACGAGAGCGGCCAGGCCCTCTCCGAGATCGAGATCCAGGGCCAGCGGACGGTGGAGTGGATCTGCGTCGACCGGGCAGCCCACTGGAAGGCCGAGATCCGCCGGATGAGCGACCTGGTCAACAAGGCCATCAAGGACGTCGAGCACTGCCGCACGTTCAAGAAAGTGGGCGACAACACCCCCTCCTGCATCGAGGAGAAGAAGGCGCTCGAGAAGGCTCGCCAGAGGCTGGCTCGGGCCGAGGAGAAGGCGGAGGCCGTGCGCCGCTGGACCCCCATCGTGCAGCAGCAGTTTCGTGAAACATGCGTGCGGCTCGTGCGGTTTCGCGACGTCATCGATGTCGATTGCCCGCGGGCCATGGCCCAGCTCGAGAAGATGCTGCGGGCGCTTGATGCCTACCGGCAGGTTGCCTCCCCCACGGCCGACGGCGGCGACGGGGGGGCGGGCGGTGGCCAGAACATGACCCGGCAACTCGACGAATCGGCAGCGGCCAGCCCAAAGCAGGCGACCGTCGCCGCAGAAACGGAGCAGTCATGAGAGTCGGTGATCTCTCGAGCGGCGCGTCCAAATTGGCGAATGCACTCAAGCAACTCAACCTCAAGTGGGACGCCGCCACCGACACCTGGCAGGACGCTCGGGCCAAGGCTTTCCACAAGGACAACGTCGAGCCGCTGTTGCCGAGCGTCAAGGAGACGCTCGACGCCCTCGGCCGGCTGGCCGAGGTTTTCGACCGCGCCGCGCGGGATGTCGGCGACTCCGACGCCTGCTAGCCGTTCCCCCGCGTTTTGAGCCGTGCACCCCGAGGAGCTTCCGTGAGCACCGCCGTTCCCGATTCCGCCTCCACTGACTCCGTCGTGCACGGCGGCCCGGCGCCGGCCTACACAGCGCCCGTGCTTCGCGACCAGATGGCCATTCTGCGACGGGAATCGGCTGTCCGGGCGGCTGCCGAAAATGAGATCACAACCGAGCACAACGACGAGACCGCCGCCGCCCGCGAGGCGGCCGACAAGGCTGTCGCGGCAACCCGCAAGAAATACACAGCAGAGATCGAGGCCACGCGGCGGGAATACGCCACGGTGGTCCAGAAGGCCGATGCGTTTCTCGCCGCCGAGCGGAAGAAGCTCGACGACGCCCGGCAGGCGAAGGCCAAGTCGATCACCAACAGCGGTGCCAAGCAGCTGGCTGACCTGCAGGAGGAGGAGGGCTTCGATAAGCTGCGGGAAAACGAGACCCGCAAGCAACGGGTTCAGCAGCCGAAACTCGGGCACGCCAAGGCTGAAAAAGACATCGCCCGCATGCTTGCCCAGCTCGACGAGGCCGTGGCCCAGTCGGCCCGGCTGCTGGCCGCTCGCGGAGCGAAGGGGGCGACCGAGCCGCAGGCGGCTGCCGGGAGCGAGGCGGCTGCCGAGACGACAACCAATCCCCTCGCGGCCCTTGCCGCGGCCCGGGATGCGGCGGTTGAGCAGCTCAAGGCGATCGGTGATCTTCCCGCCGTCAAGGCGGCCTTCTCCGGCGGGCTCCAGGGGGGCGTGATCGCCGGGCCGCTCGTGGCGGCGGTCGCTCTGGCCGCAGGCCTCTTCTTTGTCGTCCCCGGCGACATGATGCTCAGGGCCGGCGTTGCCGGCGGGGTGGCGGCGGTCGTCGCTGGCCTGGGGCTCGGGGGCGGATTGTGGTTCGTGGCGGGCAAGCGGAAGGCCGCTCGGACCGAACTCGTGGCGACGCATGATCGGCTCCTCGCCATGGTCGCCGATGCCAAGGGGCTCGAGCAGCCCTGCCGGGAGGTCGCCAAGAAGCGGCGGGATGAGCAGGCCAAGAAACTCGACGAGCAGTTTCGGGCGGAGAGCGACCGCCGGGGGGCGGAGTACGAGACCAAGCGGGAGGCCGTGACGGCCAAGCGGGACGCCGCCCATGCCGAGCTCGAGCTCAAATACAAGGAGGGCTGCACGCTCCTCGCCGCCAAGGTCACAGCGCACAAAGACGCCGCTCATGCGAAGTATCCGCCGCGGCTGACGGCGCTTGAGACGACGCTTCAGGAGGAAGTGGCGACGCTCGAACGGGAACGGGACGAGCGGCTCGCCACTGCCGATGCCCGTCGGGAAAAGCAGTGGGCTGCCATGACCGAGCGGTGGCGGGAGGCCCGAGAGGCAACAGCTGCCGTCTACGACGAGGCCTGCCGGCTCGACGAGGCGGCCTTCCACTCCTGGGATGAACTCGCCGCCGACGCCGTGCCGCTGCCGAGCGAGCCGCCGCCCGGCCTGCGGTTTGGCGACCTCGCGGTTTCGCTCGAGCGGGTGCCGGGAGGAGTCTCGGCGTCGGAGGAGCTCAATTCCTTCGGCCCGGTCGCGTGGCGGCAGCCGGCCACGGTGCCCTGGCCGGTCGGGGCTTCGCTCGTGATCAAGGCTGCCGCCGACGAGAAGGAAGCCTCCTCGGCCATGATGCAGGCCCTGATGCTGCGGATCGCCACCGGCATTCCGGCTGGCCAGAGCCGGTTCACGATCATCGACCCGCTCGGCCTCGGCAAGCAGTTTGCCGGCTTCATGCATCTGGCCGACCACGACGAACTGCTCGTCACCAGCCGGATCTGGACGGAGCCGCAGCTCATCGAGCAGAAGCTGGCCGACATCACCGAACAGATGGAGGTGGTGATCCAGAAATACCTGCGAAACGAGTACCCATCGATCGGCGCCTACAACGCCGACGCCGAGGTGCCCGAGCCCTATCGGTTTGTCGTGGTCGCCAACTTCCCAGCCAACTTCAACGAGACGAGCGCCCGACGGCTGGCGAGCATCGCCGCGTCGGGAGCCCGCTGCGGCGTGTACCTCGTGCTGTCGGTCGATCCCAAACAGCAGATGCCATCAGGCTTCAGCCTCGCCGAGGTCGAGCAACACGCCACCGTGCTGAACCTCAAAAACGGCTCCTTTTCCTGGGTCGACCCCGAATTCTCGAAGTGGCCGCTCACCGTTGAGCAAACGCCCTCTGACGAGGTGTTCACCCGAATCATCCAGCGGGTTGGGCGGGCGGCGAAGGCGGCCAAGCGAATCGTGGTGCCCTTCGATCGTGTGGCGCCCAAGCACGAGGAGTGGTGGCACGGGAGCACGGCCGAAGAGGTGCTCGCGCCGCTCGGACCCGCCGGGGCGAAGAAACTGCAGTTTCTCAAGCTCGGCAAGGGGACCAGCCAGCACGTGCTCATCGCCGGCAAGACGGGCTCCGGCAAGTCGACTCTGATGCATGCGATGATCACGAGCCTCGCTCTGCAGTACAGCCCCAACGAAATTCAGTTTTACCTGATCGACTTCAAGAAGGGCGTCGAGTTCAAGCTCTACGACCACTACGCGCTGCCGCACGCCCGCGTGATCGCGATCGAGAGCGAGCGGGAGTTTGGCCTCTCCGTCATGGAGCAGCTCGACCGCGAGCTCAAGCGGCGTGGCGACCTGTTCCGCGAGCTCTCGGTGCAGAACGTGGCCGGCTTCCGCCAGACGGGCCACCCCGAACCGATGCCGCGGATTCTCCTCCTGATCGACGAGTTTCAGGAAATCTTCGTCGAGGACGACAAGATCGCCCAGGATGCGGCCCTGATCCTCGATCGGCTCGTCCGCCAGGGCCGGGCCTTCGGAATCCACGTGCTGCTCGGCTCGCAGACGCTCGGCGGCTCGTACAGCCTGCCACGGGCCACGATGGGCCAGATGGCCGTGCGGATCGCGCTGCAGTGCAACGAGGCCGATTCGAGCCTGATCCTCAGCGACGACAACACCGCGGCCCGGCTGCTGACCCGCCCTGGCGAGGCGATCTACAACGACGCCAACGGCATGGTGGAGGGCAACAACCCGTTCCAGGTCGTGTTTCTCACCGACGAACAACGGGAGCAATATCTCGGTGATCTCCGCAAACTCGCCGATGCCCGCACCGACATTCCGCAGCTTGAGCGGATCGTGTTCGACGGCAATCAGGCTGCCGACCCGGCCCTTAATCCGCTGCTCTCAGAGATGCTCGAACAGGGCACCGTCGCCGGCCACGAACTGCTCGCACCACTAGCCTGGCTGGGAGACGCGATCGCGATCAAGGATCCCACCACGGCGATCTTTCGCCGGCAGGGGGGGGCCAACATGCTGATCGTTGGCCAGCGGGAGGACCTCGGCACGAGCCTGCTCGCGATCACGATCGTGAGCCTGGCCGCCGAGCATGATCCGTATCCTGGCGGCGGGCTTGGGAGGACGGCCCGGTTTGTGGTGCTTGAGCCGGCCATCGCCGAGGAAAAGCCCGAGATCATGCTGGCAAAACTCGCCGGCCATCTGCCCCATGAGATCGAGTTGGCCGGGCGGTTGGGCGTGGCGGCAGCGCTTGAGTCGCTGGCGGTGGAGGTGAAGCGGCGGCTCGATGAGCAGGTGCTCGATGGCGAGGCGGTGTTTCTTGTGGTTCGCGACCTGGGGAGATTCCGCGAGCTTCGCAAGGCCGACGGCGACTTCGGCTTCGGCGGCATGGGGGGCGAGAAGAAGGCCAGTCCGGGCGACAACTTCCTGACCGTTGTTCGCGACGGCCCGCCGGTGGGCATCCATGTGATCACCTGGTGCGACTCGCTCACGAACCTGCAGCGGACCTTCGACCGCGGCGCGATCAAGGAGTTTGAGCTGCGGGTGCTCTTTCAGATGAGCAGCTCCGACTCGAGCACACTCGTTGACAGTCCGGTGGCGAGCAAACTGGGGCCCAACCGCGGCCTCTTCATCCACGAGGAGACCGGTACGCTCGAGAAGTTTCGTCCCTACGCGTTCCCCACGCCTGAGTGGCTCGATGCCGTGGCGGCCCAGATGCGGGCCCGGCCGCAAGGCACTCCCGCAGTTCGGTCTGTGCCCAAGCCTGCGGCGCCAGCCGCCGAGAAGGCCAGCGGATTTTCCTTCGGCGGCGGTGGCGACTTCAACTTCACAAAGCTCCTCGACGACGGTCCGGACGACGCCCCGGACAACGCCGAGCTATGAGCCGAGTTGAATCCGCCTCCCTCGTACCGCTCCGGTAGCCTCTTTCGTAGCCCGGTTCCTCCGGAACCGGGTCAGCGTGGACGTAGCCTCCCTCGTAGCCCGGTTCCTCCGGAACCGGGTCACCCAGGGCGTGGCGGGTCAAACGTGATCCGGTCACGGCGTGACCGGACTACGGGCGGCACTCGCAATGGTCTCGGGCCGCCCCGAGTTCAGCCTCCCTCGTAGCCCGGTTCCTCCGGAACCGGGTTACCCAGGGCGTGGCAGGTCAAACGTGATCCGGTCACGGCGTGACCGGACTACGGCTCGCAGCGTGCGCGAACGACGGCTCGCAGCGTGTTTGAACGACGGCTCGCAGCGTGCGCGAACTACCGGGGCCGGCGGCCGACCTTTACCGTGAGCGGCAGGCGGTTGCCCGCGCGGAGAATCTCGATCGGGACCTCGATACCTGGCTCAGACCGCGTGAGCAGGAGGACGAGCGCCGTCGGAGCCGTCACGCTCTGGTTGTCGAACGACACGATCACGTCGCCGGTGCGAATGCCCGCCTCAAATCCCGGCGCCTTGCGGTCGGTCGCCATCACCAGCACGCCGGGGGAACCGTCGATCGTTCGCCGCAGGGCCAGGCCGAGATAGCCCCGCTCGACATGGCCAAGCCGGTGGATCGCCTCGGCCACCTCGCGGGCGGTGTTGCTCGGGATCGCGAACCCGATGCCGTGCGACTCACGGCCGGCGATGGCGGTGGTGATCCCGATGACCTGGCCGTTGACGTCGATGAGCGGCCCGCCGGAATTGCCCGGATTGATGGCGGCATCGGTCTGGAGAAACTCCTGGAGCGGGTTGCCGACGATCCCGCGACGCCCCACGGCACTGACGATCCCGTAGGTGAGCGTACGGTCGAGGCCGAAAGGGTTGCCAATGGCCCACACCATCTCCCCCACCTCGATAGTGTCGCTATCGCCCCAGTTGGCTGCTGGGAGTCCCTGGGCTTCGATTTCGAGCACTGCCAGGTCGGTGCCGGCGTCGGCCCCGACCAGGGTCGCGGGGAATCGCCGCCCGTCGGCCAGGGTCACCACGATCCGGTCCGCACCGGCCACCGCGTGGTAGTTGGTCACGATCACCCCGGCGGGATCCACGATCACTCCCGAGGCAATCGACTCGTCGGTGAGGCCACCGGGGGGAAGTTCTCGCAGGGCGGCGATCTCGTCGGCCACCGGACTCAGCCGTCGATCGGCCGTGACATTGACGACCGACGGGCCGATCAACCGCGCGAGCGTCGTGAACAGCTTGGCGACGGGCGCCAGGCGGGCTCCGGCGGCCGCATCGGCGATGGCAGCAAGCTCCGCCCGTGTCCGGGCGTATTGCAGCCGGCCGACGAACGAGGGCCAGGCGATGAGTCCGACAAGGCCGACAAGCCCCGCAAACAGAATCGTCGTTCGCCAGGCTGTCTGGGTTCCGCCCCGCTCGCTCATCATGCTCCTCCCGGCGACGTGGCCACGCGGAGGCGAAGGAGATCGACCGCCGCCTTGGCCGCGCGGATGCAGGCGAGTGTCGGCCCGCCGCCGAGGATGTGTTCGGCTGTCGCGATCCCATTGGGTGAGACCAGCGCGATCATGACCGCCTGCCGGCCGTCCGCCACCGGCCTGATGGCCCCCACACCGAGGCCGAGATCGGCTCCAAACTCCTCCCGACAGCGACGGGCGAGGGCTAGAGCGTCGGCCGTGCCCGCGGCGGTCGCAGGGAGCACGGTGCCGCCGGCGAACACGGTCGGCAGGCCGGGCCGCCGTTTGGCGGCGGCGACGAGCGCGGCCACCCCGCCCGCCGTGCCCGCCTCGCAGGTTGCGAGCGTCAGCCCCGCGGCCGCCACCGCGGCCACGGCGGCATCCTCAAGCTCGTCGTCCTCGACACCGAACACGAGTTCGCCGAGGCAGTCGCGGATGACCTGCTCCGTGGCAGCGATCCGGCTGTGACAGTCGGCCGTGTCGCGGCCGCGGGCGGCGATGCGCAGCGTGATCGTGGCCTCGTGGGCGGTGATGCCGACGAGTGGGTCTCGACCCCTCCGGACGAGGTCGGGAAGCATCGCCTCGACCGCACTTTCACCGGCACCGAAACACTTGATGCGACGCTGGATGATCGTGGCCGCCTCGGGCAGGCTCGCGGCCAGAGATGGGGCCACGCTCGCGGTCCACATCGGCTTGAGTTCGGCGGGCACGCCTGGCAAGGCGATCACGCGGCTCTGGCGGGAGCCAACGGTCACGACCATGTCGATTCCCGGGGCGGTGCCGTGCGGGTTGGGGATCGGGCTGCTGCCCCCCGGAAAGAGCGCCTGCCGGCGGTTTGATTCGGGGCAGGGCATGCCGCGACGGGCGAACCGCTCCTCGACCGCGGCGAGGGCCGCCTGGGAGAGCTGGAGGGGCACGCCGGCGAGCGATGCGAGAACGTCCCGGGTGAGGTCGTCGGCCGTGGGGCCGAGGCCGCCGGTCGAGACCACGACGTCGGCTCTGCCGCAGGCGAGCCGAAACGCCTCGAGTCCCGCTTCAAGCGTGTCGGCTGCGGTCGTGTGGAAAGTGACCGGGATGCCGAGCACGCCGAGTTCGGCCGACAGCCAGCGGCTGTTCGTGTCGAGACGATGACCGGTCACCAGTTCGTCGCCGATCGCGATCACTTCCGCCTTCATGTGCCGCTCCCGGGCTCTTGGCCCCCGAGATATCGAGGCCGCCAGTGAGCTTCATCTATACTCCGCCCCGGGCTGCCGTGGCCAGCGGCCCACGAAGATCCGGCTGGTCGGCAGGCCACAGAGCGGAAACAATAAGGTTATGAAACTTGGCATCCTGGGTACCGACCAGCGGATCGCCGGCGTGGCGGCGGCCGCGGCGGCCAGGGGTGATGTGTTTGTTTCGAGCGTGGCGGGGGAGGGCCCGGCCGAACTGCTCGACCCCGCCAATTGCGACGCCGTGCTCGTGGGCTCAGACGGCTGGAACACCGCTCGGGCCGAGGCCGTGCGGATGCTCGTCCAGACCGGGCGGCCGCTCCTGGTTTCCCAGCCACTTGAGCAGTCGATGCTCTGGGCTTGGGAACTCGAGATGATCCGGCAGGACGCCGGCGGACCGATCGTGCCCCTTCTGCCTGAGCGACTCCATCCGTTTCTGCTTCGGCTCCGCCGGATCTTGGAGGCGTCAGTTGCGGGGGGCGGGCCGCTCGGAGGGCTCGAGTCGGTTGTCCTAGAACGCCGGCAGGCAGATCGCCGCCGCGGTGCGGTACTCGCGACTCTGGCTCGCGATGCCGACTTAATCCGGACGCTCGTTGGTGAGCCGGCCCGGGTTTCAGCCCTCGGGGCTGCGGCCGAGGACGCAGTCTGGAACTCACTCACGGTCGGCTTTACCGCGCCGGCGAGTGTGCCGGTTCGCTGGCAGATCACGGGTGGTGGCGAGCCGCTCCTGCGAATCTCGCTGCTCTGCTCAGGGGGCACAGTCGAGGTCGAGATTCCCGACGACTGGTCGCAATCCTGGCGGTGGTTGCAGCCGGGCGTGACCGTCGAATCACCCCAGTTCGATCCGGGCGGGGCGATCCTCGGCGTGCTTGATGCAGCCCTCGGGCGAGACGCCGTGCCACCGGCAAGAGGTGAGGACGCCGTGCCACCGGCGTCAGGTGAGGACGCCCTGCCACCGGCGTCAGGTGAGGACGCCGTGCCACCGGCGTCGTGGGCCGACGCATCGCGGGCGATCGAACTGGCCGACACGGTGCCTCGCAGCCTCGCCAGGGGGCGGGGCATCGATCTCCATCAGGAGGAGTTCAGCGAACTCGGCACGTTTCGCGGCACCATGGCGTCGCTGGGCTGTGGGATCATTCTCGCGGCGCTGTTGCTCGTCGTGATGGCCACGCTCGTCGGCGGCATCGCCAATGAGTTTGGCTGGGATTTCGGTGGCCGGCTTGCGGGAACCTGGCCGATCGTGGCCCTGGTGGTGCTCGGCGGCTTTCTGGTTCTGCAGTTCCTCCCCCTGATCGTGGCAGGGTCGCGGCGGCATGAGTGAAAATCAGCGGCGCCGCACGGCCGCTATTTCCCGCAGCCCGGGGCCGCTTACCCCGGCATTGGGCTCCGCTCCTGGAAAACTCTGCCGGGCTGCGGCCCTGGTGGTGAACCGGGGCCGGGGATCGGCCGATGCTCCCCTTACCGCGGTTGAGCCTGCGGGCGGACGTTCGGGATTCTGGGGTCATCACGGGAGCGGGTGCCGATGCGGCTGCTGCAGGCCATCGTGTCGGCGACTGCCTGCCTGGCTGTGTGCGGGCTGCCGGCATCGCTTCGCGGCTCCGAGGGCCGCCGGTCGGCCATTGTCGTGGCTGTTGAAAGCCAACGCGACTCGGTCGTCAATATCCACGGGCAGAAACTCGTGCCCTCGGGCGACGAGACCGGTGGCGAACTCAAGCGGGTCAACGGCATGGGCACGGGCGTGGTGCTCGACCCCCGCGGCTACGTCGTCACCAACTACCACGTGGTCGAGGGCGTCAAGCGGATCGAGGTGACGCTCGCCAGCGGCCGGACAACATCCGCCACGCTCGTGTCACACGATCCCCGGACCGACCTGGCCGTCATCAAGATCGACTCCGTCGAGCCGCTGTCGGTGGCCCGAATCGGCACCTCGAGCGATCTCATGATCGGGGAGACCGTGCTCGCCCTCGGCAACGCCTACGGCTACGAACACACCCTCACCCGCGGCATCATCTCCGCGCTCCACCGCAATGTCGAAGTGAGCCGCACCCAGCGGTATGACGACCTCATCCAGACCGACGCCAGCATCAATCCCGGCAATTCGGGCGGCCCGCTTTTGAACATCGACGGCGAGGTGATCGCGATCAACGTGGCGGTGCGGGCTGGGGCCCAGGGGATCGGGTTTGCGATCCCGATCGACCGGGTGCTCGACGTGGTGTCGCAACTCCTCTCGGTCGAGCGGATGGGCCGCACCTGGCACGGGCTCGTCGTGCGGGCTGACGGCCGTCGTGGTGCCGTGGTCGAGGCTGTTCATCGGCAGAGTCCCGCCGAGAGCGGCGGGGTGCGGACGGGCGACCTGATCAAGCAGATCGGTACCGTCACGGTTCTCCATCAGCTTGACATCGAGCGGGCTCTGCTCGGCTGCAAGGCCGGAGAGCGGGTGCCCGTCACGGTGGTCCGCGCCGGGGCCGAGGAGCGGATCGAGCTATCACTCGTGGCGACGCGGCAGGACGGGGGCACGGTGGGGGAACGGTGCTGGCGGGAGCTCGGCCTGCGGCTTGATCCGCTCCAGGCGGCGGCCGTGCAGAAGCTTCAGTCGCGGTATCGCGGCGGGATGTTGGTCGCGGAGGTGCGGGACGGGGGGCCAGCGGCTGAACAGGGCATTCGCAAAGGGGATATCCTCGTGGGGCTGCATGTGTGGGAGACGGTCGGGGCCGACAACATCGCCTACATTCTCGACAAGGCCGAGCAGGAACACCTCAACCCGATCAAGTTCTACGTGCTCCGTGGCCGGGAGACGCTGTTCGGCCACATCGTGTCGGATACTCTGCGGCGGTAGCGGGCACTGCGGCAGCTGGCGGAGCGGGAAGTGGTTTCTGCCCGGCTCGGGCCGCGGAGAGTGTGACGCGGTAAACTGCGGCTTTCCCGGAGCGGCCCATGCCATCGGAGAGCGAGTTTGTAGCAGCCCTGGTGGCCACTCTGCCGGCCGACCTCAGGCTCGAGGTGCCCGCGGGGGACGACGCCGCTGTGCTTCGGCCTCCCGCCGGCCGCCGCACGGTCGTGACCGTCGACATGCTCATGGAAGGGGTCGACTTCGTGCTGGGCGCCGAGTGTTCACCTGAGGCGGTCGGCCACAAGGCGCTCGCGGTCAACCTCAGCGATCTGGCGGCGATGGGGGCCCGCCCTGAGGCGGCCGTGGTGGCCGTGGCGTTGCCACGGCAGGGAGGAGAGCCGCTTGGCCGCGGAATCCAGGCTGGGATCGCCACCCTGGCGGCCACCTACAACCTGGCTCTCGCTGGAGGCGACACCAACACCTGGTCTGGCCCGCTTGTGATCAGCATCACGGCGATCGGCAGCGTGGCTCCGGGGCGAGCCTGGCGACGCGACATGGCCCGGCCGGGCGATCTGCTCGTCGCCAGCGGCGGCTTCGGCGGCAGCATCCTCGGCCGCCATCTGGCCGTCGAGCCCCGCTGCCGCGAGGCGGCCTGGATCGCCGAGTCGTTCCTGGTACACGCCGCGATCGACGTGAGCGACGGCCTGTCGCTCGATCTGGGCCGGATGATGGCCGCCAGCCGCACGGCCGGAGTCGTCGATCTGGATGCCGTACCGATCCATCCCGACGCCGTCCGGCTGGCCGCCCGCGACGGCCGTGAGCCGCTCGAACACGCGCTCGAAGACGGCGAGGACTTCGAGATCGTCCTGGCGATGCCCGCCGCCGACGCCCGGCGGCTCGTGGTGGAATCGGCCCGGCATCCACCCGGGACACAATTCACCATCATCGGCGAGGTCGTTGCCGGCGCAGGGCTCATGGCCCGGTCGGCCGGCGGGCCGCTCTGTCCGCTCATCCCCCGCGGCTATCTGCACGGCTTCGATGACCAGGCCCCTTAAACCACTGCAGGCGTCGGCGACGATCACCGTTGCCGACGAGCGTGCCCTGGCTGCCGTGGCCAGCCGGCTGGCCTCCGTCCTGCCCGCGAGGGCGTTCGTCGCGCTCGATGGCGATCTCGGTGCCGGCAAGACCACCTTCGTGAAGGGGGTGGCCGCGGCGGTGGGCATCGACCCGGCTGATGTCGTGAGCCCTACCTTTGGCCTGATCCATCTCCACCGCCATCCCGAGGTCGGAGCCGCTGATGGCCAGTCGCAGCTGATCGTTCACGCCGACATGTACCGGCTCACGGGGATCGACGAGCTCGCCGAGACCGGCTGGGACGACGCCATCGCTCCGCCGGCCTGGGTGTTTGTCGAGTGGCCCCAACGGATCGCCGCGGCCCTGCCCGTCGAGCGGATCGACCTCGCCATCGCGATCACGTCACCGACGGCCCGCACGCTCACGCTCACCGGCTACGGGCCGGCTCATGCGGCGGCCGTTGCTGCGCTACGGCGTGGGTAGCCGGCAGCACCCGGCCGCAGCGGATATGCAGCTGGGGATGCGACTCTTCCCAGCCATCTCGCTTCTGTGCGTGATCGACGTTCAGGAGCGGCTGCTCGCCGTGGTTCCAGAAGCCGACCGCGTCGTTGCCCGCTGCCGGCGGCTGGCCGAGGCGGCCCGGCTCCTGGGCGTGCGGACGGTCCTCACCGAGCAGTATCCAGCAGGACTCGGAGCCACTCCCGCGGCCCTCGCAGCCGTCCTGCCCCCGGCTGAGTCGAAGCTGGCGTTCAGCTGCCGGGGGTGTGGCGGCTTCGATGCTGCGGTGGCAGGCGACGTGGCGGCTGTTGTGTTGGCCGGCCTCGAGACGCATGTCTGCATACCGCAGACAACGAGACATCGTCGAGATGCTCGGGAGAAGGTTGCGTTACCCTGATTTGACGCCATGCGTTAAAGCAAAGTGGCGAGATCTTCTGGCCGACAATCGCCACGACTCTCGCAGCATGAAAAAGCTCATTATCAGAGCAGCATCGAGCCTTGATACCGCGAGACTCCGGCGTCGGCCCCCCGCCGTTTCGAGCTAGTCAATGCTCGACTATTAGATGGACGAACTCCGCAAGCACTCGCAGTGCATCCACCTGATCCGGGTTGACCCAGATCGAACGGAAATCCGTATTGCGGGGCACCAGTTGGATGGCCGTGTGGGTCCACGATGCATCGTCGCCGGATTCCTGGTCTTCGACCTTGAGGGACCGATATTCCTTCACTGTGTACGAGCCGCCCGTTTCGGGGTCGTCGATCGCCGAGTGCTGAACGAGTAGCACCTTGCCACCGCGACTGCCGGCCACGTCGCGGCGGAAGACGCAGTACGATCCGTCAGGGATCAACGGCTCCATCGAACGGCCAAACACCTGGGCCACGAACAATCGTTCGTCGCCGCGCAATCCCGCTGGTGTCGGCACCCAGCCCAGGCAGTCCGCGGCCACGCTAGGCCCGAATTCGCTCGCGGCAGCCTGCAGATCGTAGATAGGCAGCCACTCCTTGTATGGCTCTCCGGGTGGAGCGGGCTCGATGCGGAGCGTGCCTACTGCCGACTCGCTGCCCGTCTGGCTTGCTGCCTGAGCCGCAAACGTCTGCGATGCTAGTTTCAGCCGCTCGCGGAGATAGTCCCTGAGGGCCGGATCGGCACACCATACGAAGCATCCCTTGCTGCCCCGTGACATCAGCACTTTGTAGGTGTTCTTGATGATGGCCTGCACCTTCGCATTCGCCGCGGCGGTCGCGACCGCGTTGCCCTTGGCCTCCGTGAGTGCCTTCTTCGAGCCCTTCAGCGAACTGTCAGTCTTCGCCCGCTTGGTGGGATCGCCGACCACCTTGCCACCTTCGTACCGAAGGTCCGGCCCGATGAGCACGCCGAGCCAGTCGAACTCCACGCCCTGACAGGTGTGCACGCAGCCGACCTGATCGATGCCATCCGCCAGCGTCGCCCAGTTCTCTCCCGTGAAGTTCCACGGCAGCGACAGTCCATCGGCCTGCACATGCTTCACATGTCCTGCTCTCTGCCGGCCCTTTGTGGGCCACTCCCACGAATATCCTGCGATCAGCCTCGCCTTGTTGGCGGTGTTCTTGGCCTTGAGAGCCGCGTACATCTGCTTTGCGTCGTCAAACACCCGAAAGTCGTACTGCTCGTCGGCCCAGTTGTCGAAGTTGCCCGTGGGCCGTACCTGCAAGACGTCGTCGAGCCAGTTGAGATAGCCATCGGAGCCACCGCAGCGAAACTGGGCCGTGAGCGTGAACGGCGGGTGGACGTTGGCCTTAAACTTCCTAGCCGCATCGCAGATCCGCTCCTCGCTGCCGGAGTCATTCCACTGCACCCGCTGCGTCTCGTCGAGGAAAAACACGCTGATGCGGGCCGCCCGCACCATGTCGTCCACCATGCTCTCGCCCTTGTATTGATAGGCCTGATCCTTGAGCCGGTGGGCCTCGTCCACGATCAAGACCTCGTGGGTCTTGTCCTTCATGAAGTCTGCCGTGTGAAAACTCCACGACGACTGAAACAACGCCTCGCCGTCTTCACGGTGCGTGTGGTGCCGCTTTGTGAGTTGTTCGACGAGCGTATCCCGAAAGGCCTTGTTGGGCGCGACGAAAAACCCCAGCCGCTTCGAGTTCAGCACCTCGGCCAGCAATCGCACGGCGATCACGGATTTTCCGGTGCCGGGGCCGCCGTGGACGATGAACACCTGCCGCTTGGCGGCCGTGGCCACGCTGGCGATCGCATGCCGGATGATCTGGAAAGCCTCGTTCTGGGTGTCGAGTAGTTCAAACTCGTCGTTCCCGTCGAGCATCTTCCCGACGCACTCGATCAGCGCCGGGGCCGGTATCAGCCGCCCCTTCTCGAGCAGGAAGAGCACGTCGTACCGCGACCTGTGTCGGACGTATTTTTCGATGTACCGCGAGAGGGCGTCTGCATCATCGGCGAGAAAAAGATGCGTATCCTCGATGATGTGGTGGTAGCGGGCGTCCTCGAGCGGCTCTGGCCGGCGACGGACGAGGTTAAAGAGGTAGGCGGCCGAGTGGATGCCCACGTTCTTTTCCACGATATCGGCGTTAAACCGAAGGATCAGCCCCTTGTACTTGCGGGCCTGCACGCACGGATGCTGCGAGAGCGACCCGCCACCATAAGGTGACCAGACGAGGTCTGGCACGTCCGACTTGTCGGCCTCGCTCCAGGATTTCAGTTCGAGGACGAGGCCGTTGTCGTTGGTGCCGTCGTTGCCAGCCAGTAAGACATCCACCCGCGATCGGCCGGCGGCTGAGATGTGGTATTCGATGGCCACCTGCATGTCTTCGTCGACATCGGCCCGCCGCAGCGCGCTAGAGAACCGGGCGTATTCGTCCGCCCACACCCGCCGATCGCTGGGCACGCCCCCGGTCTGCCTTTCGAAGCCGTCGATCAGCCGCCGTTCGAGTTGGTTGAGATCAACGTCTTCGAGAAACTGCCGCTTCGTCTCGGCGTAGATGATCACGAATCACGCAACTCCGTGTATTTCCGGGCGTTGCCGCGGGCGAGGGCAACGGGATATTTCAGCTCGTTCGCGGCCGCGAGGCTTTTTTTGGCGTGTGGAACCGCGACCAATCCCGCTCGTCACGGAACCGGCGGACCTCGACCATGAGATCCTTCCACGAATCCCCTTGCGCGGGCGGGTGGCACCTGATAGCCGATCACGGCGGCCACGCGGTCGAGAATATCCGATCGGAGGGTGCGTTCACCCGTCAGAAATTCATCGAGTTGTATCGGTGTCAGACCCGCCTTGGCTGCGATCGCCTCCAGAGACAGGTCGCTACGATGGACCGCGTCTCGCACCGCACCGCTGATCGAGTGTTCCTCCCTCGCCTGTTTGCGCAGCTGGTCGCGCATGATGAGATCAGGCAGTTCCTCGGCGATGCTGTTTCGCACCCTTTTGAGCCGTTCCATTTCGGCCGGCGTTGGCTCAGGGCGTCGTCCCTGTCCGTTTGGCGTCGTCATCGAACCACCTATTTGGGCTCCGGCACTTCGTATGCCGTTATCGGATTCACGGTCACGTCATCGAGGTGCTCATAAACAGCCATGATGTATCTACCGTCTGAAGTGTAACCCCAAGCAACCGGGAGCATCGAACGCCGGCTCAGTCCTCGATTCTTCGAATGCGTCAAGATGGCCTCGAAATCGGCCTGGGAGACGCCGTGCTCGGCGATATGGGCCACGTTCTCGGTTGTCCACAAAAACTCGAAGTACGGCATGCCCAATAGTATACAGGCGTACAACAGCAGAGCAAGGTTAGGCTAATCGGGACTAAGGTTGGCTCCGCGGGGGGTAGACTCCCGCCATGCCCACGCATGGATCGCCATTTCTCGAGATCGCCCAGGAAAATTGGCTGTGCGCCAGTGGGCTCGCGTTCGCGATCCTCGACTCGTTCCCCGTATCGCCTGGGCATGTGCTGGTGATCACGCGGCGGGTAGTGCCGACGTACTTCGACTGCACCCAACCAGAGCAGGCCGCCCTCATGGAACTCGCGGGCGAGGTAAAGCGGTTGCTTGACCAGCAGCTCGACCCGAAGCCCGATGGCTACAACGTCGGCTTCAATGCCGGTGCGGCTGCTGGCCAGACTGTGCCGCATGCGCATGTGCACGTGATTCCCCGGTATTCGGGCGACATCGCTGATCCCCGCGGCGGTGTACGGCACGTGATCCCGGAGAAGGGGGATTACCTTGCCGGTCCCCAGCCAACCGCCGTCACGGGAACGCGACTCTCCCTTACCACTGGCCCCGATCGCCCGCTCTGGTCGCAGCTGGCCGACCGGCTGCCGGGGGCAAGTGAGATCGACCTGCTCGCGGCGTTCGTGCAGACCTCGGGGCTCGATCTCATTGGAAAGAGCATGTTTAGCGCCCTCGCGGCCGGCGCGCAGGATAGCCCGGGGCGCCCCCGGCCTTGCCGAGTGTGTGCCTAAAAGGCATACTTTGGCATGCGGTTCGAATGGCAGCCCGAGAAAAATGCCTGGCTGCGGGAGCACCGCCGAATCTCGTTCGAAGAGATCGTGGTGCATCTTGGCCGCGGCGACGTTTGGAAGACAAGTCCGCATCCGAATCCCAAGAAGTACCCGCACCAATCGATCGCCTTCGTCATCGTCGATGAATACATCTTTCTGGTGCCGTTCGACGCTGCGGGCGATGTGATCCATCTGCGGACCATCATCCCCAGCCGCAAGGCAACGCGGCAGTACCTGCAGGAAAAAAGGAGCCGGCCATGAAACGCCCCACGACTCGGCTGAATCAGCACGAGAAAGAGATCATCGAGGCATTCGACCGCGACGAATTGGTTCTTCACGACCCGACGCCGGCGTTACTGGCGGGGTTTGCGGAAGCCGCCGACAACACGACCCGCAAGGACCGGCGGATCAATATCCGGCTATCCGATCACGACCTCGCTGGCATCCAGCGGAAGGCGGCCGAGCAGGGTATCCCGTATCAAAGCCTGATCTCGGGCCTGATTCACCAGTTCGTCGAGGGGCAGATCGCCATCCGTTCAGAAGGGTAAAGGGTTGCCCGGTTAATGAAGGATAGTCCGGCCGTCGCTGCGCTACGACGAGGTTAGCCGGCAGCACCCGGCCGCAGCGGATATGCTGCCCAGGATGCGACTCTTCCCAGCCACCTCGCTTCTGTGCGTGATCGACGTTCAGGAGCGGCTGCTCGCCGTGGTTCCGGAAGCCGACCGCGTCGTTGCCCGCTGCCGGCGGCTGGCCGAGGCGGCCCGGCTCCTGGGCGTGCGGACGGTCCTCACCGAGCAGTATCCAGCAGGACTCGGAGCCACTCCCGCGGCCCTCGCGGCCGTCCTGCCCCCGGCTGAGTCGAAGCTGGCGTTCAGCTGCCGGGGGTGTGGCGGCTTCGATGCTGCGGTGGCAGGCGACGTGGCGGCTGTTGTGTTGGCCGGCCTCGAGACGCATGTCTGCATCGCGCAGACAACGCTCGACCTGCTTGCCGCCGGCCGCTCCGTGTTCGTCGTGGTCGACGCGGTCGCCTCCCGCCACCTGATCGACCATGAGACGGCGGTGCGGCGGCTCGAGGGGGCCGGGGCGGTGCCGATCACGAGTGAGGCAGTCCTGTTTGAGTGGTGTCGCTCCGCCGAGCACCCTCAGTTTCAGGCGATTCGCCGGCTCGTGCTCGAGGGATCAAGACCCGAGTAAGCTAACCGGGGTGCCAGCTGGAGAACCTGGCAGGGGTTCGCTGGGAGCCTACAGGCCCGCCCCAGGTTCGCCCGGGAGCGGCGGTGCGTCGCCGGTCGGACCACGGGTGAGATCGAGCGTGCCGCTCGGTCGGGAACCGGCGGCGAGCGACCGCAGGCGGGCCACCTTCAAGGCGGCGGTCGGCTCTCCGGGCACTTCTTCTCCCGGAGCCGAGCCGAAGCGGATCACAAGATCGTCTTCGCCGATGAGTTCCCAGTCATGCCCGGTCGGCGCCCGGGCCAGCGGCCGGCACTCGACGAGTTCGAGAAGCCCCCACTCCGGGCCGATGACTGCGGCCAGGGCGGCTCCCTCCGCGACGAGTGGATCGCCCCAGGCGGAGCCCACGGCCCCGCTCGGCCCGGAGGTGATGCCGCTGATCCTCGGGTAGCGGGTCACCAACGCTTCCGCCGACGTGAAGTTGTCGCTCGGGAGCACGACTCCCTCGGCGTCGATGGCCAGGAGGCCTCCCGGCACCGCGACCATCGCAACCGGCTCGCGGCAGCGAACCTCGACCGTGGCGGCGGCGGGATGACGCAGCTTCACGCTCACCACCTCCCGCACCCAGGGATGGATGTCAAAGGCCCGGGCAATCCGCCGCGCGAGCTCGGGGTCGTCAAGCGGCAGTCCGTTGTCGAGGCTCGCATCATGCAGGGCCTCTCCCTTGAGGTCGATGCGGATCCACTCCCCCACGCCGACCAGGTCGATGTCGTCGGGATGGAGGATGTTGGTGCGGGCGGCCCGCACGCCGTTTCCGAATTGGTCCCAGAGCAGCCAGCCCGCGACCGCGGCGCCGCACACCAGTGCGATCGCGGCCAGACCCGCGCGGTGGTCGGCAAGGAACGCGGCCGGCCCGCTTCGGGGGGGCGGATCTGGCTCGGCCGGGCGGCGGCGGGAGGGGGGGAATGCATTCATGGACGCAACTGCGGTGTGTCGCTCACCAGACCCGGATCAGCGGCGTCAGCTCGACGCCCAGCCGCTGTCGGACCCGCTCCCGCACGAGTTCCACGAGCCCACGCACGTCGTCGCTGGTGCATCCGCGGCCGGCCACCACATAGTTTGCGTGCGGCGGATAGACCGAGGCCTCACCCTTTCGGAGCTCTCGGCCGCCGGCCTGCTCGATGAGCGACTCGGCCGTCATCCCGAGCGGATCCTTGAACATGAGTCCCACGTGTCGCGTGCCGCTTGGCTGGCTGCCCCGGCCGACGATCCACTGCTTCTGCATCCGTTTCGTGAGCGGCGCGGAATCCTCCTCGTCGAGTTCGAGCTGGCAGCCGATCACCACGCAGTCGTCGAGATTGCTCCACCGCGACTCGAATGCCAGCCGGCCGCGATCCCGGACCTCGACACTCCCGTCAGCGAGCATCACCGTGACATCACGGATCCGCTGGCCGATGTCGCCACCGTGTCCGCCGGCGTTGCCCACGATCGCTCCGCCCACCGTGCCCGGCACGTCCACGAGCATCTCAAGGCCGGCCAGTCCGGCCTGCACGGCCGCCGAGACGACGTGAACGAGTTTGGCACCGGCACCGGCCCGCACGAGGGGCCGCTCGACCGCGATGTCGCAGAAGGCCGGCGCGGAAAGCCGCACCACCATGCCGGAGAAGCCGCCGGCCGGCACGAGCACATTCGATCCGCCGCCGATCACCCGCAGTGGAATCCCGCGGTCATGGCACCGCCGCAGAATCTCCGCCAGGGCCGCGACGTCGACCGGCTCACAGAACCAGCCAGCTGCTCCCCCGATGCCCAGCCAGGTGTGCGGGGCAAGGGGCTCGGACCGGGAGACGGCGATCGCCAGGTCGTCAAACGGGGACGGGCTAGCGGCGTCGCCTGGTACCGGGCTCTGACCGTCTCTCGATCGCTTCGTCATGGGGAGTTCACCTTGCTGCGCGGAGTCGGCCGGCGGCCACATGGCCGTCATCGAAGGCCGCCCGGATCCAGGATTGTGCCGCACCGCTACCGCGAGCGTCCATGCCGCCGTGCGGGGATGCCTCAGGCGGCCCGCCGGGACAAGGCCTCCCGCTCGCCGTGGGCGATCTGGAGCCACCCGTCTACAAGCAGGGCCAGGGGAAAGCGGCCGGCCGCGGGGCCTGCCTGGAGCTCGCCTCCCGCGGCCGGATTCCCGAGCACAAGCACGCAGTCGTCGCGGCCGAGCGATTCAAGCAAGCGGTCGATCCGGGCATAGGCGGCCAGCTCGTGTTCGCCGGCGTCGTCGGCCAACACGGCGGCGGGGGCCAGCACGTAGGCATCGCAGTGCCGGGAGACGAGCGAGCCGAAGTCGTCTCCGCCCAGCCGGGCCACGAGCCCCTCGTCGGCGAGGATCGCGAGCCGGCCGGCTGTGAGCCGTCTGAGGCTCGCGAGCGTGGCAGCCAGGGCGTGGCTGCTGGTGGGAGTGTCGAGGAACACGGCGGTGTCCTGCCCGCGGTCGAGCCGCTCGACCCTACCAGGCACACTGCCAACCGACTCGAGCCCCCGGGCCGCGACCTCGAGCGGGATGCGATAGCGGGTTGCGACCGCGGCGGCCAGGAGGCAGTCGCGGACAAAGGGCACCACCGGCGTGTCGAGTGAGATGGGCACGAGCTGCCCGCCGCAGGCAGCCAGCACGGTCCTGCCAAACAGCCCCCCTTCCACCGGCGTGGCCCGGACGTCGCACTCTTCGGTCAGCCCAGCCGTGAGGAAGGTTGCGCCGGCGGGCAGCCGGCGGAGGAGGAGTTCGAGCTGCTCGGGGGCGACGCCACTCACGAGGCAGCCGTCGGCGGTGAGGGCGGCGACGGCGCGGGACTTGATCGCGTGGTAGGCACGACGGGTGCCGTGTTCATCGAGGTGCGCGGTGGCGAGGTTTGTGATCACGACCGTGTCGCAGGGCACGCCCGCCAACGCATGGGCTGCGAGGGCCACGCTCGACACCTCCACGACCGCGTGGGAACAGCCGCCGTCGGCGAGTCGGGCAAGCCAGCCGGCGAGGCTCGCGGGCGAGGACAGGTCGGCGGGCAGGGGCGTGTCGTCATCCGGTCCCAGGCAGCCGAGGTCGGAGAGCACGCCCACCCGCAGTCCCGCCTCGGCGAGCACCGCCGCAGTGAGCCAGGCCGTGGTCGTCTTTCCGCTCGTGCCGGTCACAACAATCACCCGCAGACGCTTGCCCGGGTCACCGGCGATCGCATGCTCGAGCCTTGCCTGTGCCCATGCGGTGTCGGGCACAAGGCAGAGCGGCGTGCCGGCGGTGGGCACCATCCGCTCAGCGATCACACCCCGCACGCCGCGGGCCACGGCAACAGCGACGTCCTCGTGGCCATCGCCGTGTGGCGAAATCCGGGCCACAAACACGTCTCCCGGGCGACAGCGATGGGCCTCGTCGCGACAGGCTGTCACGAGAATGTCGTCTGCCGCGAAGAACCTCGCCTCCGGAAAAAGCGTGGCGAGCGAGATCGCCGGGCCGGCTTCTGGCCGCACGGCTCGGCGGCTGGCGGACGATCTGGAACGGCTGCGGGAATTTCTCTGCATGATGGCCTCCTGCCTCGGTGACCGCCGGAGCGGTCGCCCCTCTGACCTTCGCGGGTTCTTCCTTGAACACCGCTTGAGGGCCGATTCTCGATCCCGGCGAACTACGGTCAATCCCAAAACAATGTCGCCACCAATGTCGCCACGCGTTGACCGTGATCCGCCGTGCAAAAAGGTTCTGGCGCGGCAATGTGCGGGGAATGTAGGGTGGGCTTCGAGCCTGCCACAAGCGGCCTGGCGGATTGGATCTCGTTGCCCACGCGGCCCGGATTGCCCAGGTTGCTGCCCCTGGCTTAGGGAATGCGGCCGCGGGCTTGCCGCCTTCACTTGGCAGCGGATACGGTCGTGATTATGCCGCAGGCGTCTGCCACCGCCGTGCCCCCGATCGGCTCCCGTCAGCACCACGTGCTCTGGGTGGGAGCCTGCGAGTCGGCCGACCTCGAGCTCGCACAGGAAGATGCGGGTCGGCTGGTCAAGGTTCGCATGGCAGCCACGCCGACTGAGGCGATCGCAGAATCAGGGAGAGCGAATCTTGAACATTCGCCGGCTGTGATTCTGCTGGCAACGCCGACGCCTGGCCGTTGGACGCTCGCCGATGCGGTGCGGCTGACGATCTGCTGGCCGCTATCGCCGATCGTGAGCGTGGCCGGCGGCATTGTGGATGGCCGCCGCCGCAGCGGGCCGCACCTGCCGGGCGTCGAGGACGTGCCGTGGCACGATCTCGCAGGACGGCTCGCCAGCTGGCTTGCCGATCGGGATGCTGGCCGGCCCGGTTCGCTCGGCGCGCCTGCAACTGCCCGGCGCGAGGAGCGGATCCTCGAGGCGGTGCGGCCGCGAGGATCGGCGGTGCAGGTGACCGTTGCCGCCTCGCGGCTGGTCGATCTCGATGGCCTCGCCGACCTGGTGGCCGCCGCCGGGGGTCTGGTCGGCCGCCGAGTCCGTGGTCGGCCGCCGCTGGACGACCCCGCGGACGTGCTCGCCTGGGACGTGGGGCTGGTGGATGGCCCGATGCTGGCCTGGCTACGATTGCTCGTTGCCAATCGACCAACCCGCCGGGTGATGCTTTTTGAGTCGTTTCCCCGGGCCGACTCGACGAGGTTGGCCTTACGGGCTGGCGCGGCCGCCGTCCTCGGACGCCCCGGTTCGGTCGAAGCGGTGGCCGGCACGTTGTCGCGACTCGCCCGGCACCGCTGACTCGCCAAGGAGTTTGGGCCCACGTCACAGTCCCCCGGCTTGCGCCGAGGGCTTTTATGACTCCGTAGGTTGGGCTTTGCCTGGCGAAATAGTGTGCCCATCGGACGTGGGCTGATTGACCTTGGTGATGGGGTGGGCATCTCGCTAGCATCCCGCCCTTGTGGCCCCCAAGGGCCTTTCCCGGGAGCCTGTCGTGGGCCGTGTTTCTATTCTCGTCGCCGTTGCGGTATCGCTGCTGGCGGTCGGGTGCGCCCACATGGTCGCCGGCCCATCCTGGACCACCGGGCTGCCGCCCTTGGGTGGCATGGCCGTTGAGCCCTGGAGCAAGCAAACAGGGCTGCCCAGCCAGACCGAGCTTGTCGCCGGGCAACTGGTGATCCATGCCGATTTTCCGCTCGCGGGCCAGCACCGACTCGTGCGGGAACTCGAGTCGCTCCGCACAGACGTCAGCCAGCGGCTTGATCTGCCGATTTCCGACGAGCCGATCCACCTCTACCTGTTTGAGAATCCGACCCGCTACGAGGCCTTTGTGGCCCGGCAGTTCCCCGCTTTTCCCGCCCGCCGGGCCTTCTTCGTCGAGACCGACACCAGCCTTTCGGTGTTCGCCGCCTGGCAGGATCGTGTTGCCGAAGATCTCCGGCACGAGACAACCCACGGCTATGTGCATGCCGTGCTTCCGGCGATTCCCCTCTGGCTCGACGAAGGCGTCGCAGAATATTTTGAGGTGCCGCGGGCCGATCAGGGTTTGCACCGCGGCCACTTAGCCCACCTCTCAGGCCGGCTGATCGAAGGAACCTGGCAGCCCGACATGGCCCGGCTCGAGGCGCTCCAGTCGGCTGCCGAGTTGTCGCAGGACCACTATGCGGAGGCATGGTGCTGGGTGCACTGGCTGCTCGACACGACGCCGGAGCGGCGGGCCCTGCTTCAGGACTACCTCGCGGACGTCCGTCGCGACCCGACCACAGCACCGCTGTCGGCGCGGCTGCGGCTCGTGTCGGGAGACGCCACGGGAGAGGTTCGGGCCCACGTTGAATCGCTCGCAGCGGTCGATCGCGACTGACCGGCTCCGCGTCAGCGCTGATCCGGTCAGAGACGTTCGCGGCGAAACACGGTGCCGTGATCGGTTGGCCGGAAGCCCAGCTTGCCAAACAGGTTCATCGCGGCGTCGTTGTCTTCAGCCACGTGTGTCTCCGCGAGCGTCGTGCCTTCCTGCGCGAGGTCGTGGAGCGCTTCGGCCACGAGGAAATTGGCCAGCCCCTGCCGCCGCCGCTCCCCCTCGATCGTGATGCGGATCAGGCCGGCCAGCGACACGCCCCATGACGTCGCCAGCGGCTGGACGTCCCAAAAGGAAGCGGTTCCAAGGAGCGCCCCGGCATCACCAAGCAGCTCATACCGCCGCAGCGCGATTCCGGTCGTGGTCGCGGCCTCCCACCAGGTGCGGCGGGCTGGTTCTTCGATCACCCGCAGCGTGGTCGCCCGCCGGATTGCGAGCTGGAGCCGGTTTACGGGCGGCCGAAACCCCGTCAGCCCACGCCGCAGGACGGCGATCCGGGATGCCTCGGTGTAGCCGGCCCGGCGAAACACGGCCTGCATCGCCGGCGACGAATCGAGAATGCCCGGCAGATCACTGCCGCCGTAGAGGCCGAGGTAGAAGCCGCCCACGTCAGGGGTCGCCCCGCCGAGGATCGTCGTGGCTCCGCGGTGGCGAAGGTAGTCTTCGCAGCGGGCGAGCAGGCCGTCCTCAATCTCATGCTGCCGCTCGTGGACCGGCACGGCAACCAGCATGGTCGTGCCCGTCGAGATGTCGATGGCGGCGTGGTCTGCGGCCGGGCCGAATCCGGCGTGCGCGAATCCCACGAGCCGCTCCTTGTCCCGGGCCACGATCAGGCCGTGACGGTCGAAGTAGGGCTTGGAGAAAACGGCGTCCTCGAGTGCGGCGGAGGTCATCGGCTGGAGGGCCGCCGGGCCCAGGTCGCTCGCCCGCCAGAGGTCGGCCAGACGCGGCGGGTCGTCGTTACGGAAGCAGTCGAAGGTGATCATTATCTCACCGCGCTCCCGCAGGTCGCGGGCCCCGTCCCGTCTGACCTACGCGGCTACCTCGGTCGTCGGACGCACCTCGACCATCCCATCCCGCTCGCGCACCTCAAACACCGGCTGCCGCACGGTCGCCGATACCTGATGGCGGCCGGTAACCACGTCGAACTGCCAGCCGTGCCAAGGACAGGTGAGCACCGTGCCGCAGAGCACGCCCGTGCCCAGCGGGCCGCCCTGGTGCGGGCAGAGGCCGTCGAGGGCGTGGAACGTGCCGGCAACGTTTGCCAAGGCCACAATCCGGTCGCCGGCAACCCGCTCGATGCTTGTTCCCGGGGGGCATTCATCGGCCTTGGCGATCAGAATCCAGTCGGCCATGGCGGGATGCGGTGAGGAGGGGCAGGGCGGATTCGCCGTGCCATCATGCGGCCGGCCGCTTCACTCTAGCCTTTCGGGTCCGTTCCCGCCATCGGCGGTGGACCCACCAATACTGTGCCGGCTCCCGCCGGATCGCATCCTCGAGGAGTGTCGTGTACCACTGTGACAGCGACTGCAGATCGCTCGTCTCGGGGCCGGCGGCGGCCGGGTCGGCTGTGCCCTCGAGCCGCAGTTCGATGTCGAAGAGGCCGCCGCGGCGGGTGGCCGAGCAGACGAGCACCGGCGCCTGCGAGGAAAGGGAGAACACGCCGATCGCCTTGTGGACGCTGGCGGGCCGGCCGAAGAAGTTGACCCAGCAGCCCTTGGGACCGGCCGCCTGATCGCCGAGCAGGCCGATCACACCGTTCTCCTCGAGCACCACAGCCACGTCTGGGGCGCTTCCCTTCTTGGGGAGGATCCGCTGCCCCCGCGACTCGCGGAAGTCGGTCACAAACCGGTCGAGCAACGGATTGTCGAGCTCGCGGGCCACCGAGAAGATCTGGAAGCCGAACAGGCCGAACAGGTAGGCAGCCACCTCAAAGTTGCCGAAGTGTCCTGAGAGGATCACCTTCGGCCGGTCAAGCCACAGGATGCGAACGAATTCTTCCATGCCGTGGATGCGGAGATGCCGCCGCCAGGTGGTCTTGTGGATCACCCGGTTGGCATGAGCGATCTCGACGACCATGAGCAGCAAGTGCTCCCACATCCCGCGGGCCGCCTCCTGTCGCTCGTCGGCAGACATCGCGGGGAAGGCAAGCCGGAGGTTGTCGCGGACAACATTGCGGCGGATCCGCATCCGGTTGGCAAGCACGTTTGAGAGCTTCCGGGCCCAGCGCTCGCAGGCCGACCGCGGCAGGGCCTGGATGACACAGATCACCACGCGGACCGCCACGTAGGCAGCGAGGTCGGTGAATCGCTTGGCAAGCGTGCGGGGGGTAGGAGAGGCCAAGGTGTCGGATCCGTGACGGGGCGTGCGACCTGCCGGGAGCGGCCGCGACCGCTTCCTGCGGCGAAGGGATTGTCGCCCGCGGAGCCCCCTGGAAACCAGATCGGTTTACGGGGCAGTCTGGCGAAAGTGGACGAGCCCGTTCCGGTGGACGAGAAACCCAAGGGCGATGCCCAGCGGGAACAGGGGCACATAGGCCAATCCCTGCCCCTCATGGGCGAGCGGGAAGGCGGCTGCTGAGATCCCGATTGCCCAGGTGCCATTGGCCCGCGGCAGGATCTTCTCGAACCCGCGCGCCCATTGCTTGCAGGCCTGCGGCGGCGCGGTATCGATAGAGGAATCGGTCACGGGGATCCGCCTTTGCACGGGGCTAGGGGCGGCCGCGATTCGAAGGACTGGAATCCGAGGGGTCACGACACGCAGATGCCGCGATTCAATTTCTTCACGAACGGAGGTTCCCATGACGACGCACGAGGAAGGCACGTTTGGCGGGAATGATGCAATCGGCCGCGGGGTGCCGCGGCAACAGCGGCGCCGCCTCGAGCGGCGGCTGCGGGCGAAGCGGGCCGGTCGGCCCGCCCCGCTCGCGGCCGAGTCGCTCGAAACCCGGGCCCTGCTGGCGGCGGTAGTGGCTGATTACGCGGTTGCGGGTGATTGGGGGAGCGGATTTCAGGGCGGGATTACGCTCCAGAGTCAGGACGCTACCCCGGTTGATAACTGGACACTCTCGTTCCGCTACAACGCCCAGATCAGCTCGATCTGGGACGCCAGGATCGTCGCCCGCGAGGGATCGATCTACACGATCCAGGGAGCCGGCTGGAATAGTTCGCTCGCCCCGGGCGGCCGGATCTCGTTCGGCTTCATTGGCGCTGCGGACGGCAGCGTTGGACCGGTCGCCCCGCCCAGCAACTACCTGCTCAATGGCACGCCGCTCGGCGGCCAGGCGCCCGTGCCGTTGCCGGTGCCTGAGCCGGCGCCGCTGCCGACGCCCGAGCCGACACCTGCACCCGCTCCGGCTCCTGCGCCGGTCGATCCGGCCGTCTCGTTCAATGTCACCAGTGACTGGGCCAGTGGCTTTAACGGCGACGTCACGGTCACCAACACCCAAGCAGCGGCCGTCACCGATTGGACGGTATCCTTCGACTTCGATGGTGAGATTTCGAGCCTTTGGAACGGCATGATCGCCATCCGCTCAGGTTCCACCCACATCGTCAAGAACGCCTCCTGGAATGGCAGCCTGCCAGCCGGCGGCTCGGCGACCTTCGGCTTCACCGCCTCGCCCGGCGGCGCGGCGGCGGAGTTGCGAAACCTCACGGTCGTCCTCGGCGGGGTGGCCGCGCCCGTTCCGCCGCCCCCGGTCGCGCCGTCTCCCTCGCCGGCCCCGGTCGCGCCGACACCCGATCCCGGTGCCGGCGACCCGGTCGCTCCGCCGGCGGCCGGCACCTGGTTCCTGCGGACCCGAGGCAACCAGATCGTCGATGTCGAAGGGCGGGCGGTGCGGCTGGCGGGCGTGAACTGGTTCGGCCTCGAGACCCAAAACTTCGCGCCCCACGGCCTCTGGAGCCGTGGCTACCGCGAGATGATGGATCAGATGAAGGCCGAGGGCTTCAACACGATCCGGCTCCCGTACAGCGACCAGCTGCTCGCCCCGGCCAGCACGCCCAACGGGATCGACTTCTCGAAGAATCCCGACCTCCAGGGCTTGAACGGTCTGGAGGTGATGGACAAGGTCGTCGCCTACGCCGGTGAGATCGGCCTGCGGGTGATCCTCGACCACCACCGCTCCGAGGCTGGCAACAGCGCCAACAGCTCGGGGCTCTGGTACACCGCGGCCTACCCCGAGGCGACCTGGATCGCAAACCTCTCCTTCCTCGCCTCCCGCTATGCCGGCTCACCGGCGGTGATCGGGATCGACCTCCACAACGAGCCGCACGGACCGGCGACCTGGGGCGATGGCGGCCCCAACGACTGGCGGCTGGCCGCCGAGCGGGCCGGCAACGCGGTGCTCGCGGCCAATCCCGAGCTCCTGGTGATCGTCGAGGGCGTCGAGCGGGCCGCGTCGGGCAACTACTGGTGGGGTGGCAACCTGTCTAGCGTTGGCGACCATCCCGTTCGGCTCGACCTGCCCGGGCGGCTCGTCTACTCCGCGCATGACTACCCCGCCAGCGTCTTCCCGCAGAAATACTTCTCCGCCCCCGACTATCCCGCCAACCTGTATGACGTGTGGGATCGCAACTGGGGCTACCTGTTCCGCACCGGCACCGCACCGGTGCTGCTCGGCGAGTTCGGCTCGAAGCTTGAGACCGCCAGCGACCGGGCCTGGTTCGAGGCCATGGTGAACTATCTGGGCGGTGATCTCGACGGCAATGGCTCGGTCGATCTGGCCGCCGGCCAAGAGGGCATCAGCTGGACCTACTGGTCGTGGAATCCCAACTCAGGCGACACCGGCGGCATCCTCGCCGACGACTGGTCGAGCGTGATCCGGGCGAAGGTCGATCCGCTGCGGGCCTTGCAGTTTCAGTTCGACGCCGCGGTCCCGCCGGCGACCGATCCTGCACCCGCCCCCCAGCCTGCACCCGCCCCCCAGCCTGCACCCGCTCCGGAGCCTGCACCGCCGAGCGCCAACCTCGGCCGCGTGTTCGCGGTCAATCCCGCCGCAGCCGACATCGTGGGCTTCGATCCGGCGGTCGACCGGCTCGACTTCGGCGACGTCTCCGTTCACAACCTGATCGTGGCCAAGCTGGCCTCGGGCGAGGTGGCGATCGTGAACCCCTGGGCCTGGACGCCGGAATACCAGGTGATCCAAGGCGTCGAGTTCGCTGATCTCACGGCCGCGAGTTTCGGGATCGTGCAAAATGAGCATCTCCGCCAGGACATCGGCGGCGTCCTCTCCTGGGAGCTCGGAGTCGGGCCAAAGGATTCCGGCACGGTCTACCTCCGGTCGCACGAATATGGTGTGTCGCAGGTGATCGACGGCTTCGATCCGGCCACGAACAAGCTCTCGCTGGTCTACTTTGGCACCCGCGAGCGGCTCTCGATCGCAGACACCGCGGCCGGCCTGCTGATCTCGGTCGAGCCGACGGGCCAGAGCGTGCTCCTTGCCGGCGTGCGGAAGGTCGACCTCGTGCCGGCCAATCTCGAGTTTCACCACGATCAGATCATCGAGGATCAGCTCGAGGTGCCGTTCGGGTTCACCGCCGAGCAGGTGACGATGGTCAGCCGGGCAGCCCTGCTCACGCCCCAGGCACCGGCCGGACAGGTGACCGACGGCCACCAGACGAGCCCGGGCAGTACGCAGCCCCACGACCACGACCACGATCACAGCCACCACCCGGGCCACACGGCCCCGGCCGATCCGGGCGACCCCGCGGCCCTGCCGATCGCCAGTCACGACAAGGTGCTGGCAGCCTACTTCCCCGAGTGGGGCATCTACGGGCGGAACTTTCGGGTGGCCGATGTGCCGGCCGAGAGCCTGACACATCTCATCTACTCGTTCCTCGACCTCAAGCCCAGCGGCGAGGTGGCGTTGTTCGACTCCTTCGCGGCGGTCGAGAAGCGGTTCGCCGCGCACGAGACGGTCAGCGGCGAAGCCGACCTCTGGTACTACCCGCCCGGCGATCCCCGGGCCGAGCAGACGGTCTGGGGCAACTTCAACCAGCTCGCCCAGCTCAAGGAGAAGTATCCCCACCTTAAGGTGACGATCGCCGTTGGCGGCTGGACCCTCTCTCGCCACTTCAGCACGGTGACGGCCACCGAGGCCGGCCGCGAAACCTTCGCCGCCTCGCTGGTGACATTCCTCGACACCTACCGGATGTTCGACGGGATCGACTTCGACTGGGAGTATCCGGGCGGGGGCGGCCTCGAGAGCAACTCCGTGAGCCCGAACGACGGGGCCAACTACGCCCTGCTGCTGGCGAACGTGCGGGCTGGAGTCGATGCCCTCGGCGCCCGGCTGGGGCGAAGCTACGAGCTGTCGGTCGCCTCCCCGGCCGGGCTCGATAAGGTCGCCACCTTCAATCTCGCCGGCCTGGCTCCCCACGTCGACTTCTTCAACCTGATGGCCTACGACTTCCACGGCACCTGGGAGAACAGGACCGGTCATCAGGCGGCCTTCACCGGCGACCCGGTCGGCTACGACATCGAGACGGCCGTGAAGGCCTACCTCGACGCCGGCATCGACCCGGGCCAGATCGTGCTCGGAGCCCCGCTCTACACCCGGGGCTGGCAGGGGGCTGCCGACGGCGGCGACGGCGGCTATGGCGAGGCGACCGGCGGCGCCGCTCCGGGCACCTTCGAGAAGGGGGTCTACGACTACAAGGACCTGCTCGCCCAGGTGCAGGATCCGGCCAATGGCTGGCAGCTCTACTGGGACGACGTGGCCCAGGCGAGCTACGTCTACCAGCCCGGCACCGGGATCTTCAGTTCCTTCGAGACTCCCACCACGATCGCGCTGAAGAGCGAGTGGGCCTCGGCGTTGGGCTTGGGCGGGATGATGTTCTGGGACATCACGAACGACGCCCTCGACTCCTCCGAGAGCCTCGTCAAGGCGGCCTACGACTCGTGGGTGCTCGACGAGGATCTGGCCACGATCCGTGAGCGGTCGAGCCTGACCAACGAGACGATCATCGGCGGCGACGGGGTGATCGGCCCGCTGCCGCTGCTGGAGTGACCGGATTGGCACGCTGCCCGTTGAGCGGTCTCCGCCGTTGATGCCGCGGGATCACCGCTGCGGCATGATGCGTCGGCGACTTATCGCCGGCGGCGAATCAGGGCAAACCCGCCGGCGAGCCCGGCAGTTGCCAGCAGGCCGACTGTGGGACGATCTTCATGTCAGCGCCTCCGCCGGGAATCACGGCGGCCCGCCGGCCGCAGATCCTCGTCCTGGCCGTGGAGCACGTCCTTGAGGCGGCCCGCATCCACGAGCACTCCCCCGCCTTGAAACGTGGGAAGCCGAGCCGGCTGCTTCGGGGGCAGGGCGGGGACTTGCTCGAGGAGACGGTCAACGGCCCGCCGCACCAGCTCACTCACCGGGCGGTCCTGCTGTCGGGCTACGGCCCGGAGCCGCTCCATCACGGGGTCTGGAAAGAGAATTTGAATCTTTCGCATGGATCCATCCTACAGACCTTCCCCGGGGCGGGGACAGTCCCCGTTTCCTGCACCCTCTCTCCCGCATAAAAGCCCCGGGCGCGAGCCCGGGGACTGAGGCAACGAAGGCCATCCCGTTGTCCATGCTGCCCCGCCATCCATGCGACCTCAGATAGACGACACCGCTGAAGCCTGGCTTTTGTCTCATTGGCGCGCAACGTCACAGTCCCCCAGCTCGCGCTGGGGGCTTTTTTGCGGCACATGAAATGGTTGCGGACGTGCCAGCGGAAGTGCCATTGACCGGACTATCCTTCGGGCTCGACCGCGGCGATCAGCTCGATCATGGTCATCACGTCGGCCGCCGACATTGGCTCTGTCCGCCGAGTCAGGGGATCGACACACGTCTCGCGGAGCATCTCGGCGTCGAGCGAGGCAAGCCCGCGAAACCGACGGATGGCGCCGCCGCCGGCCCTGGCTCGGGTGGCCAGTGCGGCAAATTCCGGTTCCGAAAACGCCAGCATGAGTTCACCAGCCAACACCGCCTCGCCCCAGGGTGGCCTCACCACCTCCACCCGGCCGGCTTCCAGGAACGGTCGCAGCCAGCGATGCATGAAGAGCAGCACCAGAAATCCGCAGTGGATACCGTCGGCGTCGGGATCAGTGAGCACGAGCAGCCGTTCATATCGCGACTGCTGCGGCTCACATTCAACCGCAACGCCGACCCCGATCGCTGTGACAAGCGGCCCGAAAAATGAATGGTCGAGCGTCTTCCGCAGGGAGGCTCGGGCTGCGTTGAGAGGCTTCCCCTGCATTGGCAGCACAGCCTGCAGGTGAGGGTCACGTACCCGAGCGACCGCGGCCGCCGCCGAATCCCCTTCGACAACGAGCAGTTCGGCCCCCGATCCGAGCCCATGAACGGCAGAGTCGATGAGTTTGGCCGGGCCGCTGGGCCGACCCGGGTAGCCGCCCGCCGAACGGCCAGTAAGGCCCCACGACGTAGCTTCTGGGCGACGCGGGGGTGGCCTGCTCATCCCAGCTGACCCGTGACAGGGGAGTTGATCGCCGAGCACTCCGAGTTTGCTCGCCCGGGGCTCTTTCGGTTGAAAGGAACGTGAGCATATGGCTAGCCCCGCTGCTTCCACAACCGGCCAAGATAAGGCGGCTGCCGTCCTCGGGGGGGACAGTCCCCGTTTTGCTGCCCGCAGGAGTCTGCCGCTCCCGGCTAGCGGCCGATCACGGCGAGTTCCGCCTCCAGCCACGCCGACCGCTCCTCCTCGCCCGCGCTCACGGCCGCCCATTCCCGGCGGATGAGATCGATGTCGATGTCGGCCCGATTCGCGGCGAGCAGCGTGCGAATGTCTTCCTGATCCTGGGGCCGAAAGGCGACCAACTTCGTGACGACGAGCCCTTCCGGAGCGAGCACCCGCAGCGAGTGGCCGGGAGTCCAGGGGAGCGACGTCGCGGCCGCAAGAGCGTGGGCATACAGGGGCAGCACCGGCTTGAGCCAGTCGATCCGCACCACGCCGAAGCGAAATGCCGTCATGTGATGCTGAACGAACTCCCGGATGACCGTGTCGCGATCGAGACTGAAGCCCCGGGCCGCGAGTTCATCGAGCAGACCAGGCAAAGCGAACTGCGGCACGTCGAGCAGGATGTCGATGTCCTGCGTGAATCGCGGCCGGCCCCGAAGGATCGTCGCCACTCCCCCCAAAACCGCGTAGCGGATGCCCCGCGCGTCGAACACATCGCCGAGGATCTCGCTGGCCGCGACGAGATCGCCGGCCAATGGCTCAGGCGTTTCCGGCATGACGCACCAGAAAACGTGTGATCGCCTCACGAGCCAGATCCTCCTGCCGCTGCCGATAGGCTGCGATGAAGGCCCGCTGGGGCGACCGGGCGATGAGAAACGCTCCACCATTCAGGGCCGAATGGATCGCCCGCATGCGTTCCGCTGGAGAGGCAGCGCGGAACCATGCCGCCTCCTCGGCCGCGACGTCGGCATTGCACGGAAAATGAAGGTCGCCGAGATCCACGCAAAGACCTCCCGAGCAGTTATCCGAACCCGCGCCAAAAGTATACTTCACCGCGACAGGGCCGCCGTGCCGCGGACGAACTGCAGAAAGCCATGGGCGAGTGGACGACATTGCCTGGCGGAAGACGCTCGCCGAGGCCCGCGCATCCCCTGACTCCGTCCCCGGGGCGGGGACAGTCCCCGTTTCTGCCTGTCCTTCTTCCTGCATGCTTTGTGGTAAAATAGCCGACACTCTAAAGAGCGGCCGGGATGACGACAGAGTTGACCAAATCAACCGCACAGTTGACTGTCACAGACCAGAAGTCTCAGGCCGAGGGCGACCGCGCGGCGTGGCGAATGCGGACGCCTGAGGAGCGTCTGGATGCAGTCGAGGCCCTCCGGGTGCAGGCCGGCAAGTTCCTTTATGAATACCCAACCCGACTTCGAAGACTTCTTACGGTTGCTCGAGGTCCATCGCGTTGACTACATGATCGTCGGGGGCTACGCAGTCGCGTATCACGGCTTCCCGCGATTCACGAAGGACATCGACGTTTTCTTTTGCGATGCCGGCGATAACCTCACTCGGCTCCAGGCGGCACTGGTTGACTTCGGCTTCCAGCCTGCCACCGTGCCGATCGAGACACTCGGTAAGTCCGATACGGTGCTGGCGGTCGGCATCGAGCCGGTACGAATCGATCTCCTCAATCGCATCGATGGCGTGACGTTCAAGGACGCACGTGCCAATGTGGTCCGTGGACGATACGGGAACGTCGAGGTGACGTTCATCGGCAAGGAGGACCTGCTGCGAAACAAACGCGCCTCCGGCAGGCACCGAGATCTCGGCGATATCGAAGAGTTGATGTGAGGCAAGCAGACCTTTCGAAAAGGATAGGGTGGCCAACAACAGCCAATGCCGCCGAGGCCCTCCGCGAGGTGGCCCTCGACGTGGCCGACATGGTGATGGCGAAGCCGGCCGGCACGAGCCTCGACGTCATTCACCGCGTGAAGCGGGAGTTCGGCCTGCCGACGTTCGCCTACCAGGTGAGCGGCGAGTATTCGATGATTAAGACCGCAGCAGCCACGCCCAGCAGTGGGATAGCCATTAGCGCGACGGCACACACAACGGCTGTTTTTCGCATGCCACCCTCGATCCGTGGGTTGGTTCCGCAGGCAGATCTGGCCCGGGCTTTTTGCACCGCACGAGCGTGTGGCGTATCCTCTGACAGAGATGAAATGGATGACAGCTCTGCGTTGGCCGGCGAAGCGACGGCAGATCGATAGGCCGCCGAGATCAAGAACGCCATGAGCAGAGATCGCATGGGTGTCGTGCTGTCCGATTTCCGACCTGTCTACCTGACCGAACCGGTCAAGCAGGACAAGCTTCGCGAGATCTCGATCCGCCTCGCCGAGTTCGTGGCTACGTTGGATGGCGGGAGCAGCGGGCGGAGCACGGCGAACGCGGCGGCCGGCACGATTCGAGCGGCCTGGGAGAAGTACTGCGTTTCCCCCAAACACATCGACTCTCGGCGGATATCGGTTCTGCCGGATGCGGAGGCCGCCAAGGATCCCGCCGACCTTGATTTCGCCACGATCCCCTTCACCAGCCCGTTCCTGGCGAAGGCCGGTGGACCCGACATCGACGACCGGCTGGCGATTTTCCGAGCGCACGCTCGGGCGGCACTCGAAAAGATGTATCCCGACGGGGACGACGCCCCCGGCGAGTTGATCCACGTTTCGACCACCGGCTACCGGCTGCCCAGTCCGGTCCACGAACTGGTCTCCGCGCGGGGCTGGTTCCACACGTTCGTCAGCCACTGCTACCACCAGGGCTGCTACGGCGCGTTCCCCGCGGTGCGGATGGCCGCTGGTTCCCTGGCGGCGGCGCAGAGCGGGCTGGCGCGGGCCGACGGGCGGGTCGACATCGCGCACACCGAGATCTGCTCGATCCACGTGGCCCCCGACTGCCTCGACGCCGAGCACATCATCTGCGACAGCCTGTTTGCCGACGGCTTCATCCGCTACTCGGCGTTCACGGACGACGCCTTTCGGTCGCAGCCGGGACGCGGCCTCGAGGTGCTGCGGTATGCGGATACGACGATCCCGCGTTCCCTGGAAGCCATGACCTGGAGGCCGATCGTCAACCGATTCGAGATGACCCTCTCGATCGACGTGCCGCGGCTGATCGCCGCGCACGCGGAGGATTTCATCGGCACCCTGCTGCAAAGCGCCGGCCTCGACCTCCAGTCCGACAAGGGTGACATCATCTGGGTGATCCATCCCGGCGGCCCGGCGATCGTCGACCTGGTCGGCAGTTGCCTGCGGCTCTCGAAGGATCAGATCTCACTCAGCAAGGATGCGCTCCGCGATGGGGGCAACAAGAGTTCGGCCACGGTGCCGCAGATCTGGGATCGCATCCTGCGCGACCCAGACGTCAAGCGAGGCACGCTGGTCGTCAGCCTCGCATTTGGACCGGGCCTCACGGCGGCGGCGATGGTCGCGCGGGTGGTCTGAAAGGGCCACGGCTGGGCGCGTGGACCAGGCGACCGTGCATCTCGCGGATCACGTCATCCCGCCGGTGCCTGTGCGGCAGTGGGTGATCTCCGTGCCGAAGCGGAGGCGCTCACGCTAGCCGCTGCGGCGCTTTCTCGCCGATCGACCCCGCGCCATCGCGCAGCTCACGAAGATCTTCCTGACCGAGATCGAGCGGACTCTGATCACAGTCGGTGAGCGACGGATAGACTTTTCTGCCCGTGATCGTTATTGACAGCCTCTGACCGTTGCGGAAGTGTCATTGACCGGCCTATCCTTCATTGACCGGCCTATCCTTTGCGCTCCCGCCGCTGGGATTTCTGAGCGGGATGGGGCTTGGGTGGCAACCCGGCTTTCAAAGAGCTGCGTCCCCTTTTCGGTCACCGTCACGCCCCGGTGCTCCGCGGAATCTCGTGCATCAATCTCAAGTTGAGTGTGGCGGCTAAGCGTTCAATCGCGGCGGCGGGCAGATCGGCCTCTCCCTCCCGAAACCGCTCGAGCAGATCGAGCTCAATGTCGAGCAAGCCGGCCAAGTGGGCATCGGGGATTCGGGCCATGGCGATGGCTCGCCGGAGATCACCAAACACGCCCGTCCGAGTCGCGGCTGCGCGAATTCGCCCGACACGTGCCATGGTGTCCTCGCGACAAGCATCCTCCGCAGCCGCTTCCTGCCGCCACAACTGCCGCTGCACGTCAGTCGGCATGAGCGAAATCCGCCGCCGCCCCGCCGCCAGAGCTGACCGAATCTGATCGACTTGGTCCGCCGTCAGTTGCATGGTCATTCCTCCACCTCGAACGCAGTAATCGGCTGGACGATGTCGTCGTCTATTCTTCGAAAGACGCAGCACAAGACTCGGCCGGTCTGGGTTGCCCCAAACGCGATCGGATTTCCCGAAGAGCGACTGACCGTTTCACCCTCGGGATTCATGACAACTTCCTCGAACTCTTCCTGTGAGATGCCGTGCTCTGCGACATGCCGAATGCTCTCCACGGTCCAGAGGAAGAAATAAAACGGCATGATCCAAACCTCGACATCGTATCCTTTAGTCTAATTCGTTCGGGATACCCGTACCACACGGCCCCGTTCCCAAAGCCACGACGAGCGGCATCCTTTTCCGACGAGTTCGCTCCGGCACGAGGCTGAAAAGAGCCGCGTCCCCTTTTCGATCCCCGGGCACGCCGTGACGGGCAAAGACGCCGGCCGGGTTCGGCGTACGCCCGCCATCTGGATTCGAGAAGCCGCCGTTGCCGGCAAACGGCCGATAGGTCTCGTAGTAGGAGTGAATGCATGGGGCGTTCATGCTCCCCGGGCTGCCGCCGACGTGGCCAGCGTGGCCGAAGAAGTTGCAGACGGCAGCGCCCCGCGGTCCGGTGTCAAACTCTTCGGAGTGGGGGATCACGTCAGGGCGGTCGCTCGGGCACTGAAAGGTGCCGATCACATGCTGCCGCAGCGTGCGCCCGGAGGCGCTCACGCTAGCCGCTGCGGCACTTTCTCGCCGACCGACCCCGCGCCATCGCGCAGCTCATGAAGATCTTCCTGACCGAGATCGAGCGGACTCTGTTACAGTCGGTAATGAGCGGATCCGTTGAAGCCAGAGCCATGAGCATCCGCCTCGCATTCATCCTGATCGGCGTCGGGCTTGCGGTTCCCTGGCAACGGGGTGTCGGGGCTACCGACGCATTGGGGACGACGCCGGACCATGCCTGGGTGACACCGCAGATCAAGGCGCCCGGCGTGTCAATCCACACGTTCGAAAGCACGGCCGCGAAGGCCACCGTCAGCTATCACCTCTTCATGCCCGCCGCCTACGACCGTGAGCGGGCTCGACGCTTCCCGGTCGTCTACTGGCTGCACGGTTCGGCGCCGGTGGAAACCGTCATCGTCAAGGAACTGGTGCCGCACATCGACGCAACCTACCGCACGGTCGCCACGCGGGAGGGCCGGCTGCTCGACGGCTATAGCATGGGCGGCTACGGTGCGGCGCGGCTGGGGTTCAAATACCCCGACCTGTTCCGCGCCGTTTCCATCATGGGCGGCGGGCCGCTGCAGGCCGATCTTCTCGACAGCGCGCCACGATCGGGCCGACGGAGGGCGACCGAGGTGCTCGCGCAGGTCTACGGGGGCGATCCGGAGTATTTCCGACTCGTCAGTCCACGCGAGCTGGCCGAGCAGCATGCGGAAGCCATCACGCGAGGTTCGCTCATTCGCATAGTGTGCGGCGAAGAGGACGAGACGTTCGCCAACAATCGTCTTTTCCACGAGCACCTGGAGCGGCTCGGGATTCCCCACGCCTGGACCGTGCTGGCCGGTGTGGACCACAACCCGCTCCGCACGCTCGAAGCGCTCGGCGACTCCAACTGGGGCTTCTACCGGCAGGCATTCGGAGAACGGCCGGGTGTCCAGTCGTCCACGCGAAAGCCCGAGGTCGTCGTCTCCTTCAAGGTCGATGGTCAGGATCGCCGGGCGGTCGTTGTCAACGCCCCGACCAATGGAACCAAACGACCCGCGGTGATCGTGCTGCACGGGGGCATGGGGAGCGCCGAGGTCATGCGGGGCAACTCGGGCTTCGACGCGGTCGCTCGGGCGGAGGGCTTCATGGTGGTGTATGGGGAAGGCACGTCTTTCGGCGGTGATCGCCACGCATGGAACACGGGCTTTCTCCTGCGCCGCCAGGTGCAGGACGCCGATGACATCGCCTACTTCGACACGCTCATCGATACGCTCGTGCGGGAGCATGGCGCCGATCCGAGCCGGGTGTTCATGACGGGTGGGTCGAACGGTGGGATGATGACGTTCGTCTACGCCGTCGCGCGGCCGGAGCGGCTCGCGGCCGTCGCCTCGGTGGTGGCCTCGATGTTCACATTCAAGGCCGAGCCATCCCTTCCGCTCCCGATCCTGATCATCAACGGGGCGAAGGACGACGAGGTGCCGTTGGAGGGGGGCATGAGTCGCAACCCGCTCGTGCGCCGTGCGCAGCAAGCACCGTTCAAGCCGTTGGACGAGGTCGTGAAGTTCTGGGTCGAGGTGAACAAGTCGCAGGGTACGGCGGTGGTTGAGACCCGCGGGTCGCTCACCACGGCCATCTACGCGGCGACTCTCGGCGGCGCGGCGACGGAGTTCGTCGTCGATGCGGCGGGCGGGCACGGGTGGCCCGGATCCAGACCGCGCCGCGATGGTGCAATGCCGATCAGTTCGATTTCAGGTGCGGAACGGGTCTGGCAGTTCTTCCAAGACAAGCGCCGCGAGGCCCCCCGAGAGCCATGAGCCCACGCCGCGTGACCCTCTCGATCGGAGCGGTGCTCCTCGCCGCCTGCAGCGCGGTGGCCGTCCGGCAGGCCGGGGGCCAGCAGGCGGTCGGGAAGCGGTTCGAGCAGCTCGATTGCGACGGTGACGCCAAGGTCACCCCCGACGAACTGCCTGCCGCCGCGATTTTCTGGCGGATCGACCTCGACGGCGACGGCGCGATCACGAAGCCCGAGGCCGACGTCGTCTTGCTCGACAGGCCGGTTGCCGTGAAGGCGACGGGCGTGATGCCCTACCAGACCGTGATCGTGGAGACACACATGCCCGAGGACCGCTGGGTACAGGCGATCGAGGTGCAGCCGGGGGACCGCAACGTCGTGCACCACGCGCTCAGGCGCAGCCCGGTCAATGGCACTTCCGCAACGGTCTCCCGGCTGACGAGCGACTCGTGAGCCTCGGGGGGAGCGGCCTGGGCGTCCGGAGGCGGTTCCCCGAAACGCCCCCCACCCCTGCGATGGCGATTTTTTCGCCTCGGCGCAGACCGTCTCACCCCGACGGGGCCGACGCCCCCGGCGAGTTGATCCACGTTTCGACCACCGGCTACCGGCTGCCCAGTCCGGTCCACGAACTGGTCTCCGCGCGGGGCTGGTTCCACACGTTCGTCAGCCACTGCTACC
>Ga0209498_1000117_pt1 | contig 44488 bp, 42 predicted proteins | sample WalLakDeSediment_FD_184131 | JGI IMG/M metagenome (GOLD analysis project Ga0209498, IMG submission 184131) | Lake sediment microbial communities from Walker lake, Nevada to study Microbial Dark Matter (Phase II) - Walker Lake 11/02/13 Deep... | ecosystem: Environmental > Aquatic > Freshwater >... | reverse complement strand
CTGCAAGATAAAATGACACAAAAGAACCGTCCCGCTGTGTTAAATGCGTTTTGCAACATTTTTTTTGAGCATAAAACAAGAGACGGTTTAGATTGAACCCCTGAAGCGACACATTTTGGGTACGGTAAAAAGCAGCAGCATTTATTGCCGAATTGCCGCTCCCACCCCCTTCACTTTCAATGATAAGGCCAGGTATAGCCCTGTTTTAGCCTCCTCAGCCAGACTGACATTGCTGCATATCATCAGTCTGGCCACGATGTTGGTTAGCAATCCGCCGCCCTGCCAGGATAAGCGGCATTAATGTGAGTGGTGTTGTTCTTCCCGGGGAGTCAGTTTGAGCCCAACGAAAAGGGCCGGAGCAATCAGGTTGGCCCATATTCCTCCCAAAGCATAGCGCAAAAAGCCGACCATCTTCGCTGCAAATGGAGCGTCGGGACCGGCAGATGGCAATAATCCACCTAATCCGATGATAATAGCGAAAAGTATCGCCAGCCCCAAGATGGCTTTAACTACTTGCAGCGGTAAGGTAGTGGCGGTAATAGAGCGAATTTTTTCTTTTTCCAGGATGTAGCCAAAAGAAGCTCCTGCCAGGTAACCGAGAAGCTTTGGTGAATCTGCGCCGGGTAGCACTGCTGTCAGAATAACCGGGCCAAGAAGAGCCAGCCCCAGCAGCAAAGGCAGAGAAAACTTTTCCAGCCATCCTTTTTCAATGAACAGGGCGCTTAACCAGATAAAGAGCAGCAGGAAAGGAATACCGAGAGCAATCCCACCCAGTACGTCGCCCAGGTAATGGTGCCCCAGGACCATGCGGGATAAACCCATGCCGATTACAAGAAGAACAGTCCAAACCCAAAAGCCGGTTTTCCTGATACGCACTGCCAGGTAACCCCAGACAGTTACTGCTGTCAGGGTGTGACCGCTGGGGAAGGCCGTGTCAGGTGGATGGGTTACACCTTCAAAATAAGGCCTTTCCAGAAAGGTCAATTCTTTAATAACACCGCGGTATACACCAGAGGTTAAAAGCATGAATGTTACCCAGAAGGCAAGGCTTTTGTTAACACACCAGAGCATTATACCGAAAAAAACCATAAAGAACTCGTCATCTCCCAGGAAGGTTATAGCTTTGAAGAGATAGCCGAGCGGGGTGGAGCTTAGTTGGTAGAAATAAGCTACCAGTTCATGGGTGCGGGTCTGTGGCCAGGCGAAAAATAAGATGAGAGCGGAAATAATGGTAACCAACCAGCAAACAATCAGCCATATACGCTCCCTTTCCCGTACCGGGGAAAAGTAAGGCCTGCTCAAGGGAGGTATGTTCATCAGAAATCACTCCTTTCAAATTTTAATGAAATACAATCGGGGCTTCTGCATCTTAACTAAATAAATGGCTTAGCTTCGGAGAGCTGCACAAAGTTTAATCCCAATTCAGCCCGAACTTGATCATTAAGCGGTTTATCCTTATGAGATGAATGAAATTATTAGCTATTTCTACTTTGTGTGAAAAAACCCTGCTAATTAATTAGATAAAACAAAGGGCGGTTTGGAGTGACCTCATAACGCATAAAATGGTTGGGCACGATTCCTCATTCTAGATGAGTAGTAGCAGCGGCCCGAAAATGACCACAAAAGGGGACAGGAAAAGATCCCATTTTACTGTACCTTCCTGCAGACTAGAGCGTTTAGAAAGCAGTTCGGGATCCGTGAAGAAGTCGATCATAGGTCATTACGGAAGCGTTTTGATGAATGGCTACAGCTGCGATTACGCAGTCTGTTATGGGTAATGCAACCCCTTTTCGCCTGAGTTTATAGGAAATTTCACCGGCCAATTTCCAGTCTTCAAAGGTAGTCTCGATGAAAGGCAGGCCGTCGATGCTGTTTTTTAATGCCCGGTAATCTTTTTCTGTTCTTGCACCCTGCAACAGTTCCGCGATCACCGGATTTATGGTTGCAGACAAGACTCTTTTATTATATTAACCCAGATAGTTACTGAGCAAGTTTAGCGCTTTAGGAATAAAGCGGAATGGCGCTGCTGCCGCTTCTACCTGACTAACGGTGCCCACCAGGCAAATATCATTAACCGGGCAGTAGAAGAGCCATGCGCCTGATGCACCCGTATGACCGATGACTGCCGGCACGGTTTTAAATGGTGAAACAAATCGCGGCAGTTCAAAACGCATCATCCCAAGCCCATATTCAATCGGCCATCCTGGAGCAATCGGACTGATTAGAAAGCCGAAACGGTTCCATTTTTCCTTCATTAAATTTGCCGTGTCAGGGTTGTCAAATACAGTACCACTGTTCAGGGAACGCATGAAAGTAAACAGGTCTGCAGGGGTGCTGTATAAATCACCGAAGGATTTCATTGCCAGTGGTTTGTCAAGCAGGTGATCACCGATCCAGACAGGGATTGGTTCGGGTGTGGCAGGATCTAGTGGTGTTGTCCCCGGATGAAAAGTTCTTCGTAAATTAAGCGGCTTGTAAAACATCTCTTTGAAAACTGTGGCGATAGGCTTGTTTGTTACTTCTTCAATAACAGCAATCAGCAGCTGAAAATTTGTATCTGAATAACGGGCTTTATTTACCTCTTTCTCAAAAGGTTGCGGATCAAATAACGGGCTCTTTGCTTCTTTTACGATCTGCATAGAATCCATTACCGACCAGGAGCGGTCCCCATTCTCCAAAACCATCGCAAAGAGGCTTTTTCCACCTTTAGGTTTTATTTCAATATAATCGGGCAGGCCTGATGTATGGCTTAATAGATGGCGAAGAGTTATCCGGTTGCTATTATCAACCCCACTCTTCGTACAGTGCAAACCTTCAATCAGATCCTGGGCTAAATATTCATAAGCCGGGCTATCAATTGAAAGAAGTTTTTTCTCCTCTAACTTAAGTATTGAAGCGGCTATAAAAAGCTTGGTAACGCTGGCAATCCAGAAAGGAAAATCGACGCCAGATTTTAGTTTATCCGGTTTTGTACTGCTTCCAAAGCGGGACCACTGAAATGATCCGTCTCCACTTTCAACAGCTGCAAGAGCCTGTTTTACTCCTCGTTTTTTTAATAAACCACCCATCAGTTCATCTAATTTTCCATGTAAAAGATCATTATTATTCTTGGCTATAGTTCTCCGCGTATTAGCTGTCAATACAGCACCTCCTGCAATCATTGCGGCAAATGCTTTTGCCCCATCAGTAATTAGCGCTCCGCAGCATGCATCCGTGCAATTTGGTATGATAGAATTTATTTAATATAAAAGTATTTCTATGTTAACCGATGAGCGGGAAATAATAAAGAGCAGAATCAACGATCTTTGCCCCCTTTATTTATATTGGAAGACCTGACCCTATTTATTCTGAACACAAGGGGATTCAGATTGTGTGACAAAATAATAAGCATCCCTCTGTCTGCTGTTCATTTGTCCCAACACACTCTTTAGCCTTAAGCAGGATATACTAAACATTATAGAGAATTAATGCAATCCAGAATAGGCCAGGTTCGACAGCCTCAAAGTCATAGGAAAATGATTTCGATTGGGCGGAATTGTCTTGGAGCTGCTACACGAAAAGATCAAGGAAGCCGTCAAGTTGCTGGAGCAAAGTCATTACACAGTTGTATTGGCCGGAGCAGGCATATCAGAAGAAAGTGGTATTGCTGATTTTCGCAGCTCCGACAGAGGTTTATGGACGATGCTTGACCCGGATGATTTTACCATAAAAAGTGCCAGGCGAACATGTTGGCTTCACCGACGAAAGAACTACTTGAACATATTGATAATCTGGTCAATGTAATTTTTACCCCGACTGTTTATGACCAGCAGGTAAAGGTTGTTATCAATGACGGCCCCGCTCGCATAATGAAGCTTTTATTGGAGGAACCAGATAGTAGAAACAAATAGACTAAACCACACTTTTTAGTAAGGACAGAAATTCTGATGAAACAGCCATATTTATACTCCATATACCGGACCAGTAATATTCCTGAGCTTAAAAACCTGGTAGTTGAGATTGCCGCCCAGGGTGAAGGCCTAAAAGTAAGGGTTACCGGAATTTCCTCGCCGTGGATCCGCTTCTTTATCAAACGCTTTTTACTATCGCATACCTCTCTTGGCACCCTGGAAAAAAGAGAAGGGAATAATATTTACTCGATTTACTTCCCTCCTATACCAAGCCCGGCCCATGAGCGGATGTTTGAATCAGTTATTTCTACATTGATCTATAAGAGACCGGTTCCCCTGGCTGCCACTATCGGCATCACCGGGCAGTGCCAGTACTCCTGTAAACATTGCAGCGCTGCCGGCCGGAACCCCCGACGACCGGATATGGATTATAAAGAGATACGGCGGGTCATTGACGAATGTCTGGCCCTGGGAGTAAGCAATATCACTTTTACCGGTGGGGAACCGCTCCTATACAATAAGCTCACCAGCCTAATTGCCTCTGTGCCGCGTGAATTGGCCGTTACCCAGGTATTCACTAATGCAGCAGCATTGAGCAGCAGTCTAATTGCAGAGCTTAAATCAGCCGGCCTCTATGGACTCCAGATTAGCCTTGATTCTGCCGATCCCACTGAGCATGATAAGATGCGAGGTTTTGAGGGAGCATTTGCTGCAGTCGAGAAGGGTGTCAGGGAAGCCAGGGAAAAAGGTTTGCTAGTAGGGATATCCACCTACGCAACCCGTGACAGGATAGAAAGAGGTTTTTTACCCAGCATCGCCAGCCTGGTTTCCAGCTGGGGCGCCAATGAGATGACCGTTTTTGATGCAATCGAAACGGGAAACCTTCGCGGTAAAAAGGAATTATTGCTCGACCGAACATCCCGCCGGCGTCTTATCGCAGATATGAACGATATTAACCGACGCTACCGGAGCAAGCTGAGGGTTGTTGCTCAAAGCTGGACTAACAGCGGACGAAGTTTTTCACGCTTTATAGGCTGCCTGGCTGCCAAATTTCAGATTCATATTACAGCCCAGGGAGATTTAACTCCCTGTGACTTTACGCCTCTCAGCTTTGGCAATATCAGAGAATCATCAATCAGCGAACTATGGCATAATCTCACCAACCATCAGGCATACCGACGCCCGGTGTTAACCTGCCGGATGCAAAACCCGGGTTTTCGCAAACAATATATCGATACAATTCCGGAGGGAGCTTACCTCCCTTATCGCATTACAACATGATAAAGCAGAAAAGCGATTGAGAAAATCGATGCTTTGATTTTTATCTTGACTTTTCCCAAGGGTGATGAACTAAAATCTGTTGGCTAATTTAACCTTTATGAGCTGAAAAAAGGCTGAAACTTACCGCTCTACTTTCCGCCTTCGTTGGTACAAAAATAAGTTTTTCCAAGTTCGTTTTCCTTGTAAACTTCACAGCTTGCACATTTACAACCTTTTTCTTCAGTGATGCATTGACTTTTGTTATATGCACAAAACATGGTTTCAGCATGCAGTTTGTCGTCATCCATGGGGTTAATTAATAGAATAATGTTACCCGGTGTAGCCATCAATTTGCAGGTAAAAGTATAGCTGGGGCAGTTTTTACACAGGCATTTCATTAGATTTTCTTTTGTCCTTGGCACTTTTTTCATTGTCGCACCTCCGGTGGTATTTGAGATATTTTGCACAACTTATTTCTAATGTACAATTTGCAGTTTGGCTTGTCAAACATGATAGAAAATGCTACCCTGAGTGCTCCGAGTCATAGAGATGATTAGTCCATTAGTGGCATAATAGATAAAATTGGGAGATAGTTACCTGTAGATGAAAAGCTTTTGCTTCCTACAGGTTAAGACGGCACGGCATGCATTTGCTTTTATAATGGAATATTGTTAAGATTAATAAAAATCAATTACAATTAAAAGGGAGAATCTGTCGTGCTGGAATTATTAAATATGGAAAGTACGGAGGTCTGGTCTTATGTTACAGGTGAACGATTTAACAATAGGGGTAATCACTGTTATCTTTGGCATAATTGTAATGATTTTCCCCAAGATACTTAATTATTTAATCGGTATCTATCTTATTATTATTGGGGGCTTGACAATTCTTCAGGCTTTATAACCGGAATTACACTTTTCGGTAGCTAATTACAAACCTACAGACAGACCTTTATAATTTTGAGTTCTTTTTTTAAAGTATTGAATAACGGAGACGATATTGATTATGCGTAATATTATTTATCTGATTGGGTTGATTGTTTCAGTTAACGATAGTGCGGGTTGAGGCATAATGTCATGGCATGGCAATTTAGAAGTTAGCTCATTTAAGAAGAGGAAAAAAATAATGAAGCCAAAAGTTATTGCATTGCTGGTTTTTATATTTCTGTTTCTAATCATTCTAATCCAGAACACCGCAGTTATTACGCTGCATCTGTTCTTTTGGACTATATCGATGTCCCAGATTATTCTCATGGCTTTTATTTTGCTTGGTGGTTTTGTCATTGGCTATATAACTTCGATGTTAACTCGAAAATGAATAGTATATTGTAGCTGTTAACACATAATATCCGGTAATAGACGGGATTAATTGTCCTAAACCTGACGGAAACATTGACCGCATATATAATTTATCGTTCGCTTTTACCGATTCTGTTTCAAATCGTTTAACACCTATAGCTATTCCGCTCTGCCCTGGAAACAACCAAACCCCCGTCTGGTTTACCTGAAGACTACGGCACCCTTGAGGCTATCGCAGTCGATCCCGGACACCAGGGCAGGGATATCGGGCGTTTACTTCTTGATCATGCTCACCGGGATCTTTTTAATGAGCAGAGCATTTCCGGTATCTACCTGGTAACCGGAGATGAAAAAAACGTAGCTATCTACGAACGCTTCGGTTATGAAACTCTTGAAAAAAGAGATACCAAAGGATTTATATCTAACCACATGTTTCTGCCAAAAAGGAACAGTGTGATTTAATATCGAAAATAGCAGTGAAAAAAATATAACCAAACCAAATTTATACGAGTGGAGAATACTGCATGACTAAACAACAAACTAAGAATCATCAGCGATTGAAATTATATGAAAGGGATTCTCTTGAGTTTCACCGGGTTATAAATCTCAGTGACGCTGTTTTTGCCATCGCCATGACCCTGCTGGTGCTGACTCTCGATATTCCGGATGTTCCTTCAGATCAGCTGGGGGAAGCCCTGATCGCCCAGACTTCACAATTTGCAGCGCTGATCTTAAGTTTCTCATTGGTTGCCATGATCTGGTGGCAGCATCACAGCCATATGGCTTTATTAGTCAAGATGGATCCGCTCCTGATCGCGCTGAATATGATATTCCTGGGAGTCGTCATCTTGGTTCCCTACCCGACAAACCTGATCGGTAACGACCCGCAGGCCAAGGCGGCATTAATATTTTTTATCTTAACTTTTATCCTGCTCAACTTGGTTTTTATGCTGCTCATGATCAGGGCCAACAGCATCGGCGCTTTTACTGAACCGATGACCGGCAAAACATTTACCGGAGAGTTGGCAGGCTGGTTTGTTGGCATCTTCATTCTGATTATAGCCTTGATCGTGGCGTTCTGGTATCCTTTGGTCAGCCTGATCATTCTCGCTGTAACTCTGGTCATCAGCCCCATACTGAGCTATCTATCCCTGAGGTATTAGGAGATATTAGGATGAGAGATCTCTCGAAAGAGGTATTGAACTGGTGGAAAAAAAACATTGTAGCCCTGGTTACAACCGCGGTGGTTCTTTTTGCATCGTCAGGAAAACCGGGCTGGATCATGGCCTGGCTTTACCTGGCCGGTCTATTGCTGGTGATCATGGCTAATGCACGGTTTATGAGCAGGGATCTTATGGCTGAACGTTCCCGGCTTCAGAAGGACACCCAAAAATGGGATATTGCCCTGTCTGTCTTTGTCGCCCTGGTAGGCCCGCTCATAATCTGGCTTACTGCGGGACTCGATGCACGGTTTGGCTGGTCTGGCGATATTATGACATGGCTGCAGATTGCAGCACTGATGCTGGTCATAGCGGGAGGCCTTCTTGTCACTTGGTCAATGGCGGAAAACCGTTTTTTCTCAGCAACAGTTAGGTTGCAAAGTGAGCGTGATCATAGTGTAGCCAAAAGTGGTCCCTACAAATACATTCGCCATCCCGGATATGCGGGAGGGATTATCGCTATGCTGATGACCCCCGTTGCACTTGGCTCATGGGTTGCCCTGGTCCCGGGGGCACTGGTAGCCTGCGGCTTTGTCTTGCGCACTATACTTGAAGACCGTTTCCTGCAGGAGGAACTTTCCGGTTACCGTGATTATGCCGGGTCAGTACGTTGCCGACTTTTTCCGGGAGTATGGTAAGGCCTCTTCCCAAAGCACATAGAAGTACACAGGGACGGAGGTTTCGTACTGGCTAACTAAATAATACTTGTTATTCTATACATTACATTATAAGCTGGTGCTATGGTCAGAACTGCCCGAATAAAATCAGAAAGCGGTTATTATCATATTTTGCTTCGAGGTAATAATCGTAGTTGTATTTTTCATGACAACCAGGATCGTAAAAAATTTTTAAATATCCTGTCCGAGCAGGTAGATAAAGGTTTCATTTCTGTTATTGCCTACTGTCTTATGGACAACCACCTTCATCTCCTTATACGAGAAAATATTAACCAACTAGCTGATGCCATGCGCAGCCTCAACACCGCTTATGCTCTCTACTTCAATAAAAAACACGACAGGTCAGGGCATCTTTTCCAAAACAGGTACCAGAGTGAATCTATCAATGATGATAAATATCTATTTGGTGCACTCAGGTATATCCACCAAAACCCGATAAATGCGAATATTTGTACTCACGTAGAAAATTATCACTGGTCCAGTGACCTTTTTTACAGGAATCCTGAACTTAAATCATTTATCGACACCGGTATATTGTGCTTTATTAACCGTGACAGGGCAACCGCAATCGGCGAATACATCCGTTTAATGAAAAGCTCAGAAAAAGAAACATTTCTGGAGATTCCAGAGGAAATGTTATCGCATGCAGAAATAAAAACCCTGGTAGATGCTGAATTAAAAAGTGCTGGAGTTAATGACTTATATGGTATTAGTAACAAGAAAGCGCTCGCCGTGGCTATTCGTGTCCTCCATCGAAAACACGGCTTATCAATAAGAAAAATTGCTGAAACCACAAATATATGCAAAAGTACTGTTCAATCAATGATTAAAAATAATTAGAGCCAAAAAACTTATTAGGCAAAGATCTGTGCAAGGAAAATTTTAAAAGGACACCCGTTAAGCATCAATCCCGCACCCACAGCTTAGCATTGAAAGAGGTAAATACTCCCCATCGCTGGAGCTAGCTTTTCGCATTGCCCATGCCTTTGGGGTTCAGATCGGGGAGGTTTTTGATTACCGGATGAAAAATGATTAGTTCAACTTCGCGCTCTGCCCTATTATTAAGCAAAGACATATTATTTCCAGCCACTTGATAACGGCTTGTGGCATGGCTCGGCCCGGCAAGACAAATGAAATGTTCCTAAGTCTTTAAAGCGTCGTCAGAATATATGGTAAAATAATAATCACCAAACAGCCTGACTCCCCCCTGCTTTTAAATTATTTGAGACCAAGGAGTCAGGGGTACGAATCCATTTGCCCTGTCCTGTATTTTATAAGTTATTGAAAATATCAAGAACAATAACGGGGGTGCCTTTATGGTAAGTCTTAAAGAGAGATATCATCAAATCTTACAAGCTGATCCAATCGCTGCCAGGCGAAGCCTCGATTTTTTGTATGCGGGAATTGCAGATAAGATCGTCTACAAAGACAAGCCGATTCCAATCATTCTAGAACCCGGATTTATCACCCCGAAAAAACTGGATTCATATAAAAGTATGTTGGCCGATGCACAGCAGGTACTTGAACTGATTATTGACATTGCACTCGATAATAAACAACCAAAGGCTGAGGAACTTTCTCTATACAATGACATCAAGGAGATGTTTAACCTGAATGAAGAGGAGTTAGCCTTGATGACATTGGATTGTGGCTCCTCACAACACATAGCCATTTATCGTCTGGACTTGTATGCAAACGGACACCCCTTTATTTTGGAGTTCAATTGCGACAGCGCAGGCGGTATCATGGAAGCCTACAACGCAACTGAACTTTTTTTGGAGCTCCCTCAGTTTAAAGCTTTACAAAAAGAAGGTTTTTCATTTCTGCCTGACAACGGCCCCCACAGAATTCTGCAAACTCTGCTTGACTCCCGGTATCAAGGCAAAGCGAAGATAATGAAACCGACCATTTTAATTACTGATTGGCGTGACGTCGGCTCAAAAGTAGAACAGGAACGTCTGCGGGACTTTTTCGAAGCACAAGGCTACAGAACGATACTGGCAGATCCACGAGACCTTGTATTTCGAGACGGATTACTTTTATACAACAGCGAAACGATTGACATTGTGCATCGGCGCGTGATCGTCAAAGAGTTGACCCAAAAGTTCTCTGACATTCAACCATTTTTCGAGGCAGTCCGGGCAGGCGCGGTCAGCGTAATCAATCCATTTAGTTCCGCATTAGGCAGCAATAAAGCAATACTGGCCATAATGAGCGATCCCCGTTATCATACCCTCTATGATTCAAATGTAGTCTCCTTTATCCAGAAATATGTCCCCTGGACCCGGATGTTTAATTTTAAACCTGAACTTTCACTCATAGAGAAGGTGAGCCATAATAAGGATCACTATGTCATCAAACAGTGCAAATCCTACGGTGGTGAAGCGGTAGTAGTCGGGCGAAGCAAGGATCAGGGCGAATGGCTGCGGAAGATCGATCATATTCTGGCAACCAAAGATGAGCTCTGGATTGTGCAGGAGTTCGTGGATCGCGCCTTCGATATCTTTCCTTTTGTGGAAGGAGATCAGGTGGTGTTGAACAAAATGGTCTTCAACATTAACCCCTTCATCATCGAAAGCGAATACGCTTGCGGCATTGTGCGCCTATCACCGCCCGATATATATGTTATTAATGCAGCCCAGGGTGGTGCACAAATACCGATGATTCAATATACTGACAGTGCTTTAAGTGCATAAAACTTAATCATTCATAGCGCAACCGGACAAGGCAAGTGAAAAATGTCCGCGTCGTTATAGATAGAGTAAAATGCTATATGATATTCTCTTACTTGAACGTTTCAAAAGATTCATTTAAGCTGTTTTCTGCTCATTCTTGAAATATATGACGTTAAGAACAATCTAGCCAATGTTAAGTAATATAGCAAAATCACTATAAACCGAAGCCGGTTTCCACCAGTCCTTTCAGGTGGGAAAGTGCCCTGACAGCCGGAGCCCCGTCGATAACATCATGATCAACCAGGGCTGTAAGATAGAGGGTCTCTCTAACCTCGATTTGATCGTTGACTACTCCCGGTTTTTTAACTATTGAGCCGACAGCAAAACAAAGGGGATGCACACTTACCGGGATGATCCAACCGTGGAATTCTCCAATCATACCCACTGATGTAATCATAACGGTTCCCATGTTTCTTTTGATCAGAAAAGGGCTCCTGAGCATCAATTTCCAGATCATACTTCTGATATAGCCGGGCAGTAGATAATAAGTCTTCATCAATAAGCGTTTTTTTCCATCACCCAGCACATAATTTTCTTCACCTTCGATCGGTTGTCCCTTCCCTGTTTCTATTTCCCGGGTAATCTCCTCAATACTCTTTTGGTTAGCCCTGCGGATGACATAGGGCAGAGGCACCTTTTCTTTGTTAATTTCACGTTCAATCATCACCGAGACATCAACATCCTCAAAGACAACCACTTTTCTCTTTCCTTTTCGCATACCATGTATCAGTTTATAATTACTAATTGACCCACTGATGCATTTAATAAGCCAGGCATTGAAGGATACTTTCTGGCCGCCCTTTTCTAATTTCGCCATCTTTTTGCGTGCTTCAGTAACATCGAGTTCAATCAGTGCCCTGATGTGGTGTTTCCCAAAAGCAGCTGCGCCAATATCAATCGTCGCCAATCTGCTGGAAGGAAATGTAACCATTTTATAGTTTTCCGATTTCGTCATAGTATCTCCATTTGAAAAGTAGTGATTCGCGTAATCTATGGTACAAAACCTCCGTCCCCGTGTACTTTGGTACGAAACCTCCGTCCCTGTGTACTTCGGCAGGCTGATAACTGTCGGTGACACCACCTATATTAATCACTTCACCTTTCCAGCCGGGAGACCTAAGCTGTTTTTCAAGTTCTTCTGCTACATTTGTTTTTATAAATATTTCACGGGAAAATTCTTCTGAGCCAAGGTACCCGTGCGAGTAAGTGGCGCAGCAGTACTGACAGCCATGCTGACAACCCCTGTAGATGTTAAGATCCCAACCATGATGCTTTTAATATTGTGATTGCACGCTCAGGACATTGAGACAGTTTACAGCTATGACAGTGATTTCGATCTTGTGGATGATCTTATAAGAGCTGAACCATCATAACCTGATCTTACCTGAGGTATTCAAGAAATGCCGAGGCGATCACAAAATAGATCAATAACCCGATAACATCCTTGATCGTAGTCACAAAGGGTCCGGATGTAATTGCAGGATCGATATTAACCATGTTGCATAGCATGGGCACCAGTGTGCCTATTAGTGCAGCTACACTGATTGTGCTCAGCATAGCGATACCAACTACCAGGCCCAGGTAGGGGTTGCCTTCCCAAAAATAGGCGACAAAGGAAATTAACACCCCACATATAAGACCCATGGCAATACCTATCTGAATCTCTCGATATAAATAAGGCCATACCTCAGAACTATCAATGTCACCGGTGGCGATACCACGAACAAATATAGTTGAGGACTGGGTGCCAACATTACCACCCATATCCATAATCACCGGAATAAATGCCGCCAGCATGACGATTGCATGCAGGGTGTCCTCGTAAACACCAATAACACTTCCCGCTAATATGCCGCCCGCCATGCTGATCAACAGCCAGGGCAGGCGCAAGCGGACAATCTTATTAACCGAAGCTTCGGTGAGATCCATCCCTTCGACCTCGCTGACACCGGCAAAACGATAGATATCCTCGGTCGCTTCCTGCTCCATAACATCAATGACATCGTCAACGGTAACAATACCGAGTAAGCGTCCCTGGTCATCGACAACCGGAACTGCCAACAAATCGTACTTGGATACAACCCTTGCAACTTCTTCCTGGTCGAGACCTACATTTACACTGATAACATTACTGCGCATAATATTTTTCAAAAGAGTTCCGTCTGATGAGGTGATAAGATCACGCAGGGAGAGAACACCGATTAGGCGGCCTTCATTATTAACAACGTAGACATAATAGATAGTTTCGGCTTCAGGCGCTATCTCTCTTAGCCTGGAGATGGCTTCTTCAACCGCAATATCTGCAGGAAGAGAAATAAATTCGGTGGTCATAATTCCACCGGCGCTATCTTCCGGGTACCTGAGGAGGCCTCCAAAATCAATCCGCTCATCCTCATCGATTAGCTGAAGTATCTGTTCTGCTTCTTCGGGTGCAAGTTCACCGAGCATGTCGGCGGCATCATCGGAGGCCATGCTGCCAAAGATTATTTTTGCTCTTTCATCGTCCAGATGGGGAAGAATAGCTGCCTGTTCAAAATCTTCCATCTCCTGGAAGATGAGGGCGGCATCCGTTTCCGATAAACGCTGCATCAAATCGATTTTTTCTTCAACATCAAGTTCTTCAAGTAAGCCCAGGAGATCACCGGGATAACTCCCTGCTTTCAGTTCACGACTGATAACCAGGTGAGCATGCTCAACAGGCAACTTTTTCACCCCCTTTATTGATGCACTAATTGCGATTACTGACTAACCAGCATTAATTACAACTAAAAGTTTACTCTTTAAATTTGGCGTCCACATCACTAAGAAAGTCTACAGTTTAAACTGTAATTTAATCCTTTTGTATGATGTCATTAGAGATAGCCCATCGCAACAGACTTGCGCTGCGGTCTCAGACGATCTTGTCAAGCTGGCTCTGAATATATTCTTTACCCGCAAACTTACCGGGAACATCGCTGTGCAGGGCAAATCCTTTCAGGAAGGTGCCACCGCTATTTTCAACAATACTCCTCAAATGGTCATGAACCTTTTCACTGCCCCCACCCTTCGGATCAGCCTGTAGAGTAATTAATGTTACCTCTTTACCCTTGAAATCGGCCTGATGTAAAAAAGCATTCATGGCGGGAGTTATATTTCCGCCCCAGATCGGGGTCATCAAATATATAGTGGAACAATGCTCAATCTCTTTCCAGGGCTCACCCTGCAGCTCAGACCTCTTGCCGGTAGTGGCCTGGTACCCGCTTTTTATAAAGCCGATCAAACCTTTGCGCCCTTTCTTTTCAACCAGCTCAACTAACTCCGCCTTTAATCTGCCAGCGAGGTATTCAGCACCCACCCTGTTATTATTGCTCCGGGAGAAAAATACGATTCCTGTCGACATCATAAACCACCCTTATCTTTAAGATATTTTCTGTATTCTTTCCAGTCCGGCATAATCTCGGATAAAAAATTATAAAAATCGGCATCATGCTTCCTGTGTTTAAAATGAGCCAGTTCGTGTAGGACTACATAATCAATACAGGATTCCGGGGTTTTCAGCAGCTCGGTATTTAAAGTTATTTTCTGTTTTTTCCAGGAGCAGGAGCCCCACCTGGTTTTCATGGTTCTAATAGTGATCGAGGGTTTTTCGATGCCAGACCTCGTGACCATAGGATAAATTCTCTCGATAGATCGGTGGAATACTATCTTTGCCTGATCTCTATACCAGTTTTGAATGAGTTTCTCTTTGGTGGAAAAATCCCCTGCATCTTTAACATAAAGGCAGATCTGATCGCCGTTCAGATAAACTTGCTGTTTTTTATCCGCCGTCAGCACCTGCAGTCGGTAAGGCCGGCCAAGATAGTAAATATTTTTCCCACTAGTATACTCAAGTTTTTTCTCAGCCCTGTCATTATCAGCAAAGTACTTCTGATTTTTAAGAATCCAGGGGGCCTTCTCTCTGACAAAACGCTCGATATAGTTAAACGGCACCGTTTTGTTGGCGGACACTACCACTGTCAGGTCCGGGCGAACCTTAAGATTAATATTTTTAACCTTTTTCCTGATCAGAGCGAAAGAAATAGTATTATTTTCATAGACTACTGTATGGTTTTCCATAGATGACCATCCGCAACAGAGTATTGACTTAGTAAGATCCTTTTTTTTAGATCGAAAAACTAAATCAGGGAGACCTTTTAGTGGGAATAAGGAACAAGATCACCGCAATTACAAAACAGGCACTGCCGGCAATCATCAGGGGATCACGATCACGAAACGAAGCAACCAGATAAATTAGACCGCAAATAAGGAAGAGCAACCAGGCAATTGTGTGTAACCGGATGCCCATATATCTATTCCACCGTGACGCTTTTCGCCAAATTGCGGGGTTTGTCAACCGAACTGCCGCGGGCTATAGCAGCGTAATAGGCAATCAGCTGGGTGGGCACTGCACTTAAAACCGGGGCCAGGATATCGTTAACCGGAGGCAGCAAGAAAACAGAATCGACTTGCCCGGATACATCCTCAAAACCTTCCTGGGTAATGACGAAAACAGCACCTCCGCGGGCATTAACTTCCTGGATATTACTTAAGGTTTTATCGAAAACCGCTTTCTGGGTAACGAGGGCAATAACCGGAATACCTTCGACTATTAAGGCCAGGGGGCCGTGCTTCAGTTCACCGGCGGGGTAAGCCTCGGCATGGATATAGGAGATCTCTTTTAATTTAAGGGCTCCTTCCATGGCTACCGGGAAGTCGAGATTACGCCCGACAAAGAAAGCACTTTCCCATTTGGCCAGGTGGCCACAATAGGTGCGAAGTTTGGACAGGCTTTCTTCGGCTAGGATCATTTTCAACTGCCCGGGCAGGGCTCTTAAACCGCTGACCAGTTCGGCAGAAAGTTCAGGGGCAATGCTGCCGCGCGATTGGCCGAGGTATAGGGCTAACAGGTATAGCGCTACCAGCTGGGTCAGGTAGGCCTTGGTCGAGGCAACAGCTATTTCCGGACCAGCCCAGGTATAGAAAACCTGGTCAGCTTCGCGGGAAACTGAACTGCCAACAACATTAGTGATGGCCAGAACCTTAAGACCTTTCAGGCGGGCCAGGCGTAGAGCTGCCAGGGTGTCGGCAGTTTCACCGGACTGGCTGATCACTATAACCAGCTGGTTTTCTTTAAGGAGCGGATGCCGGTAGCGAAATTCCGAGGCCACATCAACTTCCACCGGAATGGAAACCAGCTTTTCAATTACCGCCTTGCCAAGCAGAGCTGCATGGTAAGCGGTACCGCAGGCTACTATGTGGATCTTATCAAGATTGGCTAGTTCTTCGATTGTAAATTCGAGTTCGCTTAAAATCACTTTACCGGATGTTGTATCAATACGCTGGCGCAGGGTTTCTTTGATTGCTGCAGGTTGTTCCATGATCTCTTTGAGCATAAAATGTTCAAAACCGCCTTTTTCGGCTGCTTCTATATCCCAGGTTACTTCAAGAACATCTCTTTTAATTAAACAGCCCTCAGCATCAGAGATTTCAACTTTGTTTGCCGTGATGGAAGCATATTCACCATCTTCGAGAACCATGGCTCTGCGGGTATGAGCCAGGAGGGCGGGAATATCAGAAGCGACGAGGTTTTCGCCATCGCCCAAGCCAATAATCAGCGGGCTATCCTGGCGGGCACAGACAATCCGCCCCGGCTCATGAGAAGAAAGAGCAACCAGGCCATAAGATCCTTCTACACGGCTAATAGCCCCACGTACCGCTTCAAGCAGGTCACCATCATAGTATTCTTCAATGAGGTGAGCCAAAACCTCTGTGTCAGTCTCCGATCGAAAATTATGTCCTTTTTCATCAATCAGCCACTGGCGCAGCGGGCGGTAATTTTCGATGATGCCGTTGTGAATCACCGCTATTTCATTGGAGCAACTGCAGTGGGGATGGGCATTTTCGTCGGTTGGCCGGCCGTGGGTGGCCCAGCGGGTGTGACCGATACCAACAGTAACTGCTTCATACCGGTTGTTCAGGGATGCTTCAAGATCAGCCACCGAGCCTGCCGCCTTGCTGATAAACAGTTGGTTGTCTTTCTGCAGGGCAACTCCTGCTGAATCATAACCGCGGTATTCCAGTTTTTTTAAGCCATCTATAATAACAGCACATGCTTCTTTATTTCCTGTATAACCGACGATACCGCACATATAATACCCTCCGTCTATAAACAACTTATTAGATAGTAATTTTCGGCACTCCTGACAAAATGAGGGAGGATGCCATGCCCCTCCCCTCAAAAACTATAGTATTTGTCTGAGCGCCTGTCAACCTGTATAAGATTTGTCTATGCCTGTTCGTTGGCGATCAGTTCGGCCAGGAAAAGGGCATATTCTTCAATTATTTCTTCGGGCAGGGGTGCTTCGATCATCACCCTGATTTTCGGCTCGGTGCCTGACGGGCGGACAAGGATACGTCCGTGACGGCCAAGCTTCTGCCTGATTTCATCTATAGCAGCGCTGATCTTCGGATTATCTGACCACCCTTCTTTTGTAGCAACCTTCTGGTTAATTAACACCTGGGGCAGACGTTCAAGATGGGAAGCCATTTCAGACAGGGACCGCCCCTCCTGCTGGACCACTTTTAGCAGCTGCAGTGCAGTCAACAGGCCGTCTCCGGTAGTGGCATGATCAGAAAAAATAATATGCCCCGACTGCTCACCACCAAGATTATAGCCACCTTCGATCATTTTTTCAAGGACATAGCGGTCGCCAACTGCCGTACGTATTATCTTCACCCCATGTTTTTCAGCCAGAATATCGAGGCCGCCGTTGCTCATTACCGTTGTTACGAGTGTGTTATTCTTCAGCAGGCCTTTTTGGGCCATATCGATGGCGCAGATAGCCATCACCGCATCGCCGTCTACGATAGCTCCTTTTTCATCGACAGCAATTAAGCGATCGGCATCGCCGTCGAAAGCAAGGCCGAGCGAGGCTCCACTGTTGATTACTTCACGCTGCAGATCAACTGTATCAGTGGCTCCGCAGTTGACATTGATAAGATTGCCGTCAGGATTGTCATGCAGCATCCTGACTCTGGCCCCAAGCTTCTCCAGGAGTTCTCCGGCTACCCGGCAAACAGCGCCGTGAGCGCAATCGGCGACCAGGCTCAGCCCTTTCAAAGAGACAGCACTATCTTTCAGGTGTTTCAGATATTGTTCCAGCGCTTTACCGTCGATAAAGGCCTGCCCGAGAAGCGGCCCCTCCGGGCGGGGCAGATCATCGAGTTCATTAAAATAATGATTTTCGATCTGCTCTTCCAGGGCATCGGGCAGTTTGAAGCCACGACCGTCAAATATTTTCAGACCATTGTCTTCAATGGGGTTATGGGAAGCGGAGATAACTACTCCGGCCGAGGCACCTGTCTGCCTGGTCAGGTAAGCTACTGCCGGTGTGGAAACTACCCCTAAGAGCCTGACTTCACCACCGGCGGAAGTTATACCCGCAGTTAAAGAGCCTTCCAACATCGGGCCGGAGAGGCGGGTGTCACGGCCGATCACGAAAACCGGTTTACTATGTTCCCGGCCTAATATCCAGGCTGCTATCCGTCCAATTTTGAATGCCAGTTCAGGAGTTAGATCTCGGTTGGCTACGCCCCTGATTCCATCTGTGCCAAATAGTTTCCCCAATAAAAAACCTCCTAATATTATTCGCTTTGATTATCTAGTGCATCCGTTTCAACAATCCGTTCAAATTCCAGCCTTACAGAGATCAAATTCGGATCAACGACCAATCCGTTGATCCGGTTACCCTCTTCGTCATAAGCCAACGTTGAAAGTTCAATGTTTTCGATTAAACGCATACCGGTTATATCAATAAGCAGGTAAAGCCTGTCGATTTTATCAAATATAGATTCGGGCGCTCCGACTAAAACTTCTTCGGGGTCAACAGTATAAGCGGCCAGGGACCACCCGGGAGCCGGTTCACCAATTATATCAATCTCCACTGTGAAGTCTGCGGAATAGTAGGCTTCTATAGTAACCCTAACCTGTTCCGGTTCGAGCATGATCAGGTTTAGGCCGCGCGGCGGACGCCCCTGAACCCTAACCAGGTGGTTACCAGGTTCTTTACCGGTAAGATCGACAAACGCATCGATCTCCTGTATAGGCAGATCTTCAAAAGCTTCGGGCAGACCTTCCAGGGTAATATCCACAGATGCCGGTATGTCGGTTACTACATAATCCTGGTTTAAATTTTCGATGCGCAATGGTACATCCTGCCAGACTTTGCGCGAAGGTGTACTGCGGGTAATTTTATCCCCGGTCACAAATAACCAGAGAATAATCGCCAGAAATATTGCTATGAAACGGGCAAAGTTATTGCTTCGTAAAAATTTTTCCATATTTACTTACTGCTCCTCCATGACAAGAGGCTAAACCCTTCTCCCCGTTCGGGAGAACAGAGGTCTGTCAACATCGCCTTAAGTTTTTTCTCGTCGAGATAGCGGGTTAAAACACCGTCGTGGGCAACTGAAATAATTCCGGTCTCTTCGGATACAATAACAGCCACCGCATCGGAATTCTCGGTGATACCGATACCGGCCCGGTGCCTGGTGCCCAGTTCTTTTCCCAGGTTGGGATCTTCAGTCAGGGGCAAATAGCATCCGGCTGCGACGATTTGGTTTCCCTGGATTATGACAGCCCCGTCGTGCAAGGGGCTCCTGGGGAAGAAGATGTTGACCAGTAATTCGGCGGTAACAACTCCTTCAACCGGAATGCCTGTATCAATCCATTCTTTCAGGCCAGTTGAACGCTCCATTACCATCAACGCACCAATGCGCTTTTTAACCAGAACCGGAATGGCTTTGGTCAGTTCATCAAGCATATTTTCAAATTCATGGGCGCCCCAGTATGGAGTTTTAAAAATTTTGCCGCGGCCGAGGTGTTCGAGAGCGCGTCGCAATTCAGGCTGAAATACTATGGGAATCGCAATCAGACCGACTGTCATCGTCTGGCGCAGAGTCCAGTGAATCGTATCAAAGCCGGCCTGGTCGCTGATAACCATAGCCAACAGCAGAACCATTAATCCCTTAACAAGCTGTTCAGCCCGGGTGCCACGGATGATCAGAATCAAGCGGTAAAAAACATAGGACATAACAACAATATCGACTATGTCACGCCATTCAAAATTTAACTGAAGAATTGCTGCAAGAATCCGTTCCCAAATAGCCAAAGTCTCTTGAACCCTCTTTTATAGTTTTGAATAAAACAGGACATCTCTGCTTATACCTGTTTTTTACTTCTAAAAAACATTCGCTTTCTGAAGCTTAAATACCTGCAACAATGCTGAAAATTGGTTGGAGTTGTTTCTATTAAGACAAATCAAATCGTTACCTGGTTTCATCCGCCCGGTTTTTCGGATTCGGAAAGAACAATGCTGATGTGGTTGTTGCAATTATTGCAATAACTTCCATCCAGGCCTATCAGTTTAATCCTGTAACCGCTGCGCTTAATTAAAAGGTTGCTGCAGTGCGGGCAGATAGTATCTGAAGAACCTGGCAACTCGATATTGCCCAGATAAACATACCGAAGATATTTTTTTGCTATATCCCGGGACTGTTCCATTACCTGTGGTGTCGTCGGCGGCAGATCAAGCTTATACTGCGGAAAATAGCGGGAATAATGCAGCACCAGATCGGGGCTGAGACCGCCCAGCCAACGGGCCAAATCTTCCTGTTCTGCCTGGCTGTCATTAAGAGTCGGGATCAAGAGACACGTAATTTCAACATGACATGACTTAACAGCGGCTTCCACCGTTTTAATAACCGGTTCTTTCAAACCATGGCAGTATTTTTTGTAGAAAGAGTCGCTGAAAGCCTTGACGTCTATGTTCATGGCATCAATATAGGGCAGTATTTTCTGTAGCGGCTCCTGCTCAATATAGCCATTGGTGATTAAAACGTTACGGTAACCATGTTCATGCAGCAGACCGGCTGTATCGTAAACAAATTCATACCAGATTGTCGGTTCGTTATAAGTATAGGCAACGCCCAGGGCTTTGCCCGGGCCGCCTTCATTTTCCAGTATAGCCAGGACATCGTTCGGGCTGACAACTTCGGCAGCCTGATCGGGTTTACCGCGAGCCAGGGTCCAGTTCTGGCAAAAAGAGCAGAGCAGGTTACAGCCAAATGTTCCTAAGGAAAGAATAGGGCGGCCCGGGTAAAAGTGGTAGAGCGGTTTTTTTTCAACAGGGTCCCAGTGCACTGCCGAGAGACAGCCGTAGTTGGTTGTATATAGCTCTCCTCCCACAACTTCTCGCACGCCGCAGGTTCCGGTCTGGCTATCACCTAAGAGGCAGTGGCGGGGGCAGAGCAGGCAGCGAATCTTCTCTTGTTCTTTGCTGTAAAAGCGGGCTTTATGCAATCGCTTTTCTCCTGTGGGACAGAAACCTGTAAACCTGCCCCACCATAATTATTACTTATTTTTCTCCATAACGGGTCACTTTAAAGCGATAAAGCTCAGCCGGTTCATTCTCTGCAATACCGGCCTTATGGCGGGCAATATTAATCTGCTCATCAACGGTATCGACACCCTCAAGATCAGGCAGCAGCAACCCGCTGCGCGAACCGCAGCGCACAAAAACCCCGTATATTTTAGGGTCGAGGTCATCTACGCTCCTGATCCGTTCCATAGGGCTGAGAATATCGACTGTAATAACAAGATCAGCCAGCTCTTCCCTGGTCACTGGGAGAAACCGGGGATCATTTTTTGCAGCACTGACAGCATTAGCCATGATTTCTTCGGCCAGGTTTTCCCGAACCGGTAGAACAGTGCCGATACAGCCACGAAGGCTCCCGCCCTTTTTAAGAGATACAAATGCTCCGGCCTTAACTTCATATTCAGGGGGCAAAGGTTGAGGCAGTTTAGGAAGGCTGCCTTTTTCTAGATACTGTTTCAGGACATCCCGGGCCAGATCTGCCGGGTTAATTCTTGATTCAGAATCACTCATCAGTAAAACCCCTTTCAATCAAAGGCAGATCAAACTTTGTCATCTGCATGAAGAGAAGCAACCAGGTAGCCAACTCCGAAAGGTCCTTCATAAGAGATGATCTCTGTCTTAAATGATTCTCCATTGAACATGCCAAGAGCAATGATAAAAGAACGCAGACCGCATTCGCCGGCCTCTTCAATAAGCTGCGGATCAAGCCCGAGGATATCTTCTACCCGGCCATCACGCAGCAGCTCGACAAGAAGCTGATCAAACTCGGCGCCGCGGGGATTATAACCGGCAGGGGCACCGGGAATAAGGCGGTGTGAAAGATCTCCACTGGCAATCACAACAGTAGTTAATCCTCTTCTGTCGATAACCCGCCGCACAGCTTCTCCAAACTGGTAGAGCTTCCGGTAAGGATTAAAACCGAATGTAATATGCATACCCGGAGCCTTCACGCCGGCTTCCTGCAGGTAATAGAGAGGAACCATCGCTCCGTGGTCAAGCGTTTTTCCACCGTTATACAGCATGTTGCCTTCGTCTAATAATACAGGGCGCAGCGGCCCGGTCACGGTCTCTTCTTCGAGCAGCCGGATTAGCTCTTGATCGGTCTGAAATTTAATTTGAATGTTGGGAAAACCAAACTGCCCGAAATCACCGACCAGGAGATCCCCGGTCAGCACAGCCGGCCCTTCACGCAAAACCTGCCCGTGCGGAGTGATTACAATTAACAGCTCAGGAGCCGCTTTTTTGATTAGACTGCCAAGTTTTATCATGCCGTCCACAGTCTGCCGGGCTTTGCTCAGCTCACCGCGGCCAATAGCCGGAATAATAATGGGTGGGTGAGGGGTAATTCCAATCATCGAAAGCATTAATCAAACACCTGCCTTCAGCCCGGAGGTTTTAAACGGCGAAGGAAGCGAGGCCGTTTTAGCTCCGGCCGGTGGAATGGATTCCTGTCTTGAGTATATCAAATCGCGGAGTATTGAACAATTATTACCCTGGTTTCCGCAGCCCGGCTTTTTTCAATTAGTTTTGCATTCAACCAGGTAAATATCCTTAACTTGACAGATTTATGCAAATGCCCTAACCTATGATCAAGTTTACCACTTCATCCAACGATTAGCCTTAATAAGGAGAAACAGCAATGAGCAGTGAATACAGGGATGCAGATAAGTTTACCGCTGCCATTCAGGCTATTTTCCCCAAATTGATGCATTACTTAAATACCGAGGAAAACCGTGAACTGACCGGCCTCGGTATAACACCGAGTCAGATCAACGCCCTGTTGGTCCTTTATTTCCATGATGATCTGACCATGGGCAAACTCAGTTCTGAAATTTACCTGGCCGAAAGCGCAGCTACCCGCCTGGTTAATCGCCTGGTTAATCTTAACCTGGTTAAACGTCGTGGTGATGATAAAGACCGCCGTGTAGTGCGGGTTGCGCTTACTGCTTACGGCAGGCAGCTCTCCCGTCTTGTTTTCGAAAGACGCTCCTTTCGTTTCAACAACCTGGCTGAAAACCTTGATCCGGCCGAGCGGGAAAACCTGATTGTTTCACTGCAATCGGTATTGCGTGTCTTCGAGCAGCTCGGAACAGATCGAAAAAAAACCGACCAAAACAGTTAAACTGAATCCGGCAGAAATAAAGCGAGGAACTTTTGTTGCCAAACCACGAAACTGAAATAATAAAAACCGAATCACTTTGGTCTATACTGCTCACGTTCTTAAAAGTGGGCGCTTTTACTTTTGGGGGCGGCTATGCAATTTTACCGGTGATCCAGCAGGAAATTGTCGTGAAACGTAAATGGGTCAGCCAGACCGCTTTTTCCGATATTTTAATCATTACCCAGGGCATGCCCGGTCAACTGGCCCTGAACAGCGCCATTCAAATTGGCGTACGCCTGCGCGGCACCGCCGGAGGCCTGATCGCTGCCCTTGGCGTTACCGCGCCTTCTGTTGTCATTTTATTGGCTATCGCCGCTTACTTTTACCCTCTCCTGAGGGATAACGTTTACGTTCAGGCTGTTTTCTACGGCCTCAGGCCGGCCGTAGTGGCGCTGATCGCTGCAGCGGCAATCCGGATGGGCCGCGAGATACTATACGGCTGGAGTGGCCTTATTCTTTGCGCTTTGCTTTTGGCAGTGTCAATAATATCTGGAATACATCCGATCCTTGTCCTGCTTCTCGGCGGCCTGGCGGGACTGGTCGTCTGCAGGAGGCAGTGTTCAAAATGACTGCAATTCTGCTTTCACTTTACTGGTCTTTCCTGAAAGTAGGCCTCTTTACAATCGGCGGCGGTTATGCCATGATTCCGCTGATGGAAGCGGAAGTCATCAAAGTACACGGCTGGCTGAGCCCTGCTGAATTCCTTGATATCATAGCCGTTGCTGAAATGACCCCCGGACCGATCTCTATCAATGCCGCGACATTTATCGGATATACTATGGCTGGAGTAACCGGTTCGCTGATCGCCACTCTCGGAGTGATCACTCCCTCGCTGATTTTGCTGCTTCTACTTTCACGCATTTTAATTAAACTAATTCAAAAACCCGGGGCTGCCAGTTTTTTAAATGGCCTGCGTTCGGCACTTGTAGCCCTGATTTTACTGGCTTCTTATACCCTGGGACAAACTGCAATAATTGATCTGCCGACGGCGTTAATCTTTGCCGCACTGCTGATCGCCAGCCTGCTGCGCCATGTCAGCCCGCTTTATTTTATTGCCGCCGGGGCTGCCTTTGGCCTGATCCTCTTCCCTTATTAATCACCTGTTGTTCAGAACCTCAAAGCCATTGCCAAACCAACAATCCCAAAAATATATCGTTATATTTCTGCAGGAATAACGGATTTATGGTATAATACGGATGTTAAAAATATAAATAACCTCCGAGCCTTCTCACCTAATGCTTTCAAACAGTTATGGTGAAAGGCCTGGGTTGGGGGAGAAATCCCCCCGCCTCCCGATACTGGAAAGGAGACTATGCCGTCAGGCCGCGTTTTCTTGGATGAGGAGGCGCGGTTTTATTATTTCCTGGGAGTGTTTCCAATGAAATTGATGCGGGTTACCGACCCCGATGATGTCATGAAAATAATCAGCGAACAGTTCGGGCCTCTGGAAACTGAAAAACTGCCCCTCGGGAAAACCGGCGGGCGCTGCCTGTCTGAAACAATAACAGCTCCGGAGGATGTGCCCGGTTTTAACCGATCTACAGTCGACGGTTATGCTGTTGCCGCCAGGGATACTTTCGGAGCCGGTGAAGGCATACCTGCCCTGCTGGAATGTATCGGGGAAGTGTTGATGGGTAAAACCGCGCCGCCAATCAAAACCGGTCAATGCTGCCTGGTTCACACCGGCGGCATGCTCCCTGAAGAAGCCGATGCGGTAATCATGATTGAAGATACTGATCTGACCGGCACAATGATTCAAATTTTTCGCCAGGTGGCCCCTGGTGAAAATGTCATCCTCCGAGGCGAAGACCTGAGAAAAGGCGATACTGCCCTCTACAAAGGGCACCGCTTACGCGCGCCGGAAATCGGAATGCTCGCTTCTCTCGGCATTGTCAACTTGGATGTATACCGCCAGCCTGTTCTTGGTTTTTTTTCAAGTGGCGATGAACTGGTTGACTATAGCAGCCCTGAGCCGGAACCGGGTAAAATCAGGGACAGCAACGCACCGGCCCTGTTCTACCTGAGTGAACAATACGGAACCGCTTTCAGATATGGCGGCATACTTCCGGATGATTTTGACATATTTTTAGAAAAAAGCCGCTCCATGCTTGAACAGGTTGACATGCTTGTTTTTTCGGGAGGCAGTTCAGTCGGCAGCCGCGATTATACTGCCCTTACAATACAACAGCTTGGTAAACCGGGCTTGCTGGTGGAAGGGATAGCGATTCAACCGGGTAAACCGACCCTGTTGGCCAACTGCTGTGGAAAGCCGGTTTTAGGACTGCCGGGCCACCCTGTCTCAGCCCTGAATATTTTTAGCATATTCGGAAAAGCAATAATCGACCGCCTTGCCGGCCGGGAGTTTAAAAGTTTTCGTCCGACAGTAAAAGCAATCCTGGCCCGCAACATTTCATCAAAATCCGGAAGAAGAGACTACGTACGGATCAAACTAGAAGAAACTGCCAACGGCTGGAGCGCTTTTCCTGTACTCGGGCGCTCTGGCATGCTGCGCACCCTTGCCGAAGCTGATGGTCTGCTGGAAGTCCCGGCAGCCAGGGAAGGCATAAGCGCCGGGGAAGCGGTTGAAGTCAGTATTTGGGAGTGAAAAAATTTCAATGCGCAAAGTTTACTTAAGCAATACTCCGCGGCAGGAAGCACTGGAAAAGTATTTGTCAAGGGTGACCATACCGCACCACACTGAAACTCTGACGGTAGCTGAAGCCATGGGCCGGGTCACGGCTGAACCGGTTTTTGCCCGTCTTTCCATGCCTTCTTACCATGCTGCTGCCATGGACGGTATTGCAGTAAAAGCTGAAAATACTTTCAAAGCCTCAGATCAGAAACCTCTTATACTTGACCCGGAAAATGGATACCGCAATATCAATACCGGCGGAGCCCTGCCGGACGGATATGATGCCGTGATTAAAATAGAAGAGATTCAGCTTCTTGAAGATAACCATGTTGAAATTATTGCCCCGGCAACCCCGTGGCAGCATGTCCGCGCCGTTGGTGAAGACGTGGTGGCCGGCGAGCTGATTGTTCCCGCCCGTCATTGTTTGAAACCGCCCGACCTTGGAGCCCTTCTGGCCGGCGGCATCAGTGAATTAAAGCTTCTGGCCAAACCAAAGGCAGCAATTATCCCCAGCGGTTCCGAGCTGGCAGATCCTGGCGATAAAAGGGAAAAAGGCACTGTTCCCGACTTCAACAGTACCGTCATTGCCGCCTACCTGCAGGAATGGGGCGCTGAAGCTGTTATTTGCCCAATAGTGCCCGATGATCCGCCAAAGATTAAAAAAGCGATCACTGCCGCTCTGGAAGATTCTGACCTGGTAATTGTCAATGCCGGCTCTTCGGCCGGAGAAAAAGACTACACATTCAGGGTTATTGAAGAACTGGGTGAAGTATTTTTACACGGAGTGGCTACCCGTCCGGGCAAACCAACTATCCTGGGGCAGATTAATAACAAGCCTGTGATCGGCCTGCCCGGTTACCCTGTCTCTGCATATATGAGTCTGGAATGGTTTATCCGGCCGCTTATTTACCGCTATCTGGGCCTCACCCCGCCGAAACGCGAAAAACTGGCGGTGACACTGGGCCGGAGAGTTGTATCGGAAGTTGGTGCTGAAGAATTCGTGCGGATGACAATAGGCTATGTCAATAACCGTTACATCGCCAATCCCCTGACCCGGAACGCCGGTGTAACTATGTCGCTGGTGCACGCCGACGGCCTGCTGGTAATTCCGGCAAACTCGCTCGGTTTCGAACAGGATCAAGAGGTGGTTATTGAACTGTACAAACCGCAGGATGAACTGCGCCATAACCTGCTGGCCGCCGGAAGTCACGACCTGATTATCGATCTGCTTTGCACAGCGCTTAAAGAACGCGATCCGCTTATGAATCTATCTTCAGCTCATCTCGGCAGTATGGGCGGTATCGCTGCAGTCGGACGCGGCCAGGCTCACCTGGCCGGAGTACACCTTTTTGACCCGGAAACCAAAGAATATAACTGGCCTTATATCAGGAAGCTCTACCCTGATCTGAAACTATACCTGATTAACCTGGCTTACCGGATGCAGGGCTGGATTGTTCCTCCGGGCAATCCAGATGGCATAGAGAAGATCAACCAACTGGCCGATTTAAAACTGGGCTTTACCAACCGTCAAAAAGGGGCCGGTACCCGCCTCCTCTTTGACTACCTTTTACAGGAAGCCAAACTGACGCCAAACCAGATATATGGGTACGAGCGTGAAGAGCATACCCACTTAAATGTAGCTGCCGCAGTTGCAGCAGGAACATCCAGGGTCGGCCTTGGTATTCTGCCTGCTGCAAAAGCTTTCAGCCTCGATTTTATTCCCCTCGTCGAAGAGCGCTACGATCTGCTCTTCAGCGATTCTTTTTACAATAGCCCTGAAGCAAAACTGCTGCTGGAAATCATTACCGACCCTGGATTTCACAATCAGGTTGAAGCATTGGGCGGCTACAGTATGAGAGATGCCGGGAAAAATATCGAAGAAAATTGACAGAGGAGCAGAAACAATGGCCTTAATCGATGCTCACGGAAGGAAACATGACTATTTAAGGATTTCTGTAACCGATCGCTGCAACCTGCGCTGTATTTACTGCATGGCCGAAGAAGGCATTGAACATCTCGACCATAAAGATATCCTCAGCTATGAGGATATCTTAAAAGTGGTAAGTGCCGGTGCCGGCCTCGGGATCAGCAAGATCCGGATCACCGGTGGTGAGCCGCTCATTCGCAAAGGAGTTGTAGAACTTGTCAGGCTGATCGCAGCTGTAGAGGGCATAAACGATCTGGCCATGACTACTAACGGCACTTTACTGCCCCAATACGCCGCCGAACTTAAAAAAGCAGGTTTAAATCGCGTTAATATCAGCCTGGATTCCCTGCAACCAGACCTTTTCCAAAGCATTACCCGCTGTGGCAGGCTGGAACAAACCCTCAAAGGGATTGAAGCAGCCCTGGAAAATGATTTGAAACCGGTCAAACTGAATGTTGTCTTGATGAAAGGAGTAAACGATCGGGAAGTTCCTGATTTTCTGGAATTGATCCGCCAAAAGGAACTGCACGTGCGTTTTATTGAGTATATGCCGATTGGTGAGCCAGACAATAACTACCGTAACTGTTACCTGCCTCTCAACTACGTTGAAGAAACTGCAAAGAATATGGGCCTGCCCTTATCACCGGCTCCCCTGCCCGGAGGCGCCGGCCCGGCCGACTCTTACACTATTCCCGGAGGCAAGGGAACAGTTGGCCTGATTCACCCGATCAGCAAACATTTCTGCGACTCCTGTAACCGCCTGCGCCTGACAGCCGACGGTCACCTTAAAGCCTGTCTATACTGGCAGGATGAAAAGCCGGTGCACTCTGTTCTGGGTAATAAAGAGGCCCTGCAGAATCTGATCACAGAGGTTTTAAATAGTAAACCGGTTGAACACCAGATGGCTGCAGACGGCCGTTGCGGTTTAGTCAAACCGGGGGCAATGCGCGGCATGTCGAAAACTGGAGGATAAGAAACAAGAAAGCTTGCGATGGTTTAGTGAAATACATTGGCAATTTTTGGAGGTGAAAGTTTTGCCGCCGGTAATAATAAACCTGGTTGCTGCCCAGTCAGAAACCGGTAAAACTACAATATTGGAAAAACTTATACCCGAGTTAAAAAAACTCGGGCTGCGTGTGGCAGTCCTGAAAGGTCATCTGCATCATTACGATCTCGATTTGCCCGGCAAGGATAGCTGGCGTTTTGCCCGGGCAGGAGCCGAAATTTCCGGGCTAACTACTCCGGACAGCTATATACTGGTCGGTTCAAGCAAGACAAAAAGCGGCATTTCGGCCGCCACCGACCTGCTCCGGGATTTTGACCTGATCATTGTTGAAGGAAATAAAAAAAGCAAAAATCCGAAGATCGAAGTTGTCCGCAGCGCAGTTAACAGGGAGCCGCTGCTGCCTGACAATACTATAGCCGTGGTTAGTGACCGTGATGACTTAAATCTTGATATTCCGGTGCTTCAGCTTGATGACAGCGTCACTTTGGCCGCATTTATTTTTAAGCGTTTTTTCGGATCTCAATCCGGATCCCTCCCTGAAGAGAAAGAGCTGACTCATTTTGATCCGGCAGGAAGACCGCGGATGGTTGACGTATCGGCCAAGGATGAAACCTTTCGTGAAGCCTATGCACGGGGCGAAATTCTGATGGACCCGAAGACACTGAAACGAATCATGGCCGGCAATTTGGCCAAGGGAGATGTTCTTGCCGTAGCTCAGGTGGCGGCAATCATGGCCGTAAAGGAAACCGGCCGCTTTATACCAATGGCTCATCCCCTTAATATATCCGGGATTGAGGTTGATTTTGAGCCGGTCGAAAAAGAAGCAAAAATAATAATTGGCGTCAGGGTTAAGTTAACCGGTCAGACCGGGGTTGAAATGGAAGCGCTTACCGGGGTCAGCATAGCAGCCTTGACTATCTATGATATGTGCAAAGCCGTTGATAAATATATGGTTATACAAAATATCCATCTGGCTGAAAAGAAGGGAGGGCGCTCCGGCCACTTCGTCCGCGAGCATGATTAATGGCCAAAATAGTTGCCGTCTGCACCAGTGCTGAGAAAGGGCAGCGCAAGAATAATGTCGGTGAAAGTGTGTTAATTAAAAACCTGGGACTCGAGGGTGATGCCCATGCCGGTTTTGCTCACCGCCAGGTCAGTCTCTTAGCTGAAGAAAGTATTGCCAAAATGACCGCAAAAGGGCTTGATGTTGGTCCTGGCGATTTTGCCGAAAACCTGACCACAACAGGAATCGACCTGGTCGGCCTTCCAATCGGCACCAGGCTGCAAGCAGGCCCGGAAGCGATTTTAAGGGTAACCCAGATCGGTAAGGAGTGCCATGATCGTTGTGCCATCTACTACCAGGCCGGGGACTGTGTGATGCCGCGTGAAGGTATCTTTACCGAGGTATTGGCCGGCGGTAAAATCAAGGTTGGTGACGGCCTTGATATTAAACATTCCTACAAGTTTGGAGTGATCACAGCCAGCGACAAAGGTGCTCGTGGAGAACGGGAGGATTTGAGCGGCCCGGCAGTAACCGAAATTTTATTGCCTTTCGGTGACGTGATCGACTATGTAATTGTTCCCGATGACCGTGCCATTCTGGCTAAAATGATGCGTGAAATGGTTGGTAAAGGCTTTGATGCCATTTTTACTACCGGCGGCACGGGGATGAGCCCGCGTGATGTCACTCCTGAAGCAACTTTAGATGTGATCGACCGGCTGGTACCCGGTATTGCTGAAGCAATTCGCCGCGAAACTACCGCCGCAACTGCTAAGGCGATTCTTTCCAGGGGTGTTTCCGGAATCAGCGGTTCAACCCTGCTTGTCAACCTGCCCGGAAGCCCGAAAGCAGTGGCCGAATGCCTGGCTGTACTGATTCCGGTACTCGATCATGCCCTGGAAACAGTAAGCGGCCGCGGTGGTGAGTGTGCAAGGTAAAAAGAATTGAAACCAGAATTTAGAACTCGGCAGATAGTATAAGGGTTTGAGTGCTGTTTTCCTAATCTTTTAACGCACTTAAGATCGATCGCAGCCGCTCGCGGTAACCGGCTGTTTCAATAACAGTGCCAGTAACAACAATATCAGCACCTGCCTGGCGAACCCGTCTGGCATCGATAGCTGTACGAATACCTCCGCCGACAATAAGCGGTATGTTGAGCTCCCGTTTGACTGCCCGGATCATCCCGGCCGGAACCGGTTGGGCTGCTCCGTTGCCTGCTTCCAGAAAAACGTAAGACATCCCCATAAACTGTGCTGTCAAAGAATAACCGATTGCCTGCCAGAAATTATCACGGGCTACCAGTTCAGCTTCACCAATTTCTCCTAATTTCATTCCCGGCTCAATAAGGATATACCCGATTGACAACACTTCAACTTCAAGGCGTTTTAAGACCGGGGCCACTCTTGACTGGGTCCCGCTGATAAACTGTGAATTTCGTGAATTAAGCAGGCTCAAAAAGAGAAAAGCGTCGAGGTTGAGACTGATTGATTCAGTACCGGTCGGGAAAAAAATCACCGGTATTGAAGCCCTTTCCTTTACCGCTTCAGCTGTTTCGGTAAGAGTTCGTTGGGTGACCCCGGAAGAACCTCCGACGAAGATCAGGTCGCTTCCGACTTCCTGGGCGGTTTCAGCCAGTCTTCCTGCTGCATCTGGTGCCTGGCGCGAAGGGTCTATCAGGGTAATATGAACGGCACCCTGTTGTAATTTTTCTTCGATATAGTTTTGTATTTTCATCGCCGCTACCTTCTTTATTTTTATCTTAATGATATTATAGTTTAGATTGGACAGTTTGACAACTGAACAGGTTAACATAAAAACCGTTTTAAAGCGGCATAAAAAGCCCTTCCTCTGTTCTAAAAATCATTTTTCTTTTTAGCAGGCGTTCTAGATGTTTTTGGATCATTTGCCCTTCAAAAAAACGCAGGACTTCCTGCCCATAGTGACGGCGGTAAATCAGCTTTTTTTCGATTATCTGTTCTAAAGTAGCCGGTTCTTTTTTCAGAACAGCCAGGATTGCCTGATCGCGCTTGTCGATTGCCGCTTCATAAAGAACCAGTTTTTGATCGATATTTTTAGTTAAAGGTTTACTGTGCCCGTTAAGTAAGATTTCCGGCTTCATGTCGCGCAGGCGGCGGATTGAAAGACGAAACTGATCGAGGTCTGATGTAGGATTGCCATACCAGGGGCCAAAACCGGATAAATCGATATCCGAGGAATAAATAAGGTTATATTTTTCAATTAAAAAACCGCAGTGCCCGGGGGTATGACCGGGAAAGTGAAGCACTCTGATTTTAAGCCTGCCAAGATCAAAAAAGTCGCCGTCGGCAAGGTAACGGTCAACTTTCGTGGCAGAAAAATTAATTTGCCGGGTTACTTCCCGGCGAGCTTCGTTGTTAATCTGGTCCAGGCCGCTTAAACGGCAAAAACCCTGCAGGGACTCAAGGCCGGGAGCATCTTCACTGTGAATCGAAAAAGAAGCTCCCTTAAAGAGATGGTTACAGGTGTTATGATCACGGTGATAATGACTTAAAACGACCTGCCCTGTTTTTGGAGCCAGATCTTTCAGAGCCTGGCCGGCTCCTGTATCAACTAAAAGGTTTTCTTCTCCTTCCAGATACAAGGAGTGAGAATAAGGAAAGTGGGCCTTGTTTTCTGCTTCGACCAGCCAAACCCCTGTATTAATCTCTTTCATAATCGATCAGTAATTCGAATCAGGTTTAAACGAAGGTGGATCAGACACCAGTGCTTCCGTAAAAACATAAGCTGCCTGCAGCGCGGATGTAGGACAAAGCGGAAAGCATTCCTTACAGTCCCAACACTCTTTAGAAGCTATCTCGGGAATGAAAGCTATCTCTCTTCTTGCCCCTCTGTTAATAAAGCCAACGGCATTCTTCTCCTTCACTTCAGCGCAGTACCTTACACATAAGCCACAATGAATACAAAATGAGGATTCTTTTTCGAAGCGGTCTTTGTCTGCGCCATACTCTTTAGCCAAATCCTGCAATTGCTCGGAATCCGGGGCATGCGAGAGCAATAGCTGCAGGATCATTTTACGAACTCTATCCACCTTATCTGACCTGGTTCTAACAATTAATTTTGGTTCTACCGGATAAACACAGGATGCAACAAGTTTTGTGCGGCCCTTTACTTCCGCTTCAACCGTGCAAATTCGACAGCCTCCATAAGGCTCTAATTTTTCATGGTGACAAAGTGTGGGAATAACTACCCCCAAGCTCTGTGCCGCTTCCAGGATTGTCATTCCTTCACTTGCTTCTATTTCTCTTCCATCGATATTTACAAGGATCTTGCTCATTTGTCTTTGCTCCTTCCGGCTAGAATTCTTTCTTCTTCAGGAATAGGAGGCGGTACAGGCTGGCCGGAAATCTTCGTCACCGCGCGAAAACGAGGGGGACAAACTTCAAAACAAGTATCGCACTTAGTGCATTTATCCTGATCAATCACATGAATTGTTTTCTTTTCACCAATAATTGCATCTGAAGGACATTTTTTTAGGCAAATCATACAGGCCTGACACTTTTGCGGGTCAATATAGTAATTGATTAACTCCTTGCAGTAAAGAGAAGGGCATCTTTTTTCTTTAATGTGCGCCTCATATTCATCTTTGAAATATTGCATAGTACTTAAAAACGGATTAGGGGCCGTCTGACCTAAAGCACAGAGTGCGGCTTCTTGGGCCACCTCGGCTAATTCCGCTAAAAGCTCTATGTCACCTTCTTTACCCTTTCCCCGGGTAATATTCGTCAGAATCTTGAGCATCTGCCTGACGCCTTCCCGGCAGGGAGCGCATTTGCCGCAGGATTCATCCGTAAGAAAGTCAAGAAAGTATCTTGCGACATCGACCATGCAGGTATCTTCATCCATTACAATCATTCCACCAGACCCCATCATTGAACCGGCCTGGGTGAGTTCATCAAAACCAACTTCCAAGTCAAGCAAATTATCAGGGAGGCATCCACCGGACGGCCCTCCGGTCTGCACCGCTTTGAACTTCTTGCCTCCGGGTATTCCACCGCCTACTTTGTAGATAATATCTCTTAAGGTCATGCCCATAGGAACTTCTACGAGTCCGGTATTGTTGATTTTACCTACCAGGGAGAAGATCTTGGTGCCCTTGCTTTTTTCGGTTCCATACTGGGTAAACCAGTCAGCCCCATTATTAATGATCAATGGCACATTTGCCCAGGTCTCAACATTATTCAAGACGGTGGGCTTCTCCCAGAGGCCCTTGATATTGGAGCGGATATACTTAGGCCTGGGCTCTCCCGCCCTGCCTTCCAAAGCCGTCATTAATGCACTCGATTCGCCGCAGACAAAAGCGCCGGCACCCTGGTGCACTTTAACTATAAAATCAAACCCTGAGCCAAGGATGTTTTTCCCAAGGAATCCATATTCCTCAGCCTGCCTGATCGCGATACCAACATTTTCAACGGCCAGAGGGTATTCCTGCCGAACGTAAATATAACCTTCGTTAGAGCCAATCGTATAGGCTCCTATGGCCAACCCTTCAAGAACTGAATGTGGATTGCCCTCGAGAAGGCTCCTATCCATATAAGCTCCGGGGTCACCCTCGTCCGCATTGACAATCACATATTTTATGTCATCCGGGGCATTGCGGGATCCTTCCCATTTTATCCCTGCGGGAAAACCGCCCCCGCCCCTCCCTCTAAGGTTAGATTTTTTTATTTCCTCCAACACCTGTTCGGGAGTCATCTTGAAAAGAACTTTAACCAAAGCAGAATAACCACCGAGAGCCAGATAGTCTTCGATGCTCTTGGGGTCAATTTTAATGTTATTTCCGAAAAGAAGCCGCTGCTGGTTCTTATAGAACGGTATTTCAGATTCATGAATTATTTCTTCATCGGTAGCAGGGTCGGTATAGAGCAGGCGCTCAATAACTTTATTGCCCTTAATCGTCTCGGATATAATTTCAGGAACATCTTCGGGCTTGATCTGTAAATAACAGATTTCATCCGGTTGAATAACTATAATCGGGCCCCTCTCACAAAACCCATGGCAGCCGGTCTTTCTGATCTCTACCTCATCACTCAGACCTAGTTTTTGAACTTCCTCTTCAATGCTCGCAGCAACCAGCTTGCTGCCCGTAGCATGGCAGGCAGATCCGGAACAGAGTGTGATCGTGCGTTTGTTGGGGTCTCTTTTTAACAAGATGTCCGCCTTAAGTTCTTCAAATTCAGCTGGTGATTTTATCAGTGGCATATCCTTCCCTCACAATCTTTCATCACTCATATTTTTTCAAAGCGTCTGCTGTTTCGGCCGGCGATATCTTGCCGTGAATCTGCCCATTGATATCCATCACCGGACCCAAAGCACAGCATCCGAGGCAGTTAACCGTCTCCAGGCTGAATTTCAAATCCAGGTCCGTTTCACCGGGGTTAATTCCGGTCAGGTCCTGAACTTTGTCGAGGACATGCTGCGCACCACGAACGTGGCAGGCAGTGCCCATACAAATATGGATTTCATGACGCCCTTTTGGAACCAAACTAAAGGCTTTATAAAAAGTAGCGATGTGCTGAATTCTGGTTACAGGCACCTTTAATTTTTCACTGACCCTCTCTAATGCTTCCCTGGGAAGCCAACGATTTTCACCCTGAATGTCCAGTAATACCTGAATGAGCGAACTGGCTTCACCCTGGTGTTTATCAATAATCTGGTCAACTCTTTCTATGTTCATAGCCTCTGTCCCGATCTCCTTCTTTACCTTAATCCGCTATCAGCTATTTTAGCTCAGGCCAGAGCAAAGCGCTTCTCGCTTTCCTCATACCTGATTAACCCCTGCCTTGCTGAACTGTTAAGGTGTTTTGATATTTCTGAAGGGGTTAATCCCAATATTTCGGAAATTTCCCCTGTTGAAAGCGGCTTTTCCTGCAGAAGCAATACAATCTGGCTTATTGCCAATTTTTCTGCAATTAATTCATGAAACAATCGATCGAATTCCTCACTGGCGTAGAATTCTTTATATGCTTGCAGTGTATCAAAATGTCCTCTTAACCTTTCAATTTCCACCAATCTGATATAAGGGATCAACTTCGTAATTGCTTTCAGATTTAGCTTTAATCTGTTTTCATCCAGCTCTTCGCCCCGGCCAAGCGGTCCTAACTCCTTCACTTTTTTAACAAAATCATCAACAACTTCGGCGAAAAGGTTCCCTTCACCGGAAGACATAAATTCGATCCTCAGCCTTTCTGGATTCAGCCCGATGTATGCCATTATTTTATGACAAAGAAGCACCATGTTTAATGCATGAAAATTTCCCTGAGTAATGTAGTTGCATTCATTTAAACGGCAGCCACCGATTAACACCCCATCCGATCCATTTGAAAAAGACCTGAATAGATGGGCCAGGTCAATTCTACCCGTGCACATGACTCGGATTAACCTGATTTCAGTTGTATATTGTAGTCTGGAAACTCCAGCCAAGTCCGCAGCTCCATATCCTCACCACTGGCATACAAAGCCAATTATTCTCGGCTTAAATTTTAGTGCTGTACTCATTTGTTCCCACCTCCCCTTTTCGAAATTCCGGCTTTATAGTTTCATCTGTTTTAAACTTTCTCAAACCACAATTTTAATTTGCTCTATGATCATTTCTTCCGGAGTGGCAGCATCAATCTGGCTTAAGAGCTCTTCATCGGTAAAATGTTTCAGTTGAATAGCTCCTGTTGGACACACTGCGTTGCAGAGACCATCTCCTTTACAGAGAACAGGATTTACTTCAGCTTTTTTGCCCTTTTCTGTCTCAATAAACTCTATAGCACCATAGGTACAGGTTGCAATGCATGCTCCACAAGAAATACATTTATTCCTATCTACCTCGCAAATGGATCCGGACGCGGTGACTATATCATTGGAGAGAAGGGTCAAAACCCGGCCTGCAGCTCCATAAGCCTGGCTGACTGTTTCCGATATGAGCTTGGGATAATGAGCTATTCCGCAAAGATAAACACCTTCCGTAGCGAACTCAACCGGCCTTAATTTAGCGTGGGCTTCTTTAAAAAAGCCGTCCGGGTTCAAGCCTACCTTAAAGAAAGTTTCAACTTCCCTGGTTCCTGCAGAAGGAATAACAGCGGCTGCCAGAGCAATGATATCAGCATCTATTTCAAGCTTTTTACCTAAAATATAATCAGGCAGGGTAACCCTGAGGATGCTCCTGCCATCCTCACTGACAGCCTCCACCTGAGGTTCATCATCAGGCTCATAACGGATGAACCTGACATCTTTGCCTGCCGCTTCCCGGTAATAATCTTCATTGAATCCATAGGTTCGCATATCCCGGAAGAGAATGTAGATATCCATCTGCGGGTTAATCTCTTTTAGTTTAAGGGCGTTCTTAACAGACTCATTACAACAGACACGGCTGCAGTAATTCCTGTCTTCATTTCTGCAGCCTACACATTGAATCATGACAAGGCTTTCTGCGTTGACTACCTTTTCTTCTCCTTTGGCGATCTGTTCTTCCAGCTCAAGATGAGTGATTACCCTGTCATTTTCTCCATAAAGATATTCAGTTGGCGTGTACAGATCGGCGCCTGTAGCGATTACGGTTGCTCCATGTTTTATCTCTGTGGCCCCTTTTTCAGACTGAACCCTGGTTACAAAATTACCCACATAACCCGACGCTTCCATAACGTTCGCATCAGTATATACATGGACTAAGGGGTGCTGATAAACCTTTTCTATAAGATCAAGCAGATAGGCCTGAACATCCAGTCCTTCAATGGTGTGATAAATTTTGCGTGCTGTTCCTCCAAGGTTTTTATCCTTTTCCAAAAGGTGCACTTCGTGCCCCTGCCTGGCTATGGAAAGAGCACAGGTCATCCCTGCTATGCCTCCGCCGACCACCAGGGCTCTCTTATCGACAGACAGATCAATTTCCATTAAAGGCTCCAAGTGGCGGGATCTGGCTAAAGACATCCGGATAATATCCTTTGCCTTTTGGGTGGCCTCTTCTTTTTCTTTAGGATGGACCCAGGAACAATGTTCCCTGATGTTAGCCATTTCATAATAATACTGGTTAAGGCCTGCCTCCCGCAAAGTGTCCCGGAATAACATCTCAAGAGTCCTGGGGGAACAGGCAGCGACAATTACCCGGTTGAGCCCTTTTTCTTTGATCATGTCTGTTATTTCTTCGGCACAATTTGTAGCACATGAAAATAGCTGTTCCTGGGCGTGGACAACATTAGGTAGAGTTTTACAATATTCAACTGTTTCAGGAACATTAACGATCCTTCCGATATTGGCTCCACAATGACAGACAAAAATTCCTATCTTTGGTTCTTCTCCCGAGACATCCCTTTCCGGCGGATAAATCCTTTCCCTGGAGAGATCTCCTCTCCTGTAATTGAGAAGTTCACCACAGTTCGAACCGGCTCCGCTGGCGGTCACTACAGACTCGGGAATATCCAAAGGACCCTGGAAAGCTCCGCTGATATAAAATCCCGGCCTGGAGGTTTTCATGGGGTTTAGAGGATTGGTTTTACAGAATCCGTGTTCGTTAAGCTCGATACCAAACTTATCAGCAAGATCATTAAACTCAGCAGGGGGATTCAATCCGACAGATAATACCACCATATCGAATTCTTCTTCCTTCACTCCATCATCGGTCGTAGAATAACGTATGGTAACATTTTTGGTTTCGGGGTCTTCTTTGACTATTGTTACATAGCTTCTGATAAACCGAACCCCGGGAAGTTTCTCCGCCCTTTCATAGAATCGCTCGAAATCCTTACCGTAGGAGCGGATGTCATTATGAAACACGGTGCAATCTGCTTCAGCGTTATGATCTTTGGTTAAGATTACCTGTTTCTGAGTATAGGTACAGCAAACGGCTGAACAATAGCTGTTGCCACCCGGATTAACCTGCCTGGAGCCGACACATTGAATCCAGGCTATTTTATGCGGATGTTTCAAATCGGAAGAACGCAGTAGCTCTCCTTCATATGGCCCTGTGGCACATAACACCCGTTCATAGTCCATACTGGTTAAAACGTTCGCAAATTCTCCATAGTGATAATCCTTCTTTACCCTGGGATCAAAAGGTTCAAACCCCGGAGCCAGAACTACCGCTCCCACTTTTATTTCAAGCTTCTTCGCTGTTTGATTAAAGTTTATGGCTTCATTCTTACATACTGCTTCGCAAATACGGCATTTCTTCTCTTTAAGGTAAATGCAGCTTTCATCGATATAGGTGATCAGAGGAATAGCCTGGGAGTAATAAATATGGACCGCTTTATTCTCTGATATTTCCTGGTTAAATTGATCAGGATATTTTACCGGGCAGTATTCAACACAAACAGTACAACCCGTGCATTTGCTTTCATCAATATACCTGGGTTTTCTATTTAGTGTTACCTTAAAATTTCCTGGTTCCCCTTCTACACTGCTAACTTCAGTATAGGAGAGAACTTCTATATTGGTGTGCCGGTCGACCTCGACCAGTTTGGGTGAGAGTATTCACATTGAGCAGTCATTAGTGGGAAAGGTCTTATCCAACTGGGCCATATGACCGCCAATAGCAGGCGCGCTGTCAACAAGGTAAACCTTGAAACCGGCAGAGGCAAGGTCCAGCGATGCCTGAATACCGCTGATCCCTCCACCGAGAACCATGACATCTCCAAAATCGCTGCCGGCAAGGGATTTAACAAGTTGCCCGTCAATGCATGTCAGCTCTTTTTTAGTTAACTCTTTATCCACTCTCTATCACCTCATCAGGTTTTATGTGCCCCAATGGCCAGGTTTCGGCCGGGACAGCAAATTTATTTATGTTGAGCGGCCAAGCCGCTCCGGGTGGGAATAGACCAGGAAGCGACCACCATGTGCATGGCCAACCAGGGCAATACCCAGGTCCCGGGCTAACGAAACAGCGCTCCCTGTTGGCGAGTGCCGCGAAACTAACACCGGAGCCTGCATCTTTGCCGCCTTAAGCAGCATCTCCGATGAAACCCGGCCGGTAGTAAAAAGCAGCCGATCCCTGGTTGATATGCCTTCAACCAGGCATTCACCCTGGACCTTATCAAAAGTGTTGTGCCTCCCGATATCTTCAGCCACAACCAGCAGATTCCGATTATCAGACAAAGCTGAAGTGTGCACGCCGCCTCCAAGACGATACAACTCCATCTTATCCTGAAGCTGCTTCATCAGTGATAATACTTCTATCGGAGTAATAACAAGACTGGAATCAACATACTGTCCGTCAGCTTTAAAAACCGAGCCGCCGCCGCAGCCGGATGTGATTGTCCTCTGGGCCGGTAATTCATATTCAGGATTGGTCAACCTCACATCGGCCAGTGAATCATCTTCACAGATTCGCATCATCTTCACATCACTGATATTAGAAATAATACCTTCAGCGTAAAGAAAACCGAATACGAGGTAATTCAGCTTGATTGGAGTGCACAGGATAGTGACCAGTTTTTGCTGGTTTAAATAGATTGCCAGGGCCATTTCACCGGGCAAATGAGCCGAGGTCCTGAGCCACCCTTTCCCGGAAAAGCGGTCACAGATTATCTCAGCTGTTACAGCTTTAATATCTGATCCACCAACACCTCCGGTCTTTTTACCCCTTTCGTCCACTAAATCACTTCCTGAAGAATCTCCGTGATGTCTTTAACCAAGATATCATCTTCGTGCTCCAGGCCTAACCTGCTATCCTCAAGGGCCGTGATGCAATAGGGGCAGGCGGTGACAAGAACCTCAGCCCCGGTTCCAATAGCCTCTTCTATTCTGAGGTTGGAGAATCTTTCAGGCATCTTAGTATCAATCCAAATTCTGCCGCCTCCCATTCCGCAGCAGAGACTGTCTTCCCGCGACTCAGACATCTCGTTCAGCTCCAGGCCGGGTATCTTTGTAATGATCCCTCGCGGTTCGTCGTAAATGCCGTTATGGCGACCAAGGTAACACGGATCATGATAAGTTACTTTCTTCTTGTATTCCTTGTTAATCTGAAGTTTTCCCTCATTAATTAGCTCGAATAAATACTGGGAGATATGGATCACTTCAAAATTTACCTTAAACTCAGGATATTCGTTCTTAAAAGTATGGTAGCAGTGGGGAGAAGAAACAAGAATTTTCTTAACCCCGTTTTCAATAAAAGTTTTGATATTTTCCCTGGCCAGACTTTTATAGATTTCCTCATTGCCTGTTTTGCGGATGCTTTCTCCACAACAATTTTCCTGGGTTCCCAGGATGCCAAATTCAATCCCCGCCTTATTCAGGATATTGACTGTAGCCCGGGCAACCTCCTTTAATCTTTGGTCATAGCTGACATAACAGCATGGAAAATAAAGCAGCTCCATGTCTTCTGTGAATGTTTTTACAGCGAGCCCCTCTGCCCAATCAGCCCTCTTTGCCCGTTCTGCAACCAGGGGGTTCCCTTCTGCAGCCAGACTTGCGCTTGCGGAGCGGACAGGTTTGAGAATAACATTAGATACACCATATGATGCGGCAATCCTGCGCATTGCTACAACATCGTCTATCTGCTTTACGTCCCTGGGGCACTCCTGAGGGCACTTGCCACAGGTAGTGCAACGCCAGACCTCTTCTAGCTCTACCTCCGGCAAACCAAAGGCAGCTTCCCGGATCAGCTTGCGTATACTGAAATTTGTAACCTTGTTCCAGGGACATACAGTATCACATTTTCCACATTGGTAGCAGTACTTGACGGCATCGCCACCATATTCTTTTATTTCCTCAATTATCTCTTTGAAGGGGGCTTCAGTCTCCATGGTTTTCCCTTCTTTCATCTCGATGTATTATTCTTTCTTTGACATACGGGCAACGCTGTCGACAAGATTATCCAGGCCATATTTGTCTATCAGTGCTTTCAATCCTGTCTCCATTTCTTCCAGCACCACTTCTTCTTCCACTTCCTCTTCCCTTTCTTCATAAGTGAGGGCATCAGACAGACACCACTTAACGCACAAGGGCTCATCTTCACCTTCACACATATCGCATTTAAGCGGGAGGCCGGAATCAGGTTCTTTGAAAGCGTCCCTGGATGGGCAGGAAGCCCTGCAGAAGTCACACTCATCGTATTCTTTTCCATCAATGACATACTTGCCCCTGCCCATGCACTCGGCCGGGGTATACTCACCCGCGTATACCGGAAGATATATATCTTTTAGCGGTTGACGGATCAGCCGTATCCGGGCCTTCGACGGATTATTGCTGCTGTATTTATCCGGTGCGTGAAATGCGGAGCAAATTAACTCACATGCCCGGCAACCATTGCACTGATCAAGATCGATCTTGATCAGCTTAACTTTCTTTGTTACTTTGCTCATTTTACAGAATCCCTCTCTTCTCGAAGTCTTCGCTAATATAATCCATACCCAGTTCATGTAAAGACTCTTTGGAAGGAATACCTTCTTCATTAAATCCCTTTAGCTTGTAGTACTGATCCAAAAGCTGGGTTTCAAGCTCGGGGAATCTCTTTTTCCAATGGTTTTCCGGAGGACGATCGTCTTTTCTTCTTAAACCTCTTCTTACATTAATCGCTCTGAGTAAAGTCCGGTTCCTTTTGGCTATTTCCCATAATTTATCTTTATCCATATCAATTCCGGCAGCCGCTGAGATCAAAATCGGCAGATTGTTGATGTGATAGGGGGGTTTGAGCGGAAATGACGACAAACCGGCGCATAAACCGAGGGCATCATCGATATAATGCATTGTCTCCTGCCAGTCAACAATTTCACAAGTTGCCTCAACAGTCGGGTAAAATGGAAATGCGTTTTCTCCGCGCAGCTCCCATTTTAAAAAGTATTCCTTAAACTTTTCATCAGGAACATGAACCCAATCTTTTACAAATTCTTCTCTTTCCTCGAGCGTGGGGAAAGGCGCCTGCGGAAAATTCCCTTCAATCTGGGTTATATTTATTTTCTCTCCGGTTGCCCACATCAGAAAATAGATCGGGTTGAGCATTGACAGCTTGAGAGGTAACTGTTCGTGCTTCTTAATAGTGTTATGATCGTACTCCTCTGCACCCTTGCCAATCTGACGGGCCGCCCAATAGACGCCATTGGCCAGAACATCGCCGATTCCTTCCCGCCGGACAATGCGATCGAGCAGCCAGTAAAATCTTCCCTCATTGTCCGAAGGCATGCCCGGGAAGTCTTCGTCGGTAAGAATGCCGGCTTCATAAAGCTCGAGGGCGAAGGCCATAACCTGCGGCGTTGAGAATCCGTCAACACCATACTCGGTAGCACGTTGGGCGATTCTAAAACCAAATTCAAGATCCGAATAGGCCGCCATTGTATAGGTGAGCTTCGAGAAACATTTCATCATGTACGTTGAGATTCCCGGCACGGAAATGATCGCCCCGCATTTCATCGGACAGTTATAGCAGCTGATTAATCTTGTCCTTACACTTTCCTGTGTCTCCTTCCACTTCTCTTCAATATCCTTGGTCCAATAATCTTTAATCCGCGTGCGGGCATTTCCCCACATGAAATTCTCAGTGTGCCACTTCTCATCATGTATTAACATCTCTTTCGGTGATCCAAGCCCGGCTAAGATGGGCATTACTCCCGGAACCGGATTACCGTCTCTTTCCGGTATATATTCCAATATATCATTGCAAAACTCGATAAGTTCAACCGGCTTTGCAATATTGATATCTTTGGTCCCGCGGACAGCAATTGCTTTTAAACCTTTGTCTCCCATAACAGCGCCCAATCCAAGCCTGCTGGCGCTGGACCGGCCATGCTCGATGGAAGCCATGTAAACCCTGTTTTCACCGGCCAGGCCAATAGCAGCCACCTGGACGTTAGGATCCCGCAACTCATCCCGGATAAGCTTTTCAGTTTCAACAGCGCCTTTACCCCGTAAATGAGAGGCATCGCGTATTTCTACTTTGTCATTATTAATCCACACGTAAACCAGGTCGGGAGACTTGCCGCGAAAGATAACTTTGTCATAACCGGCATACTTCAATTCAGGTGCAAAAAAACCTCCCATCATCGAATAGGCCATAAATAATGTCTGGGGCGAAAAGGTTGAAACAATGGTCCGATTTGCACCTGGAGCGGGTGTGCCGCAGAGGAGGCCGGCACTAAATATTAATAGGTTTTCCGGAGAAAATGGTTCGGTTTCAGGAGGAACCCTATCCCATAATATTTTGGCGTTGGTGCCCAGACCACCCAGATATAGTTCTGTTAATGCCGGGTCGGTTTCTACCCTCTCTATGTTCCCAT
>Ga0209498_1000115_pt1 | contig 45193 bp, 36 predicted proteins | sample WalLakDeSediment_FD_184131 | JGI IMG/M metagenome (GOLD analysis project Ga0209498, IMG submission 184131) | Lake sediment microbial communities from Walker lake, Nevada to study Microbial Dark Matter (Phase II) - Walker Lake 11/02/13 Deep... | ecosystem: Environmental > Aquatic > Freshwater >... | reverse complement strand
TTGTCAAGACTGGGCAATATGTTTTTTAAGAGAAAGCAAAGATTCAATATGGGCAATTTAAAGGCAGGTTGAATAAAATGTATTTCTTGGAGCCGGGAAGGGGAATTGAACCCCTGACCTGATGATTTAAGGGCAGATTTGGTCATATGAGGCTTCCCCCATATATATTCAAAGTGGTTTCCGAGCTATGAACATATTATGCTCGTCCCATTCAGGCATCCATGTCTGAAGCAACTTCGTAAGCCGGAAGAGTGAAATAAAACGTTGAGCCCTGTCCTTGCTTGCTTTGCGCCCAGATTTCACCGCCATGCTTCTGGACGAATTCCCTGCACAGGACAAGTCCCAGTCCAGTGCCTTTTTCCTGGGCTGTTCCTTTCCGGGAGGATATCTTGCCCAGTGTAAACAACCTGGACAAAAGTTCCTGGTCCATGCCTATGCCTTTATCCTCAACCGACACCAGAATCATGGACTCCTGCAATCCAGCGAATACAGTTACAACCCCATTGTTTTGCGAGAACTTGACCGCGTTGGTGAGCAGATTGCGCAGGATCGTGTCGAGAATTGACTTGTCCGCTAATACCTTGAGATTTTGTGGTACGTCATAATTGAATGAAATATTCTTATGCTTGGCTACATTGAGCATAAGATCAATATTTTTCCCAACATGATCAGCCAGTTCGCAACCAACCGGCGCGTAATCTGTTTCACCTCGCTTCACAAGGGACCACTTTAAAAGGTTATCCATCAAATTATACAAATTTTCAGCAGAGTTATGCAATTCTTTGGAAAGTCTTTGAAGCTTTTCCGGGCTGTAATTATGGATTTTTTCCCTCATCGTCTTGATGAAAAAGAGAAACCCAATAAAAGGCGACCTGAGATCGTGGGCAATGATGGAAAAAAATTTGTCTCTTTCAGTCAGAGCTTTTTGCAGCTGTTCATTCTTTTGAATAATTTCTTGCTCATATCTCTTGCGTTTGCTGATATCACGAACAAAAGCCTGTATAACGCCCTTAGCTTCGCGCGAGACCACTTTTGAACTGAACTCGACTGGAATCTGGGTCCCGTCTTTGCGAACACAATTGGTTTCAAAAACAATCCCGGGATCATTCCGGAGAATGCTCAGTCGTCCCGGACAATGACAAATGGCCTCCTGACTTGAAATAAGGCCCAGGTCCTGGCCTATCAGTTCGCTTCGCTCATACCCGAGCAGGCTGCAGGCGTTTTCATTGACATCGCTGATCCTGCCATTGAAGTCGTGAATGAGCAGAGCGTCATTGATATTCTCAACAATATTTCTGTACCTGACCTCGCTTTGCTGCAGCTTTTTGTCCAGGACATGCTGATGAAGAGTAATTTTCAGGCTAATCCTCAAATCCTCTAACGATACTGGCTTGATCAGGTAGCCGTAAGTGCTGGTCAGCATGGCCCGCTGGACAAGCGGTTCATCGGAATGTCCAGTCAGATACAAAATGGGAACATCCGAGAAGGAGTTAATACGTCCGGCAGCGGTAATCCCATCCATATCACCTGCCAGCTTGATGTCCATAAGCACAAGATCAGGTTGCTCATCCTCTACCGCGGCTATTGCGTCCTCGCCAGTGGCCACGGGCTGCAGAACAGCGTAGCCGAGCCTATCCAGCATGTTCTCCAGTGACATGGCCAGAATCGCCTGATCTTCAACTATAAGTATCCGAGCCCTGTTCATTGGGTCTCCTTGTGACTGTCTTTGAAAACGAATGTGATGCGCGTTCCCTTCCTGCGGTCCAGTTCCAAGCTACCCTGGAGCTGGTGGATCCCGATCATATTGACCAAACGCAACCCGAAGGTCCGGGATGTGTGCAGATCGACCTCCCGGGGGAATCCCACTCCGTTGTCGGCCACAACAATTCTGCAAAATTCCTGCTCAAGGTTCACTTCAACTGTAATTTCAGGCGCGGTTTTCCGGTCATGGGTCATGCCGTCCGGAAAGGCGTGCTTGATGGCGTTGGTCACCAGCTCGTTGATGATCATTCCGCAGGGAATGGCTGTGTCAATTCCAAATTCGATGCCCTGAGCCTTTGTAATGCAGCGCACGTCAAAGTCTGCACCGAAGGAAGACCGCAGGTCGTGCAGAAGGGTGGTGATATAATCCTGAAATATGATCCTGGACAGATTTTGGCTGCGATAGAGTTGTTCGTGAACCAGAACGATTGACCTGATTCTAATTTCCAGCTCCTTCAGCACCATGGCGACGGCCGGATCTTCTATGACTTGCTGCTGCATATCGAGCAATGCGCAAACAACCGCCAGATTGTTCTTCACCCGGTGATGCACCTCCCGCAGGAGCAACTCCTTTTCCATCAGAGAATCCCGCAGGGCAAACTCCAACAGCTTGGACTCGGTGATGTCGGCCACGTTGCCGATCAGTGAAACCAAGTGGTTCTTTCTTTTTACGGGCTTACTTTGGCTTCGAAGCCAGCGGATCTCTCCATCCTGGCGGCGGATGCGAAATTCAATTTCAAACCCATCACCTGATTCCACGGCGCGCTTACCCTCATCCATCAATCGTTTCCGGTCTTCTTCAAACAAAAGGGAAAGGGACTTACGTTGGAACTGCCGGTCGTTCATGGCTGACAGTCCGAACATCTCTTTCAGTCTGGGGCAGGCAAGCAGCCTGCCGGTATTCAGATCAATTGCCCATGAGGCAAGTTTTCCCGTTTCCACGGCTACACGGAGTAGTTCCTGGGTGTGTCGCAATTCCTGCTCCATCTCGTGGAGTTTCAAGAGAACAATCTTCTCTTTTCCGACCACAGCGTCGACCTGTCCGGTCCGGATGGCCTCCAGAACTTCCTCGGCGCGCTGAAGTCTATTGCGCAGAGTCTCGGTGTTTCTGTTCATGGTTGGTCCGCCTTTAAGCTTAAAGCTGTTCGGACTTTTTGATGCTCATTGAGGTTGCCGATGACTATGACCCCGGGTTCGGGTTTGCACACCAGCAGTGTGGGGGTGACCAGGATGTTGTTCTCCACCGCTGCTTTGAAGTTCTTCAGAACATCAACGATTTTCAACGTAAATCGTCCAGCCAGTTCAAGTTCACATAGCCGGTCAAGATTATTCCTGGCAATCCGGGAATTTGCCCCGTCACCGGCCACGAAAAGGATCAGGTGATATTCTGTTTTGACTTTTTGAGAACATTCGGGTTTGATCATTGTCCTTATGCCCTCCTGTCCCTGTCATACGTGCATCGCGCTTTGCCTGCAATCCGGCTTAGCTCAAGCCCCTGGTCGGTGAAGGCCATCTGGTGAAAGGCACTGGAATGGTCCGAGCCACGGGACTTTATCACCATCATCCGGCGGTTAAGTCCTTGACCTTCGAAGAAATATTCCAGAGCGATGATGGTATCCACCAGGGATGATATGCCCATTCCGCTCAACCGGGTCAGGTTCTCCTGGTTGCGGATCTGGTTGGTATATAAGCAGGTGATGCCTCTGGACTTGCACTCGGTCATGAGACGGACAAGAAAGTCAAAGGCCGCCCGCTCGCTGCCCATTCTCCGGCATGCCGATATGGCGTCGACAACAAGATGATGCGGGGAAAACAAGTTCATTTCATTGATGATCCTTAGCAGATGATCTTCAATGCCCATGGACTCGGGCATGGCCGTGCGGATGCGCAGCTGGCTGTCCGCGTCCAGGGCCGGCCTCAGGTCAAGGCCGATGCTTTGCATAGCTCCCACCAGTGCCTCCTGGGCAACCTCGAAATCCACGTACAGGACCTTTTCTCCCTTATTGCACGCGGCATGGGCAAAAATACAGGCCAGGGAGGTCTTGCCTATGCCACTGGGACCGGCAAGCAGGATGCTGGACCCCCTGAAGTATCCGCCCCCGAGGATTTCATCCATCTTTGGGTGACCGCTTGAAACCCGCTCACGGAAAGACAGTTGCTCCAGGGCGGATGAAGAAACCGGCAGCAGCACTATTCCGTTGGGTGAGAAGACATAGGGATGTTCATTACTCAGAAAATCGGACCCACGGTACTTGAGTACGCTTAACCGCCGGGTGCGGACCTGTCCGGTCAAGCGCTGGTCCAGGAACAGCACGCAGTCGGCCATGAAATCCAGGAAAGGATAAATCATCTTGCCTTCGGGCCCCACTTTTACGGTGAGGATAGTGGTCATGCCGAGATCGCGAAGCCTGTTGTGCAGAATGCTGATTTCTTCGCGTTCGCGCCTGGGATCCCCGAAAATGGACATGAGCACGTCAATGGCGTCCAGCACGATTCGCTTTGCTCCGATAAGGCCGACGTGTCCCTCAATCATGGCCAGCAGGCCACTGGTGTCGAATTCCCCGGAATTGACCGTGTCCAGGGGCAACTCGGCATGAATAACCCTGAACTTTCCCCCTTCTTCCAACGAAGCAATATCAATGCCCATCCCGGCGGCGTTGATGCGAATATCCTCGGCGCGCTCCTCAAAGGAGATGAACAGCCCGGGCTCACCGGCCAGGGCGCCTCGGTAAAGAAACTCCATGGCCATGACGGTCTTGCCGGTACCGGCAACTCCGTTGATTATCGTTGTGCGACCCTGTGGAAAACCTCCCATGAGGATATCGTCCAGCCCCTGGATCCCTGTCAGGGCTTTGGGAATGGACGATCCTTTTGACGTCGCGGTCGCGGCACTGAAATTTTCAGGACTCATTTAAAAACCCTCCATGGTTCGCAAAAGGCGTGCAAGGCAAATTTTTCTGCTTTCCAGACTGTTATCTCAAATCTGAATAGATTTAACCCCCTGGCAGGTAGCAAAGAATTGATCGTTGTTGAGGAAATTTTTTCGGGTAATACTATTTTGGGTTCATCCGGGTGAAACGTACTTTGATTCATGAGCCCGAGTATTACCCAACACCCAAACCACCTAATTCCGGAAGCTATGTACAATACATGGAACCAGGTCCATTTTGTTCTTTTGAATGTGGAATAAATTGTCAGAGATGAGATCAGTCCAATAATAAAGGCGGGAAAAACTACAATAACCTACTCGGCTTATTGAAGCAGCGTGAGCATAAGAATTAATGACTGTTCCAAAGAGATAAAGGGGTATCCAATTAAACTGTACGAGATTCATTTTAATCCCTTTCAGTGGCTCTGATGATCAGACTAGGATCTTGCTGCAAACAACTGCCCTATATTTAAACTTAGGTTTCCGAATTAAATCTTGCAAAGTTTTGCAAAAAAAATCAACATTTTTTATCACATACAAAATGGTACCAGAAAGCCCGGATTGCTCTTGGCAGCCCAATACAGACAAGATATTAAGTAGCTTTCCTCAGTCCTCGCAGGTAATCACAGAATTGCTGGGCAAGTTTTCATCATAGGTGCTGTTATTGATAATGATAGTCCACATTCGACCTCTGTTATAAACTGATTCCCCTTGCATCTGATGAAGGGAAAAGTCTCATATCATAGGGGAACGGGTGAGGCTCGGGCAGAACATGACAATGATCCATGAACTGGAACTGTATCGACTGATAATGAAGTCTCAGTTGCCCCAATCATAGGTATTTGATGAATGGGTGGTTGGTAAAGTTCTACCAGCTATCCTTAAAACAGGGGGATATTTCATGTGGGGACCATCAGGGAGTTGGATTTGGGTCTCTTACTGAACGCTATAAAAACCCTTCTCTCCTTATACCCCCATGTGTTAAAGGTGTGATCCTGGTTTGAGATAACATAAAGATTGAAAAGGCATGCTCACGATATATGAACATGCCACCTATTGCTTCAAAGCCCAAATTAAACCAGTTTATGCTAACTCATCTATTATGTGAGTTGGCTGTAAGTGTTCTTTCTCTGAATTGCCTGATGATTCAGAACAGGCTGATTAACATCCACGTAATCGTAAATCTTTGGTTGCTTACCCTCCTTTGAGCTGATTTGTGCTGAACAGATTTCTCACTTTATTGGCACCTCAGGCTATCAAATTTTTGTTGCGATTGGGATGGGCATATTTCAGATAGGCCCCCCACCTTTTGAAATGAAGAGGGTATTGGGAAGTTTTAAAGAGGGGGGTGGGGTAGTCCAGTTCCTTATGCGTGAGGAAGAATCTTTATTGAACAGAAAGAAATGACGATATAATTTCAACCTGCAAGACCAGTGGGTCTGATATTTATTACTTTCATTCAAGAATTAAACTTATCAGGCCATTCGCTTATCTTCAGAATCCAGGCTCATAGGCTTCGCCATTGTGCACCATAAACAGAAGAGATGGAAATTACGATTATAGACTAAGCTAATAAACCCTTGATTTTATTGGAGCCGGGAAGGGGAATTGAACCCCTGACCTGATGATTACGAATCAACTGCTCTACCATCTGAGCTATCCCGGCTCTGAGCACCAACCTTATTATATCCAGCCATAGATACTGTCAAGAAAACCAGACAGTTGTTCTTGTGTAGACTCCACATTATTTTCATGTTTTATGTTCATTAAATCCTGATTTTTGGATTGCTTGAAATATAAGCAAAAGAAACTGTTTCAATATCGAAAGGGGTTAATTTCAGTGATGTGAATACAATAAAATTGCCTCTGAGTATAAAGTAAGTGCTGGATAAAAGATTTTTGCATCGCAGATGCTGACATAATTCATGCACTTAATCAAAAGCACGTATCAGCCGGAAAAGCCGAATTTTTTCATTGCCAAATGAAACTGATGAATTAGGATTTGCTTTTATTCTTTCTGTCAACAGGGAGCATATGAGTCATGGACAGCACCAGGTGGCGACATTTTGATCACAAGGCGGACATTGGGATAGAAGGCACGGGGCCAAGCATGGAGATGGCCTTTGCCCAGGCCGGGCTTGCCCTTAACTCTGTAATATCCGACCTGAAGTCGGTCAGACCCCTGACTGCCCGAATCGTTAAATGCAGTGGTGATGACCCAGAGATTCTGTTCTTTGACTTCATCAATGAGATAATTTTTCTTATTTCCACAGAAGCCATGCTTTTCAGTCAGGTAGACGTGAGGATCAAAGGTTCGGAGCTTGAAGCCAGGCTTCTGGGAGAAGCCATTAATCCTGAACGCCACGACCCGGCAGTTGAAATCAAGGGGGCAAGCTTCAACGGCCTAGTGGTTAGGCAGGATAAAAAGTGCCTGTGGATTGCCAGGTGCGTTGTTGATGTATAGAATTTGACATAACAGGCGGCAATAACTAGTCATGAAAGCACCAAACAGGCTCCAAGTTTTACCTGTCAATTTTAAAGTTTACCCTGGACAACCTTTATGGATACAAACCTTCTTAAAAAAATAGCTCCATTTACCTATCAGCTGGAGCCAAAAGGTCCCATGCGCGTTCCCGGGACAATCTTCAGCGACGAGGTTCTCCTCAAAGACATGGAAGACAAGGTTCTGGAGCAGGTGGGAAATGTGGCAACCCTGCCCGGCATTGTGGGAGCTTCCATGGCCATGCCTGATGCCCATTGGGGATATGGATTTCCCATTGGAGGAGTAGGGGCTTTTGATCCGGAAAAGGGCGGAGTCATATCAGCCGGAGGAGTGGGGTTTGATATTGCCTGTGGAGTCAGGACCATGCTTACCGGGATCCACAGACAGGACATCATGGATAACCGCAAGACACTGGCTGATCTGCTCTTCAAAAATATTCCGGCGGGTCTGGGTTCAACAGGCAGTATCAAGATCAGCGGCAGGGAAATGGACCAGATGCTCACTCACGGCGCTTCATGGGCCGTGAAAAGCGGCTTTGGCCAGAAGGAAGATCTTGAAAAGATAGAAGAAGGCGGCGTGGCCCGGGGCGCTGAGCCTGAGTTTGTCTCAGAAAGGGCCAAACAGAGACAGGAAAAGGAAATGGGCACCCTGGGTTCAGGCAATCACTACCTTGAAGTTCAGGCAATTGATGAAATATTTGATAAAAAAGCAGCCAGGGTATTCGGCCTGAGAAGAGATGACGCGGTTATAAGTATTCACTGCGGATCACGCGGTCTGGGCCATCAGGTGGCAACAGACTATATGCGGCTCATGGTCATTGAAGCCCGCAACCAGAAGATAACCCTCCCGGACAGGGATCTGGCCTGCGCTCCCATCCATTCAGACACCGGCAAACAGTATCTCGGTGCCATGCGCTCGGCAATCAATTGCGCCCTTGCCAACAGACAGATAATTACTCACCTGGTCAGGGAGGCTTTTGCCCGGATATTTCCTTCAGCAGCTATGGGCCTGATTTATGATGTTTCCCATAATACCTGCCGGGAAGAATACCATGAGGTCAACAACAAAATGATCAGGCTGTTTGTTCACCGCAAGGGGGCAACCAGATCCTTTGGTCCTGGCAGTCCTGATCTCCCCGGACAGTACCTGGACATCGGTCAGCCTGTTCTTGTGGGCGGAAGCATGGGTACTTCTTCCTATATCCTGGTGGGGACAAAAGAGGGTATGAAGCTCAGTTTTGGATCAGCCTGCCACGGGGCCGGCAGGGTCATGAGCCGTAAGCAGGCCACTAAAAAATTCAGGGCAAGCCTGCTTATAGATGAACTGCATGAACAGGGCATTGAGATCCGGGGACACTCTTTCAGAGGTTTGGCTGAAGAGGCTCCAAAGGCTTATAAGGATGTAAACCGGGTGATCCAGGTTTCCCACGACACCGGGCTGGCCAGAAAAGTTGCCAGGCTGACGCCCATGATCAGTATAAAGGGTTAGAAGCCTTAAAGGAAAAGGGACAAGGGAAGAATCAGTGGTCAGTGAATAAGAATTCAGGGATAATAGGATTAAGGATTAAGGGATTGGGGCGATTAAGACTTCGATTATGTTAAGGACAAGGATTCATCGCTTCTTCCAGTTTTGGCCGAGTGGAAAGCTGCTGAGTGGAAAAAGGATTTTTAATGGAAATCTTTGCCAGGATTGCTGAGGAAAAAATCCGTGAAGCCATGAAGAACGGCGATTTTGAGAGCCTTCCAGGCTATGGAAAACCATTGCGCCTAGAGGATGACAGCCAGGTTCCATCAGATTTGCGTCTGGCATACAAGATACTTAAGAACGCTGGGTATGTGCCTGAAGAGCTGGAGCTGCGAAAACAGATCAGCACCACCCGGGATCTTCTCGCGCGCTGCACAGATGAAAAGGAAAAATATCAGCAGATTCAGAAGCTCAACCTGCTTATAACCAGGATGAACATGAGGCGCAGAATACCGGTAAACCTGGAAGAAAACCAGGTTTACTATGAAAAAGTGGTGGATAAGGTTAAAATAAAAACTAAAAAATGAAAACAGCCCTTATTTTTTTGATCAGGGCATAAAACAAGGAGTATTATTCATGCCTAAAGTTAGTGACGGGAGCAAGGTCAAGGTCCATTACACCGGGAAGCTCAATGACGGGACAGTCTTTGATTCATCTCAGGACAGAGATCCCCTGGAATTTACAGTTGGCCAGGGCCAGGTAATTCAGGGATTTGAAGAAGCTGTTCGGGGAATGGAAGCTGGAGACAGCAGAAATGTAACCATAGAGTGTGAAAAAGCCTATGGCCAGCGCCGCGATGATATGATTCTCGAGATACCCAAAGATAATTTTCCTGATGAGATACCTCCAAACGTTGGTCAGCAGCTTATGCTCAGGCACCCTGAAGGACAGGAGTTTCCAGCACTTATAGTTGACGTAACAGAAGATAAAATAACCCTGGACGCCAACCATCCCCTGGCTGGAGAAGATCTGAATTTTGAGATCAAGCTGGTTGAACATTAAAGTCCATTAGCTGGTGAACCAGTGAAAGGACAAGCCGGCAATAAGCCGGCAGAAAAATCACTGGTTCACCCAAAATCCTTCCAAATCCTCAGAATTTTGACCTCGACTTGTAATTCACTCGCTGATCCTGGTGACTTCGATAACTTCCTTTAATTTTCGCATTTTGGCAATGCTGTTGTACAAGTGGGATGAGTCATTTACCATGATGGTAAAAAGGAGTTCGCTTTTTCCGTCAACATTTGACTTGAATGATCCTGAGTCGATATTTACGTTTTCCTTGGTCAGAAGAGAACTTATCTTGGCCAGAACTCCCTTTTTATTCTGGCAGATGATTTTGATCCTGGCGGGAAAGGCTTTATCCATTTCACTTTCCCAGAAAACCTCGACCATGCGCTCAGGCTCCATCTCCTGAACATTGTGGCAATTGGTGGTATGAATGGTTACCCCTCTGCCGCGGCTGATGTATCCCACAATGGGGTCTCCGGGCAGAGGATTGCAGCAGTGGGCGAACCTGACCAGGACATCACCCACTCCTTTGATTCTGATCCCTTCTTTTTTTGTGCCTGGCTGGACAGCCTTGTCCTCTTCTTTTTTCTGTATCTCCTGAATGTCCATCCTGGCGTCGGTTTCTTCTTCCCTGGATAAAATCCGGTTCAAAACCTGTCTGGGAGTGATCCTGGCGTAGCCTATGGCGGACAAGAGGTCCTCTTCAGAGTGAAATGAATGTTCAGCAGCGATTTCCTTGAACACGCCCCGTTTGAAGGCCCGGTTTATATTAATGCCAAGCTTGCGTGCCTCCTTGTCCAGAACCTCTCTGGCCAGGGCAATGCTCTGCTGGCGCTCTTCATTGCGAATCCACTGCTTGATCCTTGTTCTGGCCTTGGCTGTCTTGACCAGCTTGAGCCAGTCTCTGCTTGGATGCCGGTTGGAATCAGTAATGATTTCAACAGTGTCGCCGTTTTTCAGCCTGGTGTTCAGGGGCACCAGCTTGCCGTTGACTCTGGCTCCGGAACAACGATCACCCACTTCGGTGTGGATGTGGTAGGCAAAGTCAATGGGAGTTGCTCCTTCGGGCAACTCTTTGACCTGCCCCCTGGGAGTAAAAACATAGACTTCATCCTCAAACAGATCAAAACGCAGGGAAGCCATGAACTCTCTGGGATCTTTGAGTTCTTCCTGCCAGTCAAGGATCTGCCTGAGCCAGTTGAACCTCTCAGCATCTTTTTCATTGAGTTTGCCCTCTTCCTTGTATTTCATGTGCGAGGCAACCCCGAATTCAGCCATCTTGTGCATTTCCTCTGTTCTGATCTGAATTTCAATTCGTTCTCCATCAGGGCCGATCACCGTAGTATGAAGGCTTTGGTACATATTGGCCTTGGGCATGGAGATATAATCCTTAAATCGACCAGGAACAGGCTTCCAGATGGAGTGGACCAGCCCGAGCACGGCATAGCAGTCCTTTATGCTTGTGGCCATTACTCTGAACGCTATAACGTCATGGACCTGATCGAGAGTAAGACCCTGCTGCATCATTTTATGATAGATGCTGTAGATATGCTTGAGCCGTCCGGAAACTTTTCCTTCAATAGAATTTTTTTTAAGGACTTCATCAACCAGGTTGCAGACCTTCTGAATATACTGCTCTCCCACAAACTCATGCTTTTTGATGCCTTCCTGGACCTGGAAATAGACATCCGGCTTGAGGTATCTGAGACTCAAGTCCTCGAGCCTGATCTTTATCCGGTATAAACCCAGGCGGTTGGCCAGGGGAGCGTAGATATCCATTGTTTCCTGGGCAACTATTTTCTGTTTGATGGTCTTCTGAAACTCCAAGGTCCTCATATTGTGCACCCTGTCAGCCAGTTTGACCATGATCACCCTGATGTCGTCGGCCATAGCCAGGATCATCTTCCGAATGTTCTCAGCCTGAGCCTCTTCTTTGGACTCAAAGCTCATCTTGCTGATCTTGGTCATGCCATTGACTATCTTGGTTACATCATGGCCAAACTGCTCCTCTATTTCTTCAAGGGTCGTCCGGGTGTCCTCTACTGTGTCGTGCAGTAGTCCGGCAGCAATGGTTGAAGCGTCAAGACGCATTTCAGTGAGGATATTGGCTACTTCAAGGGGATGGGAAAGGTAGGGTTCTCCGCTGAGGCGGATCTGCCCCGCGTGGGCGGCAGCTGAAAACACATAGGCCTTCTGTATAAGGGCCTGGTCCGGTCCTGAAAGGTAGGCAGCCGCTTTGTCCAGTATTTCATTAATCCTGATCATTCTTGATCACCATAAGATAAACCCTGGCCCTGTCTTTCATCTTTCCAGCCAGAAATTCGGATCTTTCTCCGAATCCACAGAACAGATCAAGATGCCTGCCTTTGATGGCTCCTCCGGTGTCCTGCACCAGAACCGGACCGGAAACAAAGTTAAGCTGACCCTGATATTGGGGAAGCTCCGCGTCCAGTATCATGACCGATCCCCATGGGATGAAGGCCGGGTCAGCGGCAACGCTTACAAAAGGGGTGAGTATCTGCCCGATGGAACCCTTGGGCCCATGATCCGCAAGGGTAAAAAAAATATAACTGGGATTGTAGGGAAAAACATGGTGCATGAGATGGGGATTCTCATTAAGAAATTTTCGGATGGACTGCATTGATACTTCTTCAGGCTCAAGATATCCCTTGCTGACCAGAACTCTGCCCAGGGCGACATATTGCAGGCCGTTGCGCCCGGCGTAAAGCACGTGCTGGAATTGACCATCAGGATACCTGAGCCGGCCTGAGCCCTGGATATGCAGGAAAAACAGATCAACAGGATCATTGACCCAGGCGATTTCCAGGTTTCGGCCATGGAGTACCTTTTTCTGTTCAATACTCATCCGGTCATAATATGGTTCAACACGTCCGTTATACAGGCGATAAACCAGTGTCTGGCCCTGCCAGCGGGGATGAAAGCTTCCAAGATCCACTGTCATGAGATCATCAGGAACCGCGTAAACAGGATAAGGATATTCAGGATGTGGATGTCTTGAGGCTTCAAGCAGGGGTTCGTAATAGCCGGTGAGCAAAATATCAGGATTAATAGAATAAAAATCAAAAAAATACTTGAGCACCTGGTCATTGCGATCAATATCAGGAAGCAGAATCAGGAAGGCTTCAAGAGTTTCCCTGATATCCCTCCATTTAAGACAAAGCTCGGGCAGACAGACTGCTTCTGATTCCTGGTTTCTGGTTCTTACATAGGCCAGGCTGCGCTCAACAGGCTCCTTGAGCTGGGTCCAGCTTTTAAGCCCCTGATTTTCCAGGCCTTGGGAAAATACCCTGATTAGCTTGTCCGGATCAGCCTTCTGGTAAAACACCGGTTCAGGCTCAGGCTCAAGAACAGGCGGCTTTGGACTGCACCCGGAAATCAGAGCGAAAAGTATTAGTATCAGGTAATAATAATATCTTCTTTTGATCATATTTTTTAGATCATGTCCGGTAAATATTGTTTAATAAGTCTCATGGTCGCCCGCAGCTATGGGGCCTCCTTCAATGTTGGCGTCAAAGAACTTGCCCACTCCATACTCCCTGCGCCGGAAAAATTTTTCCGGGCTTGGCCCGATTATCTGCATCTCAGGGTATTTTTTCTGGATTTCCAGAGCAATATGCATTTCCTTGGTGCAACCGGTGGAAAAAGTTGCGTCTTTGCCGGCCCAGATGGGGGGGACTTTTTTGCCCATGATCTCGAAGCTTTTCTCAATATCATTTACTGACTGAAACCACCACACATCAATGAGTCCGCTGCGCTGGACCATCTCCCACATATACATCAGGTCGTCACCGTCCATGCCTTGTTCAAAATGCTCGGCCGGATTGACAATGAATGTCTGGTCCATGCGTTCCCGCAAATAATTGACAAAATGATTGATCAATTCAATGGCGACTTTGGTCTGGCCGGGGATACTGCCGATAATGGCGCTGTAAAAAAACACCCTCTGGCCCTTGAGCCTGGCGCTGAGCATGCTTTTTTTGATTTCTTCAGCCTTATGCACAATTTCTGATTCAATGAATTTACGTATTTTCGGGCTTTTTTCCTTGAACTGGAAATGAACCTCTCCCCTGGAGTCCCGGAAAAAGGCCAGGATATCCCTGGTAAACAGGTAAGAATTATTGATCAGTCTTCTGAAATTTCCGTTGCCTTTGGCGATAATCAGATCCGATTCTTTCCAGGCCCGGGCAAAGGTAATACTGGTGCGGTAAAGGTTCATCCTTTCTCTGCTTCCATCTGAAATAAGCAGGAGACTGTTTTCTCTTTGTTTTCTTAAAAAATTTTTCTTGGAAATCTGACTGTCCTGAACAAGCCTTGCCTCTCGCAGAGCTCCGGCCAGAAAAGAGTCTGAGTCAACATCCCAAAGGGTAGGATAATCAAAATAGAAACCCTCCTTCATGGCCAGAACAACTTTGTGACCCAGCCGGATAAGCGCTTTGATGATTTTAAGGTCAAAAATTATTCCACCGGCGCTGTTGGGCAGATAGAGTATCTTGTAACTGCGCGCGTTGTCCGGCCCGAAAAGATTGGTCATAACCGGGTCAAACCCTTGCCATTGCCTGCTGATTTCTTTTTCAACCAGGGATGAATCAGGATTGAAATCCTTCTTTTCCCAGATATCCGACCATGTTGATATACAAAAAAAACGTTTTAATTCCAAGAGGTCCAGTTCCCACCTGAGGTCCTGAATTCTTTCACAACCCATTGTGGAGTCTGGACAAGAGCTGATGATTCTGAAAAAAACCGGAGTGTTCATAAAATCCAGGGCTCGGCGGTTGAATTCTTTTTTCCTGGAGGAATGGGGATCCTGAATGGCATTCTGGCTTAAAAATATATCCAGCATCCTTTTCAACAGTCTTGACGGAATCATGAAAGGAGAATGAAGCGCTTTTCTGAACAGATGCTTACACAAAGAAAGTATTTTTTTACGCAGAAAAGGCTCTCCTGAAAAAGCATGAATAAGGATAACCAGTCTTTTCCATGTCTGAGTATATTCCTTTTTGAGTTCTCTGGTCATGGTGGTTTTCAAGAGATTGTCAAACATCCAGTCCGTGCAGGGGGCAAAAACCTGCTCTTCCTCAAGGTCAACCATAAATCTGAGTTGTTCCGCGGAGGCGTTAACCCTGGGGTTAACCAGGTGTTCAATGTTGTTTTCAAGCATAAAATGCAAAAACCAGGCATCAAGATAAGGGTCCTGTCCGGTATGTATCCTGGATACTGAAGATATTTTGGGCAGCTTGGTCAATTATTATCTCCTCTTTAAAAACCTTTTGGCCACAAGCTTGGATATGAAGTTTTGGGCTGGAGTACAAAGGACTTTAAAATCTCTGACATGCCTGGAAATCCTTATCATGTCTCCAGGTCTAAGTTTGAATCCCAGTTGACCGTCCACCGTGAGAAAAGATTCTGATTCGGACTGGTCAACACCGGCAAGGATTGTATCTGAGGAGGGAAGGACCAGGGACTTGAAATCATGCAGGAATGGGCAGATAGGGGTTATGATAATAACTTCAATTTCCGGATGGACAAGGGGCCCACCAGCTGAAACTGAATAGGCCGTTGATCCCGTGGGAGTGGAGAATATAATCCCGTCGGCTCTGATCTCCTGTCTTACTCCTCCGGGAAGGTCCAGCTGCACTGTAATAAGTCTGGCCAGCTCACCCCGGTTGATTACAACTTCATTTATGGCGCAGCCTTTATCAACGATTTTTTGGCCTCTGGTTAATTCAAAGTTCAGCACAATCCTTTTGGAAATCATCATATTGCCGGCGATAATCTCTGTCAGCTGGGAGCTCCATGAATCAGGAGAAATTTCTGCCATGAAACCCACCTGGCCCAGGTTCAGACCCAGAAAGGGAATTTCCAGATCCAGCAGGCTCCTGGCCCTGCTCAGGATTGTCCCGTCCCCGCCCAGAACGATTATCAGGTCAGGAAAGGGCTTGCCCGGTTCAGGTTTAAAATCTTCAGAGAATTCTTCAGGCAGCCTGACCAGTATTTCCTTTTCCTCCAGCCAGGTCTTGACTTTCCTGGACAGAGCAAGGGCTTCCTTACTGCCTTTTTTTGTGGCAAGGATAACAGAATTGATTTTCATAAAGGCCCAACTTTCAGCTGAATATTTGAACAGTCTTTAAATAATAAGTTCTGTCTGTTTAGCCAAGAAAACACCTTGATTCAAGAAGAAGTTTTTCAGCAAGTTACAATTTTACAGATTTAAACAGACTGTTAATTGTTATCTGAATGAATGGTCAGTGATTAAGAATCAAGGGATTAAGGGATTAGGGGCCAAGGGCTAAGGGCCAAGGGGGAAGAGCTAGGCAAGCGAGGGGGCGAGGGGTAAGAGGGAATATCTGCTGTCTTAAAGAATAAAGAATAAAGTATTAAGAGTTTTATCCGCTGATAGCGCTGACCTGCACAGATCAAAAGAGTATTTTTTCTTATCAGCGTCGATCTGCAAGATCTGCGGATGAATATCTTCTGCCTTTGATTTCAGGCAGTAAGCGGAGAAAAAAGGAATTTTAACCCGCTGATCACGCAAAGCTCGGCCGATCAAACCATTTCAAAAAGTTAAAGCCTTATTTATCGGTATCGCAGAAACTCCTCAACCGGGATATTTATATCCTTGGCGATCTGGCGTAATAAAACTGGTGAAATATCCTTGCCTGGATGGAAGGGCACAGTGGTGCATTTGCCGTCAGGATGTCGAAACTGTTTATGTGACCCCCTTTGACGTACTTCCTGAAAACCAAGGTTCTCCAAGATATAAACCACTTCTCTGGGCTTTAGAACCGGGATAGAACCCATGCTTAAGCCACCTGTACGTTCTGGGTGCCGATGAATTCAGTCTCCAGCTGTGGGTCCCCGTCCTCAAGGAGCATCTGTATTACTTCTTTCAGATTTTTGTTGAGCTCGTCCAATGTGCTGCCCTGGGAGTGTGCACCCGGAAAGCCCGGAATATACCCTACATACAATCCAGTATCAGGACACTTTTCAATTACAGCGGTATAGGATTTCATATTTTTCTCCTTGAAATCAATATGTTCAGTTCAGTCAAGGTAATTACTAAATCTTTTGTTATAGCGGATCTTCATGGATCATGCCTTGAGCTTTGCCATTACATATTATTCAGAAACGTACTCTCCTTGATCACTTTCTTCCATGGCCAATCTCAGTTTCATATCCAAAATGGCTAGCATACAAAATCTTTAAGTTAATCTTTTCTCAACTTCAATACATTTGTAGCTGCTTCTTTCATTATTTCTCAGCTCATTCTTTGAAATTTCTTTTGTCTGCATAATCTCTAACTCCATATCCTAAGAGTGCCTTATTATGAGCCCAGGCCCCTGATTATTCTTATAACCTCTTGTTTAAAAGGGGGTAAACACTCCAAAGGGATGCTCTTTGTTATTGCATGCCTTGTTTTTTTTGTATGCTTGAACTTAAATATTCCTAAATTAATTTCAATTGCAGTCATGGATTCGATAATTTCGGGCTCATCAAAAACACCTGAAAACATTTTAAACCTCATCATGTCTACCAACATTAACCTGCACAATCAGTTCATTCTCAGATTGGACAAAAAAAGGGTTTACGCATTATAACGTAAACCCTTGAAATTTCTGGTGGAGCTGGGGAGAATTGAACTCCCGACCTCTTGAATGCCATTCAAGCGCTCTCCCAATTGAGCTACAGCCCCGATTATTCGGAAACAAATTTGTTATAATTCGAAAGCCTGTTTGTCAACAATAATCATGATATTTTTAAAATTTTCTTGAAACCTGGTCCTGTTTTTGATAACAAGAAAGCCATTTTTAACATGCCCAGAGTAAAAAATATTTCTTAACCGGGAGTATAGGCGTGCGAATAAGTTTGAAGATTTTTATTCTTATGTTTTCTGTGGCGTTTACCATTTCCGGGGCGACCGGGTCCTTTTTCTATTTTAAGGCCAAAGACGCCATGCTGGACGCGGTTAAAGATCAGCTCAAGACCGCGGCCAGCGCCTTTGCAGGGACCATTTCCGGTGATGACCTTGATGTCATTACCAGACCTGAACATTCAGAAACTCCTGAATATGAGAATATTCAAACAATGCTGATGAATATCACTCAGACCAATCAGGACTTTATCTTTGCTTATACAATGCGCATTCAGGACGGTGAAGTTGTCTTTGTGGTAGACTCACCCTCAAGTTATGATCCAGGAGATGGTCTGGCCCTGGAGGTTGAAGAGCCGGAACCAGTGGGTGAGGTTTATCCCGATCCTCCGGCAACACTTCTTGAAGGCTTTGTCCGTCCATCATCAGATGACAGGCCATACCAGGACCAGTGGGGATGGACCATATCCGGATACTCGCCTGTACAGGACTCTAAAGGGCGTAATGTTGGCCTTCTGGGAATAGACATGTATTTGGACAGATTTGATGAAAAACTGAGCAGCATAAGGCAGGCCGGGATCTTATCTCTGGGCATAACCCTTTTTCTGGCTATCATCCTGACCCTGATTCTGACGAAAACAATACTTCGTCCGGTCAGGTCTCTGCAGTTCGGATTTGAAAGGGTAATCAAGGGGGATCTGGAAACCAGGCTTGATGTTAAAGGAAACGACGAACTGGCCTGGCTTACCAGGCATTTTAACCATATGGTTAAGGAACTTCAGGAAAAACAACTCTTAAAAACCACCATGGGTAAATTGATGCCCAAGGCGGCATTGTCCAATGTGCTTTCAAAGGATCTCAAGCTTGGGGGTGAAATTTTCTGGACAACCATTGTTTTCTGCGATCTTAGAAATTTTACCAGAATGAGTGAAAATCTTCCGCCTAAAATACTGGTTGCACTTCTGAATGATTATTTTACGGCCATGGTTAGGATAGTTGAGAGAAATTCCGGCATTGTGGATAAGTTTGTCGGAGACAAGATAATGGCTGTTTATGGCCATCCAGCTCCAACAGGAAATGATTACCAGAACGCGTTGAATGCCAGCCTGGAGATGCTGGAAAAGTGTGACGAACTGAATCAAAAGCTGGGTCTCAAGGAGAACTTAAGGCTTGAAAACAGCATCGGCATCCACAGTGGACAGGTCCTGGCAGGCAACATCGGATCTCCCGAAAGAATGGAGTTCACTATTATCGGGGACGCGGTCAATACCGCTGCCAGGTTGGAAGGCCTGACAAGAAAAATTAATACAAGACTGGCATTAAGCGAGGTCACAGCCAGGGAAATCAAGGTTCTGCCCGAGAATATGGAATATGTGGGCAAACAGGCCCTTGAAGGCAGAACCGAAAAGATCGGGGTTTACGTGTTGGCCAAGTAGCTTTTCCATCAACATATCTTTCCTGGATTAAGGATTTCACAGGGGTCAAAGACCTTTTTGATCCCGCGCATGATTTCCAGCTGGCCTTGACCCAATTGCCAGGAAATAAAAGGTTTTTTGCTCAGCCCCACACCGTGTTCCCCGGACATGCTTCCGCCCAGATCAAGGGTCAGCCGCAGGACTTCCTGCCTGGCCCTGTCCACCTCCATGTGACGACTTTGATCTGAGGCGTCATACATGTAGTTAACATGGATATTGCCGTCTCCGATATGTCCGAATGCCAGAACGTGCAGACCATATTTCTGAGATACGCGGCGAATGGACTGAATGGCATCAAGAACCTTTCCCCTGGGCACGACCACGTCGTCACTGACCTTATGAGGCCCAAGAGTGTAGGAGGCCGGATTTATCAGCCTTCTTATCTCCCAGATGCGATCCTCATCTTCGTGCATGGCCAGATCCATGTGCACAAAATTTTTCATGACTGACTGGATTATTTTTATTTCCTGCTCAACACAGGGTCTTGACCCGTCCACTCTGATGATCAGGGCGCTTTTGGATCTTTCAGGCCAGGGTACAGGTCCGAATGCGGCCAGGCATCCAAGAACCTCTGAAGGCAGAAATTCCATGGCGCTGGGCAGAATACCCGAACCAGCCACATCCATAGCGGCTGCCAGGGCAGAGTCTTCATTTTCAAAGCAGACCAGGGCTGTTGCTGAAGATTCGGGTCTGGGCAAGAGTTTGAGCCAGGCTTTGACGATTATTCCAAGGGTGCCTTCTGATCCCACCAGAAGTCCGGTGAGATCCAGGCCCACAACATTTTTATGGACCATGCCCCCGGTTTTAATGATCTCTCCGCTTGGCAGAACCACTTCCAGCCCAAGAATATAATCTCTGGTGACCCCATATTTTACCGCGCCCATTCCCCCGGCATTGGTGGCGATGTTTCCGCCGATGGTTGATACTCGCGCGCTGGCCGGGTCAGGGGGATAAAAAAGGCCCAGTGCTTTGACCTTTTGCTGCAGGTCATGGGTTATCACGCCTGGTTCTACCTGAGCTGTGAAATCCTGCGGGCCAATGGAAAGAATTTTATTCATCTTCAGGCAGGAAAGAACAATTCCTCCATGTTCCGGAACACAGGCTGAAACCACATTGGTCCCTCTGGCCCTGGGAATTACGGGGATACCTTCCTTAGTGGCCAGCCGCATAAGTTTTTGAATCTGCCAGACATTTTCCGGTCGGACTACGACCCAGGGCATGGAGAATCTTTGTCCCGCATCTGTACCGTATATGAGCATTTCCGCGGGAACCAGGGTCATTGATTCACCGGGAAATATTTCCCCAAGGGCTTTAACCTGGGATCTGCCGAGCTTGTCTCTTATCTTCATGAGCTATCAGAATCTGACAGTCAGGGTTACAGCTCCGTAATTGTCTTTGCCATCCTGTCCTTTGTATTCTTTTGTTCTCAAAACATGGGTGTAGGCCAGGCGAAATTTGTTGAAGGTAATAACAGCTCCGCCCATGATGTCTGCCACAAAATATTTTTTATCCACGCTGCGGTTGTCTCTGAAGGTGTTGCCGTCCAGGAAGATATTTCTGGCAACGGCCCGGCCTTCAAGTCCGGCAAAAACATACCAGCCGAATGTGTTGGTGGGGACAAAGAAATTGCTTCCAGCCATGCTGGGGCTGATGAGGGGAGGTCCGTAATCCTGGGGAAGATCAAAGCCCGCCCTGAAGATTCCACCCATTGCCAAGTGCGTGAAGATATTTCCCAGGGAGCCTCCAAGATGGGGTGAAAAATCAAGGCCCAGACCTGCTATTTCCACAAACTCCTTCCCTGCCTTCCATTTGCGCTGGTATGAAATAATTATTCCAGGTTCAGTTTTAAGCTGGGTATGCCAGCCTTTGGGATCTGTGGTATTGATTATTTTATGAAAGGTTTTCTGGGTTTGTTCGGCCAGAGAATATCTGCCCACCAGACCAAGGGTTATCTGAAAATGATCCAGGATCCGGCCTGTGTCCGAGCTGACTTCCATGGTTGTATAGAGCCAGCCTGCGTAGGGACGATCATTCTCTGGCGGGTTTCTCACAGAAATATCGTCTGAGGTGAACATGCTCTGTCCAATCTGAAATCCAAAGCGTTTTTTACCGTGTTCCGGGAAAAAAGGAATCCTGTCCAGATTGCGCCTGAATATCCCGGGAAGTCTTTCCTCGGCTCTCAGGGCCGAAACTTTGATCCCGCTGGTGTAACGCTGGTCCCTGCTGGCGATGAGATCATTTTCAATGCTTAAGCTGTAATAGATTCCCTGGTCGGTTTGGGATTCGTTTTCTGCAGAGGCACTCAGCGGCACAATAAGGATCAGCATCAAAATGAACAGACCTGTCTTGAGTTTCATTTTTTATTACCAGATTACCTGTGTCGAGCTATTTCACGATCCATATCTCTTTTAACAGCCCTTAGCTTTAATTCTTCACGCTGATCGTGAATTTTGAGCCCCTTGGCCAGGGCCAGTTCAACCTTGATTTTTCCTTTCTTGAAATACATCTTCATGGGCACGACTGTGAGGCCCTTCTGCTCCACCTTGCCCATGAGTCTGGCAATCTCGCGCTTGTGCAGCAGGAGCTTGCGGCCTCTTTCAGGCTCATGCTGCGCGTAGCCGGCGTTTTCATAAGGAGCGATATGCACGTCCACAAGAAAGGCCTCTCCCTGATGAAATTTGACATATCCGTCCTTGAAGCTGATCTGCCCGGCCCGCAGCGATTTGACCTCTGATCCGGTCAGGGATATTCCCGCCTCAATCGTTTCAATGATTTCAAAATAACGACGGACTTTTTTGTTTACGGCAATGATTTTTATGCCTGAAGCAGCGTCTTTAGCCATATTGAATTATTGTTTCCCGTTTTTTCTGACCCACCAGGATTTGTCAGGTCCATTGAACCACCAGTCAGTGTGGTCAGTCTCCAGGATCTGTTTGCCCAGGGCCTTTCCTTCGCTGGTACGCAGGCGCTTTACGGCGTATTCAAGCCATTTGACAGCGTATTTATTGCCCAGGTCCTGCTGCTCCTTAAGGTTCAGGATAAGGTCCAGCTGGTCAGCGTCCTGAGCCAGAGACGCTTCCTTGCTTTTGACATCTTCCAAATCATCAAACAGCTCTAGGATCTCGTCTTCAAGGCCAGTGCCCTCCAAAGCATCAGCCAGGGCTCTTCGGTCATTGGTCTGGTTGTAAATTCTGTTGACATAATTCATGTCTCCCACTCTGGACTCGTGCAGGTCATGAAAAAGGCACATGAATACTGTTTTGGAGCGGTCAGCTCCAGCCATTCCAGCCAGAATATAACCGATTACCGCCGCTCGAAAAGAATGTTCAGCCACATTTTCCGAGCCAGTTCCCAGGAATTGATATCCTGTCCTGGGTGTTCTTTTGAGCATGCCCACTTCGTGCAGAAAATGGGTTATTCTGCTGAGGTTATGATTGTTCATATTGCTTAACTTTTGATTCTTTATTTAATTTATCATGACCATATTCAAGGTTCAGGTCCTGTAATGAGCGTTTATTTGAATATATTTTTCTGTCAAATCAGAGGCCAGCAGGGTAAAACTCCCTGAGCCGGCGCCAAGATTGATCTGGATATCCACATCACGGTCTTCTAACAGGGGTTTGAAAACAGAGTCACGGTCCATGTCCTTTGGACAACCTGAAGCGAATATTTCCACCCCGGCCAGGCTGACCCGGATTTCCTGCGGGTTAAATTCAGCGCCGCTCCGGCCCAGGGCTGCCACAATCCTTCCCCAATTGGGGTCCTTCCCGTACAGGGCGGTCTTGACCAGGGGTGAATTGCCTACAGCTCCCGCCGCCATTTTAGCCTGATGATCATCCTTGGCGCCCTTTACTTCAATTCGTAATACTTTGGTCCCGCCCTCAGCGTCCTGGACAATTTTATAGGCCAGTTCAGCGCAGACCCTGTCCAGGGCGGAAACAACCTTCTTAAGATCATACTCCCCGGATATTTCAGCCTCGCTCTGGCCGCCGGCCAGGGCGAACATGCAGTCGTTAGTGCTGGTATCTCCGTCAATGGTCACTGCGTTGAAACTTTTGTCCGCTGCATGGGTCACGATTTTTTGCCAAAGTTTTTGATCAATCTTAAGGTCGGTAAGGAGAAAACCAAGCATGGTAGCCATATTGGGGCAGATCATGCCCGCTCCCTTGGCCATGCCCCAGAACCTGACCCTGGCCTTGCCCAGGTTAATTTCACAGGCTGAGGTTTTGGGAAATGTATCCGTGGTCATAATGGCCCTGGCCGCGTCTTCACCTGTTGCACGCCCAAGATCTCGCGCAAGAGGGGGGAGATTTTTTTCAAACAGATCCATTTTCAGGTGATCCCCAATAACCCCGGTGGAAGCAGGAAGGATGTCCCAGGGATTGATCTTCAAAAGACCAGCCAGGATTTCAAGGGTTTTCCAGCAGTTGTGAATTCCAGTATCTCCGGTGCAGGCATTAGCCTGTCCGGCGTTCACAAGAATGGCCCTGATTCCGGCTGATTTTGCAAGATTATTCCTGGCTAATGTAATGGGAGCAGCCTGAAAAAGGTTGGTTGTAAAAAGGGCGGCGCAGCTGGCAGGGTTGTGGCCCATAATCAGGGCCAGATCATCCCGGTTTTTGTATTTAAAGCCAGCCCGGGCAGTAGCAAGAGAAAAACCTCTGGGAAGTTGGGTCGCGGTATTGTTTATATCTTTCATGAAATTATTGCCCGCAGCATTTTTTATGTTTTTTGCCGCTGCCGCAAGGGCAGGGATCATTTCTGCCCACCTTTGGTTCGGACCTTTTGACTGGTTCTTTTCTGGCGGCCTTTGACTGTTCGGCAGGACCGGCAAACTGAAGGTTCTGCTGTTCTTTATGTTTAAATTCATCTTCCTTTACAGCCTTCTGGATGCGCAGCCTGGTCAGGGCCTTGAGGGCGTTTTCCTTGACCCTGTAAAGAAGATCTTCAAACATTTCAAAACCTTCTCGTTTATATTCGCGTTTGGGATCTCTCTGGCCGTATCCCCGAAGACCTATGCCCTGCTTAAGATGGTCCATGTTCAGCAGATGTTCTTTCCAGTTGCGGTCCAGGCTCTCCAGCAAAAAGAAGCGCAGAATTTCATTAAAATGTTCACTTGCGTCAATTTTCAGCTGATCAAGGTGGTCATTTACCGCTTTCAGGCTTTCTTCCTTGGCCGGAATGTAATCATCCTTCATGATCCGGCCGAGGTTAAACACTTCCTCCAGCCTGCCCCTGAGCATTGATCTGGCGTCCTGATCCAGGTTTTCTGGAGCAGAGCCGCTGGTTGAAGAGTAAACATCATCCATGATCTCTTCCATGACCTGGTCTACCAGGTCCCGCATATCCTCAGAAGTCATTATCTCTCTTCGCTGGGTATAGATGACTTCCCTCTGCTGGTTCATTACGTTGTCAAAATCAAGGAGCTGTTTGCGGATATCAAAGTTGTGGGCTTCCACCTTGGTCTGGGCGTTTTCAATGGCTCTGGAGATCATCTTGTTTTCAATAGCCTGGCCTTCTTCCATGCCCAGCTTGTCCATTATCCCGGAAATTCTTTCTGATCCGAAAAGTCTCAGGAGGGTGTCATCCAGAGCCAGATAAAAGCGGGATGAACCCTGATCACCCTGGCGTCCGGCCCGGCCTCTCAGCTGGTTGTCGATTCGCCGGCTTTCATGTCTTTCCGTGCCCAGGATGTGCAGACCACCAAGTTCCCGAACCCCTTTTCCAAGAACAATGTCTGTTCCGCGACCAGCCATATTTGTAGCCAGGGTGACTCTGTTCTTCTCACCGGCATGAGCGATAATTTCCGCTTCTTTTTCATGATGCTTCGCGTTCAATACATCGTGAGGGATGCTGGCTTTTTTAAGCATCCTGGAGATAAGCTCGGACTTTTCAATGGAAGTGGTGCCCACCAGGACAGGCTGGCCTTTTTGATACAGATTCTGAATCTCCTGGGCAATGGCCTTGAACTTTTCCTCCTGGGTTTTGTAAACCATGTCGGGAAAGTCTTTTCTGATCATGGGCTTGTGTGGAGGAATGACGATTACCTCAAGGTCATATATTTCCTTGAATTCCACTGATTCGGTGTCGGCCGTGCCTGTCATTCCAGCCAGTTTTTCGTACATTCGGAAATAGTTCTGAAAAGTAATGGAGGCCAGGGTCTGGTTTTCAGCTTCAACCTTAACCCCTTCCTTGGCCTCAAGGGCCTGGTGCAGACCGTCGCTGAAACGTCTGCCGGGCATGAGACGCCCGGTAAATTCATCCACAATGATTACCTGACCATCTTTGACAATATAATCCACGTCATGGGCAAAAAGGTAATGAGCTTTCAGGGCCTGGAGCACATGGTGCTGAAAGGTGATGTTTTCAGGATCAAAAAGGTTATCAATTCCCAGGATCTGCTCTACTTTCTGGACGCCCTCATCGGTCAGTGTAACTGATTTGGCCTTTTCATCAATTGTAAAATCCTGATTTTTATTCAATTTGGGAATAATTGAGTTTATGCGTTTGTAAAGGGATGTGGAATCCTCTGCCGGACCGGAAATAATAAGCGGCGTTCTAGCCTCATCAATGAGAATTGAGTCCACCTCATCCACAATGCCATAGTTGAGATCGCGCTGAACCAATTGATGAGAGTAGAATTTCATGTTGTCGCGCAGATAATCAAAACCGAATTCATTATTTGTGCCGTAAGTGACATCAGCTGCATAGGCCAGTTTACGTTCCTGGTCATTCAGGCCGTGGACAATGACTCCCACTTCCAGGCCCAGAAAATTATAAAGTTTTCCCATCCACTCAGCGTCTCGTTTAGCCAGATAATCATTGACCGTGACTATGTGCACGCCTTTTCCGGTCAAGGAGTTGAGTACTACAGGCAGGGTGGCTACCAGAGTTTTTCCTTCACCTGTCTTCATCTCTGCTATGCGGCCTTCGTGAAGAGCAATGCCACCCAAAAGCTGGACATCAAAATGGCGCATTTCAAGGGATCTCTGGGAAGCTTCCCTGACCACGGCAAAGACGTGGGGCAAAAGATCGTCCAATTGGGCTCCAGCCGCGACCTCATGTTTCCAGGCCGCGATCCTCTGCTTCAGTTCAGCATCGGTCAATGCCTTTATTTCGCTTTCCAGGGAGTTTATCCTTTCAACCATGGGTCCGAGTTTTTTCAGATAGCGTTCGTTTTTGCTGCCGAATATTTTTTTGACTATTCCAAACATTTTTTCTTCCTTTATGGCAATAAACCAGGGATCCTGGTCTGATTCCTCTTTAGCCCTTATCTCTTCTGTCTTTCCGACATCCGACATCCGACGTCCGACGTCTAATCTGTGTTCCTTACTCCTCCCAGGCCTGGAGTACGCTTATTTCGTTGTTCAAGGGGTCAATTTTGCCGATTCTGAGCTGAAAGGTCTGCCCAAGCCTGGTCTTTCCTCCGAATAATTCGTGACCGGCGCGGACCATCATCAATTCTTCAGGCATTGAAAGGACAACAAAAGGACCACTGTTATCAACAACAATTCCCCGCCAGGTTCTGGTTTTGCAATTCTGCTTTAAATAAAGCAACTTCCAGTATCTGGGACGATATCTCTGAATCTGAGAAACCTGGGAAATTCTGGAATTGAAGCCTGGAAGCATTTCTTCCAAATTTTGTTTATGTAATGGTGGATCTCCTTTCTCGAGGAATCCGACTATCTGGAGTTCGTTTATTAAATCAGTGTAACGTCTGATGGGTGACGTAACAGGAGCGTAACATGGTACTCCTATGGAGCGGTGAGGCTTGGGAACTGTTTCAGTCAGTGTCGCTCCCAGAGACCTGATTACCTGATAGATATCTTCGGGTTTTGTCCATACTCCGCAATAATCCCTGGGCAAAGCAATATCCTGAGTCCGGTAATAGAGAGGGATCCCGTTATCCCTTGCCCAACCGGCCAGCGCGGAATTGGCCAGGATCATAAATTCTGAAACAATAAGCTGGGCCCGCTTGCAGGCAGGTTTTTCCTCAATGCTTACCCTGACTTCCCTGTTCATCTCCAGCTTTATTTCGGGTTCATTCTGTTCAATGATCACAGCGTTGTTGTCAAGCCTTTCCTGCCTGAGCAGCTGAGCCAGCATGTAAGCATTGTTCAGGGTGTCTGAAAGACCTCTTTCCAATTGGTTTTCAACAGTCTCATAGGTAAGATTTGAATCCACCAAGACCCAATCTTTGCTGATATGCAACTGTCGCACTGATGCTTTCTCATCAATTTCAAGCTTCAGGACCATGGCGGGCCTGGCTTTTTTTTCAATCAGGCTGAACAAGTCCTCGGCCAGGATCCTGGGGAGCATGTTACTGGTACCCTCCGGGAGGTAAAGGCTCGTGGCCCTGTGAGCCACAGCCTTGTCCAGTTCTGAGCCCGGGCTCCAGAACATTGCCGGGCAAGCCAGGGCCAGAGTCAACAAGTATTTCTGGCCCTGGGCTTCAATGGTGAAGGCGTCGTCAATGTCTCTGGTGGTTTCAGAGTCAATACTTATCAAATTTTTCAGCCCGGGTTTACCAATTTCGCGGTCGAATGTCTCAATGATCCGCTGTATTTCATCAGTATGATCTTTTGTCCAGGAATCATCCCAGGCATAATCGGCCTGATCCAGGAGAAAGTTGTGGTGGGGTGAATATATGCCCCAATTTTTACCAAGAATGAAAGCCAGGTTCTGGTCCTGGGGAAGTCCTGTGGTCACCTTGGACCATATGTCCTGGGTTTCAGACTCATCCGGATTTTTTATCCTGGCAACAATCAGGGTTTTTAATTTATCAGCGATTTCATTGTCTTCAATCTCAGGCAATGATGTCTTTTTTGTCCCGGACTCCCAGAGTGACTTGAAAAAATCACGGCCGATGCTTATCAGTCTTTCTTTTTCCTTGGTAACCCTTTCCTGCTCAAGGCGGATTTCAACCACATCCTCTGGATAAACCTCAAAAAAAGGCGGATTGAATTTAAAATGGGCCCGGTCTTCAAGCATGGTTCTGCCCAGGGCGGCCATCTGGTCATAACCGGGATCATTCCAGATCAGCCCGGCAAACCAGGAAACATGAGCCTGATCAATTTCTCCCTGGGACATGTCCCAGACTTCCATTATCTTAAGCTTTTCCTGCTCTTCAACTCGTTTGCGATTGTGCTCCTTGAGCAGTCCGACAATATCCTCCCTGGAAAGCCCCTGATGGTAAAAAGGGCCCGGCCAGGGAAGTATTCTTGAGACCGCGAGCTTAACTTCACGCTGATTGATGTTCAGCACCCTGACTCTTGAGACCTGGACTTCCATGACCCATGCCAGAGTAGGCTGGTTGTTCTGCAGATATTCAACAATTGCCCCTGGCCTGATTTTCTCGGTGATCTGTTCTTTTCTATTCACTTACTGACTTGTGTTATATGGATTAGTCAGTTGTCAGTTATCAGGAAAAACCAAATTACAGATAACTAATAACAGATAACAAACTGAATTACTTTGATTTATGTTGCGACACTTTCTTGTTTTTTATGACAGGATTTCAGGAATAACTCACTTAAAGGAGTATAGTATGCAAGCATGCCATCCGGCTAATGCTTAAATGATCTCTGTCCTGTAAAGACCATGGCAACCTGAGGAACAGCCTCATTCACGGCTTCAATTACTTCCCAGTCCCTGATGGACCCTCCAGGCTGGGCAATGGCGGAAACACCCTGGGCTATGGCTTCATCCACCCCGTCCCGAAAGGGGAAGAAACCATCAGAGACGAGAACTGAACCCGGCAAGCCTCCTTTGGCCTCCATTGTCTGGGACAGTACAGCGTGAAGTTCAGCCGCAGCATCCCGGTCTTTTCTGGCCTTCTGTTTCAGCTGGTAGATGGATCCTTTGTTTTTTTCAAAAACCAGCAGGTCAGCATATTTATTATAGGCTTTCTGGATGGCCATATCAACACAGCCGACTCTGTCCTGTTCACCTGTGCCTATGGACAGGGTGCGACCGTTTTTAGCGAAAATGACTGAATTGGAAGCTACTCCCGATTCTACGGCCCAGGCAAAGAGTAGATCTTCCATTTCCCTGGTATCGGGCTTTCTGGCCATGACTTCTTTGCCGTCTCTGGCTGCCGTGGCAGAAAGGAAGTCTTCTGGTTTTAATATCCTGTTGGCAAAGGAAAACTGAACTATCATTCCGCCGTCGCTTAGTGATTTAATGTCCAGAAAAGGACTGCCCTGAAATTCTTCCAGCCTGCCCAGTCCAGGCATTTTCAGGATGCGCAGGTTTTTTTTGGCCTGAATGATTTCAAGGGCGCCCGGTTCATAATCCGGTGCGGCTACAACCTCCAGATAATTACCAGCCAGAAATTCAGCGCTATCCATGTCCAAAGGTTGATTTAAAACTAGTGCCCCGCCAAAGGAAGCGATCCTGTCAGCGTAAAGGGCGCTTTTTACGGCTTCAAAAATGCCCTGCTCAGACCAGGCAGCACCGCAGGGATTGTTGTGTTTGAGGATGACCGCGGCGGGCTTTTGGGTCAGATACTGCAGGATGTTGATCCCGTTATCAACATCAGTCAGGTTTGTTTTGCCCGGATGTTTTCCTGCCTGAACCATATTTTTTTCTTTAATGGAAGATACCAGTCCGTGGCCGCCGTTTCTGAACCTGACTCCGCCTATTTCCAGAAAGCCTTCAACTGGTTCATAAAGGGCCGCGGGCTGATCAGGGTTTTCACCGTACCTGAGCCCTTTCTGCTCATCTTCAATTTTCCAGGTTCTTTTTTTGAACTGAACTTTCTGATTCCCAAGGCTGATACTCATTTCTTGCGGAAATTCATCTTTCAGGATATTCTTATACATGTTTTTAAGATCTTTCATATTCAAAGAGTCTCCGTGAGTTAATTAAAGGAAAAAGCCCTGTTGTATGGGCCTGAAATACCTGCCATGATACGCGCACGGCAGGCCAAAAGTCGGTTAATCTGTTATCCGCTAAACAATTATAATAGCACAGGACAGGCAAAGGAGCAAATTTTCAACTCCTGTGTCAACTGGTGATTTTTATTAACAACAGCTTAGAAAAAACCGGGTGGAAGTGCCTGAAGTCTAAGTCATAAGGGATTGATATGGAAAAAGTACTTAAAAAATTGGCTGACCAGTTAAACAGCCTGGATGAGGCATCGCTGATAAGTCTCTGGGATAAATATTACGAAAAGGTTCAGAAATTTACACCAAGCCGGGAATGGGAGGAGGATATACTGATACTGTCTTTGATTCAGTCAATCCGGTGGAAAAATCAACTTTTTAATCACTGCCTGGCCCTCCAGGTGCAGGAAAAACCCCGGGAAGAAAAAAAATCAATCGGGCCAGAGGTCGGGAACAAAGTCAAGAAATCCGCGAAGGTGCTCAACTTCAGGCCTAGAGAGTGAAATCATGCTGTGTAAAATATAATAATAATACCTGATGTTATCCACGAAATTGACTGCTTCAAAGCCGCGGGCATAGCCCCGCGGCAGAGTTTCAAAGTATCTTCTGTAACTTAACAGGGGATACACCTGTTTCAATTGAGACCAGCTCAGACTGTCCATGCCCTTTCTCTCTGCCAGTTCCATGGCGTCATACAGATGTCCCAGACCCTGATTGTAAGCCGCTAAGGTCAAAAACCACTTGTCCCAGGATGAGGCACCTGTTTCCTCAACCTGCTGCAAGAGATAATCAAGATACATGGCCCCGCCCATAATGCTCTGCTCGGGATCAAGCCTGTTTTGAATCCCCAGGAAATCAGCCGTGTCAAGGGTTATCTGCAATAATCCCCGAACCCCGGTCCTGCTTTGAGCCCGAGGATCAAAATGGGACTCCTGATAGATCAGAGCTGTGAGAAGCAGAGGGTCAATGCCATATCTACCGGCCGCCTCCATGATGGTATCCATGTAACGGGGTAGTCTGCCCTCAATGGCTCTGACAAAGTGGCGAAGCTGGTAGCTGTCCTTTTCAGAAGGGAAAAAACCAAAATACTTATCCTTCAGGGCCGGGAGATAGGGGTCATCAGGCATTTCATTCCAAAATTCCGTGAATAAACTGACCAGGTCTTTGTATCTTGTGCCCCAGATCCATGAGTAACCATACTCGGTATCAAAAAGAAAGGTTTTATGTATTTCCGGAAAAAAACCATGCCACAGGTCAAAGTTCAGTTCATCAACCAGGCCGAACCGAAATTCGCGGTTAGAAAGAAGATTGAAAAAGTCTTCCCCGGCGTTCTGGACCAGGTTGAGATCAATGGAGCAACCAAGAAAATCTTCCAGTCCATCAATTTTTCGGGAAAACAGGTGCCTTCCTGGAACCACCACCTGAGCATCGCACAGATCGTCAATACTTCTTAATGGATAGCGCCACTGATTATGAGCAATGAGGAGTCTGCTGGTCATGTATTGGGGACCCACGACAATATCATCCCAGGTATCTTCCGGGATGCCCGGCTCGGCAATGAGCAGGTTGGCCTGCCCGGACTGAATCATTACTAAGGCGTCCTGGAAGCTGTCCACCCTGATCCAGACAGGTTTTAAACCATGTCTGGAACAGAAATACTCCACCAGTTCCTTTTCAAAACCAGGCCCAAAGGGCGAGAGGTCAGCCTTGATCCGGTCCGAATCCAGGTGAACAACCCGCAATATGTTTTCTGACCAGTAGTATTTTTGATGGTAAACATACCCGGTTACAAGACAGAACTGGATAATGAGCAGTAAAAAAAGCAGAATTTTTTGCTTACGCATTATTGTTTGTTCTTTCATTCAAAAATTGTGGGAATTAAATTATATAAAGAATAACCGTAAATAATAATATCTTTAACATAAAATGGCAAATTTTATTTTTCATGAATTGACTTTGTACCGGGCGTATTTTAGAAAATGAGGCTATTTGCAAAAAACCGAGTTTTTTCTGGAGGAATTAATGTCCAATATGATTGTTTTCGGTACCCAGTGGGGTGATGAGGGGAAAGGGAAAATAGTGGATATCCTGACTGAAGAGGCGGATATAATTGTCAGGTATCAGGGGGGTAACAATGCCGGTCACACATTGGTGACGGGGGGGAAAAAGTTTATCCTGCACCTTATCCCTTCGGGCATACTGCATTCCAGCAAGATTTGCCTTATCGGCAATGGAGTGGTTCTTGACCCTCAGGTCTTTTGTGCTGAAATCGACAAGCTGAGGGATTCCGGAATTGCAATTACCCCGGAAAGGCTGGTTATCAGCAAGAAAACACATATTATCATGCCTTATCATAAAGCATTGGATCAGGCCAGGGAAACAGCTAAATCCGGTATAGACAAGATCGGTACTACAGGTCGCGGCATAGGGCCTTGTTATGAAGATAAAATGGCCCGTGTAGGCGTAAGAGCGGGAGATTTGCAGAATCTGGATCTGGTCAGGGGAAAAATTGACAAGGCCCTGCAGGAAAAAAACGTTCTTCTGGAAAAACTTTACAATCAAAAGCCTCTGGACCCTGAGGATGTATTTGCCCATATCAGTGAATTGGCTGAAAGGCTGATTCCGTTTCTGGCTGATGTTTCCCAGAAGATTCAGGGCGCCTGTGAAAAGGGCCAGACTGTTCTTTTCGAAGGCGCCCAGGGAGTGCAGTTGGACATAGACCATGGAACATATCCTTATGTGACATCATCCAACACAGTAACCGGCAATGCCGCTGCCGGAGCCGGATATTTCTACAGCAAGAAAAAGGTGGTGGGCGTGGTCAAGGCTTATACTACAAGGGTGGGCCAGGGACCTTTTCCCACTGAGCAGGACAATGAGTTTGGAGCCCATATGCAGAATAAAGGAGCTGAATTCGGATCAACAACCGGCCGTAAAAGACGATGCGGCTGGCTTGATCTGGTCATACTCCGGGAAGCGGTAAGGCTTTGCGGGCCCACAGAAATTGCCCTGACCAAGCTCGATGTGCTCAGCGGCCTGGAAACAATAAAGATTTGTACCGGATATCAGTATCAGGGCCAGTTAGTTGAGTATCCTCCTCAGGAAGAAAACAGCCTGGCCCGGGTTACCCCCATATATGAAGATTTTCCTGGGTGGCCGCAAGACATATCAGGGTTGAGATCATGGGAGAACATGCCTGAAAATGCCAGAAAATATGTCCGGCTCATTGAGGATTATTTGAATATAAAGGTTTCCATGATATCAGTGGGACCTGACCGGGACCAGACCATAAGGCGCTGAATTAGGGAACCTGGACAATTGAATAAATCAACTTTCTGGATTTCTGAATTTTTTGTGGTTTTGAAACAGCTGGATATTTCTTTACCAAACTTCAGGCCGAGTTTACCAGGACAGCAAATTTGAAATGTGGGACAGCCAGGTCATAAAATCGCAATCAAGGGTTGCTTCGATAATGGATAAGCTCAAGTTCAATCCTCCCAATTGTCTGCTTTTGGAAGGGGGCACATCCATGGATCGAAAGCTGCTGTCCCTTTACTGGGGCATGTGCCTCAACTGCCGCAGCAGCAACGGTCCCTGTTTTGAATGCAGACCCTGCGTTCAGATCAAAGATGAGGTCTTCAGGGATTTCTATTTTCTGGGTACTGGGGAAAAAATTAAAATTAATGAGATCAGAGAACTGAGAACAATATATCCCCAGAAGCCTCATTTCTCCTGGAGGTTAATAGTCATCGCCGATGCCCAGGCCCTGAGAGGGGAACCCGCCAACGCGCTGCTCAAATCTCTTGAAGAACCAGCACCAGGCAACAGTTTTGTCCTGCTAGCGCCTCAAAGGGAAAGCGTGTTTTCCACCCTGGTTTCCAGAAGTTTTATCATCACTTTGAACAGGCAGGGGGGCATTTATTTTGATGAAGACCTGGAAGCGCTTTTCAAAGAGATGGCTGATTTTGTGCGCACAGGTAGGGGCTGGCTGAACAAAACATCCGGACAGAACAGGCTTGATATCAACCAGGCCAGGCAGATAGTGGCAAGATGCAGACATGAATTAATATCTTCCATGCTGACCCAAGAAAGCCATAATCTTTTTTTTCTTTTTTCCCCGGAAGCCGGATATCAGGTCCAGAGCATTTTCAACAAAGCCGAATATTGCCTCAGCCTCAATAATATCAGAGTGGACGTGGTCATGGAATGGCTTGCAGTCAGCCTTTGGAAAAATATCAACCAAAGAGAGAAATATGTTTAGTGAACAAGACATTTATCTGTTTAAGCAGGGCAGGCATTTCAGGCTTTATAAGCATCTTGGCGCTCAGGTGGTCACTCATGGAGGGGTCAGGGGAACCTATTTCGGAGTTTGGGCGCCCAATGCCAGATCAGTATCCGTTATAGGTGATTTTAATTACTGGAGCCCAGGCTCTCACCATCTCAATTCAAGGAGCGACGGTTCAGGAATATGGGAAGGCTTTGTTTCTCAGGCAATGCCCGGCCATAATTATAAGTTCCATATTGAGTCCAGGTTTGATGGTTACAGGGCAGACAAGGGAGATCCCTTAGCTTTTTTCTGGGAGATTTCACCCAGAACCGCTTCCAGGATCTGGAAAATGGATTATGACTGGAAAGACCGGGAGTGGATGAACAAGCGAGGGGAGAAAAACGCTCTGAACAAACCAATGGCCATTTATGAGATGCACATTGGTTCCTGGAAACGCGACCCCCAGGATCATTCCCGTTTTTTAAGCTACAGGGAACTGGCGGACATGCTCCCAGAGTATCTCAAGCAAATGGGTTACACCCACGTGGAGTTCCTGCCTGTGGGAGAACATCCTTTTTACGGTTCCTGGGGTTACCAGTGCCTGGGTTTCTTCGCTCCGTCCAGCAGATATGGTAATCCTCAGGAATTCATGGGTCTCATAGATGTTTTGCACCAGCATGATATCGGGGTTATTCTGGATTGGGTTCCTTCTCATTTTCCCACTGATGAATACGGTCTGGGATATTTCGACGGGACTCATCTTTACGAACATATGGACAGAAGAAAGGGTTTTCACCCTGACTGGAAAAGCTTTATTTTTAATTACGGCCGAAATGAGGTGATTAATTTCCTCATCAGCAGCGCCATGTTCTGGCTGGATAAGTATCATATTGACGGGCTCAGGCTGGACGCTGTGGCTTCCATGCTCTACCTGGACTACTCCAGACAGAATGGAGAATGGATACCCAATGAATTCGGTGGCAATGAAAACCTTGATGCCATTAATTTTCTCAAGTTGTTGAACACTTCGGTTTATGAGAATTATCCGGATGTTCAGACTTTTGCCGAAGAATCCACCTCATGGCCCATGGTTTCAAAGCCAACCTATGTTGGCGGGCTTGGCTTCGGCTACAAATGGAACATGGGCTGGATGAACGACACATTGAGCTACATGGAAAAAAAACCGGTTTTTCGCAAGTATCATCACAACCAGATGACCTTCAGCATCTGGTATGCCTATTCTGAAAACTTTGTTCTTCCCTTGTCCCATGACGAGGTGGTTCACGGCAAAGGCTCTTTGATCACAAAAATGCCTGGAGACGACTGGCAAAAGTTTGCCAATCTCAGACTTTTGCTGGGTTATATGTACGCCCATCCCGGGAAAAAAATGACTTTCATGGGCTCAGAGATGGGACAATGGTCTGAGTGGAACCACGATGTCAGCCTGGACTGGCATCTTCTTGACTACGAACCCCATAAAAAACTGAATTTCTGGATGTCCCGTCTGAATAATTTTTACGTAGAACATCCCCAGCTTTTTGAACTTGATTTTTCAAGGAACGGTTTTTCCTGGGTTGACTGCAATAACGCTGATGAAAGCATCCTGTCTTTCCTTCGCTATGATAAAGACAACAATCCATTGCTGGTAGTTGCAAATTTTACCCCGATTCCCAGGATGGGTTATGGTATCGGAGTGCCTTCACCTCAGACCTGGGCCGAGAGCCTGAACAGCGACCACTCGGATTTCGGAGGTTCAAATCTGCTCAACCATGGAAGCATCTCTCCTGACAACGAGCCTGCTCACGGGTTCAATCATTCTTTAAAGCTGAATCTTCCACCGCTGGGAATAATTTTTCTGGAGATGGGATAAATGAGCAGGTGCAGCGGGATTCTCTTGCACGTATCTTCCCTTCCTTCAAAGTTCGGCATAGGGGACATGGGAGAAGGAGCCTACTCTTTTGTGGACTTTCTGGCCAGAACTGGCCAGAAAGTCTGGCAGATCCTCCCCCTTAATCCAACAAACCCGGGAACCGGGAATTCACCATATTCCAGTTACAGCGCCTTTGCCGGGAATCCTCTGTTTATTGATCCCTATACACTGGCTGAATCCAATGTTCTTTATCCGGAGGATCTAGGTCAAATTCCTGATTTTTCAGCGGTTAGAACAGAATATGAACGTGTCTGGGAGTATAAGAAAATGCTTTTGGAGAGAGCATTTTTCAGAAACATGGATTTCATTGAATCTGACCCGGGTTTTGTTTTATTCTCTGAGAAAAACTCTTTCTGGTTGGATGATTTCGCGGTGTTCAGCGCCCTTAAGGCCAGACATAATGGAGCGCCCTGGTATAGATGGCCCATTGAAATACGCGTCAAAAACAATGAACAGATAAAACACATCAATAACAATCTGGAAGATCTGGTGTTGAGAGAAAAATACTGGCAGTACCTTTTCTTTTCCCAATGGTCCAGATTAAAGACTTATGCCAACAACCGGAACATTATTATATTTGGAGATTTACCAATATATGTCAGCCTGGACAGTTGCGATATCTGGTCTCATCCTGACATTTTTCTTCTGGATGAAAACAATATGCCCACCCACGTTGCCGGGGCTCCCCCGGATTATTTCAGTGAAACAGGCCAACTCTGGGGCAACCCCCTTTATGACTGGCAGGCCTGCGAAAGTGAGGATTTTTTGTGGTGGCGCAAGCGCGTGGAACAGAACCTGATCATGTTTGACTTGCTCAGGTTTGACCATTTTCGCGGCTTTGCCGCCTACTGGAAGATAGACGCCCGGGAAAAAACAGCTGTCAACGGGCAGTGGGAAGCAGGTCCGGGAGAAAAATTCATGTCTCGGATTACTGCCAGTTTTTCCCCGGCCCAGTTTGTCGCTGAAGACCTGGGGCATATCACTCCTGATGTGCTGGAACTTCGCGACAAGTTTGGTTTGCCGGGCATGAAGGTGCTTCAGTTTGCCTTTGGTCCGGACATGCCCTACAATCCTTACATTCCCCATAACCATATTTTTAATTGCGTTGTTTACACCGGCACCCATGACAACAATACCATAGTCGGCTGGTTTGATAATGAGCTGGATCAGGAAGATGTCTTCCGACTGAGAGAATACCTGGGAAAAGTTGTGGACAGAAGAAATGTCTGCCTTGAACTTATTCGCTCGGCCATGTCTTCCCCGGCCAGGTTCTGTGTAATCCCCATGCAGGATTTTTTATGTCTTGACCAGCAATCAAGAATGAACATGCCTTCCACCTCCAGCGGCAACTGGGAGTGGCGGCTATTGCCTAAACTGTTGAATGAGGATATTGAAAATTTTTTAAGCCGATTCACGTTTATCTATGGAAGGACAAACCACAGACAAGGAGAATCCAGGTGAACGCCTTCAGAGTATTGTTTTTGACCCTTGTATTCGCCTTGAGCATGCTCTTTCTGGTCCAGAACACCCAGGTTCTTGACACCCGTGCCAGCCTGATGCTGGACTTGTGGCTGATTGAACTGAACTCGCCTCATATTGCTTTTTATGTGTTTGTTTTTCTGTGTTTCATATTGGGAATTATTTTTGGAGCCATCACTTTTTCCCCGGGCAACAGGGAATCCCGGAAAAAGCTTAATCTGCTCAGGCTTAAAATCAAAAACTTGAGTCAGGAGATCATTGGCATGCAAAAAAAGGAAGATATTGATGAACAAAAGCCGGCTGAGAGTTCAGATAAGCTCCAAGAACAGGGAACAACAGAAGAGTTTACAAGTCTGCCTGAACAACAGGCAATGGAAAAGGATGAGGTAATAAAACCAGGAGGAGCAGCAGGCAAAGCTGCTCTTATTGGAGTTTTTGCCCTGTTTATCCTTTTAACGGGCTTATATTTTTTCGTGGACCAGAGAATTTCAGACTTTCAGAACCGGATGGATCTGACGGTTCAAAACAGCGCCATGGCAGTTGATCTTGCCCAGAGGCTGGAACAGGATAACGCAAAATTAAAGGAAGAAGTTTCCATGCTTTCCAGCTCCCTGATGGAGCATGAAAAGGAAATCTCCACTCTGCAGCGCCTTCCCCAGGACACCATGGATTACCTGACCTTGATGCTGATTAATGAGTACGCGGTTAATATCAGTCAATTGATTGAAAGGGCCGATTCGGATGAAGACAGGGAAATGCTTGAGGATGTGCTTGATTCCATTGGCAAGGCCCTTGATCATTACAAGGATAAAATCCATTAGCCCGGAATTGAAAAAATTCAGGATCTAACCAGATTTTGGCAGTTTTTTTCTTCATGCCTTTTTTTCTTTTCTGGACCCTGGTTCTTAATCTTTCGTCCTGCCAATTAAATCTGGATCCTTTCCCTCACCTTGTTCAGTGCAGATCTCTTTGAGCCATTGGGGAACACGCACAGGCCTGCCTTGGTCATTGACACAGGCGTGGCCGGTCTGGCCCGCGGCCAGGACAATGCTCTTGTTCTCATTTATGACCTCGTAATCAAAGGTAAATGAAGCCCTGCCCCAATTGCTGATGGCCGCCCGGATAAAGACCAGATCATCAAACCTGGCCGGCCTTAAATAACGGCATGACGCGCTGACAACAGGCAGGTAGACTCCTCTTTGTTCAATAAGGACGTAGCTCATTCCCTGCTGACGGATATATTCGCTTCTGGCCATCTCAAACCAGTGCAGGTAATTGGCATAGTAGACCACGCCCATGGCATCGGTTTCTCCATAAGAAACCCTGTGGGCATGCCAGATTTCAGGTAGTGGAAATTGACTGGACGGGATATGCATGTGCTCAAGGCTTGGGGCTGAAATTTTCAAGTTCAAGGGCAAAGGCCAGGAGTTCATGCCCATGGTTCAATACCAGTCCGGTTGCTTCTGCCTCTTTTTCGCAGAAAGATCCGGGTCCATTTTGAAGGCTCTGGCTGTTGTATATCAGAAAGGGCACAGGATCTCTGGAATGGGTCCTGATTTTTATGGGGGTCAGGTGATCGCAGCAGATGATCATAATAAAGTCCTGTCCCTGCAGGTGATCAATCAAAGGCTCCACAATAAGGGAGTCAAACCGGGAAATGGCCTCGATTTTATCCTGGACAGCCCCCATATGACCGCATTCATCAGGTCCTTCCAGGTGAACAAAAACAAAGTCGTGTTCATCAAGAAAAGACAGGGCCGCCAGGACCTTGCCCTGGTAGTCCGTATCCAGCAGGCCTGTGGCTCCAGGAACGTTCATTACCATCAGTCCGGAGGCGCGGCCCAGGCCTTTTATCAGGTCCACGGCTGAGATCACCGCTCCTTCAAGGCCGAATTTTTCCCTGAATGACGGCAGGGTCAGGGGAAGCCCCTGTCCCCAGGGCCAGATAGAGTCGGCTTTTGATTCTGCTTTTATTTTGCTTAAGATTTTTTCAGACTTTTGCACAAGTTCCCATAAAGGAAGATAAGACCTGAATTCATTCAAATCATGGTCAATCTCCTGGTCAAGGATATCATGGGGCGGGCGTACATTGACCTTTGCCGCGTCTGTCATGGAACCATTTTTGTGCACCAGCAGATGCCTGTATTGGATTCCGGGATAAAAAGCGAACTCCTTGCTTCCAAGTTTGTTTTGCAAAGACTCGATTAAAGGTCTGGAAATTTCAGAAGGAATATGCCCGGCTGAATAATCAAGCATTTTCCCGCTGGCCTTTAGAGTTGAAAGGGAGACGAGATTGCATCGCCAGATAAGATCATGCGGATCGGTCTCTAGCCCCTGGGCGGCTGCTTCAATGGGGCCTCTTCCGGTATGATACCTCGCGGGATCATAACCCATGAGAGCCATATTAGCGATATCTGATCCCGGAGGCATATTATGGGGTATGGTCTGGCATGTTCCCACAAGAGATATGGCTGCAAGCCGGTCCATGCTGGGGGTCCGGGCAACCTGCAGGGGAGTTTTCCCTCCAAGATCATCCAGTGCCCAGTCACCCATTCCATCAGCCACCAGCATGAGGATTTTGGTCATTTTAAGATCCTGTAATGGACTGTGGGGGCTGTAATAAATTCAAATTCATCAATGACCTTGAGAGCGTGATACACTGCCTTGAGCTGGGCTCTATGGGTCAGAAAGACTATTGGTACGTCCCTGCCTCCAGGGCCAGGTTTTTGGACAGCCTGGGCAATACTTATATTGTGCTCGCCCATCACTCCTGAAACAGCTGAAAGCACGCCTGGCTTATCCAGAGCGGTCATCCTGAAGTAGTGTCTGGAAACAGCCAGGTCAGGCTCAATAATGTCCGCTTTGGGCAGAACTTTTTCCCTGAACCCGGTATTATTGATCCCGGCCTTGTCCCTGCCCAGGGCCATGATATCCGCCAGGACCGCGCTGCCTGTGGGCAGAGCACCGGCTCCCTGGCCATAGAGCATAATGGGACCCACAGCGTTGCCCTTGAGAAGAATGGAGTTGAATGGTCCATCCACCTTGGCCAGGATATGGTCCATGGGTAAAAGAGCGGGGAATACACCAGCCTGCAGATGACCGGATTTTTCCCGGACCTGCGCTATGAGTTTAAGCACATAGCCGAATTCAGCTGCCAGGCCTATATCCGTGGCCTTTACCCCGGAGATTCCCTGAACAGGCAGGATGTTCAAGGGGTAGTCAACTCCATGGGCCAGACGGATGAGTATGATCAGTTTATGAGCAGCGTCTATGCCCTCAATGTCAAGGCTGGGATCAGCCTCGGCATAGCCCAGTTCTGTGGCGGAGCTGAGGGCGGTCTCAAAATCCTGGCCCTTGGAGGTCATCTCGCTCAGGATAAAATTGGCGGTTCCGTTGAGGATGCCAGTAATGGAAGTTATCTTATTGCCTGCCAGACTGTCCTTAAGAGTCTGAACAATGGGTATGCCTCCGGCAACACTTGCTTCATAATAAAGTCCCAGGTTCTTTTCATGGGCAAGGGAAAAGAGTTCATTACCCTTTTCAGCCAGGAGAGCCTTGTTGGCTGTGACCACATGCTTGCCATTTTCCAGGCTTTTTTGAATCAGATGAGATGCGGTATCAAGTCCCCCCATGAGTTCCACCACGATATCAACATCCGGATCAGTCAGAAATTCGTGTGCGTTGCTGGTGAATATGGCCTCAGGGCCTGGAATGAATGGCCTGACTTTGGAAAGGTCTCTGACCAGGATTTTTGTTATGACCAGCTTTTTGCCGGTTCTCCTTTCAATCCAGTCACTGTTTTCCTGGATGATTCTGGCCAGTCCGGTGCCCACTGTGCCGAATCCGGCCAGGCCCAGATTGATTGTTTTTTTATCCATTATCCACCAAGAACCTTTTTGATGCCCCTTAAGGCCTGGTTGATGCGATGTCTGTTTTCCACAAGGGCGAACCGGACATGATCGTCACCATAATGTCCAAAACCAAGCCCCGGAGAAACAGCAACCTTGCCTTCCTTGAGCAGAAGTTTTGAGAACTCAACTGATCCCAGTTTTTGAAATTCTCCGGGAATTTTAGCCCATACAAACATGGTCGCCTTGGGCTTTTCCAAATCCCAGCCGACCCTGTTGAGACCCTCCACCAGGGCGTTGCGTCTGTCTTCATAAACATCCACTATCTCCTGGACGCATTCCTGGGGTCCGTTTAAGGCAATGATGGACGCGATCTGGATGGGTTGAAAAATTCCATAGTCCAGATAACTCTTTATCCTGGTAAGGGCGTTGACCATATCCCTGTTGCCGCAGCAGAAGCCCATTCTCCATCCAGCCATTGAATAGCTCTTGGACAGAGAAAAAAACTCAACTCCCACGTCCTTTGCTCCGGGTACCTGGAGAAAACTGGGAGCGACGTAACCGTCAAAGCACAGATCAGCGTAAGCCAGGTCATGGATTACATAAATATTGTGCTCCTTGGCAAAGTCCACGATTTTCTGAAAAAAATTCAGTTCAACAGTGGCTGTAGTGGGGTTGTGGGGATAGCAGATTATCAGGACCTTGGGCTGGGGCCAGGTCTGTTTGGTGGCAACCAGCAGGTCTTCAAAAAAATCCCGGTCCAGGCCGATGGGTATTCTTCGGACGTCAGCTCCTGCTATAATGGCTGAATAAGGATGTATGGGATATGTGGGATCCTGAGCAAAAACCACATCCCCTGGGCTGAGCATGGCCAGAGCCAGATGGGAAAGACCTTCTTTGGCTCCCATGGTGGCGATGGCTTCGGTCTCTGGATCAAGAACAACGTCAAAGCGTCTTTTATACCAGTCGCAAATGGCCCGGCGCAGATTGGGTATTCCCCTGGAAGCCGAGTATCTGTGATTGACGGCCTTGGAGGAGGCTTCCTTGAGTTTGTCCACAATGTGTTTTGGTGTGGCCAGGTCAGGGTTGCCCATGCCCAGGTCGATTATATCTTCTCCCTGACGGCGCATCTGCATTTTTAATTCGTTGACTATAGCGAAAACATATGGAGGGAGACGGTTAATGCGCTCAAATTTTGCCATGAACAGCTCCTGAAATATTGTTTAAGATTGTATCCCGAAAAGATGACATCCGGCAACATTAATTGTTCAAGAGGACAAATGTCAAACAATTAGGTTGACGGTCATGAACATTTTGGATAATTTTTTATATCTTGAGGGTGAACAGATGGAGTTTCTGCTCTATACGCTGGCAACCCAAAGTTAAGGAGAGGTGGCCGAGTCGGCTGAAGGCGCTCGCCTGCTAAGCGAGTATAGGGGCATAAACCTCTATCGAGGGTTCAAATCCCTCCCTCTCCGCCATGGTAAGCAACATCCGGTCGTTCACGCGGCCGGATTTTTTTTGGGCAGGTTTCTGTCTTTTCTGTTTTGGATATGACCCCTTGAAGTTTATCCGGTCTGTGAGGCAATCACATCATGATCAATGGAAAAAAAATCAGCATAATATCTCCCGGGTTGTCCAACGTGAGGATGATACTGGATTTTGCCTCAGTGCCCGAGCATTCTGTTGAATTCATGAGGGTCATGTCCGGTGGGGAGCCCTTTATCCGCGGAGATTACCTGTTTTTTTACGAGCATGACTGGCTTATGGCTGTAGGCTATCCTCTGAAAGGGGAGTATGATCATACTGAATTTCAGAACATGCTCAATGATGCTATTGCCTTTACACAGGCTCAGGAAACCTGGTTAATGTGTCCTGCGTTACCTGACAGCCTCAAAAGCAGCAGGATTGAAAAAGACAAATTTTATGTTCTTGACCTGAAGGCAAAAGTCCCTGCCAGGCTTATGAATCTGGCTGACAAAGCCTCCCGGTCACTGCATTGGGAAATTGGGAGCAGTTTTACCTCTGAGCATAAAAAGCTCTGGGAAGAATTCATCAGGAGCAAAAGCCTTGCCCCCAGAGTGCTTGAACTTTACAAGCGAACTGAAAAGGTGATCAGGGTTCTGCCTGATCTTGTCATGCTCAACGCCTGGAACAGGGAAGGACATCTTGTATCCTGCCTGCTGCTTGATTTGGCTCCCAGAAGATTTGCCAGCTACCTTATCGGGGCTCATTCCAAGAAATATTATGTTCCTTTCGCGACTGACCTCCTGTTCAGGGAGATGATCGCTTTATCCCGCGAACACGACAAAGAGTTCATTCACCTGGGTCTTGGTGTTAATCCTGGAATCACCCGTTTCAAAACCAAATGGGGAGGAAGGTTTTATTCCGGATATGAAATGGCCTTTTTTAAAAATCCGGGAATACCCAGAGGGACACATATTCTAAGCCCTGCTGTCATGGAAAACAAGACCAGGTACCTTTTGTCTCTTCCCGAACAGAAGGAATTCAAAATGCTCTGGGAAGTTGAAAAAAATGACAATCTTTCATGGATAGGGGGCACGGCTCATTTTTTCCGGTACAGCTTCAAATACTCTCTTACAAAGCTTTTTCAGAAGGCCGATACCGTGATTTTTGAAGGTCCCCTGGACAGGGTGAGCATGGCTTTTGTGGACCATGTGGGAAGAAATCCAGAGCCAGGGTCAAGTTCATTACTGCCATTTCTCAGTGATGAAGAGATTAAAAATCTTGAACAGGTGGTCAGGGGATATGATGGTTTCTGGGCGAAAGTGTTGAACACCCGGGACAGAGACCTTCCTGATGTCCGTTACTATCTTGCTGAAACCAGACCTTGGATGTCTTTTTTCAGCTTATGGTCAGGATTCTTAAGGCGCATGGGCTGGAAACAGTCGGTTGATCTGGAAGCCTGGGATCTGGCCAAAAATATGAACAAATGTGTTCTGGCAATGGAAAGTATCCATGAGCAGATAGAAACTCTGGAGAGTATTCCCGTTGAGAGGATCATCAGTTTCCTTAAAAATTGCGGACAATGGAAAAGCATGGCCAGAAAGAATGAAAAGGCCTATCTTAAAGGAGACCTGGATAATATGTTCGGCACCAGTACAGAGTTCCCCTCCAGGACCCAGCTTGTGATTCACCGCAGGGACGAGCTTTTTTTGCAGCGCATGCTTCCATATCTGAAGCAGGGCAGATGCATTGTACTGGTGGGCACGGCCCATATGTTCAACCTTCCTGATATGCTGATAAGGGAAGGATTCAGGGTAAGCAGGGTATATTAAAGTCAGCAATGATATGACATAGTGCTTACACGCAAAAAAAAGGTTACTGCCTGTTGGCTGTAACCTGTTGATTTTATGGTGCCCCCGCCAAGATTCGAACTTGGGCTAACCAGGATTAGGAATTCTAATAACCCGCCTTTTACCGCATTTTATGTTTTATTAGTAAGCATGATTAAGCTTGACAGATAAAGGAAAAACCATTAAAAAGATCCTATGTTGTTTTATGGTTTTTGATTTTTACTGCTTACTATGTGCTTACTAGCTGCTTACCAGGGGGGGGTTATGAAAGAGCATTTTACCAAAAAATTTGTTGAAAAGTTGGAGCTACCCGAAAAGAAGCCGGTTTTTGTCTGGGATACTGAAATAAAGGGCTTTGGGCTTAAATTGAACCCCACA
>Ga0209498_1000114_pt1 | contig 45297 bp, 42 predicted proteins | sample WalLakDeSediment_FD_184131 | JGI IMG/M metagenome (GOLD analysis project Ga0209498, IMG submission 184131) | Lake sediment microbial communities from Walker lake, Nevada to study Microbial Dark Matter (Phase II) - Walker Lake 11/02/13 Deep... | ecosystem: Environmental > Aquatic > Freshwater >... | reverse complement strand
TGATCCACCAACTGCCACGGTGGTTGGATGCCAATCCCCAACAGCAGAATCTCGTCGCCACGCATGCCGTCGCTCCTCTCTGGAATCCCGTCCCGAGCATGGCTCAGCAACTGACCGGATTCCACTCCGGATGACGAGGAGCCAAAAATACACACCCTCACTGTTTGATACGGGTCGTTACGGGTTGATTTGTGGCTTGGGCACTTTGACATGGTGGGGGTCGTTGGTTCGAGTCCAATCGCGCCTACCAGAAACCATCGACGTAAACGGCCGCCCGGGGAGACTCGGCGGCCGTTTACGTTTTCGTTCCAGATAGATCGCCTGCGCCACGGTTGACCGGCGTGCCTGGGATCCGCGAAGGAGGTGCGTGGTCCCAGGCGGCGCCGTCACTGCTCCCCGCGCCGGACGGCCAGGTAGCGCTTGTCCCGGATCTCCTTCACATGGCCTCCCTCGTGGCAGGCGATGCAGTTCTCCGCGGCCACGAGATACTCCGAGTGACGTTCCATGTAGATCGAGTTCTTCTCCGCAACCTCCTCGGTCATGTGGCAGCTCATGCAGTTGGACAGGGTCTTGTCCGGGTAGCTGGCCAGTCTGTCATGGTGTGGGTCCGTCTGTCCGGTGAAGACCAGGTAGACCTTGCGCGCACCTTGGGTCTTGTCGCGAACGAAGCCGCCGGTGTGGCAATCCAGGCAGCCGACGCTATAGTGGACGCCATGATCCCAGGATGCCTTTTCATAGGCGTGGCAGGAACTGCAGAACGCGTCCGTGGTGGTCACTTGGTGTCCGGCCGTCCCACCCAGCGCCAGAAGCGCGAGCACGGCGACAATGAGGACGATGATCCATAACTTTTTCATTTCCTCTTACTCCCGAATGGGCTTTGACGAAGCGCCGGCGGGCAGGACTCCCGCCGGCAATCCTCAACGCAGTCGCTCGTTGCCGTCCCAGACCAATTCGGCCTCGGGTAGCTGTGGCAGGTACTGCAGCCATACATGGGAATCGAGGTGCTCCTGGCTTTGCTGGAGTTGGCGGCTGTGTTCGCGGATCGGGGGTACCAGTTCCTTGATGGGCCTGTCCATGGCCTCGGCGATCTCGTAGTTGGTCGAGCGGATGGCGAGCTGCACGGCCTCATCGCTGTACTGCTGGGAAGAGGCGAGGGTGTCGAGTGCCTTGACCGGGTTGTGCGCACCCGCGCTGTTCTCGGCGGAGACGTAGTCCCAGAACCACTGTCCCTTGCGCACCATCTCCCGGGCCTGCGCGAGCAAGTCCTCGTCGGCGAACCCGTGTTCCATCGCCTGGCGCACCGCCTCATGAGCCCGGACCGACTTCTCCTGCGCGATGTTGAGCTGATTCCAGACGCGTTCCTGGTTGTACACGGTCCGATCGCGAAGGTCGGCGGGGGTGCGGTCGGCATGGCAACCCATACAGGCGTTGCGGATCATCTGGTCGGTCTTCAGTGGCGAGGTCCAATGATGGGAACTGGTGCGGACTGCGCCCTCGGTCACCCGGGGCATGTGGCAGTCGGCGCAGCTCACGCCGGCCTGGGCGTGGACGCTGTCACTCCACATCTCGTATTCGGGATGCTGGACCTTGATCATCGGCGCCTTCGACACGGCGTGTACCCAGTCGGTGAACTGGCCTTCGAAGCCGTCGCGCTCGGGGTCACCGTCGGCCTTGAAGCGGTACATGTCCTCTGCGTTCATACCCTTGTCCCAGGGGAAGTGTGGCTTGGCCGCCACCCCGTGCTGACCCGTCTCGAAGTAATATTCGACGTGGCACTGGGCGCACACCAGGGAACGCATCTCGTTACGGGAAGCGTTGCGCCAGTCTCTTCCCTGCCGCTCCAGGGCCTCGGCCAGCGGAACGCTGGTGATGACCAGGCGCATCTGATTGGCGGGATCGTGGCAGTTGGTACAGCCGATGCTGTGTCGCGCAGGGTCATGCATCTTCCGGAAGTCATGGAAATTCATCGACCAGAAGTCGTCGCCATGTTTCTCGAGCAACTGCGGTATCGTGTTGGTCTTGCAGTTGTAACAGGTGGATGGCAGGCCAGCCTGGTCGCTGTAGCGGTTGATGCGATCGATGGTGGTCACGTCCTCGATGGCGTGCACGTGCCCCCGCGCCCGGTCATATTCGTAGCTGAAGGGATAACCCAGCCAGAGATTCTTGAGGTAGGGCTGCGCGTGTTTGTACCCCTTGGGCAACGGATTGAAGTCGTCGTGCTTGCGGTGGGGTACCGATCCGCCGTATTCCGTCATCTGGGTATCGTCATGGTTCTGCAGATACGACTGATACTGCGGCAGATGCTCGAAGGCCTTGTTGCCTTCACCCAGTTCCCACTCTTCGGCACCTGCAGTCAGCACAGTTCCGAAAAGGATTGCGCTTGCGGCTAGAACAGCGATGTGGCGCATGATCGACTCCTTTTTCCGGTGCGTGGGGCCATCAGCGACCCGAACGATTGAGGGAGTTCTAACGAGTCTCGGCCCCAGTGTCACAGAAAGGGGCGTTGATCAGGATGGGGAGAAATACCCAGCGAACACGGACCCGCCATGCAAGTCCGATGGGACGGAGGCCCGCTCCGATAGGCGATGTGGACACAGATGCGCAGGCGTACAGGGGTTCCGGCGACTGGCCAATCAAAGCGCATTATCCGAAGTCATTAGAAGCCCTTCCATACAAAGGGCGGGGTAGGGCGCTACCAACAAGGAGGCATCTCGATCCTTCCCGGACCCCCGGAGCGGTCAGTAAGGACCGGGTCCGATGCCGGGTTTCACTCCGGCGCGGCGGGCAAACACTGGCCGGTTTGCTTTTCTATTTTCGTCTATAATCGAATGTTTATTCAGTCTGAACATGATTTTCTTGCGAGGGGGAGAAGATGGCGAAGATCGATAAGGGATCGGACCGCACACGGGAAGACAGCGCGCTCGCGGACAGCAGCGTGGAGGCCTACACCGTGATCCAGCAGACTTCCGAGGCTCAGGATGCGCAGTACAGCGCCGCCGAGGATATTCTCAATCGTTCGGACCCAAAACCGTCCGACTATGACGCGGCCCTGAAGACCCTTGAGGCCATCCTCGAAGGCGCCTCTCCCGATGATGCCGCGGCCCTGAAATCGGCACTGATGCGCTGGCAGACCTTCGAGACCAAGTTGCCGGTCAGTCCGGACGACGAACTGGTCGATGATTGGCGCAGCGCGGTCTATCCCTACAAGAACCGCCTTTCGCGCAAGAGTTACGAGCGCCAGAAATACCACCTCCAGGTCGAGTTGCTGAAACTGCAGGCCTGGGTCAGGGAGACCGGGCAGCGCGTGGTGATTCTGTTCGAGGGCCGCGACGCCGCGGGCAAAGGCGGTACGATCAAGCGCTTCATGGAACACCTGAACCCGCGCGGCGCCCGGGTGGTTGCACTGGAGAAACCCACTACCGAGGAATTGGGACAGTGGTATTTCCAGCGCTACATGAAGCACCTGCCGACTTCCGGCGAGATCGTTCTGTTCGATCGCTCCTGGTACAACCGGGCCGGAGTCGAGCGGGTAATGGGGTTCTGCACCGACGAGGAATACGCGACCTTCATGCACCAGGCGCCGGAGATGGAACGCCACCTGGTGAACAGCGGGATCCACTTGGTCAAGCTCTGGTTCTCGGTCAGCCAGGAGGAGCAGCGGCGGCGGTTCAAGGAGCGCAAGTTGCACCCCCTGAAGCAGTGGAAACTGAGTCCGATCGACCTGGCGTCGTTGGATAAATGGGACGAATACACCGTCGCCAAGGAGGCCATGTTCTTCCATACCGATCACTCGGAGTGTCCCTGGATCGTGGTGAAATCCGGCTGCAAGAAACGTGCGCGGCTGAATGCGATGCGGTATGTGCTCAACTCGATGGATTACTCCGGGAAGGACCTGCATAACGTGGGACAGGCTGATCCCCTGATCGTGGGAAGGGCGAGCTTCACCGGGAATATGGGCTAGGCCTTACGGCCGGGTGGGCGCAAATGCAAGCGGCGCCCGGGACGGCGCTTGCCGGCACGCCCGGCTTCTCTGCGGGAGTTCGCCATCACTAAGGCCAGGCTGGTGCGCAAGCGGGAGATCTTCGGGTGGGCGATGTTCGACTTCGCCAACCAGGCGTATACCCTGCTTATCATCACCGTCATCTTTGGTGACCTGTTTACCCGGGTGATCGTCGGGGACGGGCCGGATTACCGTCTGGGCAACCTGCTGTGGAGCGTTGCCCTGGCGATCAGCTACCTGCTCGTGCTGGTCGCCGCCCCTCTCGCAGGGTCGATCATGGATGCGACGCGCTCGCGCAAGCGCTTCCTTATGGCCTCCTGGCTCCTGACCGTCGTCACCACCGCGGCCCTCTACTGGGTGGAGCCGGGCCTGATCCTGTTGGGCATGGTGCTTATCGTGATCTCCAACTTTGGCTATGCCATTGGAGAGTCGTTCATCGCGAGCTTCCTGCCGGATCTGGGTCCGCCCGAGCGGCTGGGGTGGATCTCGGGGCTGGGCTGGGCGCTGGGCTATGTCGGAGGGTTGGTGGCCACAGCCTTCGCGCTGGGCCTGCTGGGCGACGTCTCGGCCGACAACTTCGAACGGATCCGCTGGGTGGGGCCGTTCGCTGCGGCGTTCTTCCTGGTCACGGCATTGCCCACCTTCCTGTTCCTGCGGGAGCGCGGGCCGCGCAGGAACGTTGCTGGTCGGCTGCAGTTGAGCATGGGGTTCCGCCGCGTGGCCAAGAGCCTCGTGACCCTGCGGCAGCGTCCGGATTTGCGCGACCTGTTCCTGTCGATCTTCTTCGTGATGGCGGGAATCTACATCGTCATCTCGTTCACCTTCATCTACGGATCACAGGTGATCCAGTGGGACGAATCCACCCGTGTCGCCATGTTCATCGTCACGCAGATCACCGCGGCCATCGGGGCATTGGGCTTCGGCTGGCTGCAGGACCGGATCGGCGCCGTACGCGTGTACCGGTTCACCCTGCTGTTCTGGACATTGGCGGTATTGGGGATCTTTCTGACACCCTGGCTGGCAGAGCGGCTGACCGGAATCCTGGGGCGCCCGGTAGAGGCGCAGCAGGTCTTCCTGTTCGTCGGAGCCCTGGCCGGCCTGTGCCTCGGTTCGGCCCAATCGGCCGGGCGCGCCCTGGTTGCGATGATGGTCCCCGTGAACGAGGCGGGGCGCTGGTTCGGCTTCTGGGGCCTCTCCGGGCGGGCGGCGGCCATCTTTGGGCTGATGGGGATCGGCCTGCTACAGTTGTGGCTGGGTCTGGCCAACGCCATCCTGTTCTGCCTGCTATTGTTTCTCGCCGCGTTCGTCGCGACCTGGAGGGTGCGCCTGCCTGACCGGCCCGGCACCCCGAGGGCTGTCGTTTCGTAACGGTCCCGGGCGGTCGACGGGATCGACGCGATTGGGGACTGAAGCGCGAACGGGGCGCGTTGCCTCACAACCCGTCATCTTCAACTATATTCAACGCAGTGTGCAGTGTGCAGTGTGCAGTGTGCAGCGTGCCTGCGCAGGGGTTCATGAACGGTGCTGCGCTCAGAGGGTTGTCCTGATCGCGCGCCATTTCCAGACGCTGTCTCCGGAGGATGCCAGGGCATGTCGGACAAGATCTTCGCGGTGAGCAAGAAGGCCGGGGTTAAGATGGCCGAGACCTTTCAGTTGATACTCCTGTTCCTGGCCGGGTTCGGCATTCTCTGGGCGACCATCATCGAGGTTTTCGCGGTCGTGGGGAAGGGTGGCCCGAACCTCGGCGACGTACTCATGCTGTTCCTGCTCATCGAGCTGGCGGCGATGGTGGCGATCTACTTCAAGACCAACCGTCTGTCGGTCCGCTTCCTGGTCTACATCGCCATCACCGCGTTGACCCGGGTCCTGGTGGTGGATGCCAAGTCGATGGAAAACACCACTGTCCTGACCCTCGTGGGCGCCATCTTCGTGTTGACCCTGGGTGTGTTGATTCTGCGCTGGTGCGAGGTCTGGTTTGGCGAGGACGATGAGCAGAAGGAGTAGCGAACCGGGGCGCGGATGCGCTCATTCCTTCAGACGCGGCATGAGCATGGTCAGGTTGCAGGGCCGCGTGCGCGAGTCGAGCTGCGCCTCGATGACCCGGGTCCACGCCGTGCGACAGGCGTTGCTGGAACCGGGCAGCACGAAGATGAAGGTGCGGTTGGCGACGCCCGAAAGCGCCCGCGACTGCAGGCTGGAGGTGCCGATTTCCTCGTAGGAAAGGTATCGAAATAGTTCGCCGAAGCCACTGATTTGCTTGTCCAGCAATGGAGCTACCGCCTCGGGTGTTCCGTCCCGCCCGGTGATGCCCGTGCCACCGGTCGTGAGGATGCAGTCGACCGCCGGGTCCGCGATCCAGCGCGAGATTTCGGCCCGGATCGGATAGATGTCGTCCTTCACGATCCGGCGCTCCGCGAGCCGGTGACCGGCCGCTTCCAGCAGCTCGACCAGGGCTGCCCCGGAACTGTCCTCGACCAGCGAGCGGCTGTCGGAGACGGTGAGTACGGCGATGTTGAGGGGTGTGGCTTGATCGGTCATTTGGGCGTCCTTTTGGTGTATCGTCGGCAGCCATCATAGTCAGCTCAAGCGAGCCTTGAAAATGGCAGATCGTCTGCAGAAATTCCTCGCGGCCCGCGGCCTCGGTTCCCGGCGGGAGATCGAGGCCTGGATCGAGCGTGGCGAGATCCAGGTGAATGGCCGGGTTGCCAAGCTCGGGGACCAGGTGGATGCCGGGGACACGATCCTCGTGCGGGGCAAGCCGGTGAAGGGCGAGGAGCGGGCGCACCGCTGGGTCGCCTACCACAAGGCCGAGGGAGAGATCTGCACGCGTTCGGATCCCGAGGGCCGTAGCAGTGTCTTTGCCAGCCTCCCGCGCCTGCGCGGCCAGCGGTGGGTGTCCGTCGGGCGCCTGGACTTCAATACTTCGGGGTTGTTGTTGTTCACCACCGATGGCGGCCTGGCCCACGGGCTGATGCACCCCTCGCGGGGGCTCGAGCGTGAATATGCCGTACGGGTGCTGGGGGAGGTACCGGAAGAAATCCAGCACAATCTGCTGCGCGGGGTCGAGCTCGAGGATGGCCCAGCCCGATTCGAATCGCTAGCAGAGGCCGGTGGCGAGGGTGCCAATCACTGGTTTCACGTCACCGTCAGTGAGGGCAGGAACCGCTTGGTCCGCCGCCTTTGGGACGCGGTAGGCGTTACGGTCAGCCGCCTGATCCGGATTCGCTACGGGCCGGTCGATCTCGGGCGGGGGCTGAAGGCCGGCCACGTCCGCGACCTCGATCCGCGCGAGGTGCGGGCCCTGTATGCCGCGGCGGAGATGAGCCCGCCCCGGTCGACACGGCCGGCCGGCAAGCGACCCGAACGCGGCGGCCCCAGGTCCGCTTCCTCCAAGCCCCGCCGAAGCCGCTGAGATCGGGTATGAGGCAGCACTGCCTTCGTGACGTCTTCCATCGTCTTGGCGCGGCCTACGGGCCGTGCTCAACGAACTGCATGTCCTGATCGTGGAACACGGTAAGCGCTATTGCCGTCCCCGCCCGCCATGCGCAGAGTGCCCGCTGGCCGGCATTTGCGCAGAGCGGCTTCGGCGAGAGGGGCTAGAGGGATACACTGGCAGGTCTTGAGTCCGGCGGACATTTCCTGCCCGCGCCGGTCGGAGCAGTGCATCTTGGACAGCAATGGGGGGCTTCATGGATTTCGACAAGGTTAGCAGGAAGGCACTGCACGGCACCGAAATGGCGGTACTGGTCGTGATCGCGATCGCGACCGTGGTGGCGATTCTCCAGGAGATCGCCCTGATGATCGCCAACCTGGAGGTCACGCTGGCGGACCTGCTGCTACTGTTCATCTTCCTGGAGGTGCTGGCCATGGTTGGCATCTACTACAAGTCGGGTAGGTTGCCGGTGCGTCTGCCGCTGTACATCGCCATCGTCGCTTTGGCGCGGTACATCATCATCGACATGAAGGGCATGGACTTCTGGGAGATGACCGGCATCGCGATCGCCATTCTCCTGGTCACGATCTCGATCCTGATTCTTCGTTATGGGCACACCCGGTTTCCGTATACCGACGAGGCAGGTGACGCCGAGGGTCCCAAGCGGAGACCCGGAGCCGCGTGAAGAATGCCGTGGTCGAGGTGCTGGTTCCGGGCCTCTGGCGGAGCCCCGGGCAGAACCCCGATCAGGCCACCCCCGCGCTGCTGGCCCGGATGCTGGGCCGTGGCCGGCCCGTGGACAGCACAAGCCCGGGTTGGGAGGCCGCCGCCGCGGATCTTCTGGGTTTTCAACCGGTCACCTCGGGCCGTCGGCGTTGGCTCGCACTGCCGGTCTCCCTGACGGCAGGCATGGCAGACCTGGTCGCGACGCGGGTCGAGGATCTGACTCCCGGCGAGTGGTCATCCCTGCGGTCGGCGGTACTGCCGGAATTCGAGCAGACCGGCGCAACCTTGCGGGACCTGATCCCGGGCTTGCCTACGCTGGAACTTGAAGAGGAGGGAGCGTGGCAGGGGCCTCCGCCCTCGGCTGGTCTCGGGACGCCCATGCGTGTGCCAAGATTGGATAATCCCTTGGCCCGGCGGCTGCAGATACTGGGCAACATGGTGCAGATGCTCTGGTTCGAACATCCCGTGAACCGGGAGAGGGTCCGCTCGGGTCGCATGCCAGTGCAGGGGCTCTGGTTCTGGTCGCCGGGTGTGCCGTCCGGGGCGCCCTCGGTACAGCGTGTCGCCGGCGGAGGCAGTCTGGCGCGTTGGCTTGCCGAGGGGGCCGGGGTTGCGTGGTCCGCCGATCCCCTCGATGGCCAGGCCGAACTGACGGTGATTGATGTCTTTTCGCGGGAGGAGACTGTCGATCGGCATGCGGCGCTCCTCGAGTCGCTCTGCAGCGACGTCCTCGCGCCGCGCATCGAGCGCCTGCGCACCGGGCAGGTGGCGGAGGTTCGCCTCCACGATCCCGGGGCGGCCGGACTGCGGCTGGACCGGGCGGATTGGCGCCGCTTCTGGCGCCGCGGTCGTCCGTTGGCGCCTCGGGACTCCGGGGCCGGCGCCCTTCGCTGACGCGGGAGGGACTGCTCGGGGTGGCTGGTGGCTTGCCACCCCTTTGCAGGGACTTAGAGCGCTGTGTCGAAAGCGGGAGCAAGCTTTCGCACTCCAGAGGGTCGCTCGGCCAGAACCGTGGGTTCGTAGACCGGTGGCTTTGCCTGCCACGCCCCCAGTATACTGTCGGGCTTTGCCGTCCGGATGCGCCGCCATGGAACTGAACCCGTATTACTCCAATATCTCCGACCTCAAAGGCCGTCTCGAAGGCCTTAGGGGGTATCTTTGACTTCGCTGCCCGGGAAGAGCGGCTGGAAGAGATCCTGCGTGAACTGGAGGCACCCGACGTCTGGAACGATCCGGAGCGCGCGCAGGCCCTAGGACGGGAACGCGCCCAACTGGAGGCCGTGGTCCTCAACATCCGCGAGATCGAGGGACAGCTGGACGACAGCCTGGGCCTGCTGGAACTGGCCGAGGCCGACGATGACAGCGAGACGGTGGCCGCGATCGACACCGATCTGGTCACGCTCAACGCTCGCGTCGAGGAACTCGAGTTCCGGCGCATGTTTTCCGGAGAGATGGATCCGGCGAATGCGTTTCTGGATGTCCAGGCCGGCTCTGGCGGCACCGAGGCCCAGGACTGGGCGAACATGCTGCTGCGCATGTACCTGCGCTGGGGTGAGCGGCGCGGCTTCAAGACCGAGGTGATCGAACTCTCCGAGGGGGAGGTGGCCGGCATCAAAAGCGCCACCGTGCGCTTCGAGGGGGAGTATGCCTTCGGCTGGCTGCATACCGAGACCGGCGTGCACCGGCTGGTGCGCAAGTCGCCCTTCGATTCGGGCAACCGTCGCCATACCTCCTTTGCCGCGGTCTTCGTCTCGCCCGAGGTCGACGATTCCTTCGAGATCGAGATCAACCCGGCGGACCTGAAGGTGGACACCTACCGCGCGAGTGGTGCTGGCGGCCAGCACGTGAACCGTACCGAGTCCGCGATCCGGATCACCCACATGCCTTCGGGCGTCGTCGTGGCCTGTCAGAACGACCGGTCGCAGCACAAGAACCGCGACACCGCGATGAAGCAGCTCAAGGCCAAGCTCTACGAGCTGGAGATCCAGAAGCGCAATGCCGAGAAGCAGGCGGAGGAGGACGCGAAGTCGGACATCGGGTGGGGTAGTCAGATCCGTTCCTACGTGCTGGATCAGTCACGTATCAAAGACTTGCGAACAGGTATTGAAGTAGGAAATACACAGGCGGTTCTCGATGGCGACCTCGACCCGTTCATCGAAGCGAGCCTCAAGAGCGGACTCTGACACAGCATGAATGCCCCGGAACTTGACGAGAACAGGCTGATCGCGCAACGCCGCGACAAGCTCTCCACCCTGCGTGAGACGGGTTCGGCCTACCCCAACGACTTTCGGCGGGATGCGCTGGCCGCCGATCTGCATGCCCGGCATGACGACGCGGAACCCGAAGAATTGCAGGCAGCCGCAATCGAGGTCGCGGTGGCCGGGCGCATGCTCGGCAAGCGCGTGATGGGCAAGGCCAGCTTCGCGACCCTGCGTGACATGACCGGGGACATCCAGCTGTTCGTCCAGCGCGATGCCCTGCCCGAGGGCGTCTATCCGTCCTTCAAGCAGTGGGATCTGGGCGACGTGCTCGGCGTGCGTGGAACGCTGTTCAAGACACGCACCGGGGAACTGTCGATCCAGGTGCAGGAGCTAAGGCTGCTGACCAAGAGCCTGCGCCCGCTCCCGGAGAAGTTTCACGGCCTGTCCGACCTCGAGACGCGCTACCGGCAGCGCTACGTCGACCTGATCACCTCCGAAGAGACCCGGGCGCTGTTCCGCACCCGTACCCGGATCATCCAATACATCCGCGATTATTTCACCGACGCCGGGTTCCTGGAGGTCGAGACGCCGATGATGCAGGCGATCCCCGGGGGCGCCACGGCGCGTCCGTTCGTGACCCACCACAACGCCCTGGGTATGGATCTGTTCCTGCGCATCGCCCCGGAGCTCTACCTGAAGCGGCTGGTGGTGGGCGGGTTTGAAAAGGTTTTCGAGATCAACCGGAACTTCCGCAACGAGGGGCTCTCCACCCGGCACAATCCCGAGTTCACGATGCTCGAGTTCTACGAGGCCTTCGTGACCCATCACGAGTTGATGGACCGCACGGAGGAACTGGTGCGCGGTTTGTGCGAGGACGTGCTCGGTACCACGGCCATCGAATACCAGGGCGAGAGCCACGATTTCGGCCGACCCTTCACGCGCATGACCGTGCGCGAGGCCATCGTCGCCTTCAACCCGGAGATCGCGGACGCGGACCTGGACGATATCGACCGTACGCGGGTCCACTGCGAGCGGCTGGGTATCTCGCTGAAACCGGGCTACGGTCTCGGCAAGCTGTGGATCGAGGTGTTCGAGAAGACCGTGGAGACCGGGCTTCGGGATCCCACCTTCATCACGGCCTATCCCACCGAGGTCTCACCCCTGGCGCGGCGCAATGACGCCGATCCCTTTGTCACGGACCGCTTCGAGTTCTTCGTCGGTGGGCGTGAGATTGCGAACGGCTTCTCCGAGCTGAACGACCCGGAGGAGCAGGCGGAACGCTTCCGCAGCCAGGTCCTGGAGAAGGAGGCCGGTGATCTGGAGGCGATGCATTACGACGCCGACTACATCCGGGCGCTGGAATATGGATTGCCTCCGACCGCGGGCGAGGGCATCGGCATCGATCGCCTGGTGATGCTGCTCACCGGCTCCCCGTCCATCCGGGACGTCCTGCTGTTCCCGCACCTGCGCCCCGAGGCCTGAGACCGTATCCCTGAACCGCAGTTGCGTCCGGGGATGCCGTTTTTGGGTGCGCTGGCTTGTCACCGCTTTGGGGTGTGGGACCCGACCGCTGTGCCGAAAGAGGGAGCAAGCTCCCGCACTCCAGATGATGGGCCCCGTTTTCGCGGTAAACTGGCGTCTCGGATCCTCTCGGGAGTCGGGGCATGGGCGGGTGGGGTTGTCCGCACGAGGTTCGCGGTGAATGCCAGCGGGTGCTTGGGAGGGCCTGCGAGCCCGGCATGAAGGGTTGCGTGCTCGCAGGACGTTTCCTGTTCAGCGACGCCGCCCGCAACACCCCGAGGGTGTTGCGCGAGAAGGATGGCACACAGGGCTCGCGGGACTCCGGACCCGGGGGCAAGCGCCGCCGGTGATGCGGAATCGTGACCGGGTCGGCTCGTGAATGATCCTGCCCCTCGTCCGACGCGACTGGTCTGCCTCGATGCGGCGGGCACCCTGTTCCGGGTACGGGGGTCGGTTGGGGCCATCTATGCCGAGATCGCGGTGGCCCACGGGCTGCCCGGGCGCGAGGATCTGGCGGACTTGCTGGAACGTCGGTTCCGCGGGGCCTTCCCGACCATGCCGGCACCCGTCTACCAACCCGGTGACCGCGCTCACAACGATCGGGTCGACCGTCAGTGGTGGCGCCTGTTGGTGGCTCGGGTTCTGGAGGGCCTGGGGCCGCTGTCCTTCCCGGACTTCTTCGATGAGGTCTATGCCGCCTTTGCCGATCCGTCGGTCTGGGAAACCTATCCGGAGGTCGCCGGGGCCCTGTTGCATCTGAGACGCAGCGGTCTGCAACTCGCGATCGTCTCTAACTTTGATGCGCGGCTGTTCCCGGTCTGCGAAGGACTGGGGCTGGCCGCAGCGGTGGATGCGATCGTGATCGCCGCCGAGGTGGGGGTGGCCAAGCCCGGCGCGGGGATCTTTCATGCCGCAGTACAGCGCTTCGGGCTGCAGGCGGCGGGAGCCCTGCACGTGGGTGACTCGATAAAGGAGGATGCGGTGGGGGCGTTGTCCGCCGGACTGGTTGCGGTGCATCTGCAGCGGGACGGGGATGACGGTTCGGTGGCGCTTCCGCCCGGCGTTCGGGCGATCCGGGATCTGCGGGGACTGCCCCCGATGACCGGAGGGTGACCTGCGCCGCCGCAGGCTCCCGCACTCCACAGAGATGGCAGGCCTCAATATGGAGTGCGGTGGCTTGCCGCCGCTTTGGGATGCCCGGGAAACCTCACGTCGAGAGCGGAAACGAGCTCCTGCTTTCAGACGGTGGGCGGCTCGTCAATGCGCCTCGGTCCGGCCGTTGTAGGCCTGCGCCAGGCGGTTCTGGACGTCGTAGGGCGCGGACTCGTAGTCGCCTCCCGACACCACGAACTCGCTGTCCCCGGCACAGATCGACTTCAGACGGGCTTCGAACCCGTCCATTTCGGCCAATGGCACCAGGGCATGGATCTCAGTCCAGCCGGGGCTCGGGCTGTCGGTCCCGGTGACGCGTCCGCGGCGGCCGGAGAATTCCGCGCTGATCTCGCCGAAGTGGCTGTCGGCGGCCCTGACGCTGACGTTCACGAGCGGTTCCAGCACCACCGGCCTCGCGCCCCGCGCCGCCTCGAGCGTGGCGTGTTTCGCGGCGAGCGAGAACGAGATTTCGTTGGAATCGACCGCGTGGTGCTTGCCGTCGAAGACGGTCACGCGCAGATCCTGGATCGGATAGCCAGCCAGGGCTCCGTCTTCCAGGGCCTGCAGCACCCCCTTCTGTACCGCGCTCATGAAGTTGCCCGGGATCGCGCCGCCCTTGACCTCGTCCTGGAAGTCGAATCCCGCGCCACGCGGCAAAGGTTCGACCCGCAGCGCGACCTCGCCGAACTGTCCGGAACCGCCACTTTGCTTCTTGTGCCGGTAGCGGGCCTCGGCGGTGCCGGTGATGGTCTCACGGTACGGGACCTCCGGTGCAGCGGTGTCGAGCTGAAGGTTCCAGCGCCCCGAGAGTTGATCCAGCAGCAGTTTCAGGTGCAGTTCGCCTAGGCCCCGGACCACGGTCTGGCGCGTCTGGGGCTCGAAACCCACCTCCAGGCAGGGGTCTTCGTCGAGCATGCGGGGCAGAGCCTCGGACAGCTTCTGCTCGTCACCATGCTTGCGCGGCAGCAGTGCCAGTCCGAAGACGGGCTTCGGGAAGGGCGGCGGGACCAGGTGGAAGTAGTCCTCGTCATGGGAGTCATGCAGCACCGCATCCCGGTGGAGTTCGTCGACCCGAGCCACTGCACAGATGTCGCCGGGAACGGCGCGGGTCGTCTCGGTCTGGTTGCGTCCCTGCAGGCGGAGCAGGTGGGAAACCTTGAACGGCTTTCTGGCATCGCCGATGAACAGCGGGGTATTTGGGGTCACGGTGCCCTGGTGAATGCGAAACAGAGCGAGATGACCACGGAACGGGTCGTTCTGTACCTGGAAGACATGGGCGATCACGTGGCGTTCCGGATCCGGCACGACCTCAACCGGCTTGGCGGATGCACCCTCCCCCTTGACGAAGTGCGGCGGGTTGCCCTCGGTGGGGTCCGGCATCAGACGTCCGAGGATATCCAGCAGCTCGCGAATGCCGGCACCGGTTCGCGCGGAGACGAAGCAGACCGGGATCAGATGACCCTCGCGCAGCGCCTGTTCGAAGGGGTCGTGCAACTGCTCGGGATCCAGGGATTGCCCCTGTTCCAGGTAGCGCGCCATCAGGTCCTCGTCCAGCTCGACGACCTGGTCCACGATCGCCTCGTGTGCTGCCGCCACGCTGGAGAACGCGGTCGTCGCGGACTCGTCGGGATTGAAGAAACAGTCGATCACACTCTCTCCGCCGGGAGCGGGCAGGTTGATGGGCAGGCATTCCGCACCGAAGCGGTCGGTGATGCTGCGCATCAGGTCGCCGAGATCCTCGCCGGCGGCGTCGATGCGGTTGACGATGATCATGCGGCACTTGTCGGAGGCAGCGTCCATCACCTTGCGGCTGACGGCCTCGATTCCGGCCGAGGCGTTGATCACCAATGCCGCGGTTTCCACGGCGGGCAGGGCAAGCAGGGCGCGCCCGAGAAGGTCCGGCAGTCCGGGTGTGTCGAGGAGATTGATCCAGTGTCCGGCCCATTCCATGTGCGCCAGGGTGGTGCTGAGCGAATGCCCCATGGCCTTTTCCAAGGGGTCCTGGTCGCTCAGGGTATCGCCCCGCTCAACCTGCCCGGGGGTATTGATTTCGCCGGTGGCCGCTAGAAGGGCCTCGAGGAGGGTGGTCTTGCCGCTGCCGGCGTGGCCGAGAAGGGCGACATTACGAATGTCCTGTACTGCGGTCGGAGTCATCAGACGCTTCCGTTGGGATGAATGAGTCGAATTCTGGCGTGTCGCTCATGCGCTGACAACGGAAATACCGATTTCCCGGTGTACCGACGGGGACGAATGCGCTGATGAGGGGTCCGGGCGCCGGACCGATGGCGCGCAGGACCTGCCTTCCCGAACCTCAGAAATAGCCGTCGAGGCGCAGGTAACCGATCAGGAACAGCAGGGACAGCACGCCGGCGATCACGTAGAGGGTATTCGAGAGCTTCCGGTTGTTGGGCCGGCTGAAGAATGCGGCCCAAAGCGCCAGAAGGATCAGTACGACAAAGAAAAAAAGAAAGCGCATGGTTCTCAGGCACTCCCGGGCATAGTGTAGGGAAGTGGAACCACGTGCGCGGCGGAGCCGTCGGGGCTGCCCCAGCGCAAGGGTTCCTCGGATGCAGCGATCTGCACCACCGCCAGCGCGCCGTAGAGGCCGTCAGGGTGCAGGACCGCATCCACGATTTCACCGTCGGGCTGACCCGGGTCGCCACTGGAGCGATAGACGGAACTCCCGGGCAGTGGGCGCTCCTGCCCCTCGATGGCCAACCGGAACATCCGCCGCTTCAGCTTGCCGAGATAATGCATGCGTGCCACCACTTCCTGTCCTGGGTAACAGCCCTTCTTGAAACTGATCCCGTTCAGGGCGTGCAGGTTGACCATCTGCGGGACGAACGCCTCGCTGGTCTCCGGATAGATGGTTGGCACCCCCGCGAGAATATCCAGCAGGCGCCAGCCCTCGGGGCCCACCGGCGCACTGTGTACGTTCAGGTCGTTCCACAGCGATCGGCAGGCATCGATCTCGCCGGCGAATTCGAAGCGCGGGTGCACCATGTGCGGCACCCTGACCACGCTGACGCCCTTGCGCGTCAGTACGTCGTTGACTTCCGTGGGAAAGGCGCCGAGGGCATCGGCGAGTTGCTGCTCCGCCGTGGGCCCGGAAAGACCGAAGCGGATGCGGGAGTCTTCCGCGTTCTCGATCACCACCTCGGCCCGCATTACGAACATCGCCAGCCGCTTGCGCACCGTCTCCACCGGCTCCGGATTCATCTCCAGCAGGTAGGCGTCGCGGTCCAGCATGACCCGGAACACGGCGTAGGCACGACCCTTGGGGCTGGAGAAGCTGGAGAGCTGGGAGCGGGTCTCACTGACCTCACGGATGTCATTGCCGAACTGTCCCTGCAGAAAGGACTGCGCATCCTTGCCGCGTACCTCGATCAGGCCCCGGTGCGAAAGGTCGCAGATCACGTCACCATTGACCGCCACACGCCGTTCGCGCTCAGCGTTGCCGAAGTCTCTCAGCAGGTCGTCTTCGAACTCCGCGCCCGTGTCGATCAGGTGTTTCTTCCAGTCGTCGCGCATCGCTTGCGTCCTCGCGGTGTGGCTATACTGTGGAACCAACCCCGGCCATAGTAGACGAACAGATCAACGGGCGTCAGGTAGTCCCACGGTGCCCGTGACGAAGAGGAGAAGTGTATGTCCAGCCAGACGCGTCCGGTCTTCCTCGATCTGACCAAGATCAGCCTTCCCGTCAATGCGCTGGTTTCCATTCTCCACCGCATCACCGGCGTTCTCCTCATTCTGTCAATCCCTCTGGTCTTGTGGTTGTTCGGCCGTTCGCTTGCCGATCCCGGAGGGTTCGCACAGGCCGTGGACGTGCTTCGACACCCGCTCGGACTGTTGCTGCTGCTCGTCTGGCTGTGGCTTCTGATGCATCATTTTTTCGTCGGAATTCGATTCCTGCTGGTGGAGATCGGCATCGGCGAGACGCGCGAGAGCGGGCGCCAGACGGCCTGGTCTGCAATGATTGCCGGGGTGGTCGCCGCGGTCCTGCTCTGGGTGATGTTCCTGTGAGCCTGCTGAGCGGGCAGCGCGCCTGGTTGCTGCAACGGGTTACCGCCATCTATGCCGGACTCTACGTCTTCCTCGCCATCGCGGTCCTGCTGGCGCGGCCTCCGGCGGATCACGGTGCCTGGGTTGCCCTGATCACGCATCCGGTGGTCTGGCTGGCGACCGTGGCGTTCATTCTTCTGATCCTGCTGCACGCCTGGATCGGGCTGCGCGACGTGATTCTCGATTACGTTCGACCCGTTTCCGTGCGGCTGACGGCCCTGGTGGCCGTGGCAGTGGTGTTTCTGCTGCTCGGTTTCTGGGCACTGTGGATCCTGATCGAGGCGGCACTGACATGAAGCTCACCACGCGGAAGTTCGATGCCCTGATCATCGGGGCCGGGGGTGCCGGCCTGCGCGCCGCACTGCAGTTATCCAATGGCGACGCCCGTGTCGCGGTGGTGTCGAAGGTATTCCCGACGCGCTCGCACACCGTGGCCGCGCAGGGTGGCGTCAATGCCGCGCTGGCCAACGTCCTGCCGGACTCCTGGCACTGGCACATGTTCGACACCATCAAGGGCTCCGACTATCTGGGGGACCAGGATGCGATCGAATACATGTGCCGGGCCGCCCCGAAGGTCGTCTACGAGCTGGAGCACTTCGGGGTGCCGTTTTCACGGCTGGACGATGGCGGCATCTATCAGCGAGCCTTCGGTGGTCAGAGCCAGAATTTCGGCAAGGAACAGGCGGCACGAACCTGTGCCGCCGCGGACCGCACCGGTCATGCGATCCTGCACTCGCTGTACCAGCAGAACCTGCGCGCACGCACGCACTTCTTCGACGAGTACTTCGCGATCGACCTGATCAAGGATGAGGAAGGCCACGTGCTGGGCGTGGTGGCCTTCGAGATCCTGACCGGCGAGCCGATCGTGATCGAGGCCAAGACCACGCTGATCGCCACCGGCGGCGCGGGGCAGATCTTCCGCACCAACACCAACGCCCTGAGCAACACCGGCGACGGCATGGCGATGGCCCTGCGCGCGGGTGTGCCGCTGGAAGACATGGAGTTCGTGCAATTTCACCCGACCGGGATCGCCGGTCGTGGGATGCTGATCACCGAGGGCGTGCGCGGCGAGGGCGGCTTCCTGATCAACGGCGAGGGCGAGCGCTTCATGGAGCGCTACGCCCCGCAGGCAAAGGATCTCGCATCCCGCGACGTGGTCAGTCGTGCGATCGCGATCGAGGTGCGCGAGGGCAGGGGCTGCGGCAAAAACAAGGATTACGTCCTCCTGGATATGCGCCACCTCGGCACCGACACGATCATGAAGAAGCTCCCGGGCATCCGCGAGATGAGCATGACCTTTTTAGGCGTGGATCCCATCGAGAAGCCCATTCCGGTGTTTCCGACCTGTCACTACAGCATGGGCGGCATCCCCACCAACCGCGATGGCCAGGTGGTGGTTCCGGTCAAAGACACACCGGAGGATCCGGTACCGGGGCTCTACGCCGCGGGCGAGGCCGCCTGCGTATCGGTGCACGGCGCGAACCGGCTGGGTGGCAATTCCCTGCTCGACATCCTGGTATTCGGCCGCGCGGCGGCCAACCATATCCTCGACTTCCTGAAGGAGAACCGCTACCACCGTCCGCTGCCCCAGGCCTCGGTGGACCAGGCCCTGGAACGCCTTGCGCGCTGGGAGCGCAAGGGCGACGGCGAGGCGGTGGAGCCGCTGCGGCGGGAGTTGCGCAAGGTCATGGAGGATCACTGCGGCGTATTCCGCACCGCCGAGGTGATGCAGGAGGGTGTGGACAAGCTGCGCGTGCTTCGCGAGCGGATCGAAAACGCGGTGATCCGGGACCACAGCCAGACCTTCAACACCGCGCGGATCGAGGCGATGGAACTCGAGAACCTGATGGACTGCGCGATGGCCACGATGTGCTCGGCCCTGGGCCGGGAAGAGAGCCGTGGCGCGCACAGCCGGGTCGATTTTCCCGAACGGGACGACGAGCGTTGGCTGAAACACTCGCTTTATTCGCTGCTCGACGATTCGATGGACTACAAGCCGGTGCGCACCCAGCCGGTGACGGTCGAATCCTTCCCGCCGAAGAAGCGGGTGTATTGATGGCTGGTGGCTGCCAATTCGCAGCTCTTATCTCGTAGCTCGTAGCTCGTAGTTGGTCATTGGTTGCGCGAACCCAGGAGGCTTGCGGATGGAATTTTCGATCTACCGGTTCAATCCCGACACCGACAGCGCACCCTACATGCAGTCGTTCACGCTGCCGGACGATCAGGTCGAGCCTGGCATGATGCTGCTGGACGCCCTGTTGCTGCTGAAGGAACAGGACGACAGCCTCGGCTTCCGGCGCTCCTGCCAGCACGGTGTCTGCGGCAGCGACGGGATGAACATCAACGGGACCAACGGACTCGCCTGCATCCTGCCGCTCGCGAGTCTGAAGACGCCCGTGGTGCTGCGTCCGTTCCCCGGCATGCCGGTGATCCGTGACCTGATCGTGGATATGGACAACTTCTACCGCCAGTACCGCGAGGCCGAGCCCTGGCTGATCAACGACTCGCCGGAGCCTGAGGTCGAGCGCCTTCAGACGCCGGAGGACCGCGACCGCCTCGACGGGCTGTACGAGTGCATCCTCTGCGGCTGCTGCTCGGCGTCCTGCCCCTCCTATTGGTGGAACCCGGACCGCTTCTTGGGGCCGGCGGCGCTGCTGCAGGCCGCGCGCTTCATCGAGGACAGCCGCGACCAGGCCACCGAGCACCGGCTTGAGCGTCTCGATGACGCCTACCGCCTCTATCGCTGCCACGGCATCATGAACTGCACGCAGGTCTGTCCGAAGGGCCTGAATCCTTCGAAGGCGATCGGCGACATTCGCCGGACCATGATCAAGCGCTCGGTGTGATTGCGGTCGAACACGGGGGCTGGTTGCGATGGTGATGCCCGACACTCGCACGCGCTGGCGTTGTCGCCGGGGCATGCTGGAAAATGACCTGCTGCTGGGCCGTTTTCTCGATCATGGATATGACAGGCTTGACCAGGAGGGTCGCGATGCCTTTGAACGCTTGCTGGGCTACCCCGACAATCTCTTGCTGGATCTGGTGCTGGGGCGCCAGGCGACGGTGGATTCGGGCATAGCCGGCCTTGTTCCGCTCATCCGCGCCGCCACTGCGGATCGCCCTGAGGCATGACCCCGTCCTGCCGCCGCTGGCGGCGCTGGGGCTGTTCGCGGTGGCGGCCGGTGTGGTGCTCTACGCACTGGTGTACAGCGGCTGGATCCCCGCGCTGCTGACACTGGTCCTTTCCCTTGTCGCCGCAGCCTGGTCCACGCGTCTTCGCGGCCCCGACTGGGACTGGCTGGGATGTGATGCCGAGGGGCATTGGTGGTTGGCCACGCGCGAGGGGCTGCGTCATGAACAGCGGACCGTCATCCGTGTCTCAGGAGAAAGCCGCGTGGGCGCCCGGATGGTCGTGCTGGTCTGCGGCGTTGCGGACACGGGAACCGTCCAGGTGCTCTGGTTGCCCTGGTGGCGGCTGGACCCGGAGGACCTCCGGCGCCTGCGGGTGCGCCTGCGCTGGCCGCCGGACGCAGAGGACAAACCCGGCCTGATGGCGCGGCTTCAGGAGGGCGCGCAGCAGGCGGTTGGTATACTCGCCGCACTGACCGAACGCGGAGCGCAGCCCATGAACACGCCCCGGGACATGGCCGCGGTCGATCACCTGCTCAGTGACGACCCGGAACACGTTTACACCGAGGATCAATTGGACGCGATCGAGGCCGTCGACCCCGAGTTGGCCCTGCGCCTGGACCGCGCACAGACCTTCGCGCAGCGCCAGGCCCTGGATGAGCCCGCTGAGGGTCCGATCGACGAGGCGGCGGTGCGTCAGGCGGTGGAGGAGGCACGCCGGATCCTGCAGCAGGACGGCGGTGACATCGAATACGTGGGTCTCGATGGACGTACGGTGCAGGTGCGTCTGAAGGGAGCCTGCGTGGGCTGTCCGCGCTCCACGCTGGACCTGAAGAACGTCGTCGAGCGTCTGGTCCGCTCCCGGGCGCCTGGTGTGGAACGGGTCGCGAATAACTTCTGAGCAGTCGGGTTCAGGTGATCACGTCCGGCGTCTCCTTGCCGGTCTGGTTCCTGATGTCGGCGATCTCTTCCGCCAGTTCGATCAACGGGGCCAATGCCGCCTGCGTGTCTTCGTCGAACTGATCGGGCCGGGTCTCGTGACGTTCCAGATACACGCGCAGGGTTGCGCCCTGGGTTCCGGTGCCCGAGAGGCGGAACACGATGCGCGCCCCGTCCTCGAACAGAATGCGCAGCCCCTGGCCGGAACTCACACTATTATCTACCGGGTCGCTGTAGCTGAAGTCGTCGGCGGCGCGCACCTGCAGGGAGCCGAATTGCCGCCCCGGCAGTGACGGCAGGGCTGCGCGCAGGCCGTCCATCAGGGCCTCGGCACGCTCGCTCTCGATCTCCTCGTAGTCGTGCCGGGTGTAATAATGGCGTCCGAAGCGCTGCCAGTGATCCCGTACGATCTCGGTGACCGGCTGGCCCCGCGCCGCGATGAGGTTCAGCCAGAACAGAACGGCCCACAGACCGTCCTTTTCGCGCACGTGATCGGAGCTGGTGCCGAAGCTCTCCTCGCCACAGAGCGTGATGCGCCCGTCGTCGAGGAGGTTGCCGAAGAACTTCCAGCCGGTGGGAGTCTCGTAGCAGGGGATGCCTAGGGCCTCCGCCACGGCGTCGATCGCCTGGCTGGTGGGCATGCTGCGGGCAACGCCCTTGAGTCCGTCGCGGTAGGCCGGGATCAGGTGGGCATTCGCGGCCATCACCGCCAGGCTGTCGCTCGGGCTCACGAAGAAGCCGCGTCCCAGGATCATGTTGCGGTCCCCGTCTCCATCCGATGCAGCGCCGAAGTCCGGCGCATCGCGCCCGAACATGAGTTCACCCAGTTCGCGGGCGTGGGTCAGGTTGGGGTCGGGATGGCGCCCACCGAAATCGGCCAGGGGTTCCTTGCGCATCACGGTGCCCGGTGCTGCGCCGAGGCGTTCCTCCAGGATCTGCATGGCGTAGGGTCCGGTGACGGCGTGCATGGCATCGAAGCGCATGCTGAAGCTGCCCGACTGGATCAGTGCGCGCATGGCCGGGAAATCGAACAGCGATTCCATCAGGTCTGCGTAGTCGGTGACCGGGTCCACGACCTCGACCTCCATCTCGCCCAGCTTGTGGTGGCCGATGTGATCGATATCCACGTGCGGCGCCCGTGCGATCCGGTAATGGGTGATCTCGAGGCTGGCCGCGTGGATGGCACCGGTGACCGATTCCGGTGCCGGGCCGCCGTTGGCGACGTTGAACTTGATGCCGAAATCACCCTTCGGACCGCCCGGATTGTGGCTGGCTGAGAGAACGATGCCGCCCCCCGCATGGCGGGTGCGGATCAGGTGGCTCGCGGCGGGCGTGGAGAGGATGCCACCGCAGCCTACGGTGACCTTGCGGATCCCGTTCGCCGTCGCCATGCGCAGGATGATCTGGACCGCTTCCCGATTGAAGAACCGTCCGTCTCCCCCGAGGATCAGCTCGGCGCCGGCCAGCGCCTTCTGGCTGTCGAAGATGCTCTGGACGAAATTCTCGAGATAGTGGGCCTTTCGGAAGCGGGAAACCTGCTTGCGTACTCCCGAGGTGCCGGGCTTCTGATCCGTGAACGGGCGGGTCGAGACGACGCTGATTTCCATGTTCGCTTCAAGTCCCTGGCCTGGGCGGGCGGTGAGGAAGGCTGGCAACTGTTGCCGCTGAAGGTAGCAGAATCCGATCGAAGTGTCTCGTCGAAAAACCACGATCCGGCATGCTGCCAGTATCACCGGATACGTATCAGGGGCTCACTGTGCCAGTACCGGTTGGACGCAGTACACTGCGCGCCATGATCCTGGAACGCCCATTGCCAGCCCACCTGAATCCGCGCTACGTCACCTTTGCGGCGCTGATGGAGCTGTACGAAAGCAACTACCTGCGTCTGCGGCGCCTGTGTCCCGACCTGGATGCGATGAAGGGGGGGCAGGTCTCCCGTGTGGCGGGTGCTTCCGATCTGTACCTGACGGTCGTCGAGCGCACGCCCTACACGACCAGGCTGCGCCTGAGTTACGAGTTTGGGCACGGAGAGCGGGTACGGCGCCAGCCTGACATGCTCATCCGGATGTTTCACGACGCCCGCCAGGCAGAGGTCGTGGGCCGGTATTGCCGTCGACGCGGCGAAGATCTCACGGTGGATGCCATGGCGGGCGTCTCCGGACTTGCGTGCCGCTGGCGCCACAACCGGTTCCTGTTCAAGTGGCTGGGCTTCTGCCTTACGCAGGGCCACCGGTTCCGGGTTCGGGACACGACGACAAATCTGCCGCTGGTCGACCCCCTGGTTTGATGCGGGTCGGCCGGAAGGGCGACTGAGCGGCGGGCGTCAGTCCGGGGATGCAGGTCCCCGCAGCTGCACAGCCACTCCCAATGAGCGCTTGCAACCGTATCGCGAGCCGTCAACGTTCGAGGTATTTGAGCTTGTCGGGTTTGCCGTCCCACTCCTCTGCGTCCGGCGGCGCTTCCTTGCGCGTCGTGATCACCGGCCAGGAGCGCGACAGTTCGGCATTCAGTTCGATGAAGGCCTCCTGTCCCTCCGGGACATCGTCCTCTGGAACGATGGCCTCCGCGGGACATTCCGGTTCGCACAGCGTGCAATCGATGCACTCATCGGGATCGATCACCAGGAAGTTCGGACCCTCGTGGAAACAGTCCACCGGGCAGACTTCGACGCAGTCCGTGTATTTGCACTTGATGCAGTTTTCAAGAACGACGTAGGTCATCTGCTTCTCCGTTTCGGCAATCCATCGGTGAAATTCGCCGCTGCATTCTAACGCCAGAGGGGTTGGCGGACGCTAACACTTACGCGCATTGGCGCAAAGCCCATCCCTCGTGTTTCGACACCAGCATCCTTCACAGCTGTTCCCGGAGCCGGTAGAGGGCGTCGAGGGCCTCGCGCGGTGTCAATTCGTCCGGGTTGATCTCGCGCAGTGCGGCCAGCAACGACTCGCCGGGTTCCGGGTCAGGCGGAGGCGGAGCCTCCGTGAACAGTCCGAGCTGCGGCTGGTCCCCGGCCGCGAGCGCGCGGGCCTCGAGTTCAGTCAGGTGCGCGCGGGCGCGTTTCAGGACCGCTGCCGGGACACCGGCGAGGGCGGCCACCTGCAGACCGTAGCTCTGGTTGGCCGGTCCTTCCTGTACCTGGTGGAGAAAGACGACGGTATCCCGGTGCTCGATGGCGTCGGTGTGCACGTTGGCCACACCGCGCTGACGTTCGGCCAGGCTGGTCAGCTCGAAGTAATGCGTGGCGAACAGGGTCAGGGAGCGATTGTGTCGCGCCAACCGTTCCGCGCAGGCCAGAGCGAGCGCCAGCCCGTCGAAGGTGCTGGTGCCGCGCCCGATCTCGTCCATTAGGACCAGGCTCTCCGGCCCGGCGTTGTGCAGGATGTTCGCGGCCTCGGTCATTTCAACCATGAAGGTCGAGCGGCCCGATGCCAGATCGTCGGAGGCCCCGATGCGGGTGAAGATACGGTCCACCGGGCCGATCCGGGCACTGCGCGCGGGAATGAAGCTGCCCATGCAGGCCAGAATCACGATCAGCGCCGTCTGGCGCATGTAGGTGGACTTGCCACCCATGTTCGGACCGGTGATCACCAGCAGCCGCCGTGTCTCCGGGTCCAGGCGAACGTCGTTGGGCACGAAGGGTTCCCGCAGGGCGGCCTCCACCACCGGGTGCCGTCCCGCTTCGATCAGGATCCCCGGTTCCGCCGGCATCACCGGGCAGGTCCAGTCCAGGCGTTCGGCGCTATCGGCCAGGGCGCAGAAGACATCGAGTTCTGCGACGGCATCGGAGAATTCACGCAGGGTTGTAATTGCTTCCTGCAGACGGCTCAGGAGCCGTTCGAAGATCTCCCGCTCCAGATTCAGGGCGCGATCACGGGCCGAGAGGATCTCGTCCTCGAACTGCTTCAGTTCTTCGGTGGTGTAGCGCTCGGCGTTCTTCAGGGTCTGGCGCCGGACGAAGCGTGCCGGCACGCGGTCGGACAGGCTGCGTGCGATCTCGATGTAGTAGCCGTGAACGCGGTTGTAGGCGACGCGCAGCTGCGCAAGTCCGGTGACCTCGCGTTCGCGGATCTCCAGTTCGCGCAGGAACTGGTCCGCGTCGGCCTGCAGGCCGCGCAGGCGGTCCAGCTCCGAATCGAAGCCCGGGCGGATTACGCCGCCGTCGCTGAGCCGCAGCGGCGGTTGCTCCTCTAGGGCGCGCTCGAGGAGGTGGGTCAGTTCGGTACGCGGGACCAGCCGTTCGCGGATCTCGGCAAGCAGGGCTAAGGGGTCCTCGCAGGGAAGAGCGGCCTGGAGTTCCGGAAGCCGTTGCAGGCCGTGGAGCAGGGCAACCAGATCCCTGGGGCGCGCACTGCCGAGCGCAATGCGGCTGATGATCCGCTCGCAGTCCGCGAATCCGGAGAGATGCCGGCGCAGTTCCCGGTGCTGGCCGCCGTCCAGGATTTGCTGCACCACGCCCTGGCGTCGACGGATGCCTTCGCGGTCACGCAGCGGCTGGTTCAGCCAGCGACTGAGCAGGCGCGAGCCCATGGCGGTGCGGCTGCAGTCGAGCATTGCCACTAGGCTGCCTTCGCGCCGACCTGACAGCGTCCGGTTCAATTCCAGGTTCTGGCGGGTCGTGGCATCGAGCTGCAGGGTATCGCCGCGCATCTCCCGGCGGAGGCCGGTGATGTGCCCGAGTTCGCCGCGATAACGGGTCTGTACGTAGGCCAGCAAGGCACCGGCCGCTGCGAGCCCGAGCGGCAGGTCGTCGCAGCCGAAGCCCGCGAGGTCCCGGGTCCCGAAGTGCGTGGTCAGCACCCGCCGGGCGGACACCGGGTCGAAATGCCAGTCCGGCAGCCGCTGACCGTCCGGAAGGCCGGGGGCGAGGCCCTCGGGAACCAGGCATTCCACCGGGCTCAGACGGGCGAGCTCGGCGGCGAGCGGCTCGCCCGCGGCGACCTCGGTCACGCTGAAGCGGCCGCTGGCGAACTCGAGGATGCCGAGGCCGACCGGCCCCGGGTCGGAATTGGTGGCGCCGGGGCACAGGGCGACGATCAGGTTGACCTCGCGGGCGTCGAGCAGGGCCTCTTCGGAGATCGTGCCTGGCGTGACGATACGCACGACCTCGCGCTGCACCGGCCCCTTGCCGGCACCGACCGCGCCCGTTTGCTCGCAGATCGCCACGGCCTCGCCCTTCTTCAGCAGGCGCGCGAGGTAACTCTCCAGGGTGTGCACAGGGATGCCGGCCATCGGGATCGGCTGTCCCGCGGACTCCCCACGCCGCGTCAGCGTGATGTCGAGCAACTGTGCGGCGCGCTGAGCGTCCGCGTAGAACAACTCGTAGAAATCGCCCATGCGGTACAGCAGCAGGGTATCCGGATGTTCCGCCTTGATCCGGAGGTACTGCTGCATCATCGGTGTATGAGCTGACAAGGGGTCCATGGCGCTCGCGGTGGGCAAAAAGGGGAGTATAGGGCAGCGGCCGGGCGCGTACGGACCCGCGGCGGGCGGCTTGTGGCCAACGGACGGGAATGCGTATCCTCCCGGCGACGCGGGTTCATGCCCGGGACCATGTCGGCTCGGTTCAGGGCCTCCGGGTTCGGAGGGACGGATGATGGCGGAACCATTGCACGAGCTTGTCTTGGCGCTCCGCCAGCGTTTGCGTGAGCGGGGCCAGCGGTTGTGTACCGCGGAGTCCTGTACTGGCGGCGGCATGGCGCATGTTCTGACCGAGATCCCTGGCAGTTCTGAGTGGTTCGAGTGCGGCTGGGTGACCTACAGCAACGAGTCCAAGACCCGCCTGCTTGGTGTTCCGTCCGACCTGATCTGGCGTTGGGGCGCGGTCAGCGAGGCCGTGGCTGCGGCCATGGCCCGTGGTGCGCTGAAGCACAGTGCGGCGGATCTGGCAGTTGCCGTCACCGGGATCGCCGGTCCGGGCGGTGGCACCGCGGACAAGCCGGTCGGGCTGGTCTGGTTTTCCTGGGCGGAACGCGGGCGCGACTGCCGCACGGCTCGCCAGGTGTTCTCGGGAGACCGCGGCGAGGTCCGGCGTGCCGCCGTGCGTTGGGGGCTGCAGCAGCTGCTGGATCACGAGCTCGCCTCGGATTGACCCGCTGCCTGCAGGAAGGAAGTCCCGCACGCGCCGGCAGGGACCGGACGCTCCGTGCGCCTGCTTGGGCTGGACGCGCCCGTTATGGGATACTCCGGCGCGAACGGACCGGCTGAAAAACACCAAGGAGGATAGTGTGGACGAGAATCGCAAGAAGGCGCTTGCCGCGGCGTTGGGACAGATCGAAAGGCAGTTCGGCAAGGGCGCCGTGATGCGCATGGGCGACGGAACCGCCGTGCGTGATGTCGAGGTCATTTCTACCGGTTCACTGGCGCTGGATGTGGCCTTGGGGATCGGGGGGGTGCCGCGCGGGCGGGTCGTCGAGATCTACGGGCCGGAGTCCTCGGGCAAGACCACCCTGACCCTGCACGTGGTCGCCGAGTGCCAGAAGTTGGGTGGTACTGCGGCCTTCATCGACGCCGAGCACGCGCTGGATCCGGGTTATGCCCAGAAGCTTGGGGTCAACGTCGATGAACTGCTGATTTCACAGCCGGACACCGGCGAGCAGGCCCTGGAAATCGCCGACATGCTGGTTCGCAGCGGGGCGGTGGATGTGGTCGTGGTGGACTCCGTGGCCGCCCTGACCCCCAAGGCCGAGATCGAGGGGGAGATGGGTGACGCCCACGTCGGACTGCAGGCTCGCCTGATGTCGCAGGCCCTGAGGAAATTGACCGCAAACATACAGCGTTCAAATACCTTGGTGATCTTCATCAACCAGATTCGCATGAAGATCGGGGTCATGTTCGGCAGCCCCGAGACGACCACCGGCGGCAATGCGCTGAAATTTTATGCCTCGGTTCGGATGGACATCCGCCGCATTGGTGCGATCAAGCGCGGCGACGAGGTGATCGGCAACGAGACCCGGGTCAAAGTGGTCAAGAACAAGATGGCGCCGCCGTTCAGGGAGGCCCATTTCGAGATCCTGTACGGCGAGGGAATCTCGCGGCTGGGTGAGGTGATCGAACTCGGGGTCAAGGAAGGGCTGATCGACAAGGCCGGGGCGTGGTACAGCTACAACGGCGAACGCATCGGTCAGGGCAAGGAGAACGCCCGGCAGTTCCTGAAGGAACATGCGGACCTTGCGGCCGACATTGAACAGAAGTTGCGGGCGCACTACCTGCCTTCGCGTCAGAAAGCCAGTGCAGAGCCGGTCAGCGCCGAAGGATGAACCGGAGGAGGCCTACGCCGCCGCCCTCCGGCTGCTCGCACGCCGTGAACACAGCACGCTCGAGCTCACGCGCAAACTGGAACAGCGTGGTTTCACCGGGGTGTCGATCAGACCCGGGCTGGACCGGCTGCGCGTCGCGGGATACCTGAGCGACGCACGTTTTGCCGGATCCCTGGCCCGGCATCGCGCCGCCCAGGGTTACGGCGATCTGCGCATCCGCGCAGAGCTCGGGCAGCATGGCATGGAGCACACGGTCGTCGATCAGGCGCTGGAAGAGCTCGGCGTCGACTGGCGCGCGCAGGCACTCGCGCAGGCCCGCCGGCACTTCGCCGAAGCACCGGAAACCGCCGCCGCAAGGGCACGCATGCTGCGCCATCTGGCCCAGCGCGGGTTTGCCTCCAGCGCAGCCCGTGCGGCCGTCGCGGAATGGTGCAAAAGCGTGCAGTAACCGGGATGAAATGCGCGCAAGTGTTGCTTTTGCGTGGTATTCTGTGCTTTTCCGCAACACATGTATCGGACCTCCATGAAAAGCGCCGACATACGCCGGAGTTTTCTCGATTTCTTTGTCCGCAAGGGGCATGTCGAGGTGCCGTCCAGCCCTCTGGTCCCCGGTAATGATCCCACCCTGCTGTTCACCAATTCGGGCATGGTGCAGTTCAAGGATGTGTTCCTGGGACGCGAGAAACGGCCGTACACCCGCGCTGCGACCAGCCAGCGCTGCGTGCGCGCCGGTGGCAAGCATAATGATCTCGAGAACGTGGGGTATACGGCCCGTCACCACACCTTCTTCGAGATGCTCGGCAACTTCAGTTTCGGCGACTATTTCAAGAAAGACGCCATCGTCTATGCCTGGGAGTTCCTGACCGAGACAATCGGCATCCCGGCGGAGAAGTTGTGGGTCACCGTGTACGAAACGGATGACGATGCCTACGCGATCTGGGTGAACGGGATTGGTCTTGCGCCGGAGCGCGTGATCCGGATAGGCGACAAGGCCGGTGGCGGGTCCGACAACTTCTGGCAGATGGGTGACACCGGCCCCTGCGGGCCAAGCACCGAGATCTTTTACGACCACGGTCCCGGTGTGCCGGGCGGGCTCCCGGGCACGCCCGAGGAAGACGGTGACCGCTACATCGAGATCTGGAATCTCGTCTTCATGCAGTACGATCGCGACAGCGAGGGGGTTCTGGCCCCCTTGCCACACCCGTCAGTGGACACCGGCATGGGGCTGGAGCGTCTGGCGGCGGTGCTGCAGGGCGTGCATTCGAACTACGAGATCGACCTGTTCCGGGACCTCATCCAGGCGGCCGCCGACATCGTCGGTACGAAGGATCTGGAATCGGCCTCGCTGCGGGTCATTGCCGATCACATCCGCGCGATCGCCTTCCTGATCAATGACGGGGTGATGCCGGGCAATGAAGGCCGGGGTTACGTGCTGCGGCGGGTCATCCGCCGCGCCGCGCGTCACGGACACAAGCTTGGCTGCGATGAGGCCTTTCTCTATCGCCTGATCCCGGCGCTGGTTTCGGTCATGGGAGATGCCTATCCGGAGCTGGGCGAGGCGCAGGAAAGTCTGCAGCATGTCCTCAGAAAAGAGGAGATGAAATTTCTGGAAACCCTTGAAAAAGGGGTTCGTATCCTCGAAGACGACCTAGGTCGTCTGGAGGGATCCACGATCCCCGGCGACACCATCTTCCTGCTCTACGATACCTACGGGTTCCCGGTTGACCTCACGGGCGACATCGCCCGGGAGCGCGGCCTGACGCTGGACCTCGAGGGCTTCGATGCCGCGATGGACGCGCAGCGGAGCCGCGCGCGTGCGGCCAGCCACTTCAGCATGGGGGCGGCCGGGAGCCAGGAACTGGAGGCCGTGACCAAGTTCTGCGGGTATGACCGGCTGGAGGAAGAGGGCGAGGTCGTGGCGCTGTTGCGGGATGGTGCGTTGGTCGATGCGCTCGATCTGGGCGAGGCGGGCGTGGTGGTGCTGGGCCGTACACCCTTCTACGCCGAGTCCGGGGGCCAGGTAGGCGACGTGGGTGCACTGATGGCCCCGGGCATCCGCTTCGACGTGCAGGACACGCGCAAGCAGGGTGAGGCCCATCTGCATTTCGGCCAGGTACGTGCCGGCCGGATCGAGAGGGGCATGCGCGTCCGCGCCTCCGTTGCCGGTCCCCGGCGGGATGCGATCCGCCGTCATCACTCGGCGACACACCTGCTGCACAAGGCACTGCGCGACCACCTGGGTTCCCACATCCAGCAGAAGGGGTCCCTGGTCGATGCCGAACGGCTGCGGTTTGATTTTGCACATTTCGAGCCGGTCTCGCCGGAACAGCTGCGCAGCATCGAAGCCCAGGTGAACGTGGAGATCCTCGCCAACCAGGCGACCGATACCCGCCTGATGGACATCGAAACCGCGCTGTCTTCCGGAGCGGTCGCACTGTTCGGCGAGAAATACGGGGCGCAGGTGCGCGTACTGAACATCGGTTCCTCCACCGAGCTCTGTGGCGGCACCCATGTCGATCGCACCGGTGACATCGGCACCTTCCGCATCGTGTCCGAGGGCGGGGTGGCGGCGGGCATCCGCCGTATCGAGGCCGTGGCCGGGGCCGTCGCGCTGGCGTGGATGGATCGCCAGGTCGAAACGCTGGACGCCGTCGCCGGGCTCGTCCGAGGCAGCCGGAACGAGGTTCCCGAAAAGGTGCAGACACTGCTCGAACGGAACCGCGAATTGGAAAAGGAACTGTCCTCGCTCCGGGGGCGTCTTGCGAGCCAGGCAGGGAGCGACCTCGCGAGCCAGGCGGTGGAGGTGGGACCCCTCAAGGTGCTGGCGGGAGAGGTTCCGGGCGTGGAACCCAAGGCCCTGCGCGACATGGTCGATCAGTTGAAGCAGAAGCTCGGTGCCGGCGTCGTCGTGCTGGGTACCACCACGCCCGAGGGCAAGGTGAGTCTGGTCGCGGGAGTGACCAAGGGCGAGACCGGCCTGGTCCGGGCGGGCGACCTCGTGGGCTTTGTCGCCGCCCAGGTGGGTGGGCGAGGCGGCGGCCGTCCGGACATGGCCATGGCCGGGGGGCAGGAGGCGGACAAACTCCAGGCCGCGCTGGCTTCGGTGGAAAATTGGGTGCGCGAGCGCATTCAGTGAGCGCTTTCGACGGCCATGGGAAGACGTCAAAAGATACAATGGGTATGATTACCCAGAGTGAGCCCAGTATGTCGTGCCCCGCGCCCACCCCCGTCCCCATCCGCGCCTAACGGAGTTCCGAGACACTCATGTCGCTGCTGGTACTGAAATTCGGTGGTACTTCCGTAGGGAGTCCCGAGCGCATCAAAAACGTTGCCGAGCGCGTGCTGCGCCTGCGCGGCGAGGGCCACGCGCTGATCGTCGTGGTCTCCGCGATGAGCGGCGAGACCGATCGGCTGATGGGCCTCGCCCGCGAGATCCAGCCGCGGTCCGAGGGGCGTGAACTCGACGTCCTGCTGTCCACGGGCGAACAGGTCACGATCGCCCTGCTGTCCATGGCCCTTGAGTCGCGCGGCTGCCCCGCGCGCTCCTACACTGGTGGGCAGGTCCGGATCCTGACCGACAGCATGCACAACAAGGCGCGGATCCGCAGCATCGACGACGCGCCTATCCGCGGCGATCTGGAGGCGGGGCGCGTCGTGGTGGTCGCGGGATTCCAGGGCGTCGACGAGGAAGGGGCGATCACCACGCTCGGTCGCGGCGGATCGGACACCACAGCGGTGGCATTGGCCGCGGCCCTGAAGGCCGATGAGTGCCGGATCTACACCGACGTGGACGGGGTCTACACGACCGATCCTCGGGTCGTCAAGAATGCCCGGCGCCTGGAGCGCATCACCTTCGAGGAGATGCTGGAAATGGCCAGCCTGGGTTCCAAGGTGTTGCAGATCCGGGCGGTGGAGTTCGCCGGTAAGTACAACGTGCCCCTGAGGGTTCTATCCTCGTTCGAGGATGGCCCCGGGACGCTCATCACAACCGAGGAGGGACGCGTGGAGCAGGCGTTGGTGGCAGGTATCGCGTTCACGCAGAACGAGGCCCAGTTGACGATCCAGGGGGTTCCGGATCAGCCCGGTGTCGCCTACGGCATCCTTGGCCCGATCGCGGACGCAAACATCGAAGTGGACATGATCGTCCAGAACATCGGCGGTGACGGCACCACCGACTTCACCTTCACCGTGAACCGGAACGATTACGAGAAGGCGATGGAGGTTCTGCAGAAAGTGGCCCAAGGCGTGGGCGCGCGGCAGGTCTCCGGTGACACCAAGATCGCGAAGATCTCGGTGGTCGGGGTCGGGATGCGCTCGCATGCAGGCATTGCCAGCCGCATGTTCAAGGCCCTGGCGAAGGAATCGATCAACATCCGGATGATTTCGACCTCCGAAATCAAGATCTCGGTGGTGGTGGACGAAAAGTACATGGAGCTGGGAGTCCGCACATTGCACGATACCTTTGAACTTGAGCGAGAACCGGCGGGTCCACCAGCAAGCTGAGTGATATACGCATCCAGCGGGAAGCAACGGCAACCGGGCGACCGATACCGTCCGACACAGGTACTGTGGAGAAAGGCATGCTTATTTTGACTCGACGCGTGGGCGAGACCCTGATGATCGGTGAGGAGATTTCCGTCACCGTGCTGGGTGTGAAGGGAAACCAGGTGCGCATTGGCATCAACGCCCCTCAGGATGTCGCCGTGCATCGCGAGGAGATCTACGAGCGCATCCAGCGCGAAAACCGGGCCCCTGGAACGGTGGATCAGGACCCCGAGGGCAGCAGCAGTTAAGCCGTGCGGCTGGAAAGGGATGCCGGCGCCCGGCTTCCACCGTCGAAAAACCCGCGGGCACCCCGGCTCGGGCAACCTCTTACGGTCTTCCCATTTGCCCTTGGACCCCGTATCCTTTGCGGCCAGTTTCGGAGAGATGGCCGAGTGGTCGAAGGCGCTCCCCTGCTAAGGGAGTATGGGTCAAAAGCCCATCGAGGGTTCGAATCCCTCTCTCTCCGCCAGACATGACAAAGGGGCCCTCGTGGCCCCTTTGTCATGTCTGATGAAGCCGGATTCGAACCCTCGATATCCAACACGATGGTTCGACTGCCCTGAGGCGCGCATACGGTCTGCCGGTGAGACCTCAGCCCACCAGCAGGAGGGTGCACTCCATGCGTGTGAGAACCGGGGTGAGGGCTGCGGCGCGGCCTGCGTACCAGCTCGCGGGAAGGACAACGGTTTGTGGCCGGAACATGCTCAGGCAGGCGATCAGGCGCGGGGTGCCGGGGTCAGCGGCCGTCGCATTGGCGGGAACAGCCTGCGTCAGGCGCAGGCGTGCGGCCTCCGGGTCCATGACCGTCGCAATCTGAAGCGCGGCTTGGCCGGACGGCGTTTCGTCGTACACCACGCATACCCCCGGTGTCTCCTTCCCCAGCCTGTGGCGTGCCCTGGTGGTCTGATCTTCCCCGTGGCCGAGCACGAACAGGCTGCCCTCCGAAGGCCGCGCCAGCAGGCCTTCCCAATCCGACCAGCCCGCCAGTTGCAGGGACCATCGCACCTGCTCGGGTCCAGCGAGCTGCGTCATCGTGAGGCGCAGGCGCTCATACAGTGCCTGGAGGCTGCGGCGGATCATGGGATCGTCCAGGCGCCGCTCCAGTCCCGCGAGAAGGCTGACCTCGGTGGCGAAGGGCAGCGTCGCCGCGCGTGCGAGTCCTGCCTGTGTGAGCAACATCGTATCGAGTTGCGCCTGGAGGCGGGCGGCAAGTGTGACGGCGAAGGCGATTGCGGGGAGCGAAGGGCCAACGGCATCCAGGCCGAGCAGAATCCGCCGTTGCCGGGGTTCAGGGGGCCGCATGGTTACCGTTGCGGTTCGAATAGGCCTGACGCAGGCGGGCCAGTTCCTCGAGCCGGGCCTCGACGCGTCCGTTCAGGCTATCCGGGGGGCACTGTCCGTGGGCATCCGCACGGCCCGCGGTGAGTCCGGTGAGCAGCGCGGCCGCCTGATCCACGTGGCTTGCGGTGTAGATGTGGAAGCGCCCGGCGCGCGCGGCCTCCACGACGTCTCGGCGCAGCATGAGATGGGCGCGGTTGCTCTGGGGAATGATGACCCCCTGGTGCCCGTTGAGGCCCCGCTTCGAGCAGATATCGAAGAACCCCTCGATCTTCTGGTTGACACCACCGATGGCCTGGACCACGCCGTGTTGGTCCACCGCACCGGTCACGGCAAGGGACTGCCGCACCGGCGCATTGGCGAGCGCCGAAAGCAGGGCACAGAGCTCCGCGACCGATGCACTGTCGCCCTCGACCGGGCCGTAGGACTGTTCGAAGGTCAGGCTGGCTGCCAGGGAAAGGGGATTGTCGGTGCTGTAGCGCCAGGCAAGATAGGCCGAGAGGATCAACACCCCCTTGGAGTGGATCGCGCCTCCGAGTTCGACCTCCCGTTCGATGTCGACCACTGCGCCCTCGCCGAGGCGCGCGGTGGCGGTGATGCGGGAGGGTCTGCCGAAGCTGAATTCGCCGAGGCTGATCACGGACAGCCCGTTGACCTGGCCTACACGCTCACCATCGACATCGACCCGCTGGAAGCCGCGCAGGATGGATTCGTGAACCTGCTCACGGATGCGGCTCAGGCGGCGGATGCCGGCATCGACGGCGCGCTCCACGTGGGTCGCCTCGACCTGCGCGACGGAGTCCTGGCCGGCCCAGTAGTCCGCTTCCCGGAGCAGGTCATCCAGTGAGCCCATGTGCAGGGAGAGGCGCTCGCCGTCCTCGATCCGACGGGCGGCCTGTTCGATGACCCGGGCGACGGCATCACGGTGCAGGGGCCGCAGTCCGCCCGCCCGCTGCAACATCGCAATCAGCCGCGCGTAGAGACGGGTGGCCTCGGCATCGCGGGGCATGTCCTCGGAGAAGTCGGCGGCCACCTTGAACAGCCGCGCGAACTCGGGATCGTAGTGCTGGAGCAGGTAATAGAGTCGGCGATCACCCACCAGGACCACCTTGAGGTCGAGGGGGATCGGTTCCGGTTCCAGGGTCGTGGTGCTCGCCATGCTGAGCATGGTTTCCAGCGACTCGACGCGAACTTCGTGGGCGCGCAAGGCCCGCTTCAGTGCCTGCCAGGCAAAGGGGTGGCCGAGCAATCGCTCCGCGTCCAGTACCAGGTAGCCGCCGTTGGCCCGGGCCAACGCCCCGGACTTGATCAAAGTGAAGTCGGTGACCAGGGTGCCGGACTGTACCGTGTGTTCCACCCGCCCCACGAGGTTCTGATAAGTGGGATTGTCCTCGTAGATGACCGGTGCGCCCTGGCCCTGGGCGTGATCCACCAGGACATTGACCTTGTACCGGGTGAGTTGCCGGGCGGCCTGACCCGCCGGGTTGGGTCCGCCGCCGTCCGCCTCGCCCAGCCCCCGGATCTGATCGGCGTTTTCCAGGAGGTCCCTGCGCACGGCATCGAGAAAGCGCTGCACCTCGGGCAGATCCTGATATTTGCGGCGCAGTTCGTCCAATTGCTGGTCGAGAGTGAAACCGGACACGCTGAGATCGAGTTCCTTGTGTCGTTCCCGGCCCTCTCGCTGCAGACGCGGGATCTGTGCGATGACCTGCTTCAACTCGTCCTTGAGGTCGTCGATGGCCGCTTCAATCGCCTGCTGTTCCTTTTCCGGCAGCTTTTCGAACTCTTCCGCACCCAGGATCTCGCCATCCCGCATCGGGGCTAGCGTATAGCCGCCCGGGGTACGCATGAGCACCACGCTCTTGCGCGCGGCCTTCTCGCGCAGGGCGCCGAAGGCCTTCTCATCGCGCTCCTTCAACTCGTCATGGATCTCCTGGGCCTGGTTCCGGTAGGCGTCGCTCTGAAAGGCTGCGGCCAGCGCAGTGATGATGTCCTCCATCGCCTGCTGCATATCGCGCCGCAACTCCTGTCCGCGACCCGGTGGGAGCCGCAGCGCGCGTGGGCGGTGTGGCGCGTCGAAGTCGTTGACGTAGCACCAGTCGCTGGGCATCGGCCGTTTCGCCGCGGTCTCCTGCAGCAGCCGATGCACCAGGGTGCGGCGGCCCAGCCCCGTGGAACCGAGGACGTAGAGGTTGTAGCCCTCGTGGTACATCCCAATGCCGAAGTGCAGGGCCTCCAGGGCCCGGTCCTGGCCGACGACCCGGTCCAGGTCCGCCAACTCGGCGGTCGTCTGGAAATCGAGCAGATCGGGGTTGCAGGCGTGGAAGAGCGCCTGTGGAGCCAGTGGCTCGAGGGGGCTCATTTCGTGAGGCTCCAGGTCCCACGGGTGCTCGGTCATCTGCAGCGGCTCCTGGAAGGCGAGGGCGTGCAGGCCCTGAACTGAACATAGCAGATTCGGGTTCAGCGGCGCTCGCTGGATGGCGCGGGTCTGCGGGCGTCGGGCTGTCAGGCCATGGCGACAGGCAGTGCGTCGACCCGGGAGCCTGCTGGAAAGGCCGTCACTCGAGTCCCGCCCGGCGCAGCCGGGCATGCAGGTCGTCCATCTCCTCGAGCAGGTCCGCGAACAGGGCCGCCAATTCCGGTTCCGCGTCGAAGACCCGCTCGATCTCCCGCATCCGCCGCGCGCGGCGCAGATGGAGGGCGGTGATGCGCCAGGTGCCGGCCACGCACTCGGTATGGGGAAAGAGTCCCTCGTCGATATGACGCGCCAGCCACTGCGGCTCCACGGTGCAGGCCGAGGCGATCTGTTCCAGGGTGAGCCAACTCTCGTCGAGCAGGCTGCCAGTCAGGATGTCATCGTCGCGCATGGTCACGCCCTCTCGTTCCGGCGCGGATCGAAGGGGATCTCGCGCGCCATCTGTTCATACAGTTTTCGGGCCTTCGGGTCGTCCGCTGAGGGCAGTACGACCTGAATCTCCAGCAGCAGGTCGCCGGCCGGGCTTCCCGGGATGCCCTTGCCGCGTACGCGCAGCTGGCGGCCGCTCTGGGCGTTCTCCGGGATGCGGACCTTGACGCTGCCGCTGGGAAGGACCACCGGTATCACGGTCCCCAAGGCGGCCTCCCAAGGAGTGACCGGCAGGGTCAGGTGTAGGTCCCGGCCATCAGGGCGGAAGCGGGGATGGGGACGGAAATGGACCTCCAGGAGCAGATCGCCCGTAGGTCCGCCCCCGATGCCGGGGGAGCCTTGGCCGGCAAGCCGGATGATCTGTCCTTCGTGAACCCCCGTCGGGATCCGTACGTTCAGGGTGCGGGTATCGACGACGACGTGGCCTTGGGGATCCAGCCGGGGTACGCGCAGGGAGATCTGTCGGGTAGCGCCTTCGAAGGCGTCCTCGAGTTCCAGCAACACCTTGGCGTGGTGATCCTCGCCGCGCGCGCGGAATTCGGCGCCCCCGGTGTGATAGCGTCCCCGGGCGCCGCCCGTGTGCCCGAACAGCTCGGAGAAGAAGTCGCTGTAGGCGGCCTCTTCGGAGGGTGAGAAGCCGCGGCCCGAAAACTCGTAGCCGGCATCCCAATCCGGCGGAGGCCGAAACTCCTCGCCGGGCCGATGGCCACGCCCGAGCTGGTCATAGGCCGCGCGTTTCTCCGTGTCGGAGAGCACCGCGTAGGCCTCGTTCAGCTCCTGCATCCGTGCCTGGGCATCCGGCTCTTTGGACACGTCCGGGTGATACTTGCGCGCGAGTTTTCGAAAGGCCTTCTTGATGTCCTGTACGGTGGCGTCCCGCGCCACGCCCAGGGTCTGGTAATAGTCCTTGAATTCCATGCGGACTCCTGCGCTGCAGGCGCGCTTGACGCGCCCTGGAATCGTGACAATCGCGCCCGTCGCGAATTTGAAGGTATTGAACGGGCCGACCCAACCCCCATGATAGTACCTGCAAGACCAGGATGCGGGGCAGCGCGGTAATGGGAGGCGGGGTACTTCCACGCCTTGTCAATGCTGGCGAAGAGGGATTGAATCAATCCTGTCAGCTGCACACGCCCTGCGGCATGCTCCGCTTAGAGATCTTGTCAGTCAGATCGCAACGTACGAGGGCGTCGTGAAGCCGATGCCCTGTGGAACCATTGGAGGAACCTATCATGTACCGTGCATTGTTTTCGCCTGATATGTTCGCGGAACTCGATCGCCTGCAGCGGGAGATGAACCAGGCCTTTGAGTTCTCGCCCAGCATACGCGGCCTCTCCCGCGGCGGCTTTCCGGCGATGAACGTCGGTAGCACGTCCCAGTCCGTGGAGATCTATGCCTTCGCGCCCGGGATCGATCCGGCCAGCATCGAAGTGAACCTGGAGAAGGGGGTCCTGACGATTGCGGGCGAGCGCGCGTCCGATCTTCCCGGCGGGGAGGTCAAGGCCAACGTCCACATCGACGAGCGCTTCGCGGGCACCTTCCGCCGCGTGGTGACCCTGCCCGAGGATGCCGATCCGGACAGGGTCTCGGCCCGCTATCGTGACGGCGTGCTGCACATCAGCATCCAGCGCCGGGAGACCGCGCAGCCCCGGCGTATCAGCATCCAGTGAAGGAGGATCGTGCCATGAACGAAAAGACGAACGAGAAGACCAAGGTCACCCGGCAGGAAGGTTCGTCAGCCCGCACGGATGCCGCGTTGATGCCCCCGGTCGACGTTGTCGAGGATGCCAACGCAATCATCCTGCACGCGGATCTACCGGGGGTTTCAAAAGACAAGCTGCACCTGCACGTCGAGGCGGAGACGCTGACCATCGAGGGCGAGCTGGACCTGGATGTCCCCGAGGGCATGGAGGCCACACATGCGGAGGTGAGCCTGGGCCGGTACCGGCGGGTGTTCACGCTGTCCAGGGAACTGGATACCGAGAAGGTCAGTGCCGAGTTTCGCAACGGCGTGTTGACCCTGCGCATACCGAAGGCCGAGCACGCGCAGCCCCGGCGCATTGAGGTAAAAGTGGCTTAGGCGCGGCAGGTCGGGGACGGGCGGGGGCAGGCCTGGCGCCAGCCCGGGGACGGCCAGCCCGGGGACAGATTTAATAAATCTGTCCCCGTGCGTCGGTCCCCGGGCGTCGGTCGACGCCGCCCCGCTACCCGACGTCCGTCCGGCCCGGCCACATGCGTCGCTACGACGCCAGGCGTTTGTACTTCACCCGGTGCGGCTGGTCGGCGGCGGCGCCGAGCCGGTCGTGCCGGTCGGCCTCGTACTCCTGGTAGTTCCCCTCGAAGAACACCACGCTGCCGTCCTCCTCGAAGGCCAGCATGTGGGTGGCGATGCGGTCCAGGAACCAGCGATCATGCGAGATCACGATCGCGGATCCGGGGAAGTCGAGCAGCGATTCTTCCAGTGCCCGCAGGGTCTCCACGTCGAGGTCGTTGGTCGGTTCGTCGAGCAGCAGCAGGTTGCCGCCGCTCTTCAGCACCTTGGCAAGATGAACCCGGTTGCGTTCGCCCCCGGACAGGTCCTTCATCCGCTTCTGCTGGTCCGAGCCCTTGAAATTGAAGCGGCCGACATAGGCGCGTGATGGCATCTGGAAATTGCCGACCTGCACGATGTCCTGGCCGTTGGAGATCTCCTCCCAGACCGACTTCTCATCGGCCAGCGCATCGCGGCTCTGGTCGACGTAGGCGATCTGCACCGTATCGCCGATGGTGATGCTGCCGCCGTCGGGCTGCTCCTGGCCGGTGATCATCCGGAACAGCGTGGTCTTGCCGACGCCGTTCGGCCCGATGACGCCGACGATACCGCCACGGGGCACTGAGAACGACAGGCCCTGGTAGAGCAGCCGCTCACCGAAGGCTTTGGTGAGGTTCTCCGCCTCGAGCACCACGTCGCCCAGACGCGGACCCGGTGGGATGTACAGATCCTTGGTCTCGGACCGGCGCTGGTAGTCGCTCGACGACAGTTCCTCGAAGCGCTTGAGGCGCGCCTTGCTCTTGACCGTACGGCCCTTCGGGTTGCTGCGCACCCACTCCAGTTCCGATTCCATGGCCTTGATCCGGGCCTGTTCCGTCTTCTCCTCCTGGGCGAGGCGCTTCTCCTTCTGCTCCAGCCAGGAGGAGTAATTGCCCTCCCAGGGGATCCCGTGGCCGCGGTCCAGTTCCAGGATCCAGCCCGCGACGTTGTCGAGGAAGTAACGGTCGTGGGTCACCGCAACCACGGTGCCGTTGAACTCCTGCAGGAAGCGTTCGAGCCAGGCGACGCTCTCGGCGTCGAGATGGTTCGTAGGCTCGTCGAGGATCAACATGTCGGGGCTGGACAGCAGCAGCCGGCACAGCGCCACGCGGCGCCGTTCGCCGCCGGAGAGGGTCTTGACCTCGGCATCCCAGGGCGGCAGACGCAGGGCATCGGCGGCGACCTCCAGTTTGCGCTCCAGATTGTGACCATCGCTGGCCTGGATCAGGGATTCCAGGTCGGCCTGCTCGGCGGCCAGCTTGTCGAAATCCGCGTCCGGTTCGGCATAGGCGGCGTACACCTGGTCCAGCCGGGCGAGCGCGTCCTGAATCGGCTGTACGGCCTCCTCGACGTTGCCGCGCACGTCCTTGCCGTCATCGAGATGGGGTTCCTGTTCCAGAAAGCCGATGCGGATGCCGGGCTGCGGGCGCGCCTCCCCGAGGATGTCCGTATCCACCCCGGCCATGATCCGGAGCAGGGTGGACTTGCCGGAGCCGTTGTATCCCAGTACGCCGATCTTGGCGCCCGGGAAAAAATTCAGGTAGATGTCCTTCAGGATCTGCTTCTTCGGCGGGACGATCTTGCCGACACCGTTCATGGTAAAGATGTACTGCGCCATAGGGCCTCTTTCGGTACTTGTTCGTGTTGGAAGGCAGTAAACCGATCACCTTACCACGAGTTCCTGATGAAATTATTGGTCCGTAGCGGCGTCTATAGACTCGTCCCTATCACTAGCTCGAGGAGGCCCCATGTTTCGTTCCTGGAAACCACTGTCCGTATCGCTGTTCGTTCTGCTCTTCTGGGTACCGCTCGCAGCGCAGTCCGCCGAGCGCGTCACACTGGAACACGATGGCCTCACCCTCGTGGGGCACCTGCAGGCCCCGGCCGATCCGGCGGAAGGCATCTTCCTGATGCTGCACGGCACGCTGGCGCACGGCCGCATGGAGACCATGGCGGCGGTGCAGGACCTGCTGGCCGATCAGGGCATGAACTCGCTGGCGGTCAATCTGAGCTTCGGGATCGACGCCCGCGAGGGTATGTTCGAATGCGACCGGCCCGTGACCCACGGTCTGCAGGAGCATTTCGCCGAACTCGACGCCTGGCTGGCCTGGCTGCGCGCCGAGGGCTACGGTCCGGTGACCCTCCTCGGGCATTCCCGCGGCGGCAACCAGGTGGCGCGTTTTCACCAGGAGTGGGGTCCCGAGGACGTGCGGGCGCTGGTTCTGATCGCGCCATCGACCTTCGATGCCGAAAGTGCGGCCGCGAGCTATGAGGCGCAGTCCGGTATGCCGCTGATCGCGCGACTCGACCAGGCCACGGAATTGCTGCGCATGGATCAGCCGGAGACACTGCTGCGCGGCGTTCGTTTTCTCTATTGCGAGGAACTGGATGTTTCCCCGACGGCCTTTCTCGGCTACTACACACCGGACGAGGCGCACGATACCCCGACCCTGATCGACGGTATCGGCACCCCGACGCTGGTGATCATGGGCTCGGAGGACGACGTGGTCGCGGATCTGCCAGAGCGCATGGGGGGTCTCGCGGATGCCGGGAACGTGAGCACGGTGACCATCGACGGGGCCGATCACTTCTTCCGGGATTTCTTCGCCGACGACGTCGTCGATGCGATCGCGGATTTCATGCAGCAGCATTGATATCCGACTGACGGCAGTTCGCTCGCCAACTCCGTGTCCGGAGGTTGAGGGTCAAGAGATTCCACCATTTCGATGCCGCCGTCATCCTCGCGGCGCTGGCCCCCGCGCTGGCCCTGGCGTATGAGCGGCCTCTGGCCGCGATGGGGGCTGGGGATCGCGACCGAAGGTCTCCTACGGGGGCGCACGGGATCGCGGTTCAGGGATACTCGCGCAGGAACTCGTGCACCTTGTCGACCATCCTGCGGGAACCGACGTAGAACGGGACCCGCTGGTGCAGATCGCCGGGGTCGATGTCCATGGTTCGAATTGCGCCATTGGTCGCCATGCCACCTGCCTGTTCGGCGACGTAGGCGATCGGGTTGCACTCGTAGATCAGTCGAAGCTTGCCCATGGGCGCGCTCTGGGTTTCCGGATAGATGAAGATGCCGCCCATCAGCAGGTTGCGGTGAAAATCCGAGACCAGGGAGCCGATGTAGCGCGAGGTGTAGGGCCGGTGGCTCTCCGGGTCGATCTCCTGACAGTACTTGATGTACTTCTTCACGCCCATCGGGAAGTGGACGTAGTTGCCCTCGTTGATGCTGTAAATCCTGCCGTCGTCCGGGGTCCGGATGCGGGGATGTGAGAGGCAGAACTCGCCGATGCCGGGGTCCAGGGTGAAGCCATCGACACCATTGCCTGTGGTGTACACCATCATCGTGGATGAGCCGTAGATCACGTAGCCTGCTGCCACCTGGCGGTTGCCTGGCTGCAGGAAATCGGAGAGGTCCGCCCGTTCGCCCGCGGGACTCATGCGACGATAGATCGAGAAGATGGTGCCCACCGAGACGTTTACCTCGATGTTCGAGGACCCATCGAGGGGATCCATGCAGAAGACGTAATGACCGTCGCGGGACAGGCCATCATCGAAGGTGACGATCTCCTGGTTTTCCTCCGAGGCGATGGCGCAGACCTCGCCCGATGCCTTGACCGCCGCAATGAAGTGATCGTTGGCAAAGACATCCAGCTTCTTCACCTCCTCGCCCTGCACGTTGACCTCGCCGGCCTCGCCGAGGATGTCCACCAACCCCGCCTTGTTGATCTTCTTGTTGACGATCTTGGCGGCGACCCCGATGTGGTGCAGCAGTCGGGAGAGATCGCCCTTGGCCTCAGGGTATTCCTCCTGCCGGTTGATGATGAACTCGTTCAGGGTGACGATCTGGTAACCCGCGCTGGCCTTCATCCCCTCTCCCCTGCGCCCTCAGGAATACCGCCAGTATACACACCCATAGGAGCGATCTCCGGTCGCGATCCCGAGCCCCCATCGCGGCCAGAGGCCGGTTCTACGCGAGGCCCAGGGAGCTGATTTCTCCCGTTGCAATGCCCCCGTAGCGACCTCCGGTCGCGATCCCTCGTCTCTCGAGCCCCTTGATCAAGGCGGCACCTGCCAGGCATGCCGATCTGGCCGGGCTGCAACAGCCAGAACCGACGGTGCGCAACGGCGCTGGCGAGCCGTGCGCGCGGGCTTCAGCCGTTGTCGCTCCGGCCCTCGATCCGCTTGCGCACCAGCCCGCCCAGCAGGAGCAGCGCTGCCAGCACGAAGAGGGGCAGAAGGGTCTGCGGCTGCAGGGCATCGCCGGTCTCGATGGCCTCGACCGCGCCGTGCACGGCGGTTGCGTACACCCCCCACTTCACGGTGAGCCCGAGCAGAGCGGCGAGCAGGAAGGTGCCGCGCGGGAGTCCCAGAACGCCGCCGGCATAGTTGACGAAGGAGTGCGGAAAGCCGGGCAGCACGCGCAACGCGGACTGGGTCAGGAGATCGCTTCGGTGGCTCAGAAACTCGACGAGGCGCTCGGCATTGGCGCCGGGTGACCAGCGTTTCCCGAGCCGATGGGAGAGCATGTGCGCACCCAGCGCGCCGAGGACGCTTCCCGCCACCAGCAGCGCTACGGACACCACCGGCGGATGGAACGGCGCGATCAGCCAAAGGCCAAGGCTTCCAGGGAGTGCGAAGGTGAACAGCACGATCATCAGTACGACCACGGCAACCATGGCGATTGGCCGGTCCGCGATCGCGTCGCCCCTCTCCAGGAGCACCGTGAGATCGCGGGTATGCCACGTCGCCAGGACCAGGCCCAGCACGACCAGGGTGACCAGGAGCAGAGCACCCCGGTGCTGGCGCAGCCAGTGGGCAAGCCGTTTCATCGCGCTGACCACCTCATCTCGCACAGGTACCGATCCAACGCATTGGAACCCCCAGGGAAGAAAAGGCAACCAGAGACCCATCTTCGGGAGAGACGGTCAGCGTTGGCAAGCGTTCTCAGGATTTAGGTCCGTCTTCCTGCAGCAGGCGCAGGCTGTGCCGGGCGATCATTCGCTCTTCGTCTGTGGGGAGGACCCACACTCCAACCCTGCTTCCATCGCGCTGGACCTGCTCCGCGTTTGCGCCGTTGGCCCCAGGCGCGAGGTCCACGCCCAGCCACTCGAGTTGCCGGCAGATGCGTTCCCGTATCGGGCTCGAATGTTCTCCGATGCCGCCGGTGAACACGAGATGGTCCAGTCCGCCAAGCAGGCCCACCAGGGCACCGATCTCGCGGACAGTCCGGTGTACGAAGACCGCGACGGCTTCCTCCGCGGCCGGTTCGTCGCTGTCCAGCAGGGTGCGCATGTCCCCGCTGATTCCGGAGATGCCAAGCAGCCCCGATTGCTCGTAGAGCAGCGTCGTGACCTCCTCGGGGCTCATCCCCTTTTCCCGCAGCAGGTAGAGCACGACGCCGGGATCGAGAGAGCCGCAGCGTGTGCTCATGGGCAGCCCGTCCAGCGCCGTGAAGCCCATGGTCGTGGCGACGCTGACACCGTTGCGCAGTGCGGCCAGGCTGGCGCCGCTACCCAGGTGTGCGACGATGACCCGCCCCGTCTCGGTCTTGCCCAGTCGCTCGGCCAATGCCCCGGCGATGTACTCGTAGGACAGGCCGTGGAAGCCGTAACGCATCACCCCCTGGTCAGTGATATGCCGCGGCAGGGCCAGACGGCGCTCGAGCGAGGGTTGGGTGTGGTGGAAAGCGGTGTCAAAGCAAGCCACCTGAAAGAGATCGGGCCTGGACTTGGCGAGGCTACGGATCGGAGCGATGTTGTGCGGCTGGTGCAGGGGTGCAAGGGGTACCAGTGCC
>Ga0209498_1000113_pt1 | contig 45334 bp, 37 predicted proteins | sample WalLakDeSediment_FD_184131 | JGI IMG/M metagenome (GOLD analysis project Ga0209498, IMG submission 184131) | Lake sediment microbial communities from Walker lake, Nevada to study Microbial Dark Matter (Phase II) - Walker Lake 11/02/13 Deep... | ecosystem: Environmental > Aquatic > Freshwater >... | reverse complement strand
CCAGCGCCAAGCGCTGCCCGCGGCCTGTAATACGGCCTTCGCCTGGCTGGAGGCGGAGGATGCCGGCAAGGATCCGGAAGACCTGGCCACCCGCGCCTACGAGGGCGGGGAGCATCATGCCGGCGACCTGGGGCGCAGTCCCTATCATGCCCGGCTCTATCCGACTGCAGAGGCCCTGTTCCGGGCCGGGGGCTTTCTGGAATGGATCGAGGTCCTGTACCGGCCTCTGTACGCGGCGGTCGGGCGCGACGAGGCGCAGCCATGAGTCCGCTGTCGGATAGGGAAGGGCCTGCGCCGTCCGGTGCAGAGTCAGGGACTACCGTGCAGACCGACACCGCGATCCCGTTGCTGGATCCGGCCGATCTTCCCCTGTACGGGAGCCGCCTGATCGAGGCCAGCGCCGGAACCGGCAAGACCTTCACCATCGCGGCCCTTTATCTGCGGCTGGTGCTGGGCCACGGTGGCGACCGGGCCTTTGCCGAACCCCTGCTGCCGCCGCGCATCCTGGTGGTTACCTTCACCGATGCCGCAACGCGGGAACTGCGAGCGCGCATCCACGAACGGCTGATGGGTGCGGCGCGGCATTTCCGGGGGGATGCACCCGACGCACCCGACACGGCACTGCGGCGCCTGCTCGACGACCATCCGGATCCGCTGGAACGCGCGCGCTGCGCACGGCAGCTGGAGCTGGCTGCGGAATGGATGGACGAGGCGGCGGTGTCGACCATTCATGGCTGGTGCTACCGGATGTTGCGTGAACACGCCTTCGATAGCGGCAGCCTGTTCGAACAGCAGCTGGAAACCGACCTTTCGGAACTGCGCGCCGAGGCGGTGCGGGATTACTGGCGCCACATGGTCTATCCGCAACAGGGGGCCCGGTTGGATCTGCTGCTCGCGATCCTGGGACCCGACCCCGACACGCTGGACCGGCGCATCCGCGGTCTGCTGGCCGGGGAGCCGGCGCGCGCCGCTCCGGTGAGCGAACTGGACGACCTGCTGGGCCGCCGCCTGGCACAACTGGAGACGGTCAAGGCCCCCTGGCGCGACGACTTCGAGGCGGTAGCGGCAAGTTTCCGCACGGCGTTGCCGGCGCTGCACGGGGGCAAGTATCAGAACTCGGAGAGCCTGCTTGCGGATATGCGCGACTGGGCCCTCGACCCCGTGCTGGCGCAACCGGGCGACCCGGGGAAGTCGTTGGCCCTGCGCTTCAGCCAGGGCGGCATGCGCGAGCGGTTGAAGAAGGGCTGCGCACTGCCGCCCGATCCGCATCCGGCCTTCGCGCGGCTCGACGGCTACAGCGACGCGGTCGACGATACGCCCGCGGCCGTGCTGCGCCATGCCGCAGCCTGGGTGCGCGACCGTTTCGAGCGCGAGCAGCGCCGCCGTGCGCAGCTTGGGTTCGACGACCTGCTGAACGGTCTGGATGCGGCGTTGGCCGGACCCGGCGGCGGCCGCCTGGCCGAGACCATCCGCGGCCAGTTTCCGGTGGCGATGATCGATGAGTTCCAGGACACCGACCCGGTGCAGTACCGGATCTTCGAGCGCATCTACCGGGTGGCCGAGAACCGCCCTGAGCAGGGCGTCTTCCTGATCGGCGACCCCAAACAGTCGATCTATTCCTTCCGCGGTGCGGACATCCACAGTTACCTGCGGGCACGCCGCGACACCGCCGGTCGTCATTACACGCTGAAGGTCAACTTCCGCGCGTCGACTGCGGTTGTGGAGGCCTGCAACCGGCTGTTCGGTCACGCCGAGGGGCATGCCCCGGGGGCCTTTCTGTTCCGCTCTCCCGACGGCTGCAATCCCGTGCCCTTCGAACCGGTGGAGGCCGCCGGGCGGCCGGAGGTGCTGCGCGTGGAGGACCGAGACCTTCCCGCGCTGACGCTGGCCCACCTGGACGATGCCGAGTCCGTCGCCAAGGGCGAATACGTCAGGCAGATGGCCGCGCGCTGCGCCAGCGTGATGGTGTCCCTGCTCGAGGCCGGGCGCAGGGGGGAAGCCGGCTTTGTCGAGAAGGGACGCTGCAGGTCCCTGCTGCCGTCGGACCTGGCGGTGCTGGTGCGCGACCGGCACGAGGCGGGCGCGATCCGGTCGGCGCTGCGCAGGCGCGGCGTGCGCAGCGTCTACCTGTCGGACCGGGAATCCGTCTTCGGCACCCCGGAGGCGGCCGATGTGTTGCGCTGGCTGCGCGCCTGCGCGGAGCCGGAGTCCGACCGACTGCTGCGCGCGGCGCTGGCCACGGCCACGCTGGATCTCGGCCTGGACGAACTGGACCGGCTCAATAGCGACGAGGCTCATTGGGAAGAACGGGTCCTGCAGTTTCGGGAGTACCGGCAGGTCTGGCGGGACCAGGGCGTGCTGCCGATGCTGCGCCGGTTGCTGCACGATTTTGCGCTGCCCGGCGACCTGTTTCATCGCCCGGACGGTGAGCGGGCGCTCACCAATCTGCTGCATCTGAGCGAACTGCTGCAGACCGCCGCCGGCGAACTGGACGGCGAGCAGGGCCTGGTGCGACATCTCGCCGAGAACCTGCAGGGCAACGGTGCCGCCGCGGAGGAGCAGATCCTGCGCCTGGAGAGCGACGAGGGCCTGGTCCAGGTGGTCACCATCCACAAGGCCAAGGGCCTGCAGTACCCGTTGGTCTTCCTGCCCTTCGTCTGTGGCTTCCGTCCGGTGGACCCCAAGCGCCTGCCCGTGATCTGGCACGATGCGGACGGACGCCTGCAGGTCCGCTGGAATCCGGAAAAGGACGATGTGACGCGGGCCGACCGCGAGCGGCTGGCCGAGGATCTGCGCCTGCTGTACGTGGCGGTGACGCGGGCCCGGCACCACTGCTGGCTTGGCATCGGACCCCTGCGCCTGGGCAATGCCAGGAACCATCAACTGCACCTGACTGCAATCGGGCATCTGCTGTCGGGCGGCGCCGAGATTCCCGCGGGGCAGCTGGCCGGCGCGCTCCGGGCGCTGGCCGGCGAAGCGCCGGGGATCGCCGTGCTGCCCGCCCCGGAGCCGACGGAGGAGAGCTACCGACCGGATACGGACGCGCAGCCACCGGGCCCGGCCCGGCAACCTTCGCGACCGGCACGGGAGCACTGGTGGATCGCGAGTTACAGTGCCCTGCGTACCGGAGAACTTTCGGGGCATGGGTTGCCCGCGGTCCCGCAGGCGGCGGACACGGCGCTGGAAGACCGGTTCAGCGAGGCTGCCGATGAGCCCCTGGCGGACGAGGCCCGCGCGCCGGCGCCTGCCGGAACCGGGCTGCACCGTTTCCCGCGCGGACCCGGGCCCGGCACCTTCCTGCACGGGCTGCTGGAATGGGCGGCGAGGGAGGGCTTTGGCGCGATCGCGGGCGAGCCTGAACGCCTGCGCGACACGGTGGCGCGTCGCTGCCGCCGGCGCGGCTGGGACCACTGGGTGGATACGCTCTCCGACTGGCTCGGGCGGCTGCTGACGGATCCCCTGGCGCTGCCCGGTTCCGATGGCCCCTTGCGGTTGTGCGACCTCGCCGTGTTCCAGCCCGAACTGGAGTTCTGGTTCGAGACCCACTGGGTGGACGCCCGGCGCCTGGACCGGGCCGTATGTGCGCTGACGCTGGATGCCGCGCCCCGGCCCGAGGTACTGCCCCAGGTACTCAACGGCATGCTGAAGGGCTTCATCGATCTCGTGTTCGAACACCAGGGCCGCTATTACACGCTGGACTACAAGTCCAACTGGCTGGGTCCGCGGGCCGAAGACTATGCCCCGGCCAGGATGCGCGAGCGGGTGCTGGAGAGTCGTTACGACCTTCAGTACGTCCTGTACAGCCTGGCCCTGCACCGGTTGTTGCGCGCGCGTCTGCCGGACTACGACTATGACCGGTACGTCGGCGGCACGGTCACCTGGTTCCTGCGCGGGCTGGATGCGCCCAGCCGCGGCCTGCACCTGGAGCGGCCGCCGCGCGCCCTGATCGAGGCGCTGGACGAGATGGTCCGGTCGGCCCCGGATGCAGCCCCGGATGCATACCGGGAGGTGCGCCAATGACCCGCGTGTCGGAGCCGGCGGCCCTGGAGTCGGCGGAAGCCCTGCTGGCGCTGCTGGGGCAATGGGTGGAGCAGGGCTGGTTGCGGGCGCTGGACCGCGCCTTCGCCGGGTTCCTCCACGAGCAGGTCCCGGAAGCGTCGCCGCTGCTGCTGCTCGGGGCGGCCCTGGCCAGCCATCAGCTCGGGCGCGGGCACGTCTGCCTGGACCTCGAGGCGGCCCTCGCCGACCCGGACCGGACCCTCTCCCTGCCGCCGGAGGGCGCGGAGCAGGAGCGGTCCCTCGCGCGGCCCGCCGACCTGTTGCGGGGGCTCACGGCCGGTGCTTGGGCGGCGGCCCTGGAGCAGCCGGAACTTGCCGGCCCCGGGGTTGGCAGCACGCCGCTGGTCCTCACGGGTCGGCGCCTGTACCTGCGTCGTTTCTGGGAATGCGAGCAGGCCATCGCCGCCGCAGTGAGACAGCGCCTCGAGGGGACCGGAGATCTGCGTTCAGGCCTCGACGCCGCGTCGATGCGCAGTTGGCTGGACCGGCTGTTCGGGCCCGTGCGGCGCGGGGTCACCGACTGGCAACGCGTGGCCGGCGCGCTGGCCGCGGGTGGACGCTTCGCCGTGATCACGGGCGGTCCGGGGACCGGAAAGACCACCACGGTGGTACGTCTGCTCGCCCTGCTGCAGGCACTGAACCTGCAGGCGGGGGCCGCGGCGCCATTGCGGATCCGGATGGCCGCGCCCACCGGCAAGGCGGCGGCGCGCCTGAACGCCTCCGTCGCCGGGGCCGTGCATGGAGTCGCCCTGCCGGAGGACGCGACCGGGGTGCGGATCCGTGCGGCGATACCCACCGAGGTCAGCACGGTGCACCGGCTGCTCGGCAGCCGGCCCGGGACCCGACACTTCCGTCATCACCCGGCCAACCCGCTGCCGCTGGATGTGCTGGTGGTGGACGAGGCCTCGATGATGGACCTGGAACTGATGACCGCGGTGTTTCAGGCCCTGCCGCCGGCCGCCCGGCTGATCCTGCTGGGGGACCGCGACCAGCTGGCCTCGGTCGAGGCGGGGGCGGTGCTGAGCGAGATCTGCGCCCGCGCCGGGGGCGGCCACTACACGGCGGCGACCGCCGACTGGCTGGAGTCCGTCTCCGGCGAGGCCATCCCGGAGTGGGCGCTTGACGCCGGGGGTTTGGACCTGGACCAGCACATCGTGATGCTGCGGCAGAGTTACCGCTTCGGCGAGGCCAGCGCCATCGGCCGGCTCGCGCGCGCGGTGAATGCCGGCGATGTCGAGGGCGTGCATGCGATCACGGCCGATGGCGGCCCGCTCGTGGATCTCGCGAGGATCGGGCTGCGGGGTTCGGACGCGAGCGAGCTGGAGCGCTCTGTGGTGCATGGCGGCGCCGAATTCTTCCGGCCAACGGCGGGCGGGTCGGAGCCGGGCGGCTACGCGGATTACCTGCACCTGATGGCCGCGGAGGACCCCGGCGACCAGGACGATCCGGCCGCGGCCGAGGATTGGGCGCGCAGGGTGCTCGAGGCCCATGCGGGCTTCCAATTGCTGTGCGCGGTCCGCCGGGGGGCCTGGGGCGTGGAGGCTCTCAACCGGCGCGTGGAGGCGGCTCTGCGCACGCAGGGGCTCATCGGCGGCGGGGTCTGGTACCCGGGTCGGCCGGTGATGGTCACCGCCAACGACTACGGCCTCGGCCTGATGAACGGAGACATCGGCGTGACGCTGGCGATGCCCGTGCGGGACGCCGGCGGGCGGTCGATGCGCGCGCTGCGCGTCGCCTTCCCGGCCGGCGACGGCAGTGGGCGCGTACGCTGGATCCAGCCGAGCCGGCTGGTCCAGGTCGAGACCGTCTACGCGATGACGGTGCACAAGGCCCAGGGTTCGGAGTTCGACCATGCGGCGCTGCTGCTGCCGGACCGCGAGAGCCCCATTCTGACCCGGGAACTGCTGTACACCGCGATCACTCGAGCCCGCCGCTGGTTCACGCTGCTGGAGCCGCGCGCCGGCGTACTCGAGCAGGCGATCCTGCGCCGGGTGGTGCGCGGCAGCGGGCTCGGCGAGGCCCTGCGTGGGAGCGGCGAATCGCCGGTAGGGGAGGTTTTCGGCGATGCCCGGTGAGCGCCCGGGCGTTCCGGATCCGGTGTTGCTCGCGGCCTATCGGGCTGCCGAGTACGTGGTGCCGATCGGGGCGCGTCTCTGCCGCTTTCAGCCCGATCGCCCGGCGCCTGGGCCGCTGGACACCTGGCTGGCCGACAACGGCCCTGCCGTCTGGCTGAGCGCCTTCAACCCGGGCAGCCGGCGCCTGTCGATCCTGGACAACCTGCGCCGACACGACGCCCTCTGGCGGCGGCTGCGCCTGGAGGGCCGAACGGCCCTGGTCGGCTATGCGGCGGATTCTTCCGGCGAGTGGCCGGACGAAACCAGCCTGCTGGTACCCCGGATCGGGCTGGAGCAGGTGAACCGGCTCGCGCTGGACTTCGGGCAGGTCGCCTTCCTGTGGCTGGAGCCGGGACAGCCCGTGCGCATGCTGCTCGCCGATCCGTCCGGGCCGCGGCCAGCATAGCGGCAAGGGTATGGGCCACCGGTACCGCCGGATCACGCCCCGACCGACGGTCCGTATTCGTGCCGTCCGCGGCGCAGCCGCTTGTAGCGGCGGATCATGATCATGGCCTTGCGCACCGTCGGCGGGTCGATCCGTTCCACCTGCAGTCCCACCGTGATCGGGACTGTACCGCGGCCGGCCTCACCGATCTCGATATAGTTGGTGACGGGTTGGCCCGTCGGGTCGGTCGGCTGGGATTCCGCCAGGGCGAGCAGGGTGGCCAGCCAGGTGACTTGGCGGCCTTCGAAGCGGCCCTCGAAGCGCAGGCGCAGGGTCTTCCCGCCCGGTTCGTCGAGCAGTTCGGCCTCGCTCAGGATGTCCTCCGGGATGTCGGATCGATGTGCCGTCATGGGCCTTCCGGTTGGGGGTTGGGCGGATTCCAGTTTATTGTCTTGCCCTGTGCGGCGCATGGCGCCAGGTCCCTGCTACCCCGCGACGGGGTACCAGGGGAGGAAACCCGGAGGAACTGGAGGACCGATGAAGGCTCCCGGCATCAAGACCGCCATTCCCCAGCGCCGCTACAAGCTGGGGGATTTTTCGGTCGTCGTGCTCGGCGACATCGAGAGCGACGACGGAGTGGACTACCGCTATGTCTTCGCGACGGTGCAGGACGGTGCGCAGGAACCGGAGTTCTACGTGCTCTCCGTACGCGCCCCGGATGCGACCGGCGATTTCGCGCTCCGCGTGCTGGGCCGCGAGCTGGATCGAGAGCTCGATGTCTCGGGGCGCTGGCGCGATCTGGACACCTTCTGCGACCAGGCCATCGCGTTGGCGCAGCAGGTGCTGAGCCTGGGTGACGAGCAGCCGCACCGCCTGCTGTAGGGGTTGTGAATGGGCGGGAGATCGGATTCGACCTTTCGGACCGCGCCGTTATCGACTATAAACTCCGGACAGACGCAACCCACGTCCGACGGATGGTCCCAGATATGCTCAGCCCCGCAGCCATGCGCGCAGCGTCCCACGGGAACCGAACCGTGTTCCTTCTCACCGGGCACGCTCGATGAGCGCTACGGGAATCGAATCGAGCGCTGACGGGCCGATCGATCATCCCCGGGTCGGCCTCTTCGTCACCTGCCTGGCCGACATCTACCGTCCCAATGTGGGCCTCGCCGCCGTCGCCCTGCTGGAGAAGGTCGGATGTAGCGTCGAGGTCCCGCAGACCCAGACCTGTTGCGGGCAGCCTTCCTACAACAACGGGGACCTCGCCGGTGCCGCGCGGACCGCACGCAACACCATCGAGGCCTTCGAGGATTTCGACTACGTGGTCTCGCCTTCCGGTTCCTGTGCCGGGATGCTGCGCGATTACCCCCGCCTGTTCGAGTCCGAGCCCGGCTGGCAGCAGCGTGCCCGCGCGATGGCCAGCAAGACCCACGAGCTGATTTCCTTCCTGACCGACGTGCGTGGCCTGAAGGCCGTCGACGCCACCTTCGGTCAATCCGTGACCTATCACGACAGCTGCCATGGCCTGCGCGCCCTGGGTATCAAGGAACAGCCGCGCAGGCTCCTGGCCACCGTCAGCGGCCTCGAACTGCGCGAACTGAATGACTCCGAGATCTGCTGCGGCTTCGGCGGCACGTTCTGCGTGAAGTACCCGGAGATCTCCGGGCGCATGGTGGCGGACAAGGCCGATGCGATTGCCGCGACCGGCGCCAAGGTGGTCCTGGGCGGGGATCTCGGCTGCCTGCTCAACATCGCCGGGCGCCTGGGCCGCGAGGGCGGCGGCGTGCGTGTCTACCATGTCGCCGAGGTGCTGGCCGGCATGGCCGACGTGCCCGGTCTGGGCGACCCAACCGATTCCGGCGGGAGATCGCGCTGATGGAATCCCTCAGCCACGCATTCAAGGAACGCTCGGTCCATGCCCTGAAGGACGAGACCCTGCAGGTCGCTTTGCACCGTGCCAAAGACGGGTTCGCGGTCAAGCGGGCCAAGGCGGTCGAGGGTCTGCCCGAGTTCGACGTCCTCCGCGACCGTGCGGTGGAAATCAAGAACCATACCCTCGAGAACCTGGACCACTACCTGGAGCGGTACGAGGACGCCGTACAGCGCAACGGCGGCAAGGTCCACTGGGCCTCCAGCGCCGAGGATGCCTGCCGCATCGTGGTGGAGATCTGCCGCGCCGCCGGCGCGAAGATGATCACCAAGGGCAAGTCCATGGTGGGCGAGGAGGTGGGCATCAACGTGGCGCTGGAAGGCGCCGGCTTCGAGGTGGTGGAGACCGATCTCGGCGAGTACATCATCCAGCTCGCGCACGAGCCGCCCAGCCACATCATCGTGCCCGCGGTGCACAAGACACGGGGCCAGATCGCCGACCTGTTCCATGAAAATCACCAGAAGTACGGCCTGACCCGCAAGCTCTCCGAGGTGCCGGAGATGGTCAACGAGGCGCGCCAGGTGCTGCGCGACAAGTATCTCCAGGCGGATGTCGGCATCACCGGCGCGAACTTCCTGATCGCCGAGACCGGCACCAGCGTGATCGTGACCAACGAGGGCAACGGCGACCTGACCTGTTCGCTGCCGAAGGTGCACATCGTCACCAGCAGCATCGAGAAGGTGCTGCCCACCGCCGAGGATGCGACCACCCTGCTGCGCCTGCTGGCCCGCAGCGCCACCGGACAGGATCTCACCACCTACACCACCTTCAGCACGGGTCCGAAGCGCCCGGACGACACCGACGGCCCCGAGGAATACCACGTGGTGCTGGTCGACAACGGCCGCTCGACGATGCTGGCCGACCAGTTTCGCGAGATGCTGCGCTGCATCCGCTGCGGCGCCTGCATGAACCACTGTCCGGTCTACGGCGCGATCGGCGGTCACGCCTACGGCTGGGTGTACCCCGGTCCCATGGGTTCGGTGCTGACGCCGCTCAGCGTCGGCCTGAAGGAGGCCGGCAACCTGCCCAACGCCTGCACGCTGAACGGCCACTGCGCCGAGGTCTGTCCGGTACGGATTCCGCTGCCGGACCTGCTGCGTACGCTGCGCCACCGCGAGTACCAGCTCAAGCTCGGGCTGAAGCCGCTGCGCTGGGGCCTTGCGGCCTGGGTCTGGTTTACCGCCCATCCGCGGATCTACCGTCTCGGGACCCGGGTCCAGGCGCGGATGCTGGCGCTGCTGGCGGGGCGCAAGGGTCGCTTCACCCGCATGCCATTGGCTGGCGGCTGGTTCAAGGGCGGGCGTGATCTGCCTGCCCCGCAGGGCCAGACGTTCATGGCCGTGTGGCAACGGCGCCAGAAGGAGCGCCGGCAATGAGTGGCCGCGAGACCGTACTGGCGGCCATTCGCCGGGGCCTGGGTCGTGGCCCACTGGGAGACGCCGCGCGCCGTGCACTGGACGAGCGGCAGGGGGCCACGGACAGCGCTCCGCTGCTGCCGAAGTTGCCGAAGGGTCCGCTGCCGCAGGTCTTCCGCGTGGGCCTGGAGAAGGTGTCGGGCACCATGAGCGAGATCGCGGGCATGGACGAGGTACCCGGTGCCGTGGCCGGTTACCTCGCGGGGCACGGACTGGCCCCCGAGGCCGCGGTCGCCCCCTCTCTGGAGTCGCTGGACTGGTCCGGGGCCGGGGTCCAGGCCGCCTTCGGTCCGACCCGGGGCGGGGATTATGCCGGCGTCAGCCTCGCCTGGCGGGGCGTGGCAGAGAATGGGAGCCTGGTGCTGCTGTCCGGCCCCGAGAATCCGACCTCCCTGAACTTTCTGCCGGACCATCACATCGTGGTCCTGCAGGGCAAGGATCTCCTGCCGCACCTGGAGCCGGTCTGGGCCGCGCTGCGGGAACGGGGCAGGGACGGTTGGCCGCGGACCGTGAATGTGATCACCGGACCCTCGCGCACGGCGGATATCGAACTGACGATCCAGTTGGGCGCTCACGGTCCGCGCAGCCTGCATGTGCTGTTGGTCGACTAGCGTGCAGGGTCAAGGCCGTTCCTCAGGACGGCAGAACAACCCATCAGGGGGTCCTGGACGCCCGGGGTGAAGAAGAAGGTGCGTTTCCCTTCGGGCAGGGTGGCGCAGCCGGATACCAATAACAACAGAGGAGCATGTTCATGAACCTGGGTATTCTGTTCCTGCTGGCATTGATGCCAGTGCTCACGGTATTTCTCTTCCTGGTCATCCTGCGCTGGCCGGCCAAACACGCGATGCCCCTGGCCTACGTGGTCACGGTCGCAATCGCCCTGCTGTTCTGGGGTACGGATTTCATCGTGGTAGCCGCGGCCAGTGTGCACGGCGTGGTCACGGCCCTGAACATCCTGTTCATTGTCTTCGGCGCGATCCTGCTGCTCTACACCATGCGCGAGAGCGGCGCGATGCAGACCTTGCGGCAGGGTTTCACCGACATCTCGCCGGACCGGCGCATCCAGGCCATCATCATTGCCTGGATGTTCGGGTCCCTGATCGAGGGCTCGGCCGGGTTCGGTACGCCGGCTGCTGTGGCGGCTCCGCTGCTGGTGGCCATCGGCTTCCCGGCGATGGCCGCGGTGCTGTCGGCGTTGATCATCCAGTCCACCCCGGTCTCGTTCGGGGCGGTCGGTACCCCGATCCTGGTCGGTGTCAATGCCGGTCTGTCGGGGCAGGAGATCGTCGAGGGGCATATCGGCGACGTCGCCTTCGCGGACTACCTGTTTCAGATCGGCGTGAACGTGGCCCTCATCCACACGCTGATCGGCTTCCTGATCCCGCTGATCATGGTCGGCATGCTGACCCGCTTCTTCGGAAAGTCGCGCTCCTTCCGTGAGGGTCTGAAGGCCTGGAAGTTCGCATTGTTTGCCGGTTTCGCCTTCACCATTCCCTACCTGCTCGTGGCCTGGCTGCTGGGCCCCGAATTCCCATCCATCGTCGGCGGCCTCGTCGGTCTCGCCATCACGGTCACCGCAGCCAAGCGCGGCTTCCTGGTGCCGAAGGACGTCTTCCAGTTCGAGGAGCGCAGCAAGTGGGAGCCCGAGTGGGTCAGCCGCTTCCAGGACCAGCCGGACCCGGTGCGCACCGGAGCCGCGATCACGATGTTCCAGGCGCTGGTGCCCTACATCGTCGTGGTCGCCCTGCTGGTGATCACCCGTACCGTCGAGCCGGTGACCGCCTTCCTGCGTTCCCCCGAGATGACCCTGTCCTGGGCCGGCATCTTCGGGACCAACATCAACACCTCGTCGCAGCCACTGTACCTGCCGGGCGCGGTGCTGCTGGTGGCCTCGATCGTGACCTACTTCCTGCACAAGATGTACCGGGAGAAGGGCGCCTACGCCCGGGCCTGGGGGCAGTCGGGCAGGACGATCGTCGGTGCCAGCGTGGCCCTGCTCTTTGCGGTGCCGATGGTGCAGGTGTTCATCCAGTCGGGACAGGCCTCGGCCTATGCCTCCATGCCGCTGGTGCTGGCTGAGGGCGTGTCCGCGGTCTCCGGCTCCGCCTGGCCCATGTTCTCGCCGATCATCGGGGCACTCGGTGCCTTCATTGCCGGCTCGAATACGGTCAGCAACATGATGTTCTCGCTGTTCCAGTTCGCGACCGCCGAGCAGATTGGCCTGAACGCCAATCAGGCAGCCTTCGTCGTCGCCCTGCAGGCCGTGGGTGGCGCCGCCGGCAACATGATCTGTGTGCACAACGTGGTCGCGGCCTCCGCCACGGTGGGGCTCATCGGGCGCGAGGGTGACCTGATCCGCAAGGCCCTGATCCCGATGACCTACTACGTGCTGGCCGCTGGCGCATTGGGTATGGCGATCATCTATGCGTCGATGAACTGGTATGTCGCATGGATCGCGGTAGTGGTTGCCTTCCTGCTGTTCATGTACTGGAACAGGGGCCGGGCGCCCGCCGCGGCCTGACGTCGCTCCGCGGACCCTCCTGACGCCGGGGGGTCCAGGCGGGACTCTCATCCCCGCTCCCCAAGTCTTGGGGGCGGGGCTTTTTTTTTCTGGCCCGTAGCGGATCATAATGCGCTACGGGTTTGACGAGCGGGACGACTGATGGCGGAGGTAGCCAGGACGATGCAGGCGGGCACCGGAATCGATGATCCGGTGGGGCGGTTGGTGCGGCGCCTGCAGGCCCGTTACGCAGGCCGGATCACCGGCGGGGTGGTACTGCCCGAGCGTCCGGCGCAACTGCTGCCGCTGCCGGAGGAACTCGACCCGCGGCTGGCGGCGGCACTGCGCACCCGCGGCGTGCAGCAGCTCTACAGCCACCAGCGCGCGGCCTGGGACGCGGTGACCGCTGGCCGGCACACGGTCGTGGTCACGCCCACCGCCTCGGGCAAGACGCTCTGCTACAACCTGCCAGTGCTGCAGGCGGCGCTCGCAGACCGTGCGAAGGCCCTGTACCTGTTCCCGACCAAGGCCCTGTCACAGGACCAGGTCGCCGAGTTGATGGAGCTGAACGAGGCCGGGAATCTCGGCATCCGTGCCTTCACCTTCGACGGCGACACTCCGGGCGATGCCCGCAGGGCGGTGCGCACCAGGGGCGACATCGTGGTTTCGAACCCGGACATGCTGCACCAGGGTGTGCTGCCGCATCACACCAAGTGGGCGCAGTTCTTCGAGAACCTGCGCTTCGTGGTCATCGACGAGATGCACAGCTACCGCGGTGTGTTCGGCTCCCACGTCGCCAACGTGATCCGGCGGTTGCGCCGCGTCTGCCATTTCTACGGCTCGGACCCGGTGTTCGTGCTGAGCTCCGCGACCATCGCGAACCCGGGGGAACTGGCGGAGGGATTGATCGGCGCACCGGTGACCGCAATTACCGAGAGCGGTGCGCCGGCCGGGGAGCGGCATCTGCTCTTGTGGAACCCTCCGGTGGTGAACGCCGACCTCGGCATCCGCGCCTCGGCCCGATCGCAGGCCACGCGCATCGCCCGTATGGCGGTGAAGAGCGGTTTGAAGACCATCGTGTTCGCGCAGTCGCGGCTGATGGTCGAGGTGCTGACCAAGTATCTGAAGGACGTGTTCGACGCCGATCCGCGCCGGCCCGCGCGCGTCGCAGCCTATCGGGGCGGCTACCTGCCCGGTCAACGGCGCGAGACCGAGAAGGCCCTGCGTGCCGGCAGCGTCGACTGCGTGATTGCGACCTCGGCGCTGGAACTGGGTGTGGACATCGGCAGCCTGGACGTCTGCGTGCTGAACGGCTACCCGGGCACCATCGCCGCGACCTGGCAGCGCCTGGGCCGGGCCGGGCGGCGGTTGCGTCCGTCGCTGGGGGTGCTGGTCGCGACCAGCCAGCCGCTGGACCAGTACATCATCCGCAACCCCGACTTCTTCCTCGGCAGCTCGCCCGAGCACGCGCGCATCGATCCCGACCAGCTCCTGATCCTGCTCGACCACGTACGCTGCGCCGCTTTCGAGCTGCCGTTCCGGCGCGGCGACCGCTTCGGGAAGGAGAACCTCGAGGAACTGCTCGGGTACCTCGAGGAGCACGGCGTGTTGCACCGCGAGGACGATACCTGGCACTGGACCGAGGACAGCTACCCGGCCCAGAGCGTCAGCCTGCGCTCGGTGGCCGAGGGCAACTTCGTGGTCGTCGACAGCACCGGCGGGCGCAAGGAAATCATCGCCGAGGTCGACTACTCCAGCGCCGCCGAAACGATCTACGAGGGCGCCATCTACATGGTGCAGGCCCAGCCCTACCAGGTGGAGCGGTTGGACTGGGCCGGGCGCAAGGCCTTCGTGACCCGCACCGCGGTCGATTACTACACCGACGCGATCGACTACACGCGGCTGAAGATCCTGGACCGCTTCGAGAACCGGCAGGACGGGCGTACCGAGACCGCGCACGGCGAGGTGCACCTGGTGCGCCGCATCCCCGGCTACAAGAAGATCCGCTACTACAGCCACGAGAACATCGGCTACGGCAACATCGACCTGCCGGACCAGGAGATGCACACCACCGCCGCCTGGTGGGAGGTTGCGCCGGAGGTGCTCGCGCAGTGCTTTCCGAACCGCCAGCAGGCGCTGGACGGCTTCCTCGGTGCGGCCTATGCGATGCACCACGTGGCTGCGCTGATCGCGATGTCCGAGCCGCAGGACATCGGTCGCGCGGTGGGTGACGGCGACGCCCGCTGGTTCGCGACCGTGGGCAGCGATGGACGCGGCCAGATGCGCCGCCCCGACGGCAGTGAAGAGGACCCCGCTCAGGAGACGCGCTTCCGGCCGGCGGTCTTCCTGTACGACAACTACCCCGGCGGCGTCGGCCTGGCCGCGCCGCTGTTCGAGCAGCGCGAGCAGGTGATCGCGGGCGCGGCCCGGTTGATCCGTGAGTGTGAATGCCGCCACGGCTGTCCGGCCTGTGTCGGGCCGATCCTAGCCTCCGACGAGGAACGCGGCTTCTCGCCGAAGACCGCGGCGCTGGCCGTGCTGGCGCAGTTCCAGTCCCATGAATCTGAAGAGCCGGCTTGAGGAGTTGCGGCGCCAGGCCGGGGTCAGCCCGGGTCTGGCGCCCGCCCTCCATCAGGGGTCCAGGGACGCCGAGGGTTCCACGGGGCTTCCAAAGCCCGATGAGGCCATGACTCCGACGCAGCCGCTGCCTAGTGCCCTCCGGTCGCGGCTGGAGCGCCTGGGCGGTCGTGCGGCCGAGCCGCCCGGGCCGCGCTCCGGAGGTGGTGGCCCCGGGACTGTGTCGCCCCGGCGTCCGGAGGGGCCAGGGGTGGCTTCGAACCGGCAGCGCGCCGGGGGTGTGGAACGGACCGCCGGGCTTGCGCGGCTGCTGGGCGGGGAGGTGGTTGCGCGACACCTGATCCTGGTGGAAAGCCTCTTGCCGCTGGACACGCGGCACGGTGGCGTGCCCCTGGCCGACTCCCTGCAGACCGTCTGGCCGCTGGCCGCGGCCCAGGGATCGATCGCCGGTATCGATACCGAGACCACCGGGCTGTCTGGCGGCACCGGCACCACGGCGTTCATGATCGGCATTGCCCAGGCGGAGCCGGAACATGTCCGTGTGCGGCAATGGCTGCTGACCGGCTTCGCCGGAGAGGCCGCGATGCTTGTCGAAGTCGCGGAGGTTCTGGCCGGGGTCGATCTGCTGGTCAGTTACAACGGCAAGACCTTCGATCTGCCATTGCTGCGTGATCGCCGCCGCCTGCAGCGCGGGCCGGCGTTACCCGAGCCCCCGCACCTGGATCTGCTGCACCCCACGCGCCGGCTCTTCCGCAATGTCTGGCCCGACTGCCGGCTGGGGACCGCTGAGCAGCGACTGCTTGGTCTGGCCCGCGAGGACGACCTGCCGGGTTCGGAGGCGCCGCGCGCCTGGCGTGACTACCTGGCCGGCGCGCCCGCCGACGACCTGGAGCGGGTGCTTCGCCACAACGCACTGGACCTGCTAAGCCTGCTGGTGCTGGGGCCGGCGCTGGCCCGGGTCCTGCGCGATCCGGCGGCCTTCGTTGCGGATCCCCTTGCAGCCGCCGAGACCTGGAACCGGAGCGGTGAGCGGGAGCAGGCGTTGTCCGTCCTGACCGGTTCCCGCGACCGGCTCGACACCCGGGGTGAGCTTGAGCTTGCCTGGGCGCTGCGGCGCGCGGGGCGCTGGACCGAGGCGACCGCGATCTGGGAGCGGTTGGCCCGCGGTGGCTGCATCGAGGCGGTGGAGCGGCTGGCCAAGTATCACGAGCACGTGCGCCGCGACTGGTCCCAAGCGCTGGTCTACGCGAGCCGCTTGGAGGAAGGTCCCGAGGCCCGTCGGCGGCGCCGGCGACTCGTTCGCCGCCTCAGTCCGGGACAGGGTCGTTTGGACCTCTGAATTCATGGTCGGCGTTTTTTTGACCTCAATCGGTTGAAGAGCCTGCATGAATGGTGCGAATTTTGTGGCAACTGCAACTTCTTGCGCCTATCCTCGTTCTTAGGGATATTAGGATTTTTCGCCTTGACACTGGGCATTGGTGTCGCTAGCCGGGACGAGAGTCCGCAGGTTGCTCGAGGAACCATGGAACAACGAAAGAACATGCGCTTCCCGCTCCGGTTGTCAGGACAACTGGATCTTCACGACGGCGAGTACGTGAATACGGAGACCTGTGATGTCAGTCTCCATGGTGCCTTCGTGGAGCATGTCCCGAGCGGGATTTCGGATCGGAGCTGTGTTCTGACGCTTTTCGCTGGGGGCGAGGACGTTTTCGCCATCACCGTGGACGGCTGGGTCGTGCACGAGAACGAGCATGGTTGCGGGATCGAGTTCGAATCCATGGATACGCGGGACTTCGAGGCCTTCAAGGCCTTCCTCGAGACGCAGGCGCCGGATCCCAGGTTGTTGCAGGGAGAGATTGCGCAGGGCCGCATTCCGGTCCTCCAGGATTGGAAGATCTCCTGACCCGAACGAAGGTGTCTGCACCCGCGGTGCGCTGCGGCTGAAACGCCGTCGTGCGCCGCGTCCAGGTCAGGTCAGTGGCCGCGAGAAGACCAGCGCGTTGCAGTTTCGGCCGCCACCCAGAGCCTGCGGTTGGCTGTCGATCTGGCGCCAGCCCTTCGCCTCCAGGAACTGCCTCGCCGGCCGATTGAAATCCTCGCATCCCGCCTGCGCGAAGGCGAATCCGCGCTCGCGGATACCCTCGATGGCCCGGGCAAGCAGTGCCGAGCCGATGCCGCGCCGCCGCATGCGCGCCGATATCCAGATCTGGTCGACACAGTTGGCCGAGACGCTCCCATAGCCGACCAGGCGTTCCCCGAGGGTGGCGACCCAGCCCCGTTGTGCCGGATCTCCAACGAGATCCGCAATGTGTCCAGCATCCGGAGTGGTGATCGACTCCGGCGGGAGGTGGCCGGCGTAGGTCTCGCGCCAGACCTCAGACACCATCGCCACGACGGCATCTCGGTCGGCATCGGTGCCCGGGCGGATCACCAGGCGCGGCATCGCGATCACGTTGCTCATGAGTCCATGTTCCTCTCGTATCCCTTCATCTGTCGGTTGAACATGGGTGAAGCCGAAACGGAACCGTCCCGGCGGGGAACTCCCTGTTTGTCCGCCCACGCTCCCATGGAGAGACCACCTTTCACGTGCAACGTTCAGGCGGCCTTGCACCGTCGCACCGTTATGAGGCGCCCTTGTGCACCAGGATCGCGCACGGGACCCCATGTCGCCTGCGATGTCGTTACCTGATAGGCCCAAGTCACTGAAATCAAGCCAGCCGGGCTCTGGCAGGAGACTTGCTTAGCATCAGGGTAGGCACGGGAGATGCGGCCGACCTCGCAGGCTCCGTCTCCACACCGACATGAAGGTAGCACCAATAGGTGACTAGGGTTCCGGTCCGCGCAGGTGGACGACTGGTCCGAGAGTTGCCGACCTCCCCGGGTTCAGCGGAGGGGTTACACGGCGGGACAAAAGCCCGGGAGATTCGCGGTCGTTGGTCGCGCTCCCGTGCCCTGGTCTGACACCGGTAACCACAAGAGGATTTCCTCATGAACCCGTTCCGCTTCGCTTTCCGTCGCCTTCCGCTTCGACTCCTGATGCTCGGTTTTCTGCTGGCCGCAGTCGGGGCCACCGGTACCGCCCAGGCCCAGCAGAAGGACAGCTTCCGCATCGCCTGGAGCATCTACGTGGGCTGGATGCCCTGGGGCTTCGGCGCCGACTCGGGCATCGTCGACCGATGGGCCGAGAAGTACGGCATCGACATCGAGATCGTGCAGATCAACGACTACATCGAGTCGATCAACCTGTACACCGCAGGTGCCTTCGACGGCGTGACCGTCACCAACATGGATGCCCTGACCATCCCCGCCGCCGGCGGCGTGGATACCACCGCGCTGATCGTCGGTGACTTCTCCGACGGCAATGACGGCCTGATCCTGAAGGGCACCGACCGGTTGGAGGACGTGCGCGGCAGGAACGTGCACCTGGTCGAACTCTCCGTATCCCACTACCTGCTGGCCCGGGCACTGGACTCGGCGGGCATGACCGAGCGCGACATCCGTGTCGTGAATACCTCGGATGCCGACATCGTCGGCGCCTTCGGCTCACGCGACGTCGAGGCGGTGGTCACCTGGAACCCGCAGCTTGGCGAGATCCGCAGCCGCGACGACGCCCACGTGGTCTTCGATTCGAGCCAGATCCCTGGCGAGATCATGGACCTGCTGGTGGTCAACACGGCGGTGCTGGAGGCCAACCCCGCTCTGGGCAAGGCGCTGACCGGCGCCTGGTACGAGATCATGGAGGTCATGCGCGGCGATGACGAGGCCGGACGTGAAGCCCGCGCGGCGATGGGCGAGGCCGGTGGCACCGATCTCGCCGGCTACGAGGCGCAACTGGCCTCCACCCGCATGTTCTACGACGCGTCCGACGCGGTGGCGTTCGTGACCGGCGAGGGGCCGATCGAGACGATGGAGAAGGTGCGCCAGTTCGCGTTCGAACACGGCTTGCTCGGTGAGCGTGCGCCCAGCCCGGACTTCGTCGGCATCGAATTCGCTGACGGCTCCATTCTGGGCAGCCCCGACAATGTGCAGTTCCGCTTCAGCGCGGAGTACATGCAGATGGCCGCGGACGGCGAACTGTGATCCGCTGAGTCTCCGATGCCCGCGGATACCCCCGATATGGAACGGACACTGCCAACGCTGGCAGGTGGGGGTCGGCCTCCGTTGACCGAGGCCGCCGCGCTCTTCCGCCCTGCGCTTCACCCCATGGCAGACGTGGGGCGGAAGAGGCCGCGGGCGGTCATCCGTCGGGCAGGGTCCAGGGGACCGGAGCATCCATGAAACGATTCATCAACCAGAGGCCGCCGCGTGCGGTGGGGTACCTGCTCGGACTGCTGCCGTTCGTGCTGCTGCTGCTCGCCTACATGGCGGCGTCGGCCGCGCGGCTCGCGGAGAATCCGAATGACCCGCTGTTGCCCTCGCTGGGCACCCTGTTCGACACCTTCTGGCGACTCGCCACCGAGCCCAGCCGGCGCACCGGCGAACTGGTGCTCTGGGTGGATACCGCGGCAAGCCTGACCCGGCTGGGTCTGGGCGTGGCCATCAGCATGGCCATGGGGCTGGTCGTCGGCATCCTGGCCGGGCTGATTCCCTATGCCGGCCGCACCCTGTCCCCGTTGATCACCGCGGTGGCGATGATCCCGCCCCTGGCGGTACTGCCGATCCTGTTCATCACCTTTGGCGTGGGCGAGCTCGCCAAGATCGTGCTCATCGTGTTCGGGATCGCTCCTTTCATCATCCGCGACGTGCAGCAGCGCGTCTCGGAGTTGCCCACGGAGCAGTTGATCAAGGCGCAGACGCTGGGCGCGTCGAGCTGGCTGATCATCCTGCGCGTGGTGCTCCCGCAGGTGTTCCCGCGGCTGCTCGATGCCACCCGGCTCGCGCTGGGTGCGGCCTGGCTGTTCCTGATCGCCTCGGAGGCCATCGCCGCCACCGAAGGCCTGGGCTACCGGATCTTCCTGGTCAGGCGCTTCATGGACATGGCCACGATCCTGCCCTATGTGGTCTGGATCACCTTGCTGGCGTTCCTGGCCGACCTCCTGCTGCGGCTGGTGAACCGGCTGCTGTTCCCCTGGTACGGGGGGCGGAGGGGCTGATGGCCACGGTCACCCTGAAGAACGTCTGGAAGACCTACGGCCGGGACATCGTGCTGGAACGCGTGAACCTGCACGTGAAGTCCGGCGAGTTCATCACCGTGGTGGGGGCCTCCGGCTGTGGCAAGACCACCTTTTTGCGCATGCTGCTGGGCGAGGAGACGCCGAGCCGCGGCGAACTGCTGATGGATGGCGTGCAGATGCCGGGCGAGCCTGGCCCCGACCGCGGCGTGGTGTTTCAGAAGTATTCGGTCTTCCCGCACCTGAACGCGCTGAACAACGTCCTGGTCGCCGAGGAATTCGGGCGCGCGCCCCTGACCGGGCACCTGTTCGGCGCCGCGCGCCGCGCGGCGCGTGCGAAGGCGCTGGAGATGCTGGAGGCCGTGGGCCTCGGTCACGCATTGAAGAAGTACCCGCATGAGCTCTCGGGTGGCATGCAGCAGCGCCTCGCGATCGCGCAGGCGCTGATGAAGAATCCCAGGATCCTGCTGCTGGACGAACCCTTTGGCGCGCTGGATCCGGGGATCCGCAAGGACATGCACGCGCTGATCCTGGATCTCTGGAAGCGTCGCGGGCTGACCATCTTCATGGTTACCCACGACCTGAAGGAAGGCTTCTACCTGGGCACGCGCCTGCTGGTGTTCGACAAGGTCCGCCACGACCCGCAGGCCCCGAATGCCTATGGCGCCAACATCACCTATGACATCCCCGTGGGCCGCACCGAACCAGAACTGCTCGCCGAGATCCGCGACCAGACGGGGCTTCCAAAGGAGAACGGACGATGAACCATCCGGATACGGCCGCGGACGCCGTGGTGCACCGGGACACGGTTCCCGGTGGCCGCTACTGGTCGATGGTGATCCGGCGCGGCTACACGCTGCGGCTGGTCGACCGCGACGGCAAGGCCAACGTGTCGATGCTGCTGTACAACCCGCAGAATCTGCTCGAGCGCTACAACATGGCCGATACCCTGAAGGGCCAGCACACATCAAAGCTGACCCGCGGCAACATGCTGTACTCGGATATGGGCCGGGTGATGTTCTCCATCGTCGAGGACACCGCGGGCTGGCACGACACCATCGGCGGCATCACCCGCGATGCCGACATCGTCCGCAAGTACGGCGAGCACCGCTACCAGCAGGTCCGCAACGACTTCTACCGCAGCGGCCGCGAGCTATTCCTGATCGAACTGGCCAAGTGGGGGCTGGGCAAGCGCGACCTGGTTGCCAACCTGAACCTCTTCAGCAAGGTCTACGCCGGGGCGGACGGGGTACTGCACTTCGACGCGGACCACAGCCAATCCGACGATTACGTCGATCTGCGCGCAGAGATGGATACGCTGGTGGTGCTGAACACGGCGCCGCACCCGATGGACCCGGCACCGGCCTACGCGCCGGGGACCGTGGATCTGGTGATCTACCGATCGCCACCGGTGGCGGACGACGACTACTGCGTGAACTTCCGTCCCGAAAACACGCGCGCCTTCGCCAACACCGCGATCCATAACTGCCAGGGGTGAGGACATGAGTGGAATCAATCTTGTGGAAAGCCCGCTGGACTTGGCCGACGCCGTGTACCGGGAGGTCGTTCCGGCCGGTGAGCCCTGGCTGAAGGCCCTGCGCAGGGGCCAGACGCTGCGCATCCTGGATCTCGAGGGCAACCAGGCGGTGGACACGCTGTTCTACAACCTGGAGCAGCCCACCGTGGAGCGCTACAGCGCGATCGATACCCTGCAGGCGCAGGGCAACGTATACCTGACCACCGGCACGAAGCTGATGTCGAACGAGGGCCACGTGATGCTGACCATTACCGCCGACACCTGCGGCCGCCACGACACGCTGGGCGGCGCCTGCGCGGCGGAGTCGAACCAGGTGCGCTACGGCCTCGAGAAGAAGCCGATGCATTCCTGCCGCGACAGCTTCCTGCGCGCACTGGCCGACAGCGACTACGGGCTTGGCAAACGCGACCTGGCCAGCAACATCAATTTCTTCATGAACGTGCCCCTGACCCCCGAGGGCGGCCTGACCTTCGAGGATGGCATCTCCGATGCCGGCAAGTATGTGGAGATGCGCGCGGAGATGGACGTGCTGGTACTGGTCTCGAACTGCCCGCAGCTGAACAACCCCTGCAATGCCTACAACCCGACACCGGTGGAGATGATCATCTGGGAAAGCACGGGGGCAGATTTATAAGTCGGAAAGGACGGGGACAGATTTATACGGAAAGGACGGGGACAGATTTATAAATCTGTCCCCGCGGGACTCCGCCACGAAGGCGGCAGCGCCGGGGACGGCCTCGGCGAAACGGTATTCCCGCGGGACGGCCCGTGAACCCTGGGGCCGCAGGCCCCGCCGGGAGCAGAACCGAGATGTTCGACAAGGTATTGATCGCGAACCGCGGCGCCATCGCCTGCCGGATCATCCGCACTTTGAAGCGGATGGGTGTAGGTTCGGTGGCCGTGTATTCGGAGGCGGACCGGCACTCGCTGCACGTGCGCGAAGCCGATGAGGCGGTGCTGATCGGCCCGGCGCCTCCCGCGCAGTCCTATCTCGACGGCGAACATATCCTGCGGGTGGCGCGACAGACGGGTGCGGGGGCGGTTCATCCCGGGTACGGGTTCCTGTCCGAGAACGCAGGCTTCGCCGAGGCCTGCGAGGCCGCCGGCATCGCCTTCGCTGGCCCGACGCCACAGCAGATCCGCGATTTTGGACTGAAACACCGTGCCCGGGAACTGGCCCGTGCCGCCGGCTTGCCGATGCTGCCCGGCACCGAACTGCTGGACCATCCCGACCATGGCGTCGCCGAGGCCCACCGGATCGGCTTCCCGGTGATGCTCAAGAGTACCGCCGGCGGTGGCGGTATCGGCATGCAGCTCTGCCGCGACGAGGCCGGCCTGCGCCAGGCCTGGGATTCGGTGCAGCGCCTGGCGCAGAACAACTTCGCGAACGCCGGCGTGTTCCTGGAGAAATACGTCGAGCACGCACGCCATATCGAGGTGCAGATCTTCGGCGACGGCCGCGGCGAAGTGATCGCGCTGGGCGAGCGCGACTGTTCGCTGCAGCGGCGCAACCAGAAGGTGGTCGAGGAGGCGCCCGCGCCCAACCTCCCCGAAGCCGCCCGAGCCCGTCTGCTGGCCGACTCCGAGGCCCTCGGCAAACGGGTCCGATACCGCGGCGCGGGCACCGTCGAATACCTCTACGACGCCGAGACCGGCGCGTTCTATTTCCTGGAGGTGAACACCCGGCTGCAGGTGGAGCACGGCGTCACGGAAGAGGTCACCGGCGTGGACCTCGTCGAGTGGATGCTGCTGGCCGCGGCGGGCGAACTGCCCCCCCTGGAGACCCTGCGACCGGGTCCCGCGCGGGGCCACGCAATCCAGGCGCGGATCTATGCCGAGGATCCCGGCAAGCACTTCCAGCCCTCCGCCGGCCTGTTGACCGAGGCCCGGTTCCCGGACGACGTGCGGGTGGATACCTGGGTCGAGCGTGGCAGCGAGATCTCGCCCTTCTACGACCCGATGATCGCCAAGCTGATCGTGCACGCAGACGACCGCGATGCCGCCTGCGCCCGCCTGCAGGCGGCATTGGCGGCCACGGACCTGCAGGGGCTGGAAACCAACCTGCGCTACCTGCGGCAGATTGCCACCGACCCGGTGTTTCGCCGCGGGGAACAGACGACGCGCACGCTGGGAGGGCTCGAGTACCGCGCCGAGAGCATCGACGTGCTCGATCCGGGCACCCAGACCATGCTGCAGGACTGGCCGGGCCGGGTGGGCCATTGGGACATCGGGGTGCCGCCGTCGGGTCCCATGGACGGCCTCGCGTTCCGGCTGGGCAACCGGCTGCTGGGCAACCCCGCGGGTGCCGCCGGGCTGGAGCTGACCGTCACCGGCCCGACCCTGCGTTTCAACACCGATGCCGTGATCGCCCTGACCGGCGCACGGATGTCGGCACGCCTGGACGGTGAGCCCGTCGCGCATTGGACGGCGCTGCCGGTCCGACGCGGACAGGTGCTGGAACTGGGCAACATCCATGGGGCCGGCGTGCGCAGCTACCTGCTGCTGCGTGGTGGACTCGACGCGCCGGCGGTGATGGGCAGCCGTGCGACCTTCACGCTGGGGCGCATCGGCGGCCACGGAGGGCGGGTGCTCCGGCCGGGCGACGTGCTGCACCTGGCCGGTGAGCCTGCCGTCGGCACTGGCGTCCTCGTGCCCGAGGCGATTCCGAAATACCGCCACGAGTGGAGGCTGCGGACCGTCTATGGGCCGCACGGCGCCCCGGACTTCTTCACCCGGCAGGACATCGAGATCTTCTTCGCCACCGACTGGGAGGTGCACTACAACTCCAGCCGCACCGGCGTGCGCCTGATCGGGCCTCGCCCGCAGTGGGCCCGGTCCGACGGCGGCGAGGCCGGTCTGCATCCCTCGAACATCCACGACAATGCCTACGCGATCGGTACCGTGGACTTCACTGGCGACATGCCGGTGATCCTGGGCCCGGATGGCCCCAGCCTGGGCGGTTTCGTGTGTCCGGCGACGGTGATCGAGGCGGATCTCTGGAAGCTCGGACAACTGCGTCCCGGTGACACCCTGCGCTTCGAGGCGGTGGATCTGGCCACGGCCCGTCGGCTCGCGGCGGAGGCGGACGCGGCGGTGGAGAACCTTGCCGCGGTGACGGAGTTCGGCGTCATGCCCGTGACACCGCGTGAGATCGCGGCCACCAGTCCGGTGCTGCGCGAACTCCCGGCAGGCAGCGGATTGCAGGGCGGCAGCCGACTTCCGGCGCCCGAGGCACACCCGGTTGGGGTGACCTACCGGCCTGCCGGCGACCGGTACCTGCTGGTCGAGTACGGTCCGATGGTGCTGGATCTCGCCCTGCGTTTCCGGGTACAGGCACTGCTCGACTGGCTGACCGAGCAGCGGATCCCGGGCATCCGGGAAATGACCCCCGGCGTGCGCAGCCTGCAGCTCCACTACGAGCCCCGGCAACTCCCGGTGGAGCGTCTGCTGGCATTGCTGGAGCAGGCGGAGGCGGAGCTGAAGGACCTCTCCGAGGCCGAGATGCCCTCGCGCATCGTGCACCTGCCGTTGGCCTGGGATGACAGCCAGACGCAGCTCGCCACGCGCAAGTACATGCAATCGGTGCGCCCCGATGCACCCTGGTGTCCGCGCAACATCGAGTTCATCCGGCGCATCAACGGGCTGGACAGCGAGGAGGAGGTCAAGCGCATCGTCTACGACGCCTCCTACCTGGTGATGGGCTTGGGCGATGTGTACCTGTCCGCACCAGTGGCCACGCCGGTGGACCCGCGCCACCGGCTGGTCACCACCAAGTACAACCCGGCGCGCACCTGGACCCCGGAGAACGCGGTCGGCATTGGCGGCGCCTACATGTGCATCTACGGGATGGAGGGGCCGGGCGGCTACCAGTTCGTCGGGCGCACCCTGCCGATCTGGAACCGGTACAAGCGGACCCCCGAGTTCGAGCAACCCTGGCTGCTGCGTTTCTTCGACCAGATCCGCTTCTACGAGGTCTCCGAGCCCGAACTGCTGGAGATGCGCGAGGCCTTCCCGCGCGGCGGACTGCGCCTGGAGATCGAAGAAACGCGTTTCTCGCTGGCCGAGTACAACCGCTTCCTGAGCGAGAACCGGGAGGGTATCGAGGTCTTTCAACACAGGCAGCGTTCCGCCTTCGAGGCCGAGCGCCAGCGCTGGGCCGAGGCCGGTCAGGCCGATTACGTGGCGGAGCCCGACGCTCCCGCTGCGGGTTCCGATGACCTCGAGCTGGCCGAGGGCGAGCAGGCCGTCACGGGCCACGTGGCTGGCAGCCTGTGGGCGCTGGAGGTGAACGAGGGCGACCGCGTCGAGGCTGGGCAGACACTGCTGGTGCTGGAATCGATGAAGATGGAGATCCCGGTGACGGCGCGTAACGCGGGCATCGTGGTACGGGTGTTGTGCCGTGAGGGGGCCTCGGTGACGCCTGGCCAGGCATTGCTGGTGGTTCGTGCCGAGGGCTGAGCGTTCGACGGCGGTTCCGCGGAGGGGCAGCGCCGGTGGGGGTGCACGGGGGCCGGACACGCTCAAGCCATCCCTGGGCGCTCGACGGCGGCCATCCATGGCCGCCGACGGTCCGGCCCCCGTACACCCCCACCGGCGCCCTGACCACAGGGGTTCGCATGCGTTTAAAAGAGCAACTCCGGCCGAACTGCTGGTCATCAGGGACGTGTTCGGTCATGCCAGAAGGCTATCTTTGCCTGTGGCAGCGGCATGTTCGGTGGGATGACGAAGACCGTGGCAAAGGCCAGCGGGCCTTGGCGTTGTGGTCTCTGGGGGTTGCCGCAGTGTTTGAAGAAGGAGGAGCGGGGCTCCCATAGCCGGGTGTCGGCCGCATGGATGCGGCCGTCAAGCCTACAGGGATGTATTCACGGCGTCCCGGCTATGGGAGCCCCGCTCCTCCTTCCCCCGCGAGGCCATAGCGGCAGGGATTATCGAGTGAGGAAACGATGATGGGTGACATGACGATCGAGGGCTTGCTGGACGATTACCGCGCGGGTAGGCGCAAGGTGCGGGAGGTGATTGCGGATGCGCTTGCGGAGGTTCGCCGGGCGGACTCGCGGAACGTGTGGATCACGGTGCTGGACGATGTGGCGATGGACCCCTATCTCGCCCGGCTGGAGGGGCTGGATCCCGGCGCGCTGCCGTTGTACGGCGTGCCCTTCGCACTGAAGGACAACATTGATCTTGCCGGAGTGCCGACGACCGCCGGCTGCCCCGATTACGCCTATGTGCCGGACCAGTCGGCCTTCGTGGTGCAGCGGCTGATCGATGCCGGCGCGGTGCCGCTGGGCAAGACGAATCTTGATCAGTTCGCGACCGGGCTGGTCGGTGCCCGCTCGCCCTACGGGGCCTGCTGCAATGCCTTCAACCCGGAATACATCTCGGGTGGTTCCAGTGCCGGTTCCGCAGTCGCGGTGGCGCTGGGTCAGGTCAGCTTCTCGCTGGGGACGGATACCGCCGGTTCCGGGCGGGTACCGGCCGCGTTCAACAACCTGATCGGCGTGAAGCCGACGCGTGGGCTGCTGAGCGCGGCTGGTGTGGTTCCCGCCTGTCGGACCCTGGATACGGTGTCCATCTTCGCGCTGGATGCTGCGGACGCAGGGCGGGTACTGGAGGTCGTGGCCGTGCACGACTCCGGGGACCCGTACGCGCGGCCCGACCAGGTCCCGCATCTGGGCCTTGCCGGGACCCCGGAGAACGGTTTCCGCTTCGGCGTGCCCGCTCCCGGGCAGTTGGAATTCTTCGGCGACCAGGACTACGCATCGCTGTTTGGCGTGGCGGTGGAGCGACTGCGTTCGCTGGGCGGCGAGGCGGTGGAGATTGATTTCGCGCCCTTTCTCGAGGCGGCTCGCCTGCTGTACGAGGGTCCCTGGGTGGCCGAACGCTATGCGGCGATTCGGGACTTTTTCGATGTCCGGCCGGAAGCGCTGTTCGAGGTCACGCGGGAGATCATCGGGGGCGGCTGCGATCCCCGGGCGGTGGATGCCTTTGAGGCGCAGTACCGTCTGCAGGCGCTGCGCCGCCAGGCCGAGGCCGTCTGGGATTCCGTGGACCTGGTGTTGACGCCGACGGCCGGTACGATCCCGACCATTGCCGCGGTGCAGTCCGAGCCCGTGCGAGTGAACAGCAATCTCGGCTACTACACCAATTTCATGAACCTGCTGGACCTCTGCGCCATCGCGGTCCCGTCTGGCTTCCGCACGGATGGCCTCCCCTTCGGCGTGACGCTGTTCGCGCCCGCATTCCGCGACCGGGAACTGTTGCCGATCGCGGATCGCCTGCAGCGCTCAGCAGGCTTGCCTCTGGGGGCGACCGGCTGCCCCCAGCACAAGCGGCCAGCGCTGGCTCCCGACGGGCGACATGAGATCCCGGTTGCCGTCTGCGGGGCACATATGAGCGGTCTGCCGCTGAACCACCAGCTCACGGACCGCCGTGCACGCCTCATCCGGGCGACCCGCACCGCTCCCGAGTACCGCTTTTATGCGCTGCCCGGCGGGCCGCCGGAACGGCCCGGGCTGGTCCGGGTGGGCTCCGACGGCGCGGCGATTGACGTCGAGGTATGGGCAGTGCCGGCAGACCACTTCGGATCCTTCGTCGCGGGGATTCCTGCGCCGCTGGGCATCGGTCGCGTGCGTTTGGAAGATGGGAGTGAGGTGCCGGGGTTTCTGTGTGAGTCTATTGCAACCCAAGGTGCAGTCGAGATCTCCGGTCTGAGTTCCTGGCGCCACTACATCGCGTCCGGAGGCTGAAGCTCAGTCGTCGGGCCGGGTTGCAGATTGAGATCGTTTGCCATCGGAGGCTGCAGTTAAGCCCGGCAACTCGGGATGGCTGACCTGGATGGACGTCTGGCCTGAGCGTCAGGCGTTGACCGCGAGGCCCAACCCGCGGAATCTGTCGTCATCAGTCAAACCGATGCGATGTGTGAATCCGGCTCCTGGTCATGATGCCAAATCTGATTGAAACCCTCGGAGTGCAGCGCGCGTCCCCGCGAATCCGGTTCTATCTCCCATGTGCGGCCGCTTCGCGCTGAGATCCTCGACGGCTGAGGCGGCAGGCCGGATGCTTGGTCTGCCGCTGTTGCCGGACTGGATCGCTTCACATTTCAACATTCCGCCGGGTACCGGGATTCCGGTGATTCTTACCGGGGCGGCAGGCAAACCGGAGTGGGGGCGCGCCGAATGGGGTTTTCGGCCCCAATGGGCGCAGCCGGATGCGCCAAAGCCGATCAACGCGCGCGCCGAGACGGTCGCGACCAGCAAATACTTTCGGGATGCCTTCGCGCACCGGCGCTGCCTGGTGCCGGCCGATGGCTGGTACGAGTGGCAGGCGTCGGATGGTCGCAAGCAGCCCTGGTTTGTCACGCCCGGGGAGAATGACGGCGCGGGTGTCCTGTTCCTGGCCGGCATCTGGGAACCCGCAGCAGAGGACAGGATCTGCTGCGCGATCGTCACTGAACCGGCGCGACCGCCCCTGGATCGGATCCACGAGCGGCAGCCGCTCGCGCTGGATGGCAGCTGCCTGCAGGCCTGGCTGGATCCGGGCCTGACCGAGCGCGACGCGGTGCGGGCGGCCGTCCGCCGGCTGCCGACCGAAGGGCTGCACGCCTATCCGGTGTCTACCGAGGTAAACCGTCCGGAAAGCGACCACGATGGCCTGCTGGAGCCGCTTCCGAACGCCTCCGAAGCGTAGCCTTGCGGAAAAATCCACGGTAGCGGTGTCGCGCCAATGTCCCTCGACCGGCCAGGACGCGGGGCGCAGCAATTCCCCGCGACTCTGGGACTCAGGCCTTCGGCCGGCTCGCCGCCTCGCAGGCCTCCAGCATTTTCTGCAGCGGTTCCGGATCGGCCAGACGGTGATCGCTGCCGATCTCGATCAGGTTTTCTGGCGGCAGGCCGCTGTTCCGGAGCAGCGCCTCGGAATCGGCGAAGGGGATCACCTCGTCCAGCCGTGAATGGAGGATTCGGGTGCCGGGGGGAACCGTTGTCGCCGAGCCCCAATGCCGCCATGCGGGGCACAGCAGTATCAGCGGGGTTTCGCCAGCGGACATATTCATCGCGACAGCACCACCGCGCGAGGAGCCCACCACGACGTCGGGCTGGTGGTGGTCGAACTCCGCCTGCGCGGTGGCCACCGCGCGCGCGAAGTCCTCGTCGTCGAGCCTCGGGTTGATCACTTCGTGGCCGTGGCTTGCGAGGTGAGCAGGCTTCAGGCCGCCAGGGACCGACTGCCAGCCGTGCAGGAACAGGATCTTCATCGGGGTGTGGTCAGCCCATAGGGAGGGGCGGTCAGGCTTGTTGTTGACAGCGCAGGGTTCAAGTCTAGGCAACGTGGCTGGGCGTTGTCACGCATCTCCGTCCAGCCGGGTGGCTCGGAACGCGCTTGGTGATGGTAATGCGGAGTGGTCAGGGTCTGCGGAGGGCCCAATGACTGACAACGACACGATGAAGCCCGTGCATCCGGGGGAGCATCCGGCCGAGTTCCTCGACAAGGTAAGAACAACCAGGAACCCAACCCGGAAGAGGCCTGACTCACGCTCGAGTCACGACGGGTTTGATGTAATTCGCGGGGGAGGGCCTGCGCCCTTGATGTAAGTGGTCGGAGTGAGAGGATTCGAACCTCCGACCCCTGCCTCCCGAAGGCAGTGCTCTACCAGGCTGAGCTACACTCCGAACCGAGCGCCGTATTCTGCATGGAAAGCGGCAGCCTGTCCATGGTTGAAATGGCGGGGAAAGCAGTGGCGGCAAGTGGGACAGATTTCAAATCTGTCCCACAGCGGGGTGGTCAGTATTCGCGTTCGACGGCAAAGCGCGCCAGTTCGGCCAGGGCATCGCGGTGCGCAGAGGGCGGCAGGGACGCGACTGCTCTGATGGCCATTGCGGCCTCTTCCTCGGCCTGCGCACGGGCATAGTCCAGCGCCTTGGTGCGCTCCATGATGGCGAGTACCGCATCCACCTGGTCGCGGCCACCGGACTCGATCGCGCCGCGGATCACGGCCTGGTCATCCGGCACCCCCTTGCTCAGCGCGCGGATCAGCGGCAGGGTCGGCTTGCCCTCTGCCAGGTCGTCACCCATCCGCTTACCGGTGACCTCGCTGCCCGAGGAGTAGTCGAGCACGTCATCGATCAGCTGGAAAGCGGTGCCCAGATGCATGCCGTAACGGGCCAACGCCTGTTCCTCCGCCTCGGGTCGTCCGGTCAGCACGGCACCAAGCTGGCAGGCGGCCTCGAAGAGCTTGGCCGTCTTGGAGCGGATGACCTCCATGTAGCGCTCCTCGTCGACATCGGCGTCGTGGCAGTTCATCAGCTGCATCACCTCGCCCTCGGCGATCACGTTGGTCGCATGGGCAAGGATCTCCATCACCCGCATCGACCCGACATCGACCATCATCTCGAAGGCGCGGGAGTACAGGAAGTCCCCGACCAGGACCGCCGCCTCATTGCCGAACAGGTGGTTCGCGGTCTCCTGTCCCCGGCGCAGTTCCGAGGCGTCCACCACGTCGTCGTGCAGAAGGGTTGCCGTGTGAATGAATTCCACCACGGCCGCGAGCGTGATGTGGCCTTCCCCCTGGTAGCCGCAGGCGCGGGCGGCGAGTACGGCCAGCAGGGGGCGCAGCCGCTTGCCGCCGCTGCGGATGATATACTCGCTCAGCTGATTGATCAGCACGACCGGCGACGAAAGTCGCTGCCGGATGCAGTCATCCACTGCCTGCATGTCTTCTGCAGCCAGGGTTCGGATCGCGCTAATGGACATTCTTGCAGGCCGATAGCCGTGAGGGAGGGCGCCTGCATGCTAGGAACGGCTGGCTGGGGTGTCAAGCAGGCGCGGCCAGGGGTAGGCCTCCCTGGCCCCCGGTTGTCCGTCGGCGTTGACCGCAACGGGATCCGTTGCTAGTATTCCGCCCCTTTCGCGAGAGTCACTGCGCCAACGGAGTTTGAAGGATCATGTACGCGATCATCGCAACAGGTGGAAAACAATATAAGGTGGCCGAAGGCGACCTGCTCCGCATCGAGAAGCTCGAGGCGGACGTCGGTTCGGACATCGATTTCGACCAGGTTCTTCTGGTTGGCGAGGGCGATGACGTCCGCGTCGGGGCCCCGCTGGTCGAGGGTGGGAAGGTCACGGCGACCGTGGATCATCACGGCCGGGGCGACAAGGTCCACATCATCAAGTTCCGTCGCCGCAAGCACCATCGCAAGCAGATGGGGCATCGGCAGTACTACACGGCCGTGCGCATCACTGGCATCGCCGGGTAAGGAGAGAGAGCAATGGCACACAAGAAGGCAGGCGGCAGCACCCGTAACGGCCGCGATTCCGAGAGCAAGCGCCTTGGCGTGAAGCGCTTCGGCGGCCAGAAGGTCCTGGCCGGCAACATCCTGGTGCGGCAGCGCGGGACCCAGTATCACCCGGGCGAGAACGTCGGCTGTGGCAAGGATCACACCCTGTTCGCGAAGGCGGATGGCGAGGTCGTATTCAAGATCCGCGGCCCCCGCAACCGCCGGTATGTGAGCGTGCAGCCGCAGCAGTAGGCGCAGCCGCAACCCGCTTCCGAAAAGCCCCGTTCTTCGGGGCTTTTTCGGTTCCGGCCCCCCCGTTCGGCGAGAGGCAGATTCATGAAATTCATCGACGAAGCGACAATCACGGTCAAGGCCGGCGATGGCGGCAATGGCTGTGTCAGCTTTCGTCGCGAGAAGTACATTCCCTTCGGCGGCCCGGATGGCGGCGATGGTGGCGACGGCGGCAGCGTCTGGCTGCTCGGCAACGACGGCCTGAACACGCTGGCCGATTTCCGCTTCCAGCGCCGCTTCGAGGCCCAGCGTGGTGAGAACGGTCATGGCCGCAACCGCACCGGGCGCTCGGGCGCGGACCTGGAGGTCCCGGTTCCTGTTGGCACGCAGGTCTTCGATGCCGATACCGGCGAGATGATCGGCGACGTGACGCGGGCCGGACAGCGCCTCCTGGTCGCGCAGGGCGGCTTCCACGGTTTGGGCAACGCCCGCTACAAGAGTTCGACCAACCGTGCGCCGCGCCAGAGCAAGCCCGGGACTCCGGGCGATCAGCGCATCCTGAAGCTGGAACTCAAGGTCCTGGCCGACGTAGGGCTGCTCGGTCTGCCCAATGCCGGCAAGTCGACCCTGTTGAAGCAGGTCTCGGCGGCAGAGCCGAAGATCGCGGACTACCCGTTCACCACGCTGCATCCGCAGCTGGGCGTGGTGCGGGTGGGGCAGAGCCAGAGCTTCGTGATGGCGGACATCCCCGGTCTGATCGAAGGCGCTGCGGAGGGCGCTGGCCTCGGCATCCGCTTCCTGAAGCACCTTGCGCGCACGCGCCTGCTGTTGCACCTGATCGACGTCGCGCCGCCCGACCCGGACATCGATCCGCTCGACGCCATAGAAACCGTGGTCGCTGAACTGGAGAGCTACAGCGCCGATCTGGCGCAATTGCCGCGCTGGCTGGTGCTGAACAAGACCGACCTGCTCGATGAGGAGGCACTGGCCGCGCTGCATGAGCGGGTTGCCACCAGGATCGTTCCCGGCCAGCCGGTGTTCGCGATCTCCGCGGCAACGGGCGCCGGCGTCGCCGCGCTGATGCAGTCCGTGATGCGCGCGATCGAACAGCAGGATGCGGCGCGAATGGATAATGGGGATGATGCGGGAGATGCGTGACGGTTTTCCGAAGGCCCAGCGGGTCGTCATCAAGATTGGTAGCGCCCTGATCACCGCCGAGGGCACCGGCCTCGACCGGCCCGCCCTGACCGGCTGGGCCAATGAGATCGCGGAACTGCGGAAGCAGGGGCTGGAGGTCGTACTGGTCTCCAGCGGGGCCGTCGCCGAGGGGATGCACCGACTCGGCATGCAGGAGCGTCCGCATGCACTGCATCTGCTGCAGGCGGCCGCCGCGGTCGGGCAGATGGGGCTGGTCCAGGCCTACGAGCGCGAGTTCGCCAGCCACGGCCTGCATGCCGCGCAGATCCTGCTCACCCACGACGACCTGGCCGACCGGCCGCGCTACCTGAACGCGCGCAGCACCATGCAGGCCCTGCTCGCCCTGGGCACCATCCCGGTGGTCAACGAAAACGATACCGTGGCCAACGAGGAGATCCGGCTGGGTGACAACGACACCCTGGGTGCCCTGGTCGCGAATCTGGTGGTGGCCGACCTGCTGTTGATCCTGACGGACCAGGAGGGCCTGTTCGACCGGGATCCCCGTGCCCATGCCGACGCCCGCCTGGTCAGCGAGGGCAAGGCCTCGGACCCGGCGTTGCACGGTTATGTCTCGGCCCGGTTCGGCCGTGTCGGCCGTGGCGGCATGGCCACCAAGCTCTTCGCGGCGGAGCGGGCGGCACGTTCCGGCACCCACACGGTGATCGCCTACGGGCGACAGCACAATGTCATCGCGCGGGCGGTGCGGGGCGAGGACCTCGGCACCTGGCTGAAGCCGGATCGTGAGCCCCTGGCGGCGCGCAAGCGCTGGCTCGCCGACCAGTTGCATTCGCGTGGGGAACTGGAACTCGATGCCGGAGCCGCGCGGGTGGTGCGCGAGTCCGGACGCAGTCTGTTGGCCGTGGGGGTGGTCGATGTGCGCGGCGGATTCCGGCGCGGTGAGGTGGTGACCTGCATCGACCCGGACGGAAAGGCGATCGCTCGCGGTCTGTGCAATTACGCGAGCGACGAGGTGCGGCGCATTCGTGGCCTGAAGGCCGAGGCCATCGAGTCGGTGCTCGGCTACGTGGCCGAACCCGAACTCATCCACCGGGACAATCTCGTCCTGCTGTGAGGGGTATGGAGTGCGGGAGCTTGCTCCCGCTTTATGGTCAGGGGCTAACCCCTGCCGTGGCGGCAAGCCGCCGTGAACCAAAGCGGGAGCAAGCTCCCGCACTCCATAAACGAAAAAGCCCGCCGGGGTTGGTCGGCGAGCTTTTTCGTTTGGGTGCAGGAACGAACCCGTGTGGGATCAGGATCAGGCCTGGCCCATCTCCCGAATCCGGGCGTTCAGGCGGCTCTTGTGCCGCGCGGCCTTGTTCCGATGGATCAGGCCCTTGCCCACGGTGGAGTCGATCACCGGGACGGCATTGCGGTAGGCGGTGGTGGCGCCTTCCTGGTCACCGGCACGGATGGCCTTGAGCACGCTCTTCATCGAGGTGCGGAAACGGGAGCGCAGCGCCATATTGTGGGCGCGATTCTTGACGGCCTGTCGGGCCCGCTTGCGTGCTGATGCGATGTTCGCCAAGGCGAGTTCCTCTTGAATACCAGTGAAGCATCGGAAAGGGTGCGAAAAATACAGGGAACGGGCCTGGACGTCAAGCCAGCCCGTAGGAGCGGCCTCCGGCCGCGATGGGGCGGTGCCCCGCGGCGGGGGGGCGATGGAAATGGGGATTGAAATCGACGGGTCCTGCGTCCATGGCTCATAGTCACGGGGCAAGGCCCTGTGGTGGATAGCGCTATGCGCGCCGGGATCTGGGCCTTGCGCGACGAATCTGAACAACAGGAGAGGACCATGAGCCATATCGCACGCCGTACCCTTCCCACTTTTTCGCTCGGCTCGCTGGGCGTGGCCGCACTGCTGCTCGTCGCCGGCCTGCTGCTTGCCGCCCCTCATGCGGCTGGTGCGGCCGAGGCGCGCGTGGTGTATCACGCCGACTATGCCGATCCTCGGCGCTTTTCCTCCATGCTCACCAGCATCAACAACATGGTGATGCACTACGACAACAACTTCATCGATCACGACATCCGCATCGTGTTCGTGGCGCACGGTGTGCGCTTCGTGACCGACGATGCGTTGGCGGGCACGCCGTTCGCGGAGGATGATGCGCTGCGCGAGGAGCGCGATTCGATCCGCGGTCGCCTGCTGAGCCTGAACAGCCTGCATAACGTCCGCCTGGAGTTCTGCGAGATCACCCGGGAAGCGGTCGGGCTTGCGAGTGATGCGGTCTACGATGCCGTCGAGTTCGTCCCCTCCGGCGTGGTGCGCATTGCGGAGCTGCAGAGCGACGAGGGGTTCGCCTACATCAAGATCGAGTAACTGCTCTCAGGGGCATGCGCCCCTCCCGTTTACGGCGATCCGCACCGCGCGAAACGCTGCCGGTGTAGTACGTGCCGCCAGTCCGCGCGGTGGGCCATACGGGACATTCGGTGCCTATGTAGCTTCGCCAGACGCGCCAGCGTGTCTGGCGAAGCGCTCTGGTTCGGAACTCCCCGTATAGCCCGCTAGCTCGCCCTCGCGTTTCGTCAATTCCCCCGGGTACCCTACACTTGCGCTTTTTCAGGGACCCCGGCCGGCCGTGAATCGCATCTTCCGCTCCACCGCCATCGTCAGCGGCATGACCTTGATCTCACGGATCCTGGGTTACCTGCGCGACATGGTGCTGGCGGTGACCTTCGGCGCCGGCGCCACGACCGACGCCTTCTTCGTCGCCTTCCGCATTCCCAACTTCTTCCGCCGGCTGTTCGCGGAGGGCGCCTTTTCCCAGGCCTTCGTGCCGGTCTTTGCGGAATACCGGGAGAAGCACGGCCGCGTGGCCCTGCGCGACCTGCTGGACCACACCGCAGGCGCGCTCCTCACCGCCCTGAGCGTGGTGACCCTGATCGGCGTGCTCGCCGCGCCCTGGCTGATCTGGGTCTTTGCCCCGGGTCTGGCCCAGGCCGAAGGGCGCCAGGATCTCGCGGTGCAGATGCTGCGGATCACCTTTCCCTACCTGCTGTTCATATCGCTCACCGCGATGGCGGCCGGGATCCTGAACAGCATTGGCCGTTTTGCGGTACCGGCCTTCACGCCGGTGTTCCTGAACCTCGCCCTGATCGCGGCGGCGCTGTGGGGTGCGCCCCTGTTCCCCGAGCCCATCGTTGCACTCGCCTGGGGCGTGTTCCTGGCGGGCATTCTGCAGCTCGCCTTCCAGGTGCCGTTCCTGGTGCGGGCCGGGCTGTTGCCCAGGCCCCGGTTTCGGCGCGCCCACGCCGGGGTCCGGAAAATAGCGCGCCTGATGCTGCCGGCGATCCTCGGGACCTCCGTGGTCCAGATCAACCTGCTGGTGGACACCGTCATCGCCTCCTTCCTGGTCGCAGGCTCGATCTCGTGGCTCTACTTCGGCGATCGCTTCGTCGAGCTGCCCCTGGCCCTGTTCGGCATCGCGATTGCCACGGTGATCCTGCCGCGCCTGTCCGGGGAGCATTCCCGCGCCGATCAGGCCGCCTTCGGCCGCACCCTGGACTGGGCGCTGCGCCTGTCGCTGCTGGTGGCACTACCGGCCACGGCCGGCCTGATCGTGCTGTCGGTGCCGATCCTGGCCACCCTGATCCAGTACAGCGCCTTTACCGAGCACGACACCCGCATGGCCGCGATGGCGCTGGCTGCCTACGGCCTCGGGCTGCCCGGGTTCATTCTGATCAAGATCCTCGCTCCGGGCTTCTTCGCCCGCCAGGACACGAAGACGCCGGTGAAGATCGCGGTGATCGCGATGCTCGCAAACATGGTGCTGAACCTGCTGTTCGTGCTGCCCTGGTATCTCTCGGGCATCCCGGGCGCCCATGCCGGCCTTGCGCTCGCGACCTCGGCCTCGGCCTACCTGAACGCAGGACTCCTCTACCGAGGACTCCTGCGCGAGGGCATCTACCAGCCGGGACCGGCGCTGCCGCACTTCCAGATCGGGCTCTGGTCGGCGCTGGCGGTGATGGTCGCGCTGCTGATTCTGCTCGCCCCGGGCTGGGACCAGTGGTCCGGCTGGGCCGCCACACAGCGCGGTGTCGTGCTGTTCGGCCTGATCGTCGCGGGCAGCGGGTCCTTCCTGCTGACGCTCTGGCTTGCGGGGTTGCGCCCGCGCCAGTTCCTGCTGCACGACTCCTGAAGATCCATCACTGCGCCCGGGTTCGGGTGTGGTCGCCACGAGCGCGGGGTATACTTCCGCTTTTGCGCGGATGAGTGGCGATGCGGCTGTTGCGCGGCTTGGGCCCTCGCGGACCGGTGTACTCCGGGGCGGTGGTCACAATCGGGAATTTCGACGGCTTCCATCGGGGGCATCAGGCGGTGGTGTCGCGCCTGCTCGCGTCCGGGAAGAGCCTGGACGCGCCGTCCGTGCTGATCACCTTCGAGCCGCTCCCGCTGGAGTTCTTCGCCCCCGAGCGAGCGCCGGGACGTCTGCAGCGCCTGCGCGACCGCGTCGAGTTCCTGCGCGCCACCGGCCTGGACGCCGTCTGGATGATGCGCTTCGGCGCCACGCTGGCGAACGAGCCGGCACAGCACTTCGTCGAGCGCGTGCTGCATCGGGCCCTGGGTGCGCGGCATGTGCTGGTCGGTGATGATTTCCGCTTTGGAAAGGGAAGGGGCGGCGACTTCGCGCTGCTGGAATCCATGGGCCGCGATCTGGGTTTCACTGTCGAGTCGACCCCGACCCTGGCGGATGCCGAGGGGCGCATCAGCAGCACCCGGGTCCGGGCGGCCGCGCAGGCGGGCGATTTCGACGCCGCCGCCCGCTTGCTCGGGCGTCGCTACGGGATCTGCGGCCGTGTCTCCCACGGGGAAAAGCGCGGTCGGGTGATCGGTTTCCCCACCGCCAACGTGCGGCTGGGTGTGCAGCCGATGGCCCTGCGCGGGGTCTTTGCCGGTTGGCTGCTCACGCGGCGCGGGCATACCTATCCCGCCGTCGCCAACATCGGCTGGCGGCCGACGGTCGCCGGTACCGAGCAGCGACTGGAGACCCACGTGCTGGACGCCAGTCCCGATCTCTACGGCGAACTGGTGCGCTTCGAACCGCTGGCCAATGTCCGCGGCGAGCAGCGGTTCGAGTCGCTGGACGCGTTGAAGGCCCAGATTGCCCGTGACGTCGATGCGGCCCGCGCCGTGTTCGCAAACCCATCCCTGCAGCAGCCGGCCTGACCGGCCCACCGGAACCCCAATGGCACGAAAACCGGCCCCGCCGAATCCCTACAAGGACACGCTCAACCTCCCGGAGACCGCGTTTCCGATGCGTGCGAACCTGGCCCAGCGCGAACCCCAGTGGCTCTCCGATTGGACTGCGGCACGCCGCTACGACCGGCTGCGCGAGCACTGCGCCGGGCGTCCCCGCTTCGTGCTGGCCGACGGTCCGCCATACGCCAACGGGTCGATTCACGTCGGGCATGCCGTGAACAAGATTCTGAAGGACTTCATCACCAAGAGTCGGACCCTGTCCGGCTTCGATGCGCCGTTCGTCCCCGGCTGGGACTGCCACGGGCTGCCGATCGAACTGAAGGTCGAGCAGAGCCTCGGCAAGGCGGGCAAGGACGTGGATCCTGCCGCCTTCCGCAGCGCCTGCCGGACCTATGCGGCGGAGCAGGTCGCCGGCCAGAGCACCGATTTCCAGCGCCTGGCTGTGCTGGCCGATTGGGATCACCCGTACCTGACCATGGACTACCGCATCGAGGCCGATACCATCCGGGCGCTGGGGCGGATCATGGCTCGGGATCACGTGCAGATGGGCGAGAAGCCGGTGCACTGGTGCGTGGACTGCGGCTCCGCCCTGGCCGAGGCGGAGGTGGAGTACGAGGACAAGATCTCGCTCGGTATCGACGTCCGCTTCCGGGTCGCCGACGAGATCGACCTGCTGCGGCGCATGGACCTCGATGGCGACTCGGACGGGCCGGTCAGCGTGGTGATCTGGACCACGACTGCCTGGACGCTCCCCGCGAACCAGGCCGTCGCGGTCAATCCCGACCTCGCCTATGTGCTGATCCAGTTCGAACGCGAACGCCTGCTCCTTGCGGAAGACCTGATGGAGGCCAGCTGCGGGCGTTACGGGCTCGGTGAGTGTCGGATCGTCGGGCGTGCCAGCGGCTCGAGCCTGGAGGGACTGCAGTTGCTGCACCCGTTCCTGGACCGCGCGGTGCCGGTGATTCTTGGCGATCACGTGACCACGGAGGCCGGCACCGGCAGCGTGCACACCGCGCCTGGCCATGGCCAGGACGACTATGCGGTGGGCCTGCGTTACAACCTGCCGGTCGACAATCCGGTGGGGCCGGACGGCTGTTTCCTCCCCGGAACCCCGTACTTCGCGGGCGAGAACGTGCACCAGGCCAATGCCCATGTCGTCGACGTCCTGCGCGATCGCGGCAACCTGATCGTGGTCGAGAAGATCCATCACAGTTACCCGCACTGCTGGCGGCACAAGACGCCGACCATCTTCCGGGCGACTCCGCAGTGGTTCATCAGCATGGAGCGGGCTGATCTGCGCCATGACGCCCTGCGTGCGATCGCCGCAACCCGCTGGCTGCCGGATTGGGGCGAGGCGCGTATTCACGGCATGGTGGAGAAACGGCCGGATTGGTGCATCTCGCGGCAGCGCAACTGGGGTGTGCCCATCCCGCTGTTCGTGCATCGCCAGTCCGGGCGACTGCATCCGCGCACGCCGGAGCTGCTGGAGCAGGTGGCGCAGCGAGTGGAACAGGCGGGCGTGGAGGCCTGGTTCTCGCTGGCCCCGGAGGAGTTGCTGGGCGAGGATGCCGGGGATTATCTGAAGTCGAAGGATACCCTGGACGTCTGGTTCGACTCCGGCGTGACCCACTTCACCGTCAGCGGTCGCCGCCCGGAACTGGGTCTGCCCGCCGACCTCTACCTGGAGGGTTCGGACCAGCATCGCGGCTGGTTTCAGTCCAGCCTGCTCACCAGCATCGCGATGCACGGCGAGGCACCCTATCGGGCGGTGCTCACCCACGGGTTCACCGTGGACGAGAAGGGCGAGAAGATGTCGAAGTCGCGCGGCAACGTGGTCGCGCCGCAGGAGGTGGTGTCCACCCTGGGTGCCGACATCCTGCGCCTGTGGGTCGCCGCCACCGATTTCTCCGGAGAGATGGCCATCTCCGATGGGATCCTCGAGCGCACGGCGGATGCCTATCGGCGCATCCGCAACACCACCCGCTTCCTGCTCTCCAATCTGAGCGGCTTCGAACCGGACCGCGATGCGCTCCCCATGGATGCGCTGCTGCCGCTGGACCGCTGGATCATCGACCGGGCGCTGGGGGTGCAGACGCAGGTGGTCGGCGCCTATGACGGCTACCAGTTCCACCAGATCTACCAGCGTGTGCACAACTTCTGCTCGGTGGAACTGGGCAGCTTCTACCTGGATGTGATCAAGGACCGCCAGTACACCACGCCGGCGGAGAGCCGCGCCCGTCGCTCCGCCCAGACCGCGATGTACCACGTGGCCGAGGCCCTGACCCGCTGGATTGCCCCGATCCTGAGCTTCACCGCGGAGGAGATCTGGGTTCTGCTGCCCGGGGAACGCGCCGAGAGCGTGCTGTTCAGCCAGTGGTACGACGGTCTGCGGCCGCTGGCCGAGGACGCAGTCTTCACGGCCGCGGACTGGGACCGCATCCTCGAGGTGCGCACCCATGTCGCGCGCGCGGTCGAGGTCGCCCGCAACGAACAGGGCATGGGGGGCTCGCTGACTGCCGAGATCGACCTGTACGTCGAAGGGACGACCGCCGATCTGCTGCGCCGCCTCGGCGAGGAGCTGCGTTTCGTGCTGATCACCTCGGATGCCCAGGTGCGCGCCGAGGCCGCCCCGGCGGAGGTTGCGCCCGTGCACCTGGCCGATGGTTCGTCTCTGGCCATCGTCGTGCGCAAGAGCGAGCATCCCAAGTGCGTGCGCTGCTGGCACCGGCGGCCCGATGTCGGCTCCCATCACGAGCACCCGGAACTGTGCGGGCGCTGCGTCGACAACGTCGCCGGCGCCGGCGAGAACAGGCGGTTCGCCTGATGTGGGGCATCAGTGGTCTGCGCCCGGGGTTGGCGCTCGCGGGCGTCGTGGTCCTCATCGACCAGGTGACCAAGCTTTGGGCCGAGCGGACCTTGACCCTCTACGCGCCGGTTGAGATCACCAGCTTCTTTAACCTGACCCTGGTCTACAACCCCGGTGCGGCATTCAGTTTTCTGAGCGCGGCCGGCGGCTGGCAGCGCTGGGCGCTGTCGGGGATCGCGGTGGGGGTCGGCCTGCTGATCTTCGTGTGGTTGGCGCGCCTTCCGCGCCAGGCCTGGCTCTCGGTGGCCTCGCTCGGGCTGATCCTCGGCGGTGCCATCGGCAACCTGGTGGACCGGCTGCGGATCGGCCGCGTCGTGGACTTCCTCGATTTTCACTATGCGGGCTTGCACTGGCCGGCCTTCAACGTGGCCGATGCCGCGATCACGGTGGGCGCGATCTGCCTGATCATCGCGACCTTCACCGAGCAGCGGATCGTCGAGAACAGGGAGAAGTCATGAGTGGCATTGCGCCGGGAAGCCACGTGGTCATGCACTACAGCCTGCACCTGGAAGGCGGTTTCGTGGCCGACACCTCGGGTGATGAACCGCTGGAGTTCGTGCTGGGCGACGGCACGCTCGAGCCGGGACTGGAGCGACACCTGATCGGACTGGAGCCTGGCGGGCAGAGGGAATTTGCGATCGCTCCGGGAACCGTGTTCCCCTTTTCCACCAAGGCTGCGGTGCAGGTACTGGAGCGTTCCGCATTTTCCAGGGAGATGCCCCTGGAGCCCGGCCTGATCTTTGAATTCAACACCCCGGCGGGTGATGTCGTGCCTGGTCGGATCGTCAGTATCGAAGAGGACTCCGTGACCGTGGATTTCAACCACCCGCTGGCCGGTCAGCCTTTCACCTTTGTGGTCGAGATTCTCGAGGTCACTGATGTGCCCGCGGCGGATACCGCCCGTGACCAGGACTGACTCCATGGACGTCCTCCTTGCCAACCCACGAGGTTTTTGTGCCGGTGTCGAGCGCGCGATCGAGATCGTGGAACGGGCGCTGGAGATCCATGGCGCCCCGCTCTACGTACGCCACGAGGTGGTGCACAATCGGCACGTCGTCGACCGTCTGCGTGCCGCAGGTGTGGTGTTCGTGGAGGAGTTGGACGAGGTCCCTGACGGGCAGGTGGTGATCTTCTCCGCCCACGGCGTTCCGAAACCGTCTGCGTGCCGCAGGTGTGGTGTTCGTGGAGGAGTTGGACGAGGTCCCTGACGGGCAGGTGGTGATCTTCTCCGCCCACGGCGTTCCGAAACAGGTCCAGGAAGAGGCGAGGCAGCGCGGGCTCACGGTCTTCGATGCCACTTGTCCGCTGGTCACCAAGGTGCACGTGGAAGTGAGCCGTTATGCGCGGGAAGGCCGCGAGGTGGTGTTGATCGGGCACGCGGGGCACCCCGAGGTCGAGGGCACCCTGGGACAGTTCGATCCCCGGCACGGGGGCAGGATGTACCTGGTCGAGTCCGTGGCCGATGTGGCCGGCCTGGAGGTCGCGGATCCCGCGCGCCTCGCCTATGTCAGCCAGACGACGCTGTCGATGGACGATACCGCGGAGGTCATCGATGTCCTGCGCGTGCGCTTCCCCGCGATCGAGGGGCCGCGGAAGATGGATATCTGCTACGCGACCCAGAACCGTCAGGACGCGGTGAAGGTCCTGGCCAGTCAATGCGACCTGCTGCTCGTAGTGGGTTCGAAGAACAGTTCCAATTCCAATCGCCTGCGTGAGATCGGCACCCGGGTCGGGATCGACGCCCACCTGGTGGACGGCCCGGCCGAAGTCGACCCGCAATGGCTGCAGGGGAAGCGGCATATCGGGGTAACGGCGGGAGCCTCCGCGCCGGAGATTCTGGTCCAGGAGCTGATCGCTTACCTGGAATCACAGGGTGTCGAAAGGGTCAGCGAGGTCGTTGGGCGGGAGGAGGCCGTAACCTTCTCCCTGCCGCAGGCGCTGCGTCGCGCGCAATGATCCGTTCGCGGAGGTCTTCCGGGGCGGGTCGGCCTTTGTGCTTATGGATACACCGCTCTCGAGCCCGTAACATACCATCGCATCCCGGTCGTGGTGACCGGGCGGTTGCCGCGGGTGGCGGGCGTTTGCCATCCATGTTGGAGGAGTCCTTGCATGAAGAGTCTTACGAAGGCCGCTGGTGTCGTGACGTTGGTCGGGTTGCTTCTGGGATGCGCGGCAGTGCCGGCGGCCAACGATGCCGGCAAGCCGGGGGTTCTGCTGGGCAGTGTGTCCAGCATGGTCGCGACTGTGGAGTCCGTGGACCTCGATACGCGGGAGGTGGTGCTGCGCGACGGGGACGGTGAAATCATCCGCTTTGTCGCGGGCGAAGAAGTGCGCAATCTCGCGCAGGTGGAGGTGGGTGACCAAGTGCTGGTCGAGCACAGCGTCGGTCTGTTGCTGATGGCTGCTCCGGCGACCGGTGAAGAGCCGATGCGCGCCGACGTGCTGGACGTCTGGCGCGCGGAACTGGGTCAGAGGCCCGGCGTGCGCATCGAACACACAGCGGCTGCAGTCGGTATCGTGACCGCCGTGGACGCGGAAGCACGCACCGTCACGATCAAGGGTGTGGAGCGTACTGTGGTGCTCGAGGCCGCCGAGGACATCGATCTTGGTGCGATCGACGTAGGCGATGAGGTGAATGCGCTTTTCCAGGAATCCATCGTGATCAGTGTGGAGCCTGCACCGGCAGGGCAGTGACCGGCTCACCCATTTCCCCGAACGCAGGGCACTGAAGCGGGTTCGGGGCATTCTCCACTGGCCCCGGGCTCGTCAGCCGGGGCCCGCCAGGACCTCTAGTGGGCCATGCGGCTGCGCCAAATAGCGGGACAGCGCCAGTCAGCGCCTACGCTTCGAAGCTGATGCGGTTCGGCAACCCGTTTGGTATGCTTGGCTAAGGGTGTGCTGTACTGTCTGGACAATCCGCGGCGGTGGGGCTGAGAGACTCGGGGTCCGGATCTATTGGACGCTGCTATTACCCCTTTATCACCTCTACCACATGATGGTGCGCACATGAGTTTCGCAAACCTTCGCCTGTTCTTGTTCGCGACCCTAATCATCGGCGTGGCGCCGAAGGCAATGGCCATCGAGCCCATCCCTTCGACGCCAGGCTGGCGCGGCTTCGTGGTGGTGGGCGGAGGCTACGCAGACCTCAAGAGCAATATCGTCGCCGGTAACAACCTGATCAACATCGGACAGTCGACCATCAGTTCGGTGGCCCAGCGACCGCAGAGCGACGACGCCTTTTTCCCCGTCGTCACGGGCGAGATCAACTACACCTTCGGCAACGGCTGGCAGGCGTTCTTTGGTACCTCGCTCGAGGATGCCATCACCCTCGACGGCGTGACGCAGCTCGGAGCCCGCAAGGACCTGGGCAGCGCTGGCATCGTACAGGGTGGTTTCCTGTTCAGCGGCATCCCCACGCAGGTCTGGGAGGACCCCTACGCCGAGGGCGTGCGGCGCCAGGATACCGACCGCGACTCGACCGGCCTGCGGCTGCAGTGGGACCGCATCCTCGGGACTGCGTTCGAACTGACGTTCTCCTACCGGGACATCTCGATCGACACCGAACGCAGCGGTGAGGGCGTGACGAGCGTTGCCTGCGATGCGGCCTGTCGGGACCTGCTGCAGCGTGACGGTGACCAATACCACTTCGACGCGTCCTACCTGTTTCGACTGGGGCAGGGGCAGCGTCACCTCGTGCGGCCCATGCTCCGCTACACTATTGACGACCGCGACGGTGAGGCGGTCAGCGGTGACGGGTACCGTCTGCAGCTGAGCCACGTGTTCCTCGGCCAGGGCTACACCGTGGCCAGCAACATCGCCTATGGAAGCAGCAGCATGGACGCCCGCAATCCGATCTTCGGGGCCCGGACCGACACGGATGGCTTCGTCGTGGACACGACGCTCTTCTACCGGCTGCCGTTCGAGAGTGGCCGCTGGCAGGCGGT